>Ga0209725_1000414_pt1 | contig 26532 bp, 23 predicted proteins | sample I18A1metaG_FD_184145 | JGI IMG/M metagenome (GOLD analysis project Ga0209725, IMG submission 184145) | Lake sediment bacterial and archeal communities from Gulf of Boni, Indonesia to study Microbial Dark Matter (Phase II) - ​I18A1 metaG... | ecosystem: Environmental > Aquatic > Freshwater > Lake...
GTTTCGCGTTCTAGTGTTGCTGCTCATATATTCATCAATGTTACGATGGGTTCTGATATGTCGGGGGTCAACATATCCTTTAAAATATGTTCTACCCGTTTATCGGGTTCCATGCGCGATTTCAATTGCGCAAAAACTCTAAAGGAGAAATGAAAATGGATAAGAGAATCAGCGCTGCATTTGTGACGATGCTATTCTTACTTGGAATTGTTGCTACGCCTGTAAGCGCCCACTTCACGGAGGGCAGACATCAACCGACCTATCCGTTCCGTTCGAGGCACTTTGACCCGCATGTCGAGGGATTGATTGGCTATGTCTTTCCGGGCGGCGGCCTCTTCACGTGGCCTACGCCATGGTTTTACGGGCCAGGCTGGTACTTGGGTCCAGGAACGAACACGTACCCTGGCTATCAGTCTCCGTGGCCCTACTACGATGTGAATACTGGCGTTCAATTGCCGTGGCCGGCGCAGGGTCCAATGCAGTGGTATCAGCTCGACTCCAATAACTATGCGCCTTTCGGCGCCATATTGACGTCAACCATCAAGGCTCTCACGCCTTTCCAGACGATGTGGAAGACCAACTCGTATGGGACCACTACTCCTCTAAAGTCTCCGTCGGGCAATCCGACGATTGAAGGCTTGGAGGGCAGCGGCGGCGCCAGTATCGAGCACGCTGTGAAGGGTGACCTGCTTCTAGCATTCAACGTGACCCGGACTCAGAAGGATACTTGGAGAGCTGCAGCTGGTATGGGTGGCTGGTGGGCGATCAACTTCACAATGGCGGAGATAATGATCCCGCCAGAGTTCTCCGTCGGCTTGACAAGGACGAGGGTCGTGAATTCGATCACGAACAACTACGACAACATAGACATCAGCACAAGGAACCGAGAGGACTACGTGTACGGCCCGTTCTGGAGAAGGCTGAGGGTCTACACGGACACATGCCCCCATTCAATGTCGTTCTTCAATCCAAACGATGACATCGACTTCGGCTCTGACAAGATGGATGACGCTCCAAACAGTTGGCTGTGGCCAGCGCCCGGACAGGCTAATCCTCCGATGTGGTACTCGCCGTGGAAGACCTTCGGCAACATAACCTTCCAGCTGAGAGACCCATGGTCAGGCGTTGACGTTAACACAGACGAATGGTACTACATACGCGTCAATGAGGTTACGGCGCCAACGATCGCAGGCGCATACACCTTCAAGTTCAGACGCCTCTGGAGCCCCGACCTATACTTCAGAAGCATACGCCGGAACCCCAACGACTATAGCTCATGGACCGGATCCTTCTCCTTCCCGTATCAGAACTGGCCTGTTGTGCTGGTGAAGGGTGAGGTTGACCCAGCCATCATAACAGGAACGATCCGCTACGGTGGTTGGAACACAGAGCTCTACGGGCAGCCGATAATCCTGCCGGGCCGCGTCCGAGCGGTAGGCATAGCGGATGACCCGTACACAGGAAAGTCTACAGGCAGACCAGTTGAGGCTAGGGGATACTTCGACGGACGAGTCTATAGGAGGCCTGCTACAGGCCAACCTTTCGCGTGGGAGGACAGATGGAACGGGCATTACGAGGTTGAAGGAGTAGCCCCAGGCGTATACGACATATACGCTTCAGCTGCGGGCTATCCGGAGATCAAGATCGCAAGCAACGTCAAGATTCTGAAAGGCCAAAGCTACCACATAGACGGCTACCTGACACCAGGCGCAGTCATCAAAGGCACAGTCTTCTCCAAATGTGGAACAGGAGAAGTGCCATGGGATTGGGTTGGAATCCCAGACTCACAGGCTCCTGGAGACCCCACCGGCGGCGGAACAGCCGGAGTGCCCTCCACAGGGCACGTCTACAACATCAAGTTCGAGATATACGGAGATCTCGAGGATGCACGGCGCATGATGCCAGGGGGAACGACAAGCCTAGCAGTCACATGGACTCCGATAGGCGCCGGAGCTTTGCCATGGGACGACTGGTCCTTCTACTATAGCACAGTGGCTACCACGCCTATAGGCGCAGCGAACCCACGTGGCAACGCGGTGCATAGAGGAGTTGGACCGCCACCCTCAGTCCTGAACCCTAACGACCCCGGGTGGCGTGGCTGGCGTGTCGATCCTGCGCTAACATCGTACACGTTCCAGTTCGGTGAGAGAGGACTCTACGGTGCACCAGCCGACTCGGTTGGACACGTACCTGGCCTCATAGGTGGAGTCTGGGTGAACGGTCTAGCCGCTGGCACCTACTTCGTCAGGGCTTGGCTCTGGGGCTATGTCCAGACTTTGGCTGACGGCGTAACATTCGAGGCAGTTAGCTTCACGGTCCCGTCGGTTGAGTGGCCAGGAAACTTCTACATTCCATTCGACATACGAAGATGCAACTGGGTCAAGAAAGAGGTTCACTTCCACGACGTGCCGGGCACATTGGTCGAGAGCCCGATCACATGGGGATGGACATTCTACGGATGGGAACAAAGTAACGCCATGCCAGTTGCTCTCTTTGACAATCCCCTGTTTCCATGGATGCAAGGATGGCCCGGCCCGTGGAGAGAGGACGGATGGCCGCCGCCACCCGTGCCACCGAACGTGCCCTCATGGTACGTGAGGACCCTTGCAGCTGAGCTGCTGGACGCAGCAGGCGCACGGTACGGCTGGTCAACCGCCTACGTACCCGTATGGTTGACACGTGCGCACGTGATGATCAGAGGCTTCAAGGAGTTCGGAGTATACTATGGCTGGGGCAGGAACTATGGCATCCCAGCAGGCACATATTCAGCGAAGTCGTACATGTGGGGTTACGTGGAACAGGTCAGCGAGAAGGTAACCCTCGGGCTATGCGGAGCCCAGATCTTCATCAGTGACCACTTGTACCGAGGCGCCAGATTCAACATAACCGTGTACAGCCAAGACTGGCAGTTCCCAACTGTGCCCAAGGAATGGAGGTTCCCCTACATGCCAATATGGATACAGATCTTCGACCAGAAAGGCACCTTGCTCGCACCGTTCAGTAGGCAGTACGTTATGCCACACACGATGCAAGGCCACATGAACTTTTCAGTGGCGGTCTGGCCATACAGGTGGAACAACGCATGGCACATGATCATGACACATGATGGCTACGGAAGAGTCACAGCGCTCGATTGGCCCACCGGAGCCTACAGGGCGAACTGGGTCACCCCTGAGGAACCCTACAAACATGACTACTTCGGCCCAACTGACAATCTCAACCCGTCTTTCAGACTTGGCTCACGAGCCTACGACGGCTCAGACGACGTCCGATTGGTCTACCAGTACTTCGCCAACTATGGTGAAGGCTACAGCGTTGGACGAAAGCCATTAAGCTTCGAGTCAGACCTCTACAGCTTCAAGGGTTTGACATACGGCTACGTCCAGAAGAAACCCGTCATGATGGGCGCAACGAAAGGAAACGCCACATCTGACATATTGATCAAGCTGACCCAAGGCGCAGAGCTCGACCTCACATTGAAGTTCAAGCACCAAGGAGTATTCAAGACACCCTACAAGTACCGACAACCGCTCTTCGACATAGTTGCTGAGTCGCCGCAGCCACCAGGAATAACTGGAGGCATAGGGTTCGACGCATCCATGAGAATCCGAGTATACGACGACAAGAAGAAGCTTGTCGGCGAGTTTCTGACAAGCGACTGGTGGTGGCAGCCACAGTACGACTGGAGGATGGGAACTGCATGTGGGCACTGGAATACTATTGGCGGATACCGCTGGACATGGAACCTAGTCCCAACTATCCCGTTTGTCTCGGGCGCTTGCACTAGGTCACGGTGGCACAACACGTGCTGGAGGCTGAACTACATACCTGCCTATGTCGGTGAGGTCAGAGTCGTCATCGCAGGTCTACCAGACATGTACAACTGGGTCAACGGCTACTCACCTGACCCAGCCTTCGACATGGGCTACGAGGGCAACGCGATCGCGGCACCATACGGCATCGACGCCGCACCCAACTACAAGGGCTCATACACGGTTGAAGTCGACATAGTGCCACTCGGAACAATAACACCGACATGGATGCAATTCTGGTGGTTGAAGCGGTACTACCCGCCTGTCGGCGGCTTGCTCATGGGCGAGTCGGAGCGACAGATTCCAGCAAACCACCTCGGACCATACGAACAGCGATACACGGTCGTCGTTCCAGGCACACATCTAGGCGGTGAGTCCTCGTTCATATTCGAGCTCGACCAGAGAGCCTTCGCTGAAGGCCAGGTGCTCGGCTACACGTACTGCGACGACTGGCGATCAACCTCATGGACCACGGTGCAGTTCACAGCAGCAGACGGCAAGATATTCAACTTCTACACATTCGACGGCACATACCAAGCATGGCTGAACGCAGGCACCTACACAATGGCGACGATATTCTGGTCACCAGCAAAGCAGGAAGGCTACAAGGTCTTCACAACACCATTCGCAGTGAGCGACGGAGCCGCAACACAGTACAACGTCTTCCTGGAGCAGAGCGGAGTACCAATCCCAGAATTCCCAGTAGCAGCAATAGTCCTAGCATCAGCACTAGCAGCGTCTCTGTTCATACTACGGCGCAAGAAGAAGAAGCAATAGAACAGGTCCCACACGGGACCTAAACCTCCCCCTTTTTTAGGGAAACCGAATCTTGAGCGAAGCATCTTCTAACACGGTAGATTTGTCAGATGCTCACCGGCCGAACGCTACGGGGATCGGCGACAGTGAAAGGAGAACGAGTTCGATACAGGACGGTATTAGGGCAGAGAGAGTTAGAGCCACACGGCATGGAGCGATGGACCGCTGGAGGATCGCACTCGTAGTCGAAGTCGAAATGGCTGCACGGCAACAACCGTCTTGAAGAGTACAATAGTAACAGGTATCCCGTACCTACATCTTACGGACCAATTCTGAGCGTTATTGTGTCATATGTGGAGTCGCTGACATCGCGGCCAAGGTCCCCACCAGATGTGGGGAGATGGCGTGCCGACCCGATAAATATCTATAACAAGTATGGCTGTAGTTGCCGTTGCAGTGAACGAGACGCCTGTCGTAGCTTTTTGGCTTTCAATGGGTAAACTTAAATGATCCCGCAACGCTACGTTTCCCACAGGTGATCTCAGTGGGAGCTGTCGTGAAGCTCGACGAGCGCGGACGATTGGTCATTCCGTCGGACCTTAGGAAATACGTGAAGGCAGATTACTTCGAAGTTCGCGTCGAGGGGAAGAGGCTTGTTCTGGCTCCGATTCCAGATCCGCTCGGAGCTATTAGAGGGAGAGTTTCTAGGGCCAGGCCGATGAAGGATCTAGGCACAGCGGCTGAGGAGGAAGCTGAGCGCACCATCAGGGAAGGTTGTCACGATGCCGATTCTTGAGGTCGATCTGCTATATGCAGCCACAGACCCGGAGGATAGGCACAACAAGATCGCTGAGAACATCTTGAGGCTCACTCAGAACGGAGTGCTGGGAAACGTCAAGGTTGACTCGTTGGCACTCCATGAGTTGGAGCTCAACCTCAAGTCCGGAAACATCCTGATCAACGGGAGAAAGCCGACCTACGAGGATATGGCTGAATTCTTCAGAGACCTAGATAAGCTACTGAAATTCTATGAGATTGGTATCTTCGCGCTAACCTGTGGCGAGACAGCGCTATCCGCGGAGCTAAGGAGGAGAGGACGATTGACATTCTATGACTCCCACCACGCTGCGGCCGCATTGCTCTACGACTCCAAGATAATCTCCCTAGACACGGCCTACGACAGGGTGAAGAATCTGAAACGCCTCGATCCATACAAGATCAAGTAAAGAGCTATGTCATGACCGTCCCAATCCTTTTCTCATTAGCAGCGCAACTGAGAAAGCACCCGCAATCTCAATAGACCTCGGACTATGCACCGGTGAAAGCAAGGAGGGTCAGGGCCAATTCACGTGAATAGCTTTTCACGACCAGCAATCATCCAAGAGAAGAAATCGGCAGAGGACTCTTGTTGAAGATAATCAAAGACGCGAAGCTGAGTAAAGAGGAGTCTCTCAACATGCTGGAGAAATCCTGGGAATGGCTGGGAATAGTGTCGCATTGCCTCACGCCTTCGGGACAACGTCATTCATAGCGAGAACGGAGTCCGTTATTCTGTTCAGTGCGAAGGTCGCCGAAGTTTCCCCAGCATACCTTATCCCAGAATTCCCAGTGGCAGCAGTAGCCCTAGCATCGGCACTAGCAGTGTCTCTGTTCATACTAAAGCGCAGAAAGAAGTAAGTCAAAGGTCCCAACCCGGGACCTAAACCTCCCCTTTCTTAGGGAAAACCTGAAGATGCTTTTTGCTTGATCTACCGCACGGGAAGCTAGTTCTTTCGAGCTTTCATTGTGGGGTCGTGACGGTAAGCGGATCGATCGTCAGCCTGGAAAAGCGAACATCTTCTCGAAACGAAAAGATGAAACTGAACCCCAAACCGAAAGAGTGAACGCTCTCACCCTATCATCATTGGAGGCGATCAAATCTGCCTTCTCTTGGAAGTACAGGGCGATGGATTCCATTCATCTCTCTAACTCCTTCAGTAGCTGAGCCGGCGTCTTCACCGAAAGGTGTGTTCGCCCCTCAAAGTGCCTCGTGTTCCAAGTTACCAGATCCGAACAGTTGTATTCCTCTGAGATCAAGAGTACCTGGGCGTCAGGATAATTCATCCTCAGACATATCTTCTCGAAGATTTTTGAGATCTGATATTGGATCAGGTCGTCTGGTGACGCTCTCAGGATTCTAGGATAGAGAATACGCAGACCATATTGCTGGTGAAAGCCTGTGAACAGCGCAGTCAGCTCCGCCGTCGTGAGAGTAAATGAAGCTATCCCGCAGAGTTCAAGCAAATTATAGATCGAGGTGGCTTTGTCAGGGGTCTTCTCCAAGAACTGTCTGTTTTCACGATGTCGAGAATCTTTCGCGAAGAGCCTGTCGATCACAAAAATGTCGGTGTCTATAAAGATCAAGCTCCCCGTCTCCTGAGATGCTCCATCACCTCTTCAGGAGTATCTCCGAAGTGGGTTTGCCAACTCTTATTCTTCCTTAGCTTCTCGAAGAGAGTTTGCAGACTCTCCTCTGCTCGTTTGGATGCCTCAAGCTTGCCAGTCAGGTAGGATCTGATGAACTCCTCGAACGGGGACGAGGGAGCTGATCTCTCGATGAACCGTCGAGTTGCGTCGACTATGACTTCACTACGGCTTCTATAGAGTCCTTCCGAGACGAATCTGTCGACTCTGCGAAGAAGCTCCTCAGGAACCCGCAGCTGAACCAACCTCGCTTTCGCCATATGAATCACGAATGACAAAAATGTATAGCGTTCGTATATTAAGCTTCTGCGAGGTCTGCACCTACTCGATCAGATCTCAACGAGGCCCTCGAATCTCGGATGGAAGTGAGGCCGAGTTCAAAAGGCGGCCGTCGACTTCAACCCTCTCGACATCAGAGCGTTGGCAACGTTACCATTCGTCCCGCGAGGCAAAAAGAAGTAGAAGACAGGCCCATAAACGCGATCCAAATCTATCCTTTCTTGGAAGATGAATGCCTACAGGTCAACTTCTTCTTTCTCAGAGGGATCAGGGCGACCTCCGTCATGGCATTCAGGACGTGCAGTCACTGCACGACCTTCAAGATCAACACACAAATAGTGGTGGCTGGAAACCTAGATGTGCAGTTGCGTGTTGAGAAAAAAGAGAGGCAAAAACGTATGCGAAAGAGGACCTGTCTACTTGTTCATAATTCTTCTTTCAACCCACCGGAATGTCGTTGAACTTTTCGGAGACTTCGGAATCCACTGAGGTTCTATTGGATTAGCGTTTTCCCGTTGTGAATCTGGTCCTGCCGGCTTGCCGCGAACAGCTCTTTTTTCATATGCCCGGCGCATGGACGGCGTTCATATCGATCATCCTTATATGTTTGCAATACGAAGTGTAATACGAAGTGGCATCTTTGAGCGTCATAACAGTCAGAGTGCCCAAGGAGACAAAGAAGAAACTGGATAGGCGTAGAGTTAATGTTAGTGAAACGGTAAGGCGCCTACTAGAGCAGCATCTGGAAGAGTTGGAGCTGCAGGATCTCGCGAGTAGACTCGAAGCGTTGAAAGAACGCTTAGGCAGAACTATTGACGGAAGGCTCGTGGCCAGGCTCGTGCGCGAGGACAGGAAGGTCAGGTGAGGTATCTCCTCGACGCCTCAGCCCTTCTTCCCTTGATGACAAAATTCGGGAGGCAGCTGATAGCTGAGGCGTCCAAGCAAGAGATCGCGACTACAGACCTCGCAGTATATGAAGCGTGCAACAGTCTCTGGAAGCTCTCAACACTGCTGAAAGTTATATCCCTTGAAGATGCTGTCGAAACGGCTACTCTCCTGAGAGATCTGATCGGGAGAACAGTGATACAGGCGAAGCCTTTCTACATGTTGCGCCTTGCAGAAACTCTGAAGTTGGCCAACGAGGAAGAACTGACCTTCTACGATGCTTCATACATATTGGCTGCCAAAGATTTGAAAGCCATGCTTGTAACAGAGGACGAAGAACTGAGACAGTCTGCATGCAAGCATATTCAGGCTTTGAGCTTCGCAGAACTCGAGCGCAGCCTCTGCAAGTTCAGCAAGATCTAACTCAGAACACATCAAGCCTCGAAAAGCAAATGTCATCTCTTCGCAGCAAGATGAGCGAATTTGACTCAGCGGAGAGCAAGGTAACCCACATAGAAACTCAAATGAGAGATCAAAATGGACCCCTACCCCCAAAGAGTTAACGCGATCACCGTTTCGAAACAACTCCCAAGACAAGAGGATTAGAACAATCTGCCACCCATTGGCGTTGTGGCGCTACAGCAGGAGGGTATGGGGTAGATCTGAAATTAGAAAACTTGAAGACCTGCTGGGTAGCGCCGAGATCGGCATTGGTCAGAGCCCGAGTGTCTATTCTGGCTTTACCGTTTTCTGAAGTAGCTTCACTCCTCTTCTGAAATCCTCCAATGAGTAGCTCGACCTATAGCCTTTGGCGACGAGGAGCTGAACCATCTCAGGTATCGTAATGCCTGCCATCTCCGCTGCGCCGCTGATCGACGTTTTCCCCTCCACATAAAGGGCTGCCGCCCTTTCCTTCCTAAACTCCGCTATCCCTTTCTCCATGAACCGCCTTATCATCGCCGATCGGTCCACATTCTCTCTTCTAGCCTGCTCCTCAACATATCTCAATACATCCTTAGGCAACCTAACGCCAATGCTCTCAGTCTCAGTCAACCTTTCTCACCTCCTCCATAATCACGTCCCACACACGGGACCTAAACCTCCCCCTTTTTTAGGGAAAACCTGAACAGACAAGAGTTGCTTTTGACGCGTAGGAAAGCATAGCGCTTCTGAGCCGGGAGTCTGATGGATGGTGTCGGACCTCAGATCCTTGAAGAGTCATGATGATCTGCTAACGGGAGTCAAGGAAGCGATAGAACCACATGGAGACTGAAGTAGAAGACAAGCAGAATATTAAACTCGTGGACACGCAATTCGTAGAGGTTTCTGCGAAGTGAGTCTGAGACCTCTACCAGCTAAGACCAATACTCTCTGTCTCAGTTAACCTTTACCACCTCCTCCACAACATGCCTTTCAAGTCAGGTGAGAACCATCTTAGCATCACCGAATCAACAGACGAGAACTTCGATCTACACTGGAGCAGAAAGGATAGCTTATCGCGCCGAGTTTCCATTGGCTGCAACAGTCCTAGCCTCGGCATTAGAAGCATCTCCCATGTTGTCAGAGACGGAGGAAAGCTCTGCCCTCTACAGGCCAAACTGCTGGGAATCCCGCCGAATGATGTCTCCAAGCCTCTTGTCTCTTGGGCTCCATTCGGGATTGTAAAAGCTATTTCAAGCTGCAGAGGGCCGCTATGATCGTGGCGAAGACGAAAAGAAGAGTGGGGCAACGTGCTAGGTCAGAGCTTTGAATAGCTGCTGAGAGGCAAGTAGCTGAAGCCATATGGGCAATACCACCGCTCCTGAGAGTCAGCGGATAAGGAGAGAAAAGACCCTTGCAATCCATATCGGTTGGTCTGCAACATCTACTTCCGGTGTCACAACTTTTACCTACGTCCGTTAGGCTATTCCTCTGGGATTCACGGTGAACGTGCATTGAGGGTCTGCATGGTCAACTCCTTCTTCCCCCCGTGGAGGGGCGGAGCAGAAACCTACACCTATAATCTAGCAAGGCAACTCGTCCAGAGAGGGCACGAGGTCGAGGTCTTTTGTGCTTCTCCTCCCCACAAACCGGGAAGCCATACTGTGCAGGAAATCAGAATTGTGCGTCTTCCGGTCACGACCTGGCTTTACGGCACCCCAATAATGACAAAACTACCGACGAGACTCCTTCGAGCAAAAGCAGATCTGATTCACGCGGGGTTCCCAAGCCCCTACAACGCCTTCTCTGCCTCTCTGGCATGCAGGCCCAAGAAGATTCCTTCCGTCTTGACTTGGCACAATGATCTCCCCCCTCTCACCCCAACAGCCAGCTTGCTAGTCTATACACATGACAGAATCGTCTTGCCGGCCTATGTGCAAGCTTTCAGAAAGATCATTTCTACCTCGAGAAGGTACGCCCGGTCGTCTCGCGTCCTCAAGAGGTGGGCTTCTAAGGTTGTTATTGTTCCAAACGGCGTTGACTGCGAAAGATTCCGGCTGGATATCGACCCAACTGAGATCAAACACAACTTGAACTTAGGCCGCAACGGAACAATTCTATTCGTAGGGGCTCTATCCAAATGGCATCGCTACAAAGGCTTGGACACTCTCATCGAAGCGTTTGCGCTAGTCAAGAAGCAGCGTAGAGATATCATACTCATAGTTGTTGGCGAAGGAAGCCTCAGACCATACTACCGGGAGTTGGCTTCAAGATTCGGCTTGGCAGGAGAAGTTGTGTTTGCCGGAGATGTATCCGACCATGATCTTCCATCCTACTACACTGCCTCAGATCTTCTCGTTCTCCCGAGTAAGGACCGATCTGAGGGATTCGGACTCACGATCCTTGAGGCAAATGCGTGCGGAAAACCAGCGATCGGATCAAATGTCGGTGGCATACCTGACGTGATTCATCATGGATTCAACGGACTACTTGTTCCACCGAGCAATCCACGGGCCCTTTCCACAGCGATAGGACACTTACTTGGGGACGACTCTTTAAGGAGAAAGATGGAAAAGAACAGTCGGGCATTTGCGGAGGAGCATGACTGGTCGAAGATTGCGGAAGCAACAGAGAGGATCTACTGCGAAGCCTTGGAGCAGAATGCTGCTTGATGCTTCTTGCAAGGTGATGCTTCCAATGACGATGTGTCGTGCTGCGGCGTATGCGATGAGCTACCGCCGTCACTGGACGGCACGGAAACTCTTGAGGGGCTGGTCAGAAGGATTGTCGGAAGCGCTCTATGCCGGCAGAATGTAGCGACATGTAATCCGACGCATACAATGGCACAAGATTGTATAAATAGAAGTTATACAGTTGTATAAATGTTGGTAGGAACAATGTTTGAAGAAGAGATGAGAGTCGGCCCGAAAGGTCAAGTCGTGATTCCTCAACCTCTGAGGAAGACGCTTGGGATTCATCCTGGGTCAAAAGTCATATTCAGGCTTGAGGGAAGAAAACTTATTCTAGAAAAGCCTACTTTCGATGCTGTAGGAGTTCTAGAAACAATTGCGAAGAAGGGCCGGTCACTCACCAAGATCGAACCTCACGCATATGAGAGAGAATTGATCTTAAGGAGCAGGTAGATGCTCTACATAGATTCCAACGTGTTTCTGTATGCTGCGTTAAGCCAAGAGAAAAAAGGCAGCAGAGCCAGAGCTCTTCTTGGAGAGGTGCAGCAGGGAAAAGAAAGCGCCTGTTCATCGGCGCTGACGTTTGATGAAGTGGTCTGGGTTGTGAAGCAACATAGAGGCATACAGGAAGCCGTAGCTGTCGGTGAAGCCTTTCTCAATTTCCCGAACTTGAAGCTGACCCCGGTTGACGGCGACTTGCTAACGCAGGCATTGGAAATCATCAAGAAATATGGGTTGGACCCAAGGGACTCTATCCACGCCGCCTCAGCGATCTCTGAGAACGCCGAAACATTAATCTCAATAGATCAACACTTTGACAGAATAGTAGGCCTTCGGAGGGAATCTATCTAGAATGGAAACAGTGGATTCTCTATCACCGAGCTACCGAAACACATTAACCGGAGGCGTATGCCCTCCTGAGAAAGAACCGGCTATATCCCCCTTCTCCAGTAGATCCGATCATTCATACCTCTCACAGCTAGGTACAGGTACTCTGATGATGATGCCAACGCTGGGCGCTTGGTGTCAACTCGCTAATCGAAGACCAACTGCGTTGCCCACCTTTCTAGCTCCTTAGCTTGCCTCTCAATAGTTGATTCGATGCGCTTGCACTCATTGTAGGCAGGGATGAAGATGCACATGTCTGCGCTTTTTCGGTCTTTCAACCTAACGACACCCGAGAACATATGCAGCGTGACTGAGATGCTGTCCGTGCTTACAGCTTTTGCAACGAGGCAAAGACAGTCCTATCTAGAAGAGTCAGCGAAGCTTGGAGTGCTGAAGATTTTCAGGAAGACATATGAAGGGGTGGGTCCAGCTGCCTGGGAACCTAGCACGATTCGCATCATATTCAACATATCCTCCATAGAGCTCTGCTCTCGAAATGCAGGCCACGCCAGTCAAGCAGGCCTGGCATAGGTCCTTGGGATTTCTGGCACCTAGATAACGAATGCATGTGCGTCTCGCTTCCCATAATCAGCTGGGTTTTTTCTTGTTTTCGGGCCCTGTTGGCTCGGTTAGGGTTTCCTCGAGTGGTGGTGGAGGTGGTGTTGTGAGCATTACCCAGCCTATCCACATGCATATTGTGAGGACTGCAAGGACAGCTAAGATGACGGGCAGGGCTATGGCCCACCAAGTTAGCCACGTGGGCAATCCCAGATGGGTAGGGAAGAGCGAGGAGACGTAGATGATGGCGACTGCTAAGGAGAAGATTAGTACTAGGCCGCCGTAAGCTTGATCCCTATTCAAAGGCAATTCCCAGTGATTGCCTTATGAGTCCATTCCATAGAAAAGACTTGTCATGAATGAGATCTGTGGTTTCTCTTCGGCCGACCAACGCTGGTGGAGTATTACTGGGACAGACGGGTATATCCAAGGTCGTCTCGTTAGTTCTGGAAAGCTCTTCAGGCCTTAACGGTTCTTGACCGTGAATTCTTGTGCAGACGAGGAAGGCAACATCACGGTACTCCATACGTGATAGTGATTTTCTGGCGGATTCTTGGTTGAAGGCGTTCTAGGCTGAAGTACATCAGGACGCAGCTGTCGCTCTCTGGGCTCTTCATGTGGCCTGTCCGGAAGAACGGCCTACTCGGGCTGGTTTGATACTCAAAGATGGTGTTTCTCGCGGTACCCCAGTAGGCAACCGCCACTTGGTAGGGTCTTGTCAACAAATGGCAAACGCTTATGATGTTGTCTTCAGGGCCTTCGCAGGCCCACCATCTCGTGAATGTGAGGTTTCCGGGAAAGGTGAAGAAAGCTTCATGTGTAAAGGTGCCGTAGCCTTCTACGAAGATGGGGGCACCGTCGTTCCAGACTAGTTGAGTGTCAATGAGTAGACGAAGCCTAGCAGAAGTGTCAGCCGACCCCAAGCTCGTTATCTCGAAGATTATGTAGAGGCTTTCCGCGACGAGTCTTAGCCTTTGGGCAACTTGCAGCCGGTCTACAACCCATGTAATCTCATCTTCGTTTCCTGCAACCCTCAGATGCGAGGTTACCGTTACGCCTTTGGTTGGATCAGGGTAAAGCCTGTACTCAGCCTGTCTGGTCTTGAGGGAGAGAATACCCGTGTTCCCGGGGAAAGTGATCCAAATCGCTGGATCGTATGATAGTCGAGCCCTGAAGCCTCCTTCTGCATATAGGTCAACAGTAAGGTAGTCATTTGCAAGTGTACCGACGATCTGTGCGCTTGGCTCGGCCGAAGTAGTGGGAGAGGCACTTTGACAGAGGAAGGTACACATGAGGATGGCCGCTACCACTAAAGGCATGAAGCGAGACGAGGCGACATGACGAGCAGGATCTATCATTCACTGTTCCCTGTGGAGCTGAAATTGACTTACAGCGCCTAAGCCTAATATCACTAGTGCCCACGCTTTACTATTGTAAGCCAAGGATTTGAAGGAATCTCTCAGGGGGGGAAGGGTCAAACGGTTATGTTCGGTCAGATAGAGGCTTTCAATCTATGTGCTGCGAGGCCGTTTGGTGATGCACCAAGCAATGTTCGTCCTCGTATTCTGGTGATGAACTCTGAACTTTCGAGATGCATTGCTGGGGCTGCATAGTGGCCAAGGGAGTCGGCAGAATCCTTAGTGGGTTTGATACTGAGTCTCCCTTTGCTTGGGCATTTCTACTACGCAGGCTCTAGACTGCTTAAGCCGCTTTCACGAGATGGGTTTTCTGATGCGAAGAAGACTGGGCGCCTTTGCCTGACCTTTCGCGGTAAGCCACGCTGCAAGGGTTACCGGTACGTTGATAGTTTCAGCAGGACATGAGCTATGTCAAGTGGCTTCGCGAATTGAAACCTATGGAAGACATGTTCTGTTCACGGCTCACATTCGATATGTTTTCCGATCTGCCCAAGAGCTGATGGATAGGCTCACCACCTCAAGTCTTAGCCGAAGCGGTTGGAAGCATCGCAGCCCAATCCCACGCAATCAATGAGATGATTGGAGGCTTCAGAGGCACTATCGCTTTCGTGCCGCCCGGTATCGCAGCGAAGCTCAAGTGGTCTAGAGTCTCGGTTGAATTGGGTCTAGGAGTGACGCCAGACGAGAATCGTGAGGGTAGAGCCTTTTATCGCTCGTTCCGAGCTCTGGGTTCTGCGACGGCCGGTCGATGAGTGCGAGTCTCGGATATGCAGAGGTCTTTCATCGACCGGGGCGTCACGATAGTAGTTTGACTAGCGAGAGGATGCCTTGATATTGATAAGCGGCGCCCGTATTCTGAGCGAACCAGTCGTAGGCTTGGTTCAGCATGTCTACGTTGGAGAACAATGGTTTCCAATTAAGAAGAGACTTTATCCTTGTTGTGTCAAGAATGAAGTCCTTGTTCGCCAGATAGTAGTGTTCGGCGACGAGCGGAGAGAGACCCGCTAGGTGAAAGAATCTGAGAGCTATGGTCGCGAACCAAGGGTTGATCGACATAATTCTTGACCTTGACCCAGCATGTTTGACAAGTGATTGTATTAGTTCCCGGACTGTTGGCACATTGTCTGACCCTATGTTCATCGCCTGGCCAGCCACTGCGGGCTCTTCAGCAGCCAAACAACAGGCTTTCACAAGGTCAAAGACGCTGACCATTTGAACTCTGTTAGATCCATTCCCTATCAGATATACAGTTTTGTCATCTTTTACCCAATCGAAAAGGATGCGAAAGACTCCCTTCATTCCCGGTCCGACAATCGTCATCGGTCGTAGGACTACTACGTCAAGCCCCTTGTCAACGTACTCCATGCAAACGCGCTCTGCCATTAGCTTGCTTCTGCCATATGTACCAATGGGATTCTTTGGCGAATGTTCTGAGCATGGCACTTCTGATGGTATTCCGTAGATTGATGAGCTTGAAATGTACACAACTCTTCTTACATTGTTCTTCATCGAGGCCTCCAAGACGTTTCTTGTTCCGTCGACATTTATTGACCAGACAGTTGTATTGGAGAGTTTCGAGGTCGGAAGCTGTGCGGCGAGATGGAATACGCAGTCGGCATTCGCGCAGGCTTCAAGTACCCTCTCATAATCCCTGACATCGCCAAGGATACACCTTAGGTTCGGGAGTTCGGAGCCTGTCCATGACTCGTTGCTGAACACTCGGACGACCTGCTTCTTGATGAGTTCTTGTACAAGACGTTTCCCTAGATACCCGGTTCCGCCAGTAACTGTCGCTACCATTAGCAAAAGTCCCTGTCATTTCATTTTGGAATCGCTCATTAGCGTAGATGACGAATATAGCTCTAACTGAGGAATCCTAAGGGGATACAACATTCAGTTGGGCTAGTTGAATCCAGCTACACAATGGTAACTAAACCTCCTCGCCAACTCTCTTACCTGACCGGATGGACCAAGAGACGCTTGGTATGCACTTGATTGGATTTCTGAGTTCTTCTTGGCCCCAGTCTATGCCACAGGAACTTGATCGGATCTGATGCTGCCAAGTCAAACAATAAGATTAGGGGGTTATGAAATCAATGATAGGGCATTCAAGAGTTTTACTGCTTCTATTTCATGGGCAGTGTTGAGTGAAACACGTCTGTGAAACTGGCAGATACCGGCTTTCCAACACTCGAAAGGGACCGACGTATGGCGCCAAGACGCTTGGGATAAATGCTGTATACAACTAGCACAACCTACACACATTATGCGAAGTTATCGCAAGGTAGCGTTATGGTTTGGAGCAGTGGACTGGCTTGCGGCGATACTTTAAACCATTGCGTAAGAGTGATATCTTGTACTCAGAACCCCTAGCTTTGCAGGGCGGACACAGATGGGTCAGACAACATCTGGATTCATCGGGACTCGCGAAACTTGCCGAAATAGAAACTCGACAGTTCTCGTGGTAGGAGCTGGCCATGTAGGGTTAACGCATGCCTGCTTCTATGCAGAATCTGGTATCAAAGTTGTGCTATGGGATGAAAGCGCCGAAGTTCTTACAAAGATCTCGCGCGGTGAGTCGCCATTCTATGAGCCCATGATCGAAGAACTGCTAAAGAAACATCTCGGAAGGAACCTTTCAGTCGCCCAGCATCTGTCCGAATCAGTAATTCAAAGCGACATTCTTTCCGTATCGGTGGGGACGCCGCTGAACCCTCTAGATGAACCTGATGTTGCGGCTGTGTTCAGAGCATGCGTGAATGTGGCTGGTCATGCACGTGAAGGAACGTTGCTGATGCTCACATCAACTGTGCCCGTTGGAACCACGAGTCATCTCTGCCGGGAATTGCACAAACGAGGAATCAAGGTTGGAGAAAGGTTGGGAGTCTCCTATTGTCCTGAACGAATGGTCACAGGGGATGGGATTAGGACTATGCGGGAGTTTCCGAGGATGGTCTCAGGAATAGATGTCAAGAGCGTCAAAGCTGCAGAGCACTTTTTTCAGAGCATTGGTGTCAAGGTCGTTGTGGTTTCTAGCCCTGAGGTAGCTGAGATGGCAAAGCTTCTTTGTAATGCTCAGAGGGCCGCTGATATTGCTCTTGCGAATGAATTCGCTCTTGCGTGTTCAGCATACGGACTAGACTGGACGGAAGTCTTCAGAGCAGCGAACACGTCTCCGCTTGTAGATGTTATGGGACCAGGTATTATGGGTGGTAGTTGTCTTACTAAAGATCCTGACTTTATTATCCATGGGGTGCTGGAGAAAGGAGTTGTATTGAAGGTGTCGATGGCGGCAAGGGAACTCAACAGGAGCCTGCCGAGCCATGTGGCGAAGCTCGTAAGACAAGCGATGGAGCGGGCTCTCCGAGAGATATCTCAGAGCAAGGTAGCTGTACTTGGACTAGCGTTCAAAGGCAATACGGGTGACATTAGAGAAACGCCGGTTCTGCCGATCATTTCACTTCTGAACAAGATGGGATTCGAAAGAATATGTGTATATGATCCATACGTTTCAACAGAAGATGTCGAGTCAACTGGCCTTGAATTCGATCTGGTTCGAGATATGAAGCTTGCTGTCCAAGACGCGGCATGCATAATACTCGCTGCCGATCACCCTCAAATAGCCAACGCTGACCTAGCTGAGATCTGCCGTCACGCGGTTCAGCCCCCGATTCTCATTGACGCAAAAGGAATACTCACAACGCGGATTGGTGGCGCATTTCAGGGCGGCATTGGCCTTCCTTTGCGATGAACTCAATTCTCACGTCTACAGTACCGGTTGGTTCAATTGTTCTTCTGAGGACAAGCTCCTTGGTTGGATGGGCCAAATGCTCGTTCAAGGCGATATCTTCCGAAATGATGTCGTTCGGAAGGAAGTACTCGGATGCTGGAACATATCTAGGATAGAACGGCGACACGATGGCTAACGATTTGAGCGATTCTGTCCCGTCTAGTCCTATTCTGTCTTCAACCTGAAATATCTCGTCGTCGTAGCTGATGGACCTCTGGTATCGGATTCCGGTTCTCTCAGCGGACGTTATCAGACGATCTATGAAGGCTCTTTTGAATTGAAAGGCGACTTTTTCATGCCTAGCGAGCGTAAGTAAAGCGAGACGTGTTAGCACCATCTTGAGGGAAGATAGAGACTCGCGGTGTATCTTGCGAAATGTGCCCGAATAATGAGCCGAATTGGCGTCTGTACGTATCTTAGGCGAATCATCGGGCCATTGTGTGGCCACGGCCTCCCCTTTCTCAGTCAGGCCGGCGAGACCGGCGTCTATGAGCAGAGGTCGCCTGGCCACTCTATCGAAAACCTTTAGGATGCAGCCTTTTTTTGTGGCGATCACAGCGTAATAGTTCTTGTTCACGACCAACATGCCGGAATGGCGGAAATGCTTCACGAATTGTTGTTTTTCATACGGCAGAGGTGATCCTGTGTCTGGTCGAGGTGCAGCGTCGAGGAAGGATTGAATGTACTCGATAACTTGATTGGAGAAGTACTTGTCGTCCATTACGCGTGGAGTCACGGCCTTCTTGTTCGATATGCCATATAGAATCTGGTCGGCAACAGCAATTGCCAGAGGGACCCTACTTCCCACGATTTCAAAGCCATGGGGATGGAAATGCTCGGTATGCCTGCTTCCTAGAGTTCCTCCAAATGAACCGTCTGGATAGACGAAGTAGCTAGCGAAATCTATTGCTCTTTCGAGAGAGTGAAGGAGTCTTTGACTTCGATTCTGTCTGTAGATTTTTGCCAGGAAGCTTATGGTCGTCGTTAGATATCCTAGATCGGCCCCATCGTACTCCTGAAACCATCCTTCCTCGGATTGACACGAGAGGACTTTGTTGAGCTTCTTGGCCGCACCGGTCGAAATAGCCTTCTCCGAGATCTGTCTGGACAATTGACAAAGAACTGCGGCAGCAATAGCTTGATGATTCGCCAAGACTCTTGGTTCGTCCGACCGAGCGAGAAACCTTCCTGCTCTCACGATTGCCTCGAATATCGGGTCCCTAAGATCTTCCTCTATCTCATTACTGGTGATGTTGTAGCTCTCCAACATTGCGTAGGACGACCAAGCTGTCGCTCCAAAGCTGTGCTCGTTGGGATAGTGTTCATCAAAGGAGCCATCAGCATTTTGTATCTCGCTCCAGAATCTCATAGAGGCAATTATCCATCTCAAGGTCTTGTGGTTCTTGTAGAAGATGTTCGATTCAAGGTTGTTCGAATAGACCAGAGCTAGTGGAAGGACCCCCAGCTGTGCATGAGCGCAAGGCAGATCGGTTGCCTTGTCATGCCAGTATGGCCGATAGAATGACCCGTACGTAGGAGAATTGACGTTTCTGTCGAGAAGGCTAAGGATTCTAGGAATTTGGCTGAGCGCTTCGTCTAGGTAAATTCGCACATTACTTCTCATGACCTTGAGACCATCTCTCCTTCTCGAACCGATCAAGCTTGTATTTTACTGATACGATTAGGTCAAGAAGAACCCCGAAGCTGAAGATTGTGAGGCCGGTCACTATGAGAAGTGTTGTCAATATCAGGGCTGGAAGTCTGTCCAGCAGTTCGGTGATTCTGAACGACACTTGATAGAAAACAGAGAGTCCATAGCTCACTCCAATCAAGATGATTAGTGGTCCTCCAATTGTGAAGAACGATTTGTAGATGCCCATGCGCAGTATGAGGATGGGGACGGATCGAGTTGCGTATTTTCTGATCGATCCGACGACTCTTGATCTCCCGTGCTGTCTCGGCAGAAACTTGACTGGTACCTCAACTATTCTGAAGTTCTTCTCGGCGGCATCGATGATGGATTCTTGCACGTACGTATGTGTGCCTATCATATCGAGCCTTTGCGCTACTTCGCTTCTCATAGCTCGGAATCCGGTCTGAGCATCAGTGATTCGTATTCCAGTCGTTCTGTGAACTAGCCAAGAGAGAAGACGGTTACCGAAGCGATTTGCCAGTGGCATGTTGTACTTCACAAGGCCCTCCTGTAGGAAGCGCGATCCCAGTGCAAGATCCGCTTTGCCATCCAGAATCGGCCTCAGAACCTTAGGCAGCTCCTCGGGATCGAACTGCCCATCTGCATCTATCGCTGCGATTATTTCTGGGTCGAATCTTGTTAGCGCTTCTCTCAGCCCCAGATACATGGCTGCTCCAAGCCCTCTCCCATCGCCTCTCACAACATACGCTCCAAGTCCTGAGGCAACCTCCCTAGTGGCATCTCGAGAATCATCAACCACTAGGATATCTGTGGCGAGTTCCTTCTGTTTCGCGGTAACGTCGAGTATCTTCTGTATTACCAGTCCGATTGATGCGGACTCATTACGTGCCGGTATGACAACAGTCAGCTTACGTTGGATCATGGTAGCTTATGTGCTGCGGCACGTCCTTATTAGTGTGCTCAACAGCGGTCAGGCTCTCGTTAGGCTGTGGGATTGATGTGTGGAATTTGCGGGACTTACGGATTCTCTGATGGCCAACTGCTGAGAAGGATGTGTGAGGTGCTACAGCACAGGGGGCCGGATGACGAAGGCGTTTTTCTGGACAACAAGATCTCGCTTGGTAATCGTCGTTTAAGCATAATTGACGTTGAGGGCGGGCATCAGCCCATACATAATGAAGATCAGTCGGTCTGGATAACGTTCAACGGCGAAATATACAACTATCGATCTCTGAGAGAGGACTTGAAGAATAGAGGTCACAGATTCCGAACGCAGAGCGATACCGAGGTTATTGTACACTTATACGAGGATGAGGGAGAATCATGTGTCAATAGACTCGTAGGGATGTTTTCCTTCGCTATCTGGGACAGTAGCCTTAAGAAGATGTTGTTGGCGCGAGATAGACTGGGCGTTAAGCCCCTGTACTACTGCGTTCGGGGGGATCAGGTTCTCTTCTCCTCAGAAGTGAAGTCGATTCTTCAGTTTGATGAGATAGAGCGTAGGGTCAATCTAAGAGCGCTCGATCGATACCTTACTCTTCGCTATGTGAACGGGCCTGATACTCTGTTCGAAGGCATCTACAAGCTGCAGCCTGCCCACACGCTCACAATCCAGAACGATCACATCAGGCTCAAGCGGTATTGGGACATACCCAGCGGCATAACCGTCTCTTCAGAAGAAGCAGTGAGATCTTTCCTCGAATGCCTGATCGAATCTGTTAGGATGCGCCTTATTAGCGATGTTCCTCTAGGCTTATTCCTTTCAGGAGGGCTCGATTCCAGTGCAATTCTGGCTCTCATGAGTGAGTTATCGGACGAACCGGTGAATACCTTTTCAATAGGATTCGGACTGGAGTCAGATGAGCTTGATAATGCGCAGCGAATCGCAGAGTACTTTGGCGCAAATCACAGGGAGTTCTCGGTCAAGTTGGATGAGATGGATCAACTTCCGAAGCTTATCTGGTATCTGGACGAGCCGTTGGCTGATCCGACTATCATCCCGACGTTTCTGATCTCTAGACTTGCTGCAAGATATGTGAAGGTTGTCCTTTCAGGAGAGGGTGCTGATGAGTTGTTCGCAGGATACTTTCACGAAAAGAGCATGATCTGGGCGGACAGACACGGTGGACTGGTGAAGGCCGCAGCGAGACTGGTGCCTTCTCTTCCCGTTCGCCTTCTAGATGTCTTGTTTGAGTACCCGTCATCAATGGGGCAGGAAGGTAAGCATCGTATGTCACATGTTCTAAGATCTGTCGATGATGAATCATTGAGCTACTCTTTACTTGTATCGGCCTTCCGAGACGAGGAGAAAGGAGATCTCTATTCCGATGACTTGGCTAGAGCAATTGGCCCTGCTGCGAAGTCGCGGAGGATCTTTGCGCCCTTCTTTGCCGGGCCAGGAGACATATCACATAAGATGCTTCTTGTCGATACACAACTTTGGCTACCTGACTACATACTTGCGAGGTTGGATAAGATGAGTATGGCAAATTCAATCGAGGCTAGGGAACCTTTCCTAGACCATCGTCTCGTCGAGCTCTGTTCCCGAATGCCAAACTCTCTGAAGATGAGAGGCTCATCAGACAAACACATTCTCAGAGAAGCAATGCGCAAGAGGCTTCCGGAAGATGTCCGTCGAAGGCCGAAGAGAACTTTCATCACCCCGATTCATGAATGGGCGGAGAAGGAGCTTCTTGATCTCTGTTCAAACCTACTTGATGAATCTGCCGTGAGGAGAAGAGGGTATTTCAAGTATTCCGCGATGAGAAGGATATTCGAGAAGTACTTTCAATCGAAGCTGATAGTCGGTAGACAATTGTGGACACTTATTACACTTGAGATTTGGCACCGAGTTTATATCGAAAGCGACAGGGTCAGTGTCCCCGGCGACAACATGATTGGGTGACTGCGGAGATCAGAAGGATGGAATGGGATCGGTACTGGTCGAAGGGCACATGGATAACTCGGTTTGTGGACTGGATCCATAAGAACTGCTTCAGCACCTTATTCGCCTCGCGGGTAACAAAATTCGTGCGTCAGGGGTCTCATGTCTTAGACGCTGGCTGTGGAAGTGGAATTACTTCAAGAAAGCTTCAGGATGCAGCGTGTTGCTCTGTAGTCGGACTGGATCTGTCGTTGCCTGCGCTCTCTAGGGCATCCAGATATCTTGCTGACGTAGTCCGAGCAGACATGCGTTGTCTCCCCTTCGCAAGTCATATGTTCGATGTCGTTTACAATCAAGGCGTCATGGAACATTTTTCGTCGCCTGAGGAGGCTGGTGGAGACCTCCGAAGAGTTTTGAAACGCGATGGTCTGTTGGTCTTTCTCGTCCCCTATTGCTTCTCTCCGCTTCGATTCATCTATGAGTTGATGAAGGAGCTTGGAATATTGAGGTTCTGGATTGGCGAGGAGCAGGCCTTTCTTTCTAGGAACCAACTGTGGAGCCTTTTGCAGAGGTGCGGTTGTAGACCACTGCTCATAGAGCGGATTTGGTTGACGACCTTGCTTGGACTAGGTGTGGGAACCAATGATGTCAGGAACTAGTGAGGTAACTTTGGATATGCAACTTCTATGCCGCCTTGTATACTAGGATTACAGGTATCCCGTCTCTTTGGCTGAAGGTTCTTAACAGGATCAGTGTCCTATTCATATGCGTAGCAGTCTCTTGAAACAAAGAGAACCGGTCAAAATTAGTGAATCTGGGAGTGTGGAACAAGTATACATTGTCCGGGTTCCTGAGGCAGTCCTCGGCCGTTTTCCTGAATATGGACATATCCGTGGAGCCGCTCCAATCTGGGTATCCAAATATCTCCGTTGGGTAAACCTTTCCCTTGGTTAGGACTCCGAGTTGGCTAAATCCCCAATCAACGGCAATAGGCCTTGAAACGTTCAGGTCCGTGAAGTAGTCAGACAAGTCATAGATCGCGTCAGAGAACAAGCCGACTCCACCCGTTCTCTGAAGTGACTGATGATACCCAATGTTGACTGTCAAGTCTGCTACAATTAGGATAGAGACAAGAACCAATACCACCTTGGGTAAGCCTCCTCTTCTCGGCTTGATTGGAATGCGAATAAGTGATGCAAGCCTATGGAAGGGGAGGACATCGAGAGCTTCGGCGATGATCATTTGTGGAAACGGCATGAATATGATCAGATGGTGTATGCCGAGGCCGGAGGTTGTGTATGTGCCTTCTAGAAATAGCAGGACGAGTAGCAAGCAAATCGCCATCTCTCGTTTTCTTCTTGCTCGGTCAACCGTTCTTCCAAAGAACGTCAAGGCAAGTCCAATAGCCATGGCGATAAAGACGACGCTGTAGAAAGGGTTCAAGGTGTGGCCCCCTGTGGCTCCAAAGAATGTGCTCCCTTCGAGCAGGGACACGAACTGGCCCATCCGTTTCAGCAGATTTCCGAGGAATTCCACATTGCTCGTACCGTACATCGATGTAGTCAAATTCGCCAATGCGAACCGCGGAGTCGCTAAGGGATCTATAAGGCAGTTATAGAGCACGAATGGAAATGCCGCCGCGAGAAAGGTAAGAATAGAAAAGGCAACTTGAGACAATGTCAAACGCAGTCTCGGCCGCCATATGAGGTACAGTATGACTAGGTTAACGACGAACCAGTAGTAGTTGGCCTTTGAACTGAACCCGAGCCCTACGAAAAGGGCCGTAAGAAGTAGGAAGAGGGGTCGCTTCGTCTTCATCCACTCGAACAAGAAAACAAGTGTGCCCATCGTAAGAAAGGTTAGAACAGTAGTGCCGAAGATCCCTATCCTCGTCCATTGAATGAATGAAGGAAAGATGCTCAGAAGCGCTGTGGATATGTAAGCGACTTTTCTTGAGAACAAGGTCTTACCAAGTTGAAACGTGAGGACTATCGTCGCTAGCCCAAATGTGATAGGCATCATCCTAGCGGCAACGACGCCCACCCCAAAGACGTAGTAGAAAGGTATTATGGAGTAGGCATAGATTGGGCCCATCGTTTCATGCATCATGACCGGATATGCCTTGCCGAAGAGATAGAGCGGCTTTCTGGTTGGGCTTCGGAGTTCGCCAAAGATGACCAGTTGCATCGTGTTGTCAATGTCGAATGCTTCGTCTTGGAACATGCCTGGTAACCGTATGTTGTAGAACATGAGACCGAATGAAGCGAGAAGAACAACGAGGAGGAACAGCAGATCTTCCACGTGCTTCTTTCTTGCCCTGATCTGGCTGAGCATGCTGAGTTACCACCGCCATCTCATGGAATCCGACTGTTATAGTTCTTTCTCATGGAATCAAACTCTAACCAGTGTGACTTGGGCAAACATGGCCAAAGTTTTCATCAACGGCTGAAAGCTCTTCTCCATCAGACGCCATAACTCAAAGGTCCGATGCGGCGTGAGGCTTCGCAAGGAAACGTCTCCAGACACCAAGTACCGAAAGGGCATAATGGGCTCGGTCGTTTGAATCTGCCACTCGGGGAATTCCAACCTGAACTGCGCCCTGTCTCTTTCAAAGACGATCCACGGTAGAGCCACATTTGCGCCTGATAACGGTCCGCTAGAAGGGAACTCCCACTCCGACGCTTCCGGTCGGAAGGATTCGTGATGCAATCTGCCATACACTAGTCGTGACCAAGGGGTGACCCAGGGCTCTATCATTACGATTACCCCCCCTAGTCGCACACATCGAGTTGCCTCCTTGAAGAAGCGCCGAGGATGTGGCAAGTGGTGTAGCACGTTCGTCATCACAATGCCGCGCAAGCAACCCTCCGCAAATGGTAGCCTCTGACTCCCATCCAGCACGACATCAATCCCAGGACAGCGGAAAACATCCGACGTAATCAGGTCCGGAACAAAATCATTCAAGAAGCCGGCGCCCGACCCCAGTTCTAGCACAGGCTCCCGGCCTTCTGGTAGAGCATCTGCCAGCTCCTTATACCATTCTTCGTAGATCTGCCGCAGGAAGCGCTTCTCTCGTATGATCCGTTGGCGGATATGTGTAGTACGAGGGTCGTCGATGTCCAACCCACGCGTCAGTGGATGGGTCAACAACGCTCTAAACATGAGTGTTCTCAAGCCCTGCTCAGTGTGTCTCTCATCAGTTGCCTCAGTTGTTATCAAGACGCCAAGCTAAAGGACTTGCTCTCTGCAGACTTGGAAACGCGTGAGTTGCAAAGCCAAAACAAATCAGTACGACGAAGCGACTTGAGGGACGATCAACACATTCAAATCACAAAGCCATAAGTTTTCGCCTTGCAGTCTGCATGATGACACTATCCGTTGAATTTGGGGCGGTTTCTTCCTTGGTGAGACTTACGAGCGACTGTAGGAGAACGTGCATGTCGTTACTAGCTATCATGCTAGCGGTTTCGATTCTCGTCATGGGTCACGAGCGTCAAATAGCCGACGCCGTGGACCAGAGTCAGCAGAGATACGCCTTCGATTCTGTGACAGGTCTGTTCGACGATGGAGCCCAACTTTCATACCTGAAGGCCGTGGTATACTATCAACCTAACGCCAACCACGACAACTTTCTTGACAACATAGATCTAAGTCTACTACAGGCGGACTTTGAGAGAATCAGTAATGCTGGCTTCAATACGTTGAAGTTGGAGATTCCTTGGGGAAGTGTAATGGTAGGCAGTACCGCTCCCTACACGTGGAACGAATCCAACCTAGCTAAATTGGATACAGTAGTACAAGCGGCGTCCTCTCGGAATCTCTACGTGGTCTTTTTTCTTTCTTTTGCCAAGATTCCCCAAGGTGTAGACGGCAAGAACTACTTAGCGAGAAGCTTTCTCACCAAGGGGGACGATTGGACTGCATTCAAAGCGTATAGTCAGAAGCTGGCAGAAAGATACCGTAGCTATCGCAACTTCGTCGCTTTGAACACCGGTGAGCCGACGATAGGGATCTCCATGCAGTGGGGTTTCGACT
>Ga0209725_1000415_pt1 | contig 26527 bp, 26 predicted proteins | sample I18A1metaG_FD_184145 | JGI IMG/M metagenome (GOLD analysis project Ga0209725, IMG submission 184145) | Lake sediment bacterial and archeal communities from Gulf of Boni, Indonesia to study Microbial Dark Matter (Phase II) - ​I18A1 metaG... | ecosystem: Environmental > Aquatic > Freshwater > Lake...
ATCTTTTTCCGTCTTTTGCGAAGTACAAGGGGTTTATGGGCAAGTTTTCTTGCTGCACGTATTGCCAAACGTTTAGTTCAGTCCAATGTAGAATTGGATGTACTCTCATATGAGAGAAGTCTTCAGACGGTTTGACGTAGAGGTCCCATAGTTCTGCTGGCTGATCCTGATAGTTCCATCTGAACTGTTCGTCCCTAGGAGAATAGTATCTTTCTTTCCCTCTGATCGCATGCTCGTCTCTTCTTATGGCTAAAATCAACGCGTCAAACTTTTCTTTTCTGATGAGGCTTTTTAAAGCCTCGGTTTTTAATAAAGTACAACAGTCTAGTCGTCCTGCTTTCGGGGACATCCCAGCTTTGAGTGCTTCTTCGTTTTTTGCGATGAGTAAGTTGAAGCCCCACTCTTTAGCAATTTTGTCTCTAAATTCGTATATTTCCGGGAATTTACAACCTGTGTCTATGTGGATTACTGGGAATGGGATTTTGCCGAAGAAGGCTTTTTTGCAGAGCCACACAGTAGCAGTTGAGTCTTTGCCTGTGCTCCAGAGGCAGGCTATGTTTTTGAATTGGGCTTTTGCTTCTCTAATTAAGGCGATACTTCTTCGTTCAAGTTCTTGAAGGTGCTGTCTAACGTCTTCACTTTCAGGCAATTCTACGACTCCCTGGGATTTTTTCTTAGAGTTATGCGTGATATTTAAGTGTTATTTCCTTGATGTATACATGAAACGCCTCTTGATACCGTGCGCACACTACCTGCCTTTCCTGCGGATGCTCTCAGTGGTTCTCACCAAATCCTTCCACATGAAACTCATTTGAATATCTTGAAGTCTTCAGGAATGTATGACGCAAAAAAGTTGGGGAAAACGAAACAGAAAAAAAAGAGAGGATGAGGAACAGTTAGTTGTGGCTTTACCACCTGTATTTGAAGTAGATCTCGTTGTTTCCGTTTCTTTGGTCTGTCCACACTACGTAGACGTTGTCGCCAGAAACCGAAACCGAAGGCCACTGTGAAATGTTGGGCTGCGCACTCAATATCCTGTCTGCTGTCCAGTGTACGCCGCGGTCTGGACTGTCCTTGAACCATACTTCAAACTGTTCAGTCCTAGTGTCTTCCCAGACGACGTAGACCGTCTTGCCCTTTACAGCCACATTAGCACACGTGGATTCACCAGCCGACGACGTGAGTCTCACTTCAGGCTTGTACGAAACGCCGCTGTCGATGCTCCGGCGGTAGTAGATTTCAGTGTTACCCTCAGCTCTGTAGTCGGTCCACACAACGTGGACGTCGTAGCCGTAGGCGGCGATAGACACCCACTCCTGGTCTGAGGCGTCAGACGTCAATCGTCGCTGAGTCCATGTGGCGCCGTTGTTTGTGCTTCTTTTGACGAAGATGTCATAGTTTTCATATCGGTTGTCTTGCCAAGCAACGTAAACGTAGTTGCTGTATGCTGCGACATAGGCGTACTCCGAAACATTGGGGTCATTGGTTAGTCTTGTATCGGACCCCCATGTGAGACCATTGTCTGTGCTTCGCTTGTAGTAGATTTCCCAGTTTTCGTTTCTGTTGTCGTGCCATGCTACATGGACATTCCTATAGTAAGCCGCGACAGATGGGCGAAGTGATGATGCTGGATTGTTTGTCAGCCTAACTGCGCTGTACCAATATCCAGAGTCGCCATATTTTTCGTTTCTTAGCATGTAGATTTCCCAGTTTCCTTCCCTATCATCTTGCCACACAACATACACGTAGCTTCCGTAGGCGGCAACAGAAGGATACCATGAATTCGATGCGTTATTGGTTAGTCTCGTGTCTGGACCCCATGTGAGGCCGTTGTCTGTGCTACGCTTGAAGTAGATCTCCCAGTTTCCATCCCTACCGTCGTCCCATACGGCGTAGACGTAGCTACCAACTGAAGCCACTGCTTGTCCTCGCCAATTCGCTTCAGAAGGTGCAGCATTATTGGTGAGCCTCTTGTCTGAACTCCACGTCTTGTAGGCAACATAAACTTGGAAAGACCAGCCTTCCAGATCCTCCTTCGTGACCATCACTTCCACGCTGCTGGTTCGGTAGGATTGTCCAGGACTCAAAGTTGCCTTCAGGTAAAGCTTACCCGCGTTATAGTAGAGAACGAGAACCTTATTGCCCGGCACGTACGCGTCAAAGCCAACTTTTCTTCTGGCCTCGATGAGGTAGTAGTCATATTCTATACCGGTCAGTCTTATCACCTGAATCGTGCCAGTGGGATCCTCCAACGGGTCAAGCATCAACAAATCCGCGGTTCCAAAGGGCATGTCCCGAATCCTCGAACTTCCAATCCAGCCCTCCAACATCCTGCAGTACGAGGTGGGTTGAGCCGGAGTTTTGCCGAGATTGTTCCAACAACCGGTAGCCATCAAGTCCCAGTTTCCCACGCCTCCAGTGTATCCATAGAGGTCGGGCAATCCAAGCTCGTGTCCATATTCGTGAGCATGAACTCCCAGTACGCCGTAGCTGCCAGCTTCAATGTCTGGAACTATCATACCATGAGTTATCGTGAAATCGTCATCTGTATCAATGTGTAGACCAGACCACCTGCATGACCAGATGTCGTTTGTCACCCCTGAACTCTCCTGGTTGGGCCCTGCACAAACAAAGACGAATTTCGAGTACGACGCAAAGTTGACGTAAGGATCAGCTAAGGCAACTGCGTCACGGATGAACCACCAGCTCTCGCTGTACCCGTCATTATTTGGATCGTCTATTGCAGTCGCGCTGTCCGCGCCATAAAAGGCTAAGGTGTGACCTATGCTAAACCATCCATACCAACTCCCAGTAACATACAGGAGGTCGTAGGAAACTTCCATGTAGTAGCCGTTCATGTCGTTGAATATCATCCTGTAAACTTCGCCTACGTTCTTGGTGTTACTCCTGTCCGTGAAGTAGGCCATTATGACTATGGTGCTCTGCGCTCCAGTCACGAGCTGACTTTCAGGGCTACCTTCCTCCAACGGAGTCAGCTCACTTACCGTCAACTGCCTTTCCGCTCCTGCCTCGAAAACACCATCGACTTTAATCTGTTTTCCAGCGTATTTAGACGCGTCCGCTACCTCTGAGAACTTCAGTCTAATCATGTTGCCCACATCATCTCTCAGATAGAAATCTGTCGGCTTCGAGAAAACCTGCTGCATAACCAAGAAACCCTCCAAGCTAACATATCTACCGTTGAACGCTTCAGGATACTTCACCAAGTTTTCAACAGAGACTTCGGAAGGAACTGCATTGGCCGTTGTCATGACTATAGGAATCAGTAGAAGCAATGGTAAGAGCAAAGCTAACTTTCTCATTTTTCAAACCACCAATTCTTCGGTGTTCCCCGTATGTGTTGCAAGTGCCAAATAAGACAATATGTAATTCACACGCAAATGTTCTATAACTTTTTACTGTAACATATCGAGCCAAATGCTAGAGATACCCAAGCAAGGCAAAAAGAAGTGCCTCTATATTTCACCTAGAAATCATAGGCGTACTAAGCGCATGCAATCTTTTGATCCACGGGATTTTGTCTTGTTACGCACGTTCAGAATAGTCGCTTATCGTCGTCATTTCTCATTTTTTTTGAATTGTATTAAAATAGGAAAGAATTAATATGACTTTTTTGCATTGTATTAATGCGGTCTGGAATTCTTATGGACGATTCAGATTTTCATATAAAGCTCGCCAAGGAAAAGAGGTTAGGGGCGTTGCGAGAGTTCTCGGCTGGGGCGTATTCAAATACATCTGATCTCGCGCTGAAAGCGGTGGAGCAGGCTATAGAAGCGGTTGCGGCTAAGGATGATGTTCATTTTCATATTCGTCCTCGTACAGCTGATTTAGAAAGGAGAAAGTGGGTGGGTGAGCATATTCCTCAGGTTTCGGGTTTTTTGGGTCTCGTTTGGGATGCTTATGGGAGACTAGGGTATGGTGGGGTTGATGGTGATCGCGCTAAGAAGGCTGTTGAGGCTATGGAGGAGGCGTTGAATGAAATCGGTAAGTCAAGTGGGGTCAAGTTTATCTGATATTGTGAATGCCATAAAGACTGTAGATGGTGTCATTGGGGCAATTCTTTTTGGTAGCACTGCTAGGGGGGAGGCTGACGAGGGTTCGGATATCGATCTTTTCGTTCTTTTTGTCGACGAGGATAGTATGCGGAGAAATGAGTGGGAGGTTACCCGTCGCGTGCCTCCAGAGGTGTTCGCTCAGATAATCTGTGCTTGTCCTTCAACGCTTGAGAAAGTTAACCCTATGTTTCTTCAGTCCGTGTTTGAAGATGGGTTGATCCTTTATGCGCAATATCCTTTGGTTTTCAAGTCTCGTTTGGTGAACGCTACCGCTTTTCTTGTAGTTAGATATTCGCTGGAAGGTTTACCCCAGAATGTAAAGCAGAAGCTTAGTTACAGATTGTTTGGGAGCGAAGTGGGTGGGCGACATTATCTTGGACTTGTGGAACAGGGTGGCGGGAGGCATCTTGGGAGGGGCTGTTTCCTTATCCCAGAGGAGAAGGCAGAAGACGTTTTGAATGCTTTAAGTGAATGTGGAGTCAATTATGAAATTATTGAGACATATAAGCCGAGTAAGGGGCTAAAATTAGCGGATGCAACACATGTAACACATGTTAGGTAGCCTACCCTGTAACGTCCTTAATTTAGGTGGAAGCGTTATTCAGAATCGTTCATACGTACGTGCTTTTAAGTTCTGTTTTCTTTTTAGCCTTTACAGCGTCACCGACAAATGAACTTGTATATTGCCAATGATAGAAAATCTTTTCGCTTCGTATGTTAAGATTATTAGGTGAAACTTGAAGCCTCAATTCTAGTTCATTTCTTCTTTAATGAGCTTTTCAATTTCCTTCTCGAATTCCCCGATGTCCTTGAGGTTGTGTTTGATAATCTCGAGAACCTTCGTGTTGTCGACTTCTCCATATCTATGGACTAAAAGGTTTCTGAATCTTGCCATGTCTTCTAGTTTTGTCGCAAGCTCTTTTCCTATGACTCCTTCTTCTTTGAGAACTCGAAACATTTCGCTGTATTCTTCAGCTCTTCTGTAACCCTTTGCGGAGATTATGTAGTTGGCTACGTCGATACAGGCTTCTATGATTTCTAAGAGAGAGTATTTTGCAGCCTGGATGTCTTTGTAGCTCCCTAAGAATTGTTCTGGGTTAAACTTCTTTATTTGTGCTAGAAACCTGAGGTTACGGTCGATAATGTCGAATTTTCCTTCTATTATTTCTCTCTCTAACCTCAAGTCGTGAGCCTCTCTCTTCTTTTTTCATCGTAGTGGTTGTAGAATGGTTTGAAGTCTAGGTATCGGTCTATAACGAATGTTTCGAATTTTATTCTTTCTTTCTCATCATTGGATAGAATGACTTCGCCTTCTCTGATTACTTGATGGAGGAACCTTAGGGCCTGGTTGTTTAGGATTCTCACGTCAACTTCTTGATGAAGACCGCATTTCTTCTTGATCTCGCCTGCGATATGGGCTGGGTAAAGTGCCTCTGCCTCGAAGTCTTCTTTGAGGATGAGCCCCACGTCGATATCGCTCTCTTTCCTTTGGTAACCTTTTGCAATCGAGCCGTAAAGATAGGCTACAAGTATCTCTCCTCGTTTCTTCAGAACTTCTCTGATTTGTTCCTTGAGTTTCATCTTACCATGACCGATGTATCGAACCGAAACTTAAATACTTTCAGAAGACCAATCCGATTTGCTTTCTATTAGAGGGATGGGCGCTCTGTCCATGTCGTTTGGTATTACAGTTATGTATCGTTAACAAGGCATTTGAAACAAATAACTTGACTGAAATTTTGGTTAAAGAAGACCTACGTGCGCGAAGTACTTCTTCTTTTGAACCTTGGAAAAACATGAAAAATTGAAGTGGTCAAGAAGGATTGATAAGCATTTTTATGATTTTAGGATTTGTAGCCTAATGCTTCTAGACGCCGTTCTATGTTCTCTGATTCTAGGTCTGGTAAGACTTTTCGGATTAGGTGTATGATGTATTCGGATGGGCTGCGGTAGCCGCTGTTTTCCAAAGCCTTTACGAGTTTGTCGTAGAGGGGTTTTGGAATTGAAATATTCACGTACTTAACCATGATACATCATCACACGGTTCGGCTTAAAAATCATACTACGCCAAATTTAACTTACTTTTTTGTTTGTGTACTTTGAATTGAACGAAAATGTCTCCCCAAAGCCCCCTCTTTTTCTGTTTTTGTATTTTCCATTTTCAGAATACTACGAGTATACTCGTAGTATGGAATGAGTCACAGTTTTTGAGTGGAAAAGCTAGCCTAGTAACAAGGATAAAGGATAAGGATAATAAAGACAAAACTTAGTTCCCTAGTTCTTTACTTTTCCCTATCTTTTCCCCTGATACTCCCATATGTCTGCATTAATTTTTTTCTTAGTGATTCTGTGATTCTTAGTGATTCATTGGGATGCTGGGGATACTCGGAACTGGAACTTCAGGGAAAAAGGAAAGCGCGCGTTAGATTTTGTTTGCTCCTACACCGTGTAGCGCCTATAGGGTGCAGAAGGTGTTTTTGACATGTTTTAACTTTTATGTGGGGTTGCACCTGATTTCGCCGTAGAGCATGAATCGGAACGTCGAGAACGTGTTGGAATGTTGAGAACGTTTAAGAACGTGAGATAAGAATTTTAATGGCGTGGAAAAAATGTCAAATGACAAATTCAAGGATTCAGTCATTGAGTACTTCAAAAAATATTATGATCAGCGTAAGAAGACTCCTCCCGCGCGGCAAATCTTTAAACATTTCAGCAAAGCTAAGTTTTATCAGACTTTTTCTAAAGGCATAATGGAAGCATGTGAGCTTGCAGAGATTCCAGTTCCAGAAGCACGTATTAAACGGACGGAGAGAGCAGTCCAAGCGTCAAAGAAGAAACGATTTGCAGAAGCAACTAAACAGGCGACTCCTTGGGAGGATTTGAAACAAAGCTACAAAAGGGAAGAAGACGAACGCCGCTTGAGGAAACAGATGTCTGAAGAGCTTGCGAAACAGGTTCGCAAGTTAGCTACGGATCCCAATAAGGAGATAAGGGGTCCAGTTCTAGATGCTCTGGAAAAGGTATTGCCAATAATTCTTAAACGTTGTTATGGAATTACTCTCAGTTTTTGGGGACTCCAGAAACTTAACGAAATTACAGGGGGCGACCTCTCCTATGAAACTGTAACTAAAATGGTTCAGTATGCTAAACTTACAGAGGAGGAGAGGCAAGCAATACATGACCTACTTGGGAAACTTGACGGAATGACTTTATTCGAAATTGCTAAATACGCCAAACTCTCACCGAAAGAGAAGGAAGCAGTACGCGCCCTACTTGGTTACTCCATGAAAATGCGAATGTCACCTATGGAGGTTATCGTCTTTCTAGATTTAGAGAGAAGAATTAAAGAAAAAGGGGTGCGCGGTTTTCTTGGTGAGTTTGGTGATGAGAAGGAAGGAAAATGAGACATGCGCGCACAGTCACCCAGAATGTCGAGTGTAAGATCTAAACCCAAGCAAGCCTAGAGATATGCGCGCGTTATTTTTCTCTCCATCTTGCTTTGAAACTTGCAAGTAAGCTAAATGCGAATGTTGTGCCTATCAGAATTAGCCAGTGAATTATTATGCTTTCAAAAGGAATGGAGGAAAGACCTAAATGGCCTCGAATGAGGCTTGCAGCATTCGAGGTGGGAAAAACGTATGATACCCAGCTGAACGTGCCTAGAAAAGATTCGGAATAATAAACAGGTGGAACGAAGACTAAGCCGAGGCTTAGCAGATGACTCATGCTGCCAAGCATGAACGGAGGAGCCTTCGTAAGATATGTTGATATTGTGAAGCCTATCATGCTGATTGAAAGCCAGCTCAGAATTAAGACGAGAACCACTAAGCCAATAGAAGCTAGACTGATTAGTCCTAGCCAGATTGCAAGAGCCATGAAACAGACTAGTCCAGGTACTGAAGCCAGTAATGGTGCAAGCGCTACGCCTAAAGCATACGACATCGGATGAACAGGCATAGCAGCCGCTATTTCCCTTAGCTTGGTATATCTGTCTTGGGCAACGTCTTGGATTGCTGACGTCAAACCCAGAAAACTAACAACTGAAATCATCGCTCCCACGACGCCACTTTGAAAGGCGGAAGTAGATCCTGAAAACAGTATGAAAAAGAGCGGGCCAGCACTTATTCCCGCTTGAGTTATCATCACATAGGGTTGCCTGCGGAAGTCAGGATAAAACTTCATCCATGCAATCAGCAGGGCATTTTCAACTGCTTTCATTATCGAAGCCTCCTGCCAACTTGACGAAGACATCCTCTAAGGTGATCGGTGAAACATGAGCCCGCAAGCCCGTCTTCAATGCTTTCTTCATCAAACTTGCGGCCTCACTCTCGTTCTCAACATACACTATATGTTTGTCCCCGATTGTCATTCCATAATTATTTTTACATATTGGAAAACGAGTAGTTTCGCCTTCCAACACCACTCGATACTTTTCAGCAACCAAACCTTTAACTGTCTCTGGACTGCCTTCCGCTATCACTTGACCCCTATTGATTATTGCAAGTCTGTCAGAAACCATCTCTGCTTCTTCCATGTTATGAGTTGTCAAAAGAATCGTTTTTCCTTCCTTAACCATCTGCCTCAAAGCCGACCACACGTTTCTCCTAGCAATAGCATCTAAGCCGCTTGTTGGCTCATCAAGCATCAACACGTCCGCATAGGAGGATAAAGCAGAAGCAATAATAGCCCTTCTCTTCTCTCCACCCGAAAGATTCGCACAAGTTCTCTTCCGTAAATCCCACAATCCAACGGCGCGTAAAGCTTTTTCAGCTGTTTTTTTTGCTTCTTGCTTAGGCACTCCCCTGAGCCTAGCAAAATAGTATGCGTACTCCCATGGGGTATAAATCCCATAGGTGGCAACATCTTGGGGAACAACCGAAATATGCCTATGTATTTCTGGTGCTTCGCTAACCACATTACAACCTAGGACATAAGCTTTGCCTGACGTTGGCATAAGCTGAGTTGAAATTATCTTTAAGAAAGTGGTTTTTCCAGCTCCATTGGGCCCTAGAAGAGTGTAAAGTTCACCCTCCTTTATGGAGATGTTGATGCCTTGTAAAGCTTTAACACCATCTCCATAAACTTTAACCAAATCAGCAGACTTTATAGCTTCCATAAAACTTCAGACCACTTTTTTTATGCTAAAACGCACGCGAAATATAGAAGGGATAGCTGCGCGCGATAGCTATAGTGTGCGAGTAAATGTTGCATCTTGTCTATTTATGCGTGTTGGTCAGTCTTTGGAAAAATTCCTTTTGCAATTGCACACAACAATAGTCAAAAATATCCCATCTCCTTCAAGCGATTCTTTACGTGTGCTTCGATATGTTCCGTTTTTATTCTTTCTTCAATTTTTTGTTTGCGTTTGTTGTAAAAATTATTAAATGCTTTCAACCATGGTCTCAACTTTTCTTTCAACTCCAAAATACATGAATCTCCTGAATTGATTAGGTTGTTTGTTTCTTTCGGATCTTTTTCCAAATCATAAAACTCATGGCTGCCATCGGAAGAATGGATGAACTTCTTGTTCCTTGTGCGGATAGTGATCAGCCTTCTATCGTATCGCTTTAGTTTGTTTTTTAGTGCTCTGAGAGCCGGGCGAAATGGTTCCATTAGTTCCGAAATTGCGTATGAGTAGTCTCTGTTCTTAATGTTTGATGTAACTAAACTGTTGCCTTGAACTTGTGTGACCAAAGATTTTTCTTTCATTCCCAGAATGTCCACAATCGTTGCCAATAGATCTACATTCTGAACCACTCGTTCTTCAGTTCCACAGAGCTTTTTGTCACCATTCACAATAGCTGGATACTTAATGAGTAAAGGTATTCTTATCAGAGAGTCGTAGAGACAGAAGTGATGAAATAATATTCCATGATCCCCAAGGTTTTCCCCATGATCTGAAGTTATGATCAAGAGAGTATCATCCAATAACTCCTTACGCTGGAGAAATGAGTAAATCCCATAAATTCTTTTGTCAAGGTAGCTTATTGCCCCATTGTACAAGGCTTCTAAAACTCTGAAATCCGACTCAGTCATTTCTACCTTTCCAAAGTAGTACTTTCGATGGTCCTGATTTACCTCCCAAGGTTTCCTTGTAGATTTGAAAGTTAGAAATTTGTCCCTGAATCTCCTTGGAATCACGTAAGGTATATGTGCTTCACCATAATGCAAGAAAAGAAAAAAGGGTCTACGCCTAAATCTTTCAATCGATCTGAATGCTAGGGTGTCGATGCTTCTGGCATGCTTGTCGAAAAATCCCTTCAAGAACCATGTGGTTTTCTTAAAGAGACCGAATTCTTGTAGGTTCTCTAATATACGTTCATGAATAAAGTTCTGTTCGCGCGCGCTCGCATGCTCATTGCTTTCTCTTTTCTTCAATGTTGGCAATGTCACATGTGCAACGCCTTGTCTTTTGCTAAGCAGTAACCTCCATAAAGTTGATTTGATAGATGGATATCTGAAGTCATAGAAGAGGTCAAACCCTCTGTTTAGTCCTGAAAATCCTGATACGTACGGATTTCTGCAGACCGCAGTGGTGGCATACCCCGTAGCACGCAGAACCTCCGCCATAGTCTTGAATGAACAGTCAAGAATATCCCCATCCACAACCACCCTGTGTTTCGATGTGTAAGTACCTGTAAAGGTAGATGCGTGAGAAGGAAGAGTCCAGCACGAAGAAGATATTGCATTCCTATAAAGCATGAAATCATGCAGAATGCTTTCTAACATAGGTGTAGTTTTTTCTTCGTATCCATAAATGGACAAATTCCTTGCCCTAACAGCGTCCATTACAATCAACACAACGTTGGGTCTTTTCACATTTTGTCACTTCCATTGTAAAAATCAGGCGCGTCTCTATTATTCCCTCCATCCTGCTTTGCGACTTGCCCTCGCTTGACAAGATATTTACCCCTTGGAAAACGCTTCAGTTAGGAGAAGAAAGAACGGTGAGCCAGAGTTCACTTTCTTGTGCTAAATGTATCCTAGATCTCTCAATTTTTGCTTTATTTTCTCAGCGTCTTTTCTTTCTAGATCGAGAGCCTCTCTAGAGACTTGTGTAAACTTCAGAAAGCGGGGTTTGCGATTTGCTGGCTCAGTGTTTTCCTCGAAGATTTCCATAAGAATTTCCCCGTTGACATGTTCAGGAATAGCGCATCCCATTAGATGAAGGATTGTTGGAAATATGTCTTCTATTTTTGCAATACCTAAATTTTTGCCCTTTCGGATTTCAGGTCCATGAGCCAATAGAATTCCGTCTATTGCTCTGCTATGATCTCCTGACCGCCACCAGCAAGTTCTTTCTTTGCCCATTCGCGCAAATAGATTCTCTGTCAAACTTGGGAAGGGCTCATATCTTTCTGACGTCAGGAAAACAATATCGGGAATTTCATCTAAGTATTCTCCTACATACACTTCTTCGCGTTTCCAAACGTCCCTTACTACTTTATCTCCGTCTTGATTTTCCAGTTTTCGAAGTTTTTCAACGATTTCCTCGCGAATCCCTTCGTAATTACTACAACTGTTAACTTTAATTCCAAACGGAGTGTAAAGATACGCTTTTGATTTTTCCTTGTCTATCCAAGGAATGTCTATTCTTTTCATAGTACATTTTTGGCTCAGTAAACTCTTATGTCTCGGTGAATGAAAACGTGCTAAAAAGGCGAGTAGTTCTCCTAATCGCGTTGGATCCGTACCCGCCAGTGATAGAAGGACTTTGTAGGCGAAAAATAGACCAAGGTTCAAAAAACGTTTTGGAGCTATATTTTTTTGTCGCAAGTATTCCTCTTTCTGTAACCATGTGTTTACAAAGAAGTATTCTGATGCACGAGACTCGAACCCGTGATCAGAAACTATAAAGAGGGTTCTATCGGGAAAAGTTAACAACACATCGCTTAATACATCGTCCAGTCTGACGTAAAACTGAAGCAGAGACTTTCTGTATTCCCAAAGAATATGGTGGATAAGATCTGTTTCTTCCACCCAAAACATAGAAAAATCATAGTTTTCTTCTTTGTTTAACTTCTTGAAAACGGCATATCTTCCTTCCGTTTCTTCGATTATTAGGTCAACTAGTTTCCTCCTATAAGCTTTATTCCTTTTTTTTCTTTTAAGATCACGTATCTTCTTTTCAAGATGATCATCTTTAAATCTTATTTTTTCTTTTAGGTCGTTAGGATAAGTGTAATCGCTTTTGTCCGAAGGGACGCTTCCGCTTATCATTACACCGTTTAATCTTTCAGGAGGAAACGTAGCTCTCACTCCTACGATACAAGACTTGAAACCATGTTTTTCTAGGACATTCCATAACTTCGGATATTGAATTCCTTTTAATGTTATTGGTGTCCCATCCGACTTTACGAAAGTCAAAATCCCATGGCTTCCAGGATTCATCCCCGTCAAGAGTGATGGCAACGCCGGAACTGTTAAGCAGGGTATCGTGCTCTTCAAAACTGCAGTTGACCCTGAGTCGACAATTTTTCTAAGTGTTGGTAGCTTGTTATTTGAAATCCAAGGGTTCAGAATATTCCAAGTTCCCCCATCTAACCCAAACAATATGACCTTTTTACTCAATTAGAAACCTCTTGCTAGCAATGATTGGATATCTTATTTGTGCCTAAGGTTCTTTCTTCCTTCGCATTCTACAGGTATCCTAGTTGCCTTAATCGCGCTTTGATTTCTTCACTGAATTTAACTCTGCTTTCTCCTTCAATTTCGCGTCTTCTCCTTTCATAAAGGCTAATGAAGCTCTTGATCCAAAGCCTTAGCTTTTCTTTCAGCTCTGGGATGCGTGAATCTTGTGAGTAGATTAAATTGCTCAACTCATGAGGGTCTTTTTGCAGATCATAGAATTCATCTTTTCCATCAGAGGAGTATATATATTTTGCATCTTTTGTCCGAATACTGATCAATTGTCTATCATATTTTTTGAGTGAGCTCTGAAGTGGTTTCAACGAAGGATGGAAAGGTGCTATTATTTCTGAGATAGCATAATCCATGGAATTATTTCTGGTATGAAGTCCACTACTACTACTAGTTGCCAAGCTTTTTCCTTGCAACTGACAATTTAGAGTTTTGTCAGTGACGCCTGTCACATCGACTATGGTAGGAAAAATATCGATGGTTTTAACTATTCGGTCTTCTATTCCGTGAAGGTTCAGCTCTGCTGGATACTTTATAAGTAAGGGTATTTTGATCAAAGTGTCATAGAGGGAGAATACGTGAAACATTATTCCATGCTCTCCAAAGCTTTCTCCATGGTCAGAAGTTATAATGGCCATCGTGTCGTCTAATAAGTCCTGTTTTTCAAGAAATTGAAAAATTTCGTAAATCTTTAAATCAAGATAAGCTATGGCACCGTCATACAGCATCTGTAACATGAGGAAATCTGTTTCATCCATCCTTGCTTCGCCTGAGTAATATTTTCGGTGATCTTGATTAACGTACCGAACTTTTTTCTTTAAGCAAACAGGCACGAATTTTTCTCTAAATCCTCCGGGTACAATATAAGGCATATGGGTTTCGTTGTAATTAATATTAAGGAAAAAAGGCTTGTTTCTCGATTTTTTCATTGATTTTTTTGCACGTTTATTCAAATTTGTGGCAGATTTGTCGAAATACCTAGTGATGCTCCAAAGAATTTCCTGCATATATTTCGTATCTATAAGCCTCTGAAAAATGCTGTGCCGATTCTTTGCCTTTTGAACATAATTCTGTGCTTCAAAGGAAGAGATTGTCTTTCTTTCTGTAGATTGCATCTCTTCTGCCACCTCTCTGTGTAATAATTCGTAGAGTACTGTCTTGACTGATTTCTGTCGAAAACCGTAAATTGCCTCAAACCCACCATCTAAACCCGTAAAATCCGAGACGTAGGGAGTTCTAGAAAAGCTAAACGTTCTATATCCCTCTTTCCTCAGCATTTCGGCTATTGTAGAAAACTTCGAATTTAGCACATCCCCGTGCATAATTAAACCATGTTTCGACACATATGTTCCAGTAAAAAGAGATGTCATTGATGGGAGAGTCCAATTAGACGAGGAGATTGCATTCTTGTAAAGTACGCACATCTCTAATATTTTCTTCAAGTTAGGATTTGTCTCTTTTTCATAGCCATACAGAGACATGTTTTGTGCTCTAACAGCATCCATAATTATCAATACAATATTTGGCTTTCTCATTTCGGTCCCTCAACAGTAAGATTAAGAATTCGGAAGATTGTTGTCTCGTCCTGGCCGAGTTTAAACTCGGTAATATTTATTATATAGGACTACTTAATATATAATATGGTTGAGATGAGAAAAACTATTTTACTTGCATATGGCTTATTGCTTCTTCTTGGTTCCTTAACCGAAGTGCAGGGGCTGCAAATAAGGACAAGCATAAATTCTTACGGGACGATCAATTACTTAATGCCAGATCTTGTTGTAAAACGCTTTTCGGACTCTCGATTTTTCAAAGATGAAAGTGCAGAAACAGTTGCAAAATTGTTTGATATGTGTCAAGCCAAGATATGGCATAGAGAAGTCATAGTACAAGTTCATGAAATAAGGCAAGATTTCAAGGCGCTGCTTTATCGCAATATAAGAGCCATTGATAATTGCAGTGATGAGTGGCAAATGGCATTAGATAACAACTGGATACTGAAAGATGAAAATGGACAATTAGTTTATGTTATGATGTATCCCACCAAATATTTGGTTGACATTGGCAATCCGCAGTATCAAAAATGGGTTGCAAACTGGATTAAAGAAAACCAATATGGGTTTGATGGAGTTTTTGCCGATTATAGCCTAAATGCAAGGGCGTCTGGACATTTTTATCAGGCTTCAGCAACGCCAATAAATCCGAGAACAATAGAACCCTGGAAAGACGCGGAAATTAGACAGGCGCTCATTGAAGTGCACAGAGAAGTTAGAAACGCCATCGGCTCTAAGCTATTAGTTGCCAATGGAATATATGATGGCCGCCGTTTCTGGCGAGCATATGATGAATACTTGGAATTGCTGTCAAATTCTCCGATTGACGGAGTTATGAGTGAGGGATTGTGGTATCAATATGAAGGAAATTGGATGAGTGAGGAAGAATGGTTGAATAGTCTCAATTTTCTCGTTTTTGTTCAAGACAATTTTCTTGAACAAAAACCCGAAAGGATATTTTTACCTGTGTGTAAACTGCAGAAGGAGACTGGAGATCCTGTTGGAGATCCATATCCACTTCCGCCAAACTGCAGTAAAGAACAGATGGCAACATACGCTTTCGCTTCAACCTTGTTAGGTATCAAAACTAACCAAAACTATCTTTCCTTGCTATCAGATGTGAATTTTGCTGCTCAAGTTATACAGCCATTACATGACATTGACGTTGGTGCTCCATTAAATGATCGTTACCTAGTTAACGGAACCCATGTTTACGCGAGAGATTTCAGGAATGTCAAGGTTTTGGTCAATCCTACTTCAAATTCTTATTTTATTAATTTACAAGGTATATTTAAAACTCTTGACGGTGAACTAGTTTCAGAAATTACAATCGAAAACCATACAGGCATTATACTTGCGAGGGTCTCTTAGTGGCAAATTGCGCGCAATCTCTTTGTTTTGCTCTTCCAAGGCTTTCAGTTTTCAAGTTATTCATTGCGTATCATGAACTTGTAGATATGTTTGGTCGGGCGCACGCGAAATAAGGATTTATTGTTGTGTTTGAAGGTAATTGCGGTGAAGTACATATGATTCGCCATTTGTGTAGACTATGCTCGAATTATATGTGGCTTCAAGTATTAAATCTCTAGTTCGCGTTTCAGCCGACTCACCAAATTGTCCACTTACACCGGGGAGATGAATTAAGAAGTAATGATATTCTTTCTCTAACTGGTTTTTGTCAAGAGGATAATACCATCCACGCTCGTATGCGTGCAAAAGATGGGTGGCAGAGAAATTGAAATCTGTCAAACCTATTATCTGATTTCTTGTAATGTGGTCACAGGCGATTTGGCCTTCAATGTAGTTCTTGGCGAATTCTATCATTTGCCTTTGGTATATAGAATTCACTTGAATTACGTCAATAATGTACTCAGTTGCGGGTAAATCCTTTGATAGAACGTTTGCAGTGGGTATAAGTGGCTGGCATCTGTAAAGCTGTAAAGTGGCTAAAAGTATCATTGACGAAAATATAACTGCACCCATCAACGCTCTTCTTTTGCCTATTTTGCCTATATACAGAACGAATATGCCAGAGAGAGTCAGAAAAAGAGGACTTGCAAGATCCACGACTCTGAATTGACCTACCCTTAACAGGAGCCCAATCGGTACAAGCACAAGCATCAAACTGATAATCAGAAGAAGAAGATTTGAGGTGTTGTTTAACTGTTTTCGCATTTTCACCAAGACTATTAAACCACCTAGAGTCAGAAGCAACAAAAAAATATCTGCACCGTTAAATACCAAAATTGTTCTAAGAGCCCCAAATATATCTACACGAAATAGTTCAAAAAATCGGGAAGGTATATTTTCTGCGCGCGGAGTTATACCACTTGGCACACCCACAAACAGCACATGCAAAATCTGTTCAAATGTATGTCTTGCTGAGAACATAAGCCATGCTACACATGCCAACGTACCTGCAAATATCCCGGAACCCCGCAAAAATGATTTCAGTCGAAAATGAGAGATTTTTTGAAGCAACATAATTGCCAAAAGAAGCGTTGCAAGCAACACGGAGGAAGAAGAATGGGCTACTGGCAAAACTAAAATAAGAAATATGAAAATAAATAAGTGGCGTCTGTCATTTTTTTGTACTAGTGTCATTAAACTGGCCAAAATTAAAAATGTTAGCAATACCCCAAATTGAGGACCAGTGACAGCATAATTTTCCAGACTGAACGGTATAGATGAAAAGAATAGGGCATATTTCAGAGCAGTCGTTTCATGCGGAAACTTCAAGTTTCTTATTATAACATAGGTTAACAGTGGATAAATGGGAGACAAAAAGACGGGCATGTACTTTACTGAATCTACAACAGGAATGCTTAGAACAATCGAAAAGATGGCGAAAGCGAGATGAATAAATGGCGTAGTATTGTAAAGCAAGATAGGCCCAGGACCTTGAGTTGCAATGTACCCTCTATTAAACACATAGTTGGCCAAACCATATTGCAGATGCTCATCAATTGCTACTCCCTGAAACCAAACATATTTCAAATTTGGAACTAAAAGAAAAACGCATCGGCCTATCGCCGCAAGTGCAACCATCCATGACGCACTTTTCTCAGAGAAGAAAGCGAACGCATAGGTCGCCACAAATAAGATGAAAGGAACTTCCAATCCTTCAAGAATCCAACTGTCTTGATAGTCTCTGGAAATGGCCAAGGCATTGCTGATTAGGATTACTATCGCGCCTGCTAGTACTAGCTTCAATATCCCGGATCTATCCAATTCAAAGAACCTTTTTACTGATTTGATGATTAATTTTCGAGCACTTTACTGTATGTTTGACTGAAATACTTACATTTATGGAAGACATCAGTATTTGAACTGTTTCCATTCAAACCCTTCCGTTGAGATTTCGAGCAGATACAAACTTAAGAATTATAGCTCTATCTTGAACTGATAATCCTGCTTGGAATTTTTGCTCCACTTTCAAGGACTTCGCTAATTGATATTCAACACAGCTCAATAAGGTCATGGGCATTATTTTATAGGCTATCTGACTCCATTTACTTCCAGAAATGTACAATCTACTCTTTACCATCCCTTCCGAAGATTTGATAATTCGATTATTGATTTCTTGCGAATCATAGACTCGATTTAATACTACTTCTCCTCTCTCTATCCGAAATAATCGAAAAACCTCGAAAATGAACCTCGTGCTTCCGATTATCTTCAATACTCGTCTGAAAATAGAAGGGATACCCCACAAGAAGTCAGTTTCAACTTTGCTTTTCTCACCGAAAGGAAGGCTGATGATCATCAATCCCCCATCTTTTAGTTGCTTGCTCATCTCGACAACTGCTGCGATGTCTCCATCGCCAGGAATATGTTCAATAACTGATATTGACATTACCACATCACAGACTTTTGGTCTAAAAGGCAATTTTTCACCACTTGCTCGAACTACTTGAACACCTCTATCATGTTGAAATTTCAGAGCCATTTTGCTAATTTCAACTGCACAAACTTGGAAACCTATCATCTTCAAAAATGAGGGTAGAATTGAATAACCGGATCCAACATCAAGGACGAATTTGTTGTGTCGATTCATTAGGGGGGAAATAATATCCTGCAATGAATCGAGAACAAAACCATACTCGATATACCTCCAACTACTTAGACCGAAGGCAAAGAAAATGGCTTTCATACCATTTATTCTAACATTATGGCAAAAAAGCGAGTTTCCATATTTGAACGACAACCTAACTATACTCCAGAAACTTACTAATGCTTGATCAGACGCCCAAGTCCGCGCGCTTTTTCATTAATTCACACGAGCGATTGTGCAACATTTTTATAATCACGGGTATAGGTTGCCACAAAAAAATGGAAGGGCCTTCCATTCCTTCAAGAATCCAGCTGTCTTGCATGCATGCTCCTTCTTAGTAGCTTACTTGCACAGTGCTCTCTGAATGGTCTCGATATATTTGTCGAGGTACATCTTAGGCGAGAAGTTTTGTTCATAAACCGCTTTTATTTTGTCTGAAGGAAATTCATTCCTAGAGAAGTTTAATAAAATATTTTGGAGTTCTATCCAATTATTGAAAATGAGCTTTTTATCTAGTTTCTCTACAATCTCAGGCAACCCGCCATTATTTGAGGCTATAACAGGAGTACCCACAGAGAGGGCTTCCAAAGCAACTAGAGGTGCGTTTTCTGGCCAAATTGAAGGCATTATTACCGCTAAAGCTTCTTTATACAAAGAGTACACTTTATTCTTGTCGCTAACAAAGCCTATGTAGGAAACCAAACTGTTTAGCGAATTCCTTTCAATAAACGCTCGGATATAATTCTTTAGACTTCCATCTCCGACTATGACTAGTCTTGCCTTTATCTCACGTCTGAATTCTTTGAATAGGTCAAGAAGTCCTAGAATGCCTTTATGTTTCTCCAATAGTCCAACAAAAAAGAAATAATTTGTGCAGTCTATTGGAGAAATATTCTCGGGAGGAGACGGTACGAAATTCGGTAGAGTTAAACTTCTTACGCAAATTTCTTGCGACAACTTTCTCTGAACGTAATTGCTCGGAGTAATTATCAAGTCTATACATTCGATAGCTCTTCTAAAACTCTTGAAACGCCTCCATAGTTGAGGGGGTCTGCCCCACCTTAAAGCGCAGTAAAAACATGAAGATCCCTTGCATATCTCAAATCTATTCTTCAATAAGTTATTCTGTTGGCAAATAAGCCAGTAATCATGGGCTGTGTAAAGATTTAGGTAGTCGTCATGCTTCTCTAAAATACCATACCCCAATAGAGAGATGTTGTGATAGTGAACGACGTCGGGTTTAATCTCCCTAACCAATCCTCTAAACTTTTTGAGTATTGAAGGGGAATTTCCAAATGCATAAGCAGTATAAGAACTGATATTAAGATGCGTTTTGATAGCGTGAGTAAAGATTCCGTCTTGTTCTACCTTTTCAGGCAAGTTTTTTCTTTTTATCCTATATGCATCTAGGCTATGTAAGACATGCACTTCATGACCTCTTTTCACTAGCTCTTCCGCCAAATACTTCACATGGATGGCGTCGCCGCCGAGATGATAAGGTGGATAGAGAGTTGATGTCATTAAAAATCTTAAAGTCTCCATATTAGAATCACTTCTTTTCTATATGCAACATGAATTTAACATATTTATTCCGTGTTCTTGATTAATACGCTTGTCAGTCAATGTGCATGGGTCATTTTGTGGAAAATGTAATTCCTCATTATCTTAACAACGTATTTTGTAGCTAACGGAAAATCGTATGGGTGTCTCATTGTATACCAAACATTCTCTATCCACCATCTCGGATTAAAGTACAAGGCACGGTAAGCTTTTTTCCTCGCTTCGCTTAAATCATGGTAACTTAACTTATCTGTTCTCATAACCGCTTCATGTTGATACATCTTCCGCCAACCAGCCCCCACTCTAATCCACCCCTTGTTAGCGGCGATTTTATACAGCTCGGTTCCCGGATATGGAACGGCAACATTAAACTGGGCTCCAGTCGGTAAAGCTCGCTTAACAAACTCAATGGTCTCCTCGACCGTTCTCAAGTTTTCCCCTGGCAACCCAAATATGAAGCTACAGTAAACCTTTATTCCAGCCTTCTTAGCCCATCTTATGGAATTTCTAGCTTGCTCAATAGTTATTCCCTTTTTGGCGTTATCAAGTATTTCCTGGCTTCCAGACTCGACGCCATAGGATATCCCTCTACACCCTCCACCATACATGATCTTTAACAGCTCTTCATCCACGTGATCAACGCGGGAATTGCAGTACCAAATGATTCTGCTTTTTTCTTTCCCGATTTCTTCAGCTATAGCTATGACCCTTTCTCTATTGATTGTAAAAGTCTCGTCGAAGAAGGTGACCGTCTTAACTTTAAACTTCTTCTTAAGGTATCGCAACTCGTTTAGAATGCTTTCAGCAGATCGAGTCTTCAACTTTGTATTTCTCTCTGTGCAAAAAATGCAGGAGTATGGGCATCCCTTGCTGGTGTATATTATCGTGAACGGCGAACCGTGAGGAGTATTTGTAAAGTAATACTTTAAGGATGGAAGGATGTCAAAAGCTGGCAAGGGAAGAGAATCCCAATCAGACATGGGCTTAGCTGGACCGTTAACCTTTACATCATGGCTACCGCGATACGCTATTCCTAGGACCGTCGACAAATCGTCGCCATGGGAAATTGCGGATATGAGCGAAGGAGTCACAGTTTCATACTCGTGCCTAATATAAATATCAAGATCGACGGCACCTTGCAAAACTTCTTTCGGAACTGTTCGAAGAGTCCAGCAGATTCCAGCGGTCAACGCGTTCGGGTGGTTCTTCTTAGAAACTGATGCTATTTTAGTGTCCCAATCGAAGGTTGTTGGCGTAAACCTGAAGATTAATATGTTATACTTAACCTTCTTAATTCTCTTATTTACCTCTTCCCAGCTTAGATTCCATCCGTTAGCATCTATCAATTGTACCTGGTGACCTTGAGTCCTAAGTATTGAAGCTATCTGCAAAAGGCTATAAGGAGGGAGAACCGAGTACCTTTCAGTTATTTCACATCGCTCCTCTCTAACGACTGGGATGCCGTTGAACCTAGGAGGATTGACCAGCAGAATTCTCAAGCAAACCAACCCTAGCTTTTTCGATGAAAACGGTCCAAGATTTGCTGATATACTTCAGCAGTTCTGACAGAATTCACTTTCCAATACGCCTCTTGAGTACAGCCTTTCTGGCATTGTCTCCAATTTTCCGACGCAAGTTCTGTGCCCGCATCGTTTAGTAGGAAAAGACTACTCCATCCAGAACATCTAAAGAATTGCGTGTGTATCACAAATTTTATTCCAAGCATATTAAGCACAGAGCTCCTCGTAGATGGCAACTACTTTCTTGGCTAAGCTCCTCAACGAAAAGTTCTCTGCAACAGTACGCCTAGCATTCTTTGCAAGTCTTCTTCTATAGTCTTCGTCTTCGAGTAGCATTAAGAGAGCCTTGGACAGCCCATCAACATCATTGGGGGAAATAAGAATTCCATTTTCACCATCCTTTACCGCTTCTGGAATGGCACAGATGTTTGATGCTACCACCGTGCATTCGCATGCCATCGCTTCGAGAATTCTTATAGGAAGATTTTCGTATAGCGAAGGTGCCACAAATATGTCTGATTTGGCATATAGCATAGGCAACTGTTTGTAGTCAACATACCCAAGAAAGGTATAAAATTTTTCATCAATCTCCAATTTTTTAAGCAGATTGAGCCAAATCTTTTTTGGGCCTGCTCCAGCAAAAACAAAATGAACTTCTCTATTTCTTTCTAGAATTTTTGGAATTGCTTGTATTAGGTAGTGAACTCCTTTTGCTGTTGTTAACCGCGATGAAAAAAGCACTATGGGATCTGGAACGTCTTTCCATAAACTAAAGTAACTGGGATTTCGAGGAGAAAACTGTTTTACGTCTACTCCGTTGTGCACCACATATAAGTCAGAAATAAAAGAATAAGATTTCTTAATTTTAGTTCTCATCCAATTGGATACAGCTATCAGATTTTTTGATTTTCTTAAATAAATATTTTCAGCAAACCTAAGCATTGGGTACATCAATAAAGTGCACTTTTCGGATAAATCCATTTGAAAAAAACTTTGGTGAGATGCCTTGATTCCTTCTTTCTGGCCTTCTATCGTTGTATGAACTGTCGTAATATATGGAATGTTCGTTCGCTTGGTCAGCTTAAGTAGAATATCAGGCATTTGAGGAAAATTAGAATGAACTAGGTCAATTCCATACTCTTTGAGAATACGTGGAAGTTTTCTGTGAACAGCCATTTGCATTTTTGCATTGAAGAGAAACGTATCCTCAGCCGGACATTTACCAAGTATATGTACATCTATCTTATCGTCAAAGAAATCCAGCATATCTTTCTTCGAATAAACAGGTCTTCCGCGTTTTTCTCTTTCTAAAGTCACTACATGAAACTCGACGTCATCTGAAAGCGCTTTGGCTAATTCAACACAGTATGTTCCAACTCCACCCCAATTCGGAAGGAACTCAGCAGCAACTAGGCACACTTTAATGTCACTCATAAACTTGTGCGCCCTAAACTCACATTCTGACTCAACCCAAAAATTTTTTGATTTTTATTAATAGAATTCAAAAGCTCATGACAACTCAGTTTGATAGCTTCTTCGCTATTAAGAGATGGTTTCCAACCAAGACTGGACAATTTTTCAGAAGCAAGCAACATTGTCTTCACATCCCCCTTCCATCCGCGACCGCCATCAACCCCGCCAGTCAAATTGAATTCTACACTCTTCAATCCCATTTCTTCAGTAACAATTTCGGCAATACGCTTAACATTAACTTGATCAAAGGAACCCACGTTATAAACTTCAACTGCTTTACCTCTTTCAAGAAGACTTCTCAACACAAGAAAAACTGCGTCAATCAGATCCTTAACGTGTAAATATGACTTGGTTTGGTTTCCGTCCCCCAAAATCTCCAACTTCTTTGGATTCTCTCTAAGCTTAAGAATAAAATCAGCAATCACGCCATGAGATAACCTACTCCCAACAATGTTGGCGAGACGAAAAATGATGCCTCGAAGATTAAATATGTGACAGTAAGCGCTAATCAAAGATTCACATCCAAGCTTCGAAGCTCCATAAACAGAAATCGGCAAAAGAGGACCATAATCCTCAGAGGTAGGGAAATCAACCGGCTCACCGTATACGGTTGAAGAAGAAAAGAAAACAATCACCTTAGCACTCTTACTTTCCCGCATAGCCTCTAAAACATTAAAAGTCACCAGCAAATTCTCACGAAAATGAACAGAAGGATCAACCTCACCAACCCGAACTTCAGGATCAGCAGCCAGATGAAAAACTACATCAACACCATCCACACTCCTACGAGCTACAGCCCGATTCTTCAAATCACCACGAACAAACTCAAAACAAGAATTACCATCCCACTGCTTGATGTTCGTTAAATTACCACTACTCAAATTATCAACAACCCTAACAAAACATCCCGTAACCATCAAACGATCCACTATATGAGAACCAATAAAACCAGCACCACCAGTCACAAGAACCCTAGAAAAGCCTCTCATCACAATCTTCCCACAAGTTTATAGAATGGAAAATCTACGTCAACCTTAAACTCGCTGACGAACAAACTCCCGAACTATGGTTGCCAAGATACGGAGCCCATCCCTAAAGGCGTTCAGATTCGACTTCCCATACTCTCTTCTCAATTCAACACTTGGAACTTCTTTCACTTTAAGCCCCAACTTCTTAGCCTTAATGAAAATCTCCGTCTCAATCTCGAAATTCGGAGACTTCAAAACCGGCGCCATTTCTCTTATCGCCTTCTTGGTAAAAACCCCAAAACCATAGCATATGTCTGTGTAGCGTGTTCCCCACAAGACATTGACCAATGTCAGAAAGAGAAGATTTCCAAACCTGCGTATGAAACTCATGTCATATGTGTATCCGCCTTTTCTGAAACGGGAACCCTTCACCAAGTCGGCACCAGAATTCAAAGCCCCAATGAGGCTCGGTATCTCCTCAGGAACCATAGACCCGTCAGCATCCATCAACGCCACCACGTCAACGTCAAGATGACCATCGTTGAACACTTGACGCACCGCGTCTCCTTTCCCATCTCCATTCTGAAAAACAACCCTAGCCCCACAATTCTTAGCCACTTCAACCGTCTTATCCTTCGAGTTCCCGTCAATAACCAAAATGTCAAGATAACCCAAATCCCTCAATCTACTAAGCACACGTGCAAGATTATCTTCCTCGTTACGAGCAGGGATAACCACGCCAACCCTCAAACCATTATCCACAGAATTTTCTACACTGTCGCAACCACGATTCTTGGGGAGCTTACTACTGCACGCCACTGCGTCCACCAATCTAATGAACGATGCTCAACGCTGTTCTCAGATCAAAACTAACAACAATCTCACATAATAGTCCATATGGAAAACATAACCCAACGTTCTATAACATTCCAAAAATCTTCTAGACAAAAACACTAATAACAAAAAATACTCAGTAATAATTTAATTCTTCACGCCAAAACAATGAAGTTTCAGGTCGTTGTGCGCGCGCACCACTTCTTCAAAACCCTCAAAAATGCGCACATAATTTATAGTTTTGGTAGCCTCGTTATTTCTTCTATTTCCTCCAGGTCTTCGTCGAATGAGTAAACCTCTCTTATGTTATTCAGCCTCATAACTTCTATGATCAGGGCATTGTTTGGGTCCAGTTTTAGTTCACCAGCCAACTCGGTTGCAGCAAAATACGTTTCTCTGTTAACACCAAGGATTTTAACGTTGTCAAGCATGAACAGGCCCAACATCATGTTATTAAGAGTTTCCAACGACACACCGTGCTTTAGGATGTTAGAGGCTTCTGCAAGATGAATAACTGTGGTAACTACCTCCTCTTTAGCTTCGTTTATTCTTTCAATTATTTTTTTGGCTTCATTTTTCATGTACTGCTCTTTTTGGCTCAAAGCCCGCTTGGGCTTGTAGTACGCATAGACGAAAATGTTCGCGTCTAAGAACCTCATTTCTTGCTGCCTTCGTAGAATTCTCCTTCAAACTCTTTCCAGCTTGAGATGACCTCCACGCCCAAGTCGACCTTGTCGAAGAGAGCAGTTAGGTCAACCCTGCGTTTTGGAAGTATTTTCAGAGAGCCCTTGCGCTTTATTACATAGACTTCCTGAGTGCCAGCGACTTCGGATTGACGCCAATCAGCCGGCAGGATAAGGCGACCCTGCGAATCCACCTTTCTGACTTCCACTCCAATTTTCAAATTGTCCACCATATAAAGCTATTTTAAACCAAAAATATAAGTCTTTCACCTTGTTGGGGACGGCGTTTATAAGTAACTTCATCAAAACACTGGATTCAGCGATGCGCGCGGAGGTGAATTCTTGCGCGCGCGCAAGAAGGTCATTGATACCATGGAGCGTGTTTTAAGTGAGATTGAAAGAAAGACACACATCAGATTTAAGTAAGATCGTTAACGTAGTGTCAAAGATCCAAGGCGTGGCGGGAGTTTTCCTCTTCGGAAGCTTAGCCAGAGGAGACTACGACGAATACTCTGACTACGATCTGCTCGTCCTCTTCGAGGATAAGGCTTCAATGTGGCAAAACTGGGATGAACTGTTCCAAGCGGTTGGCAACCTCAGAATGAATCTACACGCGATTCCTCAAACACTCGAAGAACTTAAGGCTGCCAACCCCGTTTTCCTAGACGAGCTGTTCACGCATGGAAAAGTTCTCTACGCTAAGCTACCCCTCGAAGTCTTCCCCAAACCCCTAAAACTAGAGCCTTACCACCTAATCTTCTACGACATGAGTGGTCTAAACTGTAAGGATAAAATGAAGGTTTCATACCTTCTCTACAGAAAAAGCGGTGGAACTGTCACTAAAATGGGAGGAATCAAACTCAGCGAAAGCTGCATCTTGGTTCCAAGTAGCGTAGGCAAAGAAATCATTGACATGTTGGGTGCCTTCGGCGTTGAAGTGAAAAAGCTGGAAATCTACGTAAGTGAAGAATGTTTCAAAACATGGTTCGGTCAGAAGCCAATCGACGCAAGTTAAAGTTTTAGGTCGGAAATCTTAACAGCCGCCACTTCTTCAAAACCTTTAAAGTGTGTTTCTTCGTTCAAGACTATCACAGGCACACTCTGTGCGTGAACGTCAGAAAGGCATAAGGCTAAGGCAGCCGAAGACAAATCTCCCCACGGCTTAT
>Ga0209725_1000417_pt1 | contig 26480 bp, 22 predicted proteins | sample I18A1metaG_FD_184145 | JGI IMG/M metagenome (GOLD analysis project Ga0209725, IMG submission 184145) | Lake sediment bacterial and archeal communities from Gulf of Boni, Indonesia to study Microbial Dark Matter (Phase II) - ​I18A1 metaG... | ecosystem: Environmental > Aquatic > Freshwater > Lake...
TCAGGGCTGGCGGGTCGTAATGGGATATGGCTGCGAGAGCACCTGAGTAGATCATGGTTGAAGGCCCGATGAATGGAATGAGGTACAGCAGAAAGGATGATATGAAGACGCCGAGAAGGCCCCAGCTTATGATCTCCATCAACTCTAGCTATCTCCAAGTGTTCTTGGCGTTCTCCTGCGCTTGAGACTGAAGATCTAGATGAGGTATGGTCTAGTTGTTAAGTCCTACGCTAGCCGCCAAGGAGGCATAACGAGAGTAAGCCTACTTGACCTCACCTGATATGTTGTCAGCAGATGCTTCAGGGTTTGTCCAATGGACTGGAAAAGTAGGCCAATAGTTGCATTATTCCTGCTCTATTTTCTTTCGGCAACGATAAGGACACAAGGTATCATGTGATATTGAAATCAGAGCGAGAAGATTTATTGCGGCAGAGGGAGAGCAGACAGGCTAGCAAGGGACCACGAAGTACAGGAGGACTCCTCTGATTGATGAGAGTTCGTGAAGCAAGATCAAAGAAATCGTTGTCGGTGTTGGCCTTCTCCTATTTTGCTAGTTTGAGCATTTTTCTTTCCTTGCCCTTGCTCGCCCGATCACTTAGGCTACCATACTTGGTTCTGATGTCGCCCTATTTGGATTGGGTGACATGGGTGATTTCAGGGAACGTGTTTGCTTGGATCTGTCTCCTTGGAGCGAAGTCCGAGAAAAAAAGGGTTGTGTATCTTGGTGCTCTTACGTTGGCTGGGTCGATCCTCCAAGTTCTACCAACATTTCTACCCAGGTTTGGACTGTCACCAGCTCTCAGCTGGATTGGGTCAATATTAATGCCTGCGGCTGTGGTTGCCTTGACGGTCATGTTTGTGAGGAACTCAGCAGAACTATTTTCGGTTCCTTCCTTAGAGACGGCAAGACTTCTCGTGAAATCCTTCTTTACTGGTTTGATTCCGTTGCAGATTTGGTCGATAGCAACTGTGTGGTCTTATACAAGCCCATCCACAGGTTATCCCCGATTTGATTCCTTCTTGTTCTATGAGAGATTGCTTGAACTATTGCTGCCTTTGACCACCCTTCTCTTCGTATTGTTAGTAACAGAGTGGCTGTGGTTCCCTGCGGTCGTCAAGATCACCACTCGCCGAACAGTAAACAATAACCTTGGACTAGGTGAAACGCTTGACAAAGAAAGGAGTTCTTCTTTTGACTGGCGACTCTTGACTGGATTCGCTGTTCTAGTAGGAGTGTTGATTTCAAGTTACCAGTGGTCTCGCGGATACCCCCTTGGTCAAGACGCTAGATACTACGCTTACGTCCTCCGCAGCATGGACTCAGCTGGTTTTCAGATTGCCTTCTCGACTGAGCGACCCTTCTTCTTTCTTGCGCTTCACGTAATTGAGAAGATTTTTGGACTGGACCTGTCACTCCTACTTCGACTGGTCCCTATCGTGCTGGCCTCGGTCCTCACTATTGCAACTTATTCCTTTACCAAGTTTGTTGGAGGCAAGAGGCAAGTTGCTGCATTGGCTGCCGTATTTGCAGCAGTATTACCACACGTCACTGTTGGAGTCGACATCTTCATAGTTGCCAACTGGCTTGGAATCCTGCTAATGATGGTCTTTCTATACGTGTTCTTGAAGAGTATTTCGCAGCGATCGATCCCGTTGACGCTTCTATCGATTGTTCTGTCAGGTCTTACACTTGGGATGCACTATTTCACTTGGCTTTTTATGATGCTCGTTCTCCTGGTCTACTTGCTGCTGAGTCTAATCGAGAGGCGATTCTTTGGCGTAGGTCGCATTTTCTTCTCCGTCTTGGCATTCCTCGGCTGCCTCGCCGTACTTGTTCCAGCTCTTTTCTTCATATATCTGATCGGAGGAGAAACGATTGCAAGCCTAGAACTTGCACGGCATATGATAGGCTTGTTCCTTTCTCAGGCTACACCGATGAACTTCGTCTCCTTTCTCCTAAGTCCCGAACGAATCTACAACTATTTCGGAAGAGAACACTACGCAATACCAATGGTCTACGCATTGGCACTCATCGGTTCTGTTAGGCTTAGCTCCTCGCGCACTAATGAGGCACGCCTTCTTAGAGCTTGGTTGCTTTCATGCTCCTTCGGAATCCTCATGGTTCAGTACGATGAGTGGTGGCGTTTTCTATACATGGTTCCCTTCGAGATTCTTGCAGCATTCGGCTTGATCGCCATGCTCAGATATGTCGGATCCAAGGAGAACCTCGGAGCTTTCAGCGAAAAGAAGCGTGTCTTATCCACTGGACTTCAGTTTGCCTTATTCCTAATGTTAGGCATTCTACTGGCTTTCTCAGCTATCCCGTCTTTTGTCCTCCTTCTAAGCTTTGGCTTGTTTGCGTTAGTTGAGCTTCTTTTTCCCTTCCAAGAAGGATGGGGCGAGATATCTATCTTGCTGGTTGCCTTCTTGGCATTAGAACAGATCTGTAGGGCACTCTATGCGCTCGCGTAGGACACAGCGAGTAGGCTGGTTCAAACTTGATGTATGCCTTGTCAGGCCTCCGATTGCGCAAGTCCAGTTGTCTAGTTTGCCTCGAAGGAGCTAGGCCTGGTTGTCATTCTTTTCGTCGCCTTGAATCTGAGACGTTGTCGAGGCCCCCGACGTTGTTGAGGGCCATATGTTGAACTACTTTGTTCACCTTTTCGTTAAGTTCTGCGACTCGTTTCGCGAGGAGGTACATTGTTGCGAAGATGAGGAGGATTGAGAAGGTGGTGACAAAGTGAATTGGAGTATACATTCCAAGTGCCTGTGTCGCGAAGAGAAGGGCAGTGTAGAATTGAGGAACAGTTCCTACAAGAATCACAGCAAGCCATAACATCGCCCACAGTGAGTATTGGAGAAGGCCTTTCTTTCTCCGTACGAGTTCTCGAACTGTGAGCAGAAGCATAACTGCACCAAGAGCTGTTGCGGCGATCGCGTACGGCTCCAACCTGTCTTTACCACCTTTGTCGCATCTGGAACTCAGGCTTTAGGCTTTGCTTTGTAAGAAGCGCGTGGGTTCTAAGCGGCGCCTTATCATCGAATGCAGGATTTTGAGTCCGTCCTTGATGCCTGCGCCTCTCTGCCGTTTGGGAAGATATATTGCCGTTATTGGAACCTCTTTGATCCGAAAGTTTGCTTTCGCGGCTTTCACCAAAATTTCAGATGCCCATCGATAATCCCACGTTCTATGTATGGCGCATTCCAAAACCTTTCTCTGGTAGACTCTGAAGCCTGACTGCGAATCGGTGATCTTTGTTCCCGAGGCGAACGATGTGACAGTCGAAAGAATCCTGTTCCCGATTCTCTTGAAAAGTGGCATAGATTCCGATTGTTTCAGGAGCCTAGAGCCAACGACAATATCTGCTTCACGTTTCAATATGGGGCCCAGAACGATAGGTATTTCGTTTGGGTTGTGCTGACCATCGCCGTCCATGGTTACAAAGACCTCGAAGTCTGCTCTAAGAGCCGCTCTGAAACCTGTTGAAAGGGCGCCTCCTGTCCCCAGACGTAACACATGTCTGATTACTGTGGCGCCAGCTTCACGGGAAAGCTCGACTGTAGAGTCCTGACTATCGTCATCGACAACAAGAACCATGTCGCAGTGTTTGAGGGCTTCAGAAACGATTCGTCCTATTGTGGTCTCCTCGTTGAAAGCCGGTATTATGCACACTACTCGCACTGAATCTCCCCCATCCGTCAAACGAGCTGTGCATACAGGTTGGTAAGATCCCTTTGGGCGAGGTCTCCACATTTCCTCAAGATCTTCCCTTCTCTTTGAAATACATCGCAGTCAACATCTAGGCATCCGCAGCTTTTTGATATATAGGCGACGGAGGGAAAGCTCTTTCTAGACGTTGAGGGCAACCTTCCCGTTGCAGATATGATGGATAAGCTCCATGAGATACTAGAGTAGATGAAGCGAAACAGAGAGAAACTGATGGCAGGTGTCGATGGTTGCAATGGTCGATGAAGGAGGTTGAAGGAGTACCTTCTCAGGCGCGTAGGCTGGGTGAGATGCGAGAGGTTCTTTACGACCAGAGGTTTGCCGTGTTGGCGAACCCGTCTCAACCAGTCTACTACGTGCATAGGGATATACCGTTCGATCGGCCGAGCTGCGACTTATCACTGGTTGAATTGAGATATGATGTCACCTTGATCCCCCCTGTAGGATTGGGTCAGGAATGCCCCAAGACCTATGGCCATTACCATTCCATGGGACCTGGAGGCGTCACATATGCGGAGATCTACGAGGTCTTACAAGGGACCATACACGTTCTTATTCAGAGAGCCGAAGATGATAGGATTATCGATGTAAGCCTCATTGAAGGGCATGTTGGTGACAAAGTGATTGTTCCTCCAAACTATGGACATGTACTAATCAACTCGGGTGAAGAACTCCTTGCGACTGGGAACCTGATATCGAAAAAATGTGCATCTGAGTACGAGCTCTGGCGCAGAAAAAAGGGAGCAGCCTACTATGAATTAAAGGGACGCAGACTTGTGAAGAATCCTAACTACGGAACGGTTCCGGAGGTACAGCTCAAGGACTCTCATAGCCAATTTTCTAAGGAGTTGAGATTGACGGATCTCTTGCTGAGGAACCATAGAGATTTTCGCTTCTTGACAGATCCTACTCAGCTGTGTTGAGGAGCCTCAACCTATGCAGTCATCTCTGCCGATCGAATGGTTTCTCGAACTCCTGCGAAGCTGTTTGAATCCCCTGACGCATATGAGACGGTGTGCCGAGCTTAGCGTTGCCCCATAACCTCATCATAGATCCTCTCTGTTGCCTCCGCGACTCTTGACCAATTGTGTTCTTCAGCGTAAGCCCTACCGTTTCTTCCCAATTGATTCTTAACAGAGTCGTCCTCAACAAGACGTATTATGGCAGCGGAGAGGGCTTCGGGATTGTTTGGGGGAACCAGTAGACCGTTAGATTCGTCATGGATCGCGTCAGGTATTCCACCCACGTTTGAGCCGATGGCAGGTTTTCCACACGCATTTGCCTCTAGGATTGTGAGACCAAAGCCCTCAGATCTGTCCCTGCTGGGGAGAACGAGTAGATCGGATGCGGCGTAGTACGATGGAAGATCCTGGTCCGATATGTTTCCTACGAACATAACCTTCTCTACTAGGTTTAGTTCTGAAGCCAGCCTCTGATAGATGGGCTTGAGGCTCCCGTCGCCGATGACTATTAAGACGATGTCTCTACGCACCTTGTTAGCCAGTGCAAATGCATGGATCAGAACGTCCAGGCCTTTGTAGCTATGCCACTTGGACAAGGCTCCGACAAAGAGGACAGTCTTATCATCGCGAAGGTTCAGTTTTTTCCTTATCCAACTTGGGTCGATGTCTGGACGGAACACTTCGCAGTCAACTCCATTCGGAACAATTCTGACCTTCTTGAAGTATTTCTTAAGGATCCGGGATGATTTGGCATACTTTCTAGAGGTTGAGATTATCGTATTGAAGGCTCGAATGTAGGTTGGTAAGACAAGTTCGTTATGCGTGTGTACCAGCACTTTTGCAACGCTTGTGACTGTCGGCAGATCATTGTGCCATGTTAAGATGAGGGGAGTTCCTTTGAGAGTATGGGCCAAAGACGCAGAGAAAGCGTTGTAGGGGCTGGGGAAACCCGCGTGAATTAGGTCAGCCTTGGTTCGAAGGACTTCTCGAGGAAGACTCGCCACAATAGGTGTACCGTAGAGCCAAGTGGTAACAGGTAGGCAAACTAGTTTGATCCGCCCGATGTTGTATCTTCCCGGCATACGAGGGGGGGAGGCACAGACGACTTTGATATCGTGTCCTCGTAATGAGAGTTGTCTTGCCAGATTGTAGACGTAGGTCTCTGCGCCGCCCCTCCACGGAGGGAAGAAGGAGTTGACCAAGCATACCCTCAAGCGTCTTCACCGTCAACAGGCTCAGAGAACCTCATCATAATCTAGGTACGAGTTGCCATATCAGAGGAAGCGAAAGTGGAACCATCTCAGGTGTCAATCACCTGATTGACGGTTGAAGCGGAGGCTGATCGAGACTCGGTCTCCTTTATGTATTCTTGAACAACGTGGCTTGCGTTCCCCTTGGCGACGATTTCCCCCTGAGAAAGGAGGAGCGCGTCTTCGCAGAACTCAGTGACTAGGTTCAAGTCATGAGACACTAGGACTATCGTTCTCCCTTCGTTTTTGAACTCTTTGAATTTGCTCAAGCATTTCCTTCGGAATTCCATGTCACCTACTGCCAAGGCCTCGTCTACAAGGATGATGTCTGCGTCGGTTTCGACTGCCACTGAGAATGCGAGCCTCATCTGCATGCCAGATGACAACGTTTTCAAGGGGGCGTCTTCGAACCTCTTCAGTTCTGAGAACTTGATGATTGATCCTATCCGCTTTCTTAGCTTCTCTCTCTGTAGTCCCATGATGGCTCCGAAGACGACGACGTTCTCTTTGACCGTGAGTTCTGGGTGAAATCCCAAGCCTAGCTCCAACATCGGCGCAATTCTTCCTGTGACAGTTATTCTTCCTTGATCCGGCGTCATGACTCGAGCTATAAGACGTAGGAGGGTTGTTTTCCCGCTACCGTTTTCACCTATGATGCCTATCGATCTTCCCTTATTCACATTGAAAGTGATGTCTCTCAATGCCCAAAACTCTTCGAATGTCGATCTTCCTCCGCCGAAGAGGGCCAGAGCACCGGCTATGGTTTCTAGTACTGTGGTTCTTCTTTCGTGAGGAATCAGAAATCTCTTCCAAACATCTTCCACTTCTATAACGCTCAACGCTAGGCTACCTCAGCGAACTTCGGCTCCAGCCTGCGAAATATGATGCATCCAATCGCAAAGAGCATGAGGCCGATGAGAAGCGGGACAGCGAGATCGAAAACCGTTGGCGAAACATCGTAGAAAAGGATCTTTCTTGTGGAGTCGACTATTCTGGTCACGGGATTGAGGGAGTAGTAGAATCGATATCGTTCCGGGATTATGTTTGGATCATAAAAGATCGGGGAGAGGAAAAAGCCCAGCTCGAGCACTATCTCCCATATCTGGTAGAAGTCTCGGTAGAACGCATTGAGCGCGGCGAGACCTAGGGATATTCCTAGGACCATTACGAATTCGATGATCATGACCACTGGGAGGAGAAGAACACAGGGAGTTATGTTCATTCCGAGAACAATCATGATCGGCACAAGAGAAGCGAACTCCATAAGGAAAGAGACAAAACTTGCCAAATTGTTCGCCAGAACGAGCATATGCCTAGGAAGGTATATCTTCTTGATGAGGGAAGGGTTGCCGACAATGCTTCCTGTGGCCTGCATCGTGCCTATTCGGAAGAAGCGCCACGGTAGAAGCGCTGCCAAGAGGAAGATGGGAAAATTCTTGATGTCTGACCTGAGTAGAAGTGAGAAGACTACTGTGAGTATCACCATTGTTGAGAGCGGGTTGAGTAGAGACCACATGAATCCCAAAGCTGAGTTTCTGTATCTGATTTTGAAGTCCTTCTTGACGAGGATCCAGATCACGTCGCGATACTCAAACATTCTGTTCTCACATCTGACTGAATCTCTGATCTGAACCTACCTGAGTTCAGATTCGCTGCAAGTAAGGTTTCTTACAGAATCGCTTCACAGGAACTACCTCCCAGTATTCGCCTCGTAGATCTCGTGTCTCCACAGAGATTCCTCTTAACGTTTCGTTCTTCCACGATTCTGGCGTCCTGCTTGTCGAGATCATTTCATGGGACACCTTCTGTGTCGTTCACTTGTTTCCAATAAACTTTCCCGATAGTTTAATAATGCGCGTCTTCAGTTCTTGTAAATGCGATGCAGGTTGTGTATACTTCGCTGAAAGGACCTCACATCTCTGCCTAGTCAGCATATGAAATGGTCAGAGATCGGTTCAGTTGAAAAAGCCGAAGGCCGTAGTCATTGTAATCAACCACAATGGGCGAATATGGCTCCGCCGTTGCCTCTCAAGCGTAGCCAAGAGTGATTATCCTAATCTAGAGGTCTATTTGGTTGACAATGGAAGTCAAGACGGATCGATAGAGTATGCTAGAGGAAGCTTTCCATCAGTCAAGATCATCGCTTATGAGAGAAATCTAGGCTTTCCAGAGGCCTACAACAGGGCCATAGACAAAGTTGAGGCCGACTTTGTTGTGTTACTAAATTCCGATACAGAGGTTCTAGACCATCAATGGATCAACCGGTTAGTGGATGTCGCAACCAGAGATCTCAAAACCATTGCTGTTGCTTGTAAGATGGTTTCCATGGACGACCATTCACGGTTGGATTCCGTTGGCGGAATGGGAATTCCGTTTTGGAGGGGATTCGTTGATATCGGCAAAGAAATGCTGGACCGAGGCCAGTACGACTCTGACTTTGAACCCTTTGCCTTTTGCGGTGGCGCCGCACTGATAAACCGGAAGATGTTTCAGAAGATAGGACGCTTTGACGGCAAGTTCTTTATGTACGTCGAGGATGCGGACTTTTCGTGGAGGCTTAGACTCCTTGGCTATAAGGTGAGGCTCGCTCCAGAGGCAAGAGTAGCCCATTACTTCTCAGGCACTGCTCACAGCAAGACTATAGATGAGTGGAAGCTGTACTACTGCCACAGGAACTTTCTGCGGTCGATGCTCAAGAATTGTGGGCCTTCACTTGGATGGGCTCTCGGACGGTGTTTGCTGTTTAGCCTCTTGGCAGCCGGAGGCCTTGCGATACCTGAACCGAAGAAGAGTGTTGCGATAGTGAAGGCGATGCTGTGGAACGTACTGAATTTCAGAGACACCTACACTCGACGAGCCTGTATTCAGGCAAACAGAACGGTGGGTGAGGGCGAGGTACTAGCCAAAATGTATCCACGACTCTGTAGGCATCAACCAGCTCAGTACCAGCATATGCGACACATACTCGACATTCTCTTTGAGCATAGTCAGCTTCACCGGTTCCTTGAGAATGCAGAAATCACTTAGGAAGCGAGAGACCGCTACTCTAAGGTAAACGTTAAATCTGTTGTACGATAGGTGTTGACTCACTCTCATACTTGTACGTGAGCCATGTCCCCAAGAACAAGCTTGACACCTCGCGGCACACTGTTCTCTGCACCGATGACCGTCACATTCCTGCCTATCAAACTGTCCACTATCCGTTTTCCGCAGTCTATGTGAGCGCCCTCCATCAATATTGAATTCTCAAGCTCCGCATTTCTAATCGTAGAGCCATTACCTATTGAGGTATATGATCCAACATACGTGTTCGGCCCGACTTCACAACGCTCGCCTATGACCACTGGACCCCTTATCGTTGTTCTCTTATTGATCTTTGTGTGCTTACCGATCCTAACAATTCCGGTCAGTGTCGCACCTTCCTCAATTGCTCCCTCGTTGAGAGGCTGAAGCTCTTGAAGTACCAACTGATTAGCCTCAAGAAGGTCTTCAGGTCTACCGGTATCCTTCCACCAACCTTGAACGAATTGCACATCAATTCTTCCTCCGCTCTTCAATAGGACCTGTATCGCGTCCGTTATCTCAAGCTCCCCACGCCATGACGGTTTGATCCTCCTGATCGCCTCGAATATCTTGCTATTGAAGACGTAGACTCCTATCAGCGCCCAGTTGCTTATTGATTGCTTCGGTTTCTCCACAAGTGTTTCAATCCTTTTTTCCTGGTTAAAGACTACGATGCCATATCTGCTGGGATCTTTGACCTGAGTGACCGCAATGACACAATCAGCGTCGCCTCTCCCGAAGGTCTTTACCAGAGGCTCTGCTCCTTGCTTAAGCAGGTTATCTCCAAGGTACATTGCAAAAGGTTCGTCTCGAAGAAAGCCTTCAGACATGGCTATGGCGTGTGCCAAGCCCTTGGGTTCAGGTTGATCGATGTATGCGATGTTCACACCGAATCTTGCGCCGTCTCCCAGAAAGCTCTTGATATCCTCGTTGATCGGGCCCAATACGACGCCTATCTCATTCATCCCCGCCTTGATCAAGTGTTCAAGGCCATACAGGATCATTGGCTTGTTCCCTATCGGAAGCATATGTTTGTTACCAGTGAAGGTTAAGGGTCGTAGCCTAGTACCATGCCCGCCTGCGAGAAGTAGGCCTTTCATCCGTGGGCACCCTTCAGAAACTGCTCCCTGAACCACTCCAAGGCATCTTCGATCTTCCACATTTCTATGCCGAGTTGCTCCTTGACTTTCCTAACGTCAAGCGAGCTGTCCATCGGCCTCTTCGCCACCTGCTTCAGCTGACTAGTCTCTACAGGTGTGACTAGCTTCTCGTCGAATCCCAATTTTCGCGCAATTTCCAATGCGAACTCGAATCTACTTAGCCTTGTACAGCCAGCTGTATGGAATATTCCTGTCCTATCGCTTTCAGCCAATCTCAATACCGCTTCTGCCAAGTTGTCAGCAAGTGTGGGAGAACTGTACTGGTCCGTCACGACTTTCACTGACTCGTGGCATGCCAGTTTCTGTGTCAACCACATTGCAAAGTTGAGTGGCTTCCCAGAGGACGAAGCACGCTGACTGGAGGATGTATAGCTGTATATCACCGATGGCCTTGCTATCACGTGAGTACGGCAGACTTGGGCCACCATCTTCTCTGCTTCCAGCTTGCTCAGTCCATAGTAGTTTATGGGATTTGGTTGGTCATCTTCAACGTAGGTTCCCCTCTTTCCGTCGAAAACATAGTCGGTTGATATGAAGATCATCCTCGCGCCTTGATTCTGGCATGCTTCTGCCACATTCCTTGTGCCTTGGACATTCACCTCCCACGCTTCATCCTTGTGGGTTTCGCAGTAGTCCACATTGTGAAGTGCTGCTGTATCAACAGCGACATCAGGTTTCGCTTTTCTGAAGACTGCCAGCAGGCCCTCCCTGCTTGTCTTGTCCACTTGAAAGATGGCTGGACTGTCAAGTGGTGGTTTTCTGGTTTGGTAGGTGGCGTACAGCTCGAAGCGGCCTTTTCCTCCCTCTACTATCTTTGTTCCTAGCTGTCCTCCTCCTCCTACGACCAGCACCCTCATACAACTATGACCTCACAGCACTGTGTTTCTGAACATAACCTCTTTCACTGTAGCTTCCGCGTCCAGAAGATGTTTGTACCAGTCTACGGTTCTTGCCCTCATGGAATCTGTTATCGCACCGTCTTTCAGAGCGTTGTAGATTTCCTCTGCCGCCTGACCTGGAGTATGTCTCGGCGTGAAGTTCAACTTCTCCTTGATCTTTCCAAAACCGACTCTATACGATCTTTTGTCCGGGCTTCCGTACCATTCGATCTTGTAAGGCGTTCTGACAGATCTTCCGATTAGTTCAGCGAGCGGGTATATCTGGTAGTTCTGGTCGTCTGATCCTACGTTGAAGACCTGACGGTTTACTTTGTCAGGCGAGTTCTCAACGAATCTTGTAAGAGCTACGGCTACGTCTTTGACATGAATAAAAGGTCTCCACTGACTTCCATCCCTCATCACCTGTATCTTTCCCGTCTTGTATAGTCCAAGAACTATGCCATTCACTGCTAGGTCGAACCTCATTCTCTTTGAGAGGCCGTATACGGTTGCCAGCCTCACCGCCGTGACTGTGAATTCTGAATCTCCGAGAGGGAGGATGTCTCTTTCAGCCATGACGTTGGCCTTCGCGTAGGTTGTTAGTGGGTTTACTGCGGACTCTTCAGTAAGCGTCTCCGTCTGAAAACCATAGACGCTACAGGAAGATGCCAAGACATACCGTCTGACTCCGTACTCCTTACTCAATCTGGCGACCCTGACCCTTCCGAGATAGTTTATGTCGAGCGTCTTCGCCGGATCAAGTTCCCCACTCGGGTCATTGGATAGCGCCGCGAGGTCGATGACAGTGTCCACATCCTCCAAAATCGCTGGGTCGAACCATCGGACATCGTCCCTTTGCAGCTTGAAGTTTGAGTTTTCTGATGCTTCGGCTAGAGATTCTTTTCCGAAGAACAGTCTGTCAAGGCATATGACCTTGTAGCCCTTGTCAAGCAGTACTGGGATCAAGGTTGAGCCTATGTATCCCGCTCCTCCGGTAACAAGCACCTTCACGGTAATCACCTATTTGTGAGCTGGATAGAACCAGTCCCAAGGTTTTCCGACGCAAGGGTCATCCGTTCTACCGTTTATCGTAGTCGGCACTATTGTCGTATCGTTCCACGGCCTCCGATCTTCGTCAGGGTTCTTGTATTCGTACAGCCTTGTGACGAAATAGACCGTTAGAGAAGGTTTGTAGCTGACTGTTTTGGTTCCGTGCCAGTATTCGCCTGGTATCCGGACAACCTGAGGCCTATTCGCACTTGCCACAATCTCAACCAGGTGACCTCTTGTCGCTGATTTCAAATCGTCATCATAAGCGCAGATCTTCATCGAGCCTTCCAAGACCAAGAAATAGTCTACTTGGCCTCTTAGGTGTCTATGCCATGCTCTAACCACATTCGGGTAACTGTAAGAGAGATTGGCCTGGGCGATCCATTCATCATTCAAAAATTCTTTCCAGTCTTGCCTCAAAGCTTCTGCGAAGAACCCTCTTTCATCGGGCGTGATCTTCAAGTCGTATGTTCTTACTCCTTTAAGATCTAGACTCCTTGAACTCACTGAACCTGTCACCTCGCCTTCTGACTTGTGTTGAATGGCGAGCCCTTTATTATGCTTGCTAAGATTGGGTTGACCTATGGATAGAGGCATCGTTGAGCTGGCGGTTGGCCTTTGCCCTTTGGTGCTCCTTGCGGAGTTGATGTGAGCCCTCTCACTCTGCACGGGCTAAGAAGGATCGAGCGTCACGTCAAGCTCGATCTGCCGGGCGCCCGTTATCGTACAATTGACTAGCCTGCCGAGGTACCCAGCCAGCTTAAAGGAGATTACGTAGCTTCCCTCTTCAACATGCAGAATGTATCTCCCATCGATGGAGAAGGTGGATTCATTTCCAACATCGACTGCCACCCATGAGAGCAGAATCGAGGAGCCCTCAGGCACCGTTCCTAAGACTTTCCCGGAGATCTTGTTCATTCTATTCGCGATGAGATACATGGTTGATTGCGACGTTAGAATATCCAACGTGGGCTGACGCCGCACGCGGTATCTCCATTCGCTACCGAAGTCGTGCACCTTAAACGTGTAGGTTCCTCGCGGCAGCCCATAGTCTTTGATTCTGTCACCGTTGGGAGTGACGTAGAAGAAGTGCCCCACTCCTCGGAATCCTATCAGAGTGAAGTTGAAGCTGCCTGCTCCAGAGTGAGGGAATGAGAAGTTTACAGCTGCAAGGGTTCCACGGGAACCATACGCTTCGATTCTCACCTGCGTTTCCTCAGTGATGGATGCAAGGTAACCGCCGGCCATAATCCATACAGTCCCACTAACGTTGACACCTGGGTAGACGTGGATCATAGTCTGTACAGCTGTTGAATCAGAAATCGTAACCTTGGTGTCTCTCCCCTGAATATAGCCGAACGTGAACACCTTTAGAGTGTAGGTTCCTCCAGTGACCGAGCTTGGCAGGTATCCCTGGAAGATTATTTCCGGTATTGTGCAGTTCCTTCCAGTGAAGTTCAAGGATGGGGTACGCGTTGCTGGGCTTCCTGGGCCAATTCTGGTTTCGACGTATCCAGCCTCACAGCCGTCATATCCGTATGCATATACTCTGAGGCGGGGGTGAGGAGTCAGACTCTGGAAGGCCCAAGGAACTTCGCTCTGAAATCCTTCGGTCAGAGGGATCGAAGACATCACCACAGTACTTATGGCACCTTGCCTTGTCAACGCTACATAGGCCGTGCTGTTCGATCCTTCGAATACAGTGGCTGTTGAACTGCTGGCTTGAAGATATCCTCTCACCTGAACCTTGATGCTGTATGTTCCAGATGGAATGCCGCAGTCTCTCCTTTGCCAGATGCCCGAGAATGTCCGGTTGAGTGATTCGCTGAATCCGAGCAAGCAGAACCGAATTGAGGAGCGGTCTGCGTATGCTGTTGTGCCGTTGGGCATTGCTCCGCGAATCAGGCTTAACGCTGCTAGTTGCCCGTTTGAGTCGTAGGCGGAAACTAGGACATTTCCTCCGTAGAGGGTTCCAGTCGAGGTTCCGAAGCTCAACTTTTCTGCCATGCGAGGTGTTTCAGGTCTGAGGCTTCTCGGGTCACAAAAGCCTATTGTTCCTACAACTGTGCCTCCAGTGACTAGGCGTACCTCAACGTTCTCCGTGGAGAACGATGTGACTGTAAGGACAAGTGACGTCTTCTGGACGTATCCGAACACCCAGGCCTTCAGAACATACTTACCCGGTAAGAAACCAGAGTAGGCAGTGCCCACTGGAGGATACCCGACATGCCTTATCTCAGCCCTGTCCGTCAAGACAAAGAGATCCTCACTAAGTCCGGTTGATTGCGCAGTGCAGGACGCGACTACCTCTCCCTTGTCGGTGAGAGCTTGAACTGTGTAGTTCAGAGAAGAGATTCGTTCTAGGCCGTTGCTCCAGGGATGAGACATACCTGCGAAAGCAGGGTGACTCAGCGACGGGATGGGGGAGCCGTCTGGCTTGGTGTACTTGATTTTTCCCTTTATCATGCATCCTCTCTTCAACATTATGTTCAAGGTGATCTTGCTGTTTCTGAAGAGACGAATGGACTCTTGGTGTCGGGTGGGCATATAGGAATAACCTGTCTCTCTCCAGTAGCCAGCCGAGGCCTCTAGGATATACTCGCCTTCGCTCAGCCCAGTCATGTTGAAGAAACCTGTGTTATTGTCGACGAAGCATCTTGCGATGACGTCTCCGGCTTTGTCGAGCGCGTAGACTATCCCCTTTGCCTTTATTGAGATTGGAGGTTGAATCAGGGGATCAACGATGAATCCACTGATGGATGAGGGGAAGGGCCCCTTGCTCACCATGATTGGGAGAACTCGCGTAGGATTGATTGGGAACAGAGGCGCACCTGAAGTGTCGTTGGTCTTGTCTGCAACGTACATGAGAAAGTCATACTTGCCCGCTACAGTTGGAGCCACAAGGTTCTTCATCCACACGTGCTTGGGGGGCTTGAACCCAACGAACCCGGTCCACTCGCGACTCCATATCTCAGCCAAAAAAGGCGCGTTTGGATCGTAAGGCGGAAAGTCAGGTTTGTATCCTGGCGCATCACGAGAGTAGGAATAGTGAAGAGACTGGTCAAAAAGAGAGTAGTAGTAATGGTCATTCGATATGTCAGATGAGAGAAAAGACGTGTCATTTTCTTTGCGCCCTTTCATGAACTCGCGAGGGATCTCTATTCTCACCGCTACCCCAGGACAGTCGATCACTACCTCTATGTCTCCAACCGTCCCGGCAAAGATTCCCCAGCCGCTCGAAGGCGAAATCAGCGATACTGAGGCAGCCTCCGTAGATCGGGATCCAACCACGAACAGGGACTCAACCAACAGGAGTAACAGAAGTACAGCTAAGGCATCCTGTTTGCAAGCCCGGAGCCCTGTAGTCATCGGCCTCTCTTCATGACAGATGGAAGATGCCTATTTATTTATTAGGCTTTTTCGGAGAGACATCCACTGGGCCGAATGTGTTACACGTTGACAACATGTAGAATTGCGCGGAGTAAGCGAGAGACTGTCTCTGTGACCGTACTAGAATCAGGTTATGAGAGAAAAGGCTGCTTCAAGAGCGTAAGAAAGGTTATCGATACGGGCGAACTAAGCGGGCGTTCTGCCACTCTCCAGTCTCAAGTCTTTTGACACCTGCGGCCATATAGGCGTCTATGTGCTTCTCGTATATTCTTCTCTCTCCTTCAAGTCTTTGTTTGTTGGCTTCGAGGTCTTTACTGCCGCCGTGGACTCGATAGAAGTATAGTGGCTCTGGCGTTCCCAGCGCCTTCCATCCTCGGGTGACGATTCTTATCCAAAGTTCCCAATCCTCAAAGATCTGGTTTCGATCGTATCCCCCTAGCATCTGCCATATGCTCTTTCGGAACATAGCGCACCCCATTATGATGCAATCTGTGAGGAGTACAACAGGGTCGAATGGGGGAAGCAGGACGACTCGGCTCCGGTCGCCGAATTCTCTGTAGCTTGAGTAGGCTATGGCGACTTGAGGGTTCTGATCGAGCAAGCTGGCAACTTTTTCAATGTAGACGGGGTGTAACTGGTCGTCGGCGTCGAGAACCATCACATATTCTGAGGCTGCTGCTTCTATGCCCTTGTTTCTTGCTTCTGCAGCCCCAAGCCTCATCACATTTCTTATGTACCGAACCTTGATGCTTCGGCTGTTCCCATACTTCTCAACTAGGCTCTCAGCCACGTCAGGGGTGGAGTCTACTGATGCATCATCCACCACAACTATCTCCTCCGGTCTCCTAGTCTGATTCAGACAGCTGATGAAGGCTTCCTGCAAATATTCTCCATAGTTTCTGCAGGTTATGACTATGGATACGGGTCTAGTCCTTGAAAGCACGCGTAGTTTGAGGACGCTCGGAGGCCACAGGTATCTGAGCATAGTGTGCCGTTGTTGGAATGGTCGAAGAAGGCTCTTATAGATTACTGACCAGGCCTTCGCCGAACAAGCTGTGTCTGCTTCTATCATCAATATCTGACATGTCAAAGGAGGAAGGGTTGACCTTAGTTATTTGCGACTTCTGTACACCCAGTCAACATTGTAGGTGGTCTGTGGCGCACAATCATTGGAGGGCTGGAATTGGTAAATTCTTAAATTCGGGTAGCCGAATCCTCACGAAGGAAAACTCATGGGGCGGATTGTGGCCCAAGCATGACCCGTTACAGATACATGCCATTCTCATCGGGTTCGAGGTTTACTGCTCTTAGAGTAGGCTTACTTTCAGCCCTCTTGCTAGGTTCGCTGGTCTGGGTCTCAAGTCTGCAAGTACGGTGCGACCCGGCCACAGCTACAGTGAGCATCCAAATCGTTGGGGTCTACACGACGAATTCAACGGGGCACAACATGACGACCTTCAAGCGCGGTCAGACCGTCATCGTTTGGGTTACCGTGAGAAACCTCGGCTCAGACCTAGATCTTCCTCCTCTTGGCCCAATCACATGGGTTGAGGTTACGGACCCCAGGAGCGCTCCCTTCACGGTTCAGTTCCATATCGGAGTTCTGCCTGGCGGGGGACGCATCACTCGGGCAGGCTTCAACGTGCGCCTTGACTATGGCCCAGGCATCGTAGACATTCCTACAGGAACGTACAGGGCGAGCGGGTTCGTTTCGGATAAGATGATCTCGCAAGGAGGAAGCTTCTTCGCGCCTCAAGCATCAGCCACCTTCGAGGTGTCATTGTAGCGGGTGATTGGTCTGAGACTCCTAGCGATCGTTGTGGTAGTCCTCATATGGGGCACCCTCACGGCCGACGTGTCCGGATATCCTCAGCTTATGGTCTCAATCTTCACGAATTCAATGAGTTACAATCCTGGTGAAAGTGTCACCTTGTATGGTTATGTCAAAGATACAGCTGGTACCCCGGTTCCGTACGCCACAGTTTCCATCCAAGTAAACGATCCCATTGGAAGCCCACTTCATATTATGTACGTCAACTCCTACACTGATGGAGGCTACTCTGATACGTTCAATCTCCCGATGTCTGCTGGAAATGGCATGTACACTGCCTATGTGACTGCCTACGCGTACCAATGGAACCCAAGCAACAGCTTGGCTAGGTTCTCAGTGCCTAGAATCACCCTGTACAGCCTCCAGAGTCGAACCTTCGGCGCGGCCCCGAACAGAGTCTATTTCATTTACCCGGATTACGGGCATGCTCAGTACAAGCTTCCAGGCGTCGGCCTGGCCGCATTGAGCGATTGGTCGGCGATGGGCATACTATACGGAATGTGCAGCAATATTCAGAATGACGGGTTGGATACCAATGGTATCCTTGTGGACCTCAGTTCTGGTAGCCCTGTCTTCTCTGAGAAGAGCGTTGTCGTAATGGGCGGACGTGGGGTTCATAACGTCGTCTATTACTATGAGGATAGGAAGCTAGCCCCTCTGTATTTCTCTTGTGACGCCGCAACATATTATCTCAAGAAGAGGGATGGATCTACGGTAGGTTCAATCTCAATATCTGAATTGACAGACTTGCACAGGGACATATTCGTCTTGGAGGCTTTCACCGATTTGAAGGGAAACGCAGTCCTGATTGCTTACGGCATAACGTGGAAAGGAACCTTCGCCGCGGGTCTGTACTTGAAGTCTGTGATAGCTCCCAGCCTTGCAAGTTATTCGCACGCCTGGTACGTCTTCAGGTGGGATGACCTCAACGGTGATGGGATGATTGACCTCAGCGAGATAACTCAGATTGCAAATGGTGATTGATGTATGAGTGGGCTGATCAAGGCGTCGGGCTCTCTTCTGGCAATATTGATGATAATTACTATGCAGCTTCAGACAGGTCGAGTTGCCGCAGCGCCGATCGGGTTACTGTCACTCGACAGTGCTGTGATAAGGGCCTCGGGCAATGTTGCGTTGTTCATTCTGGCTGATCCTGGCCCAGTGAACCTAGGTGTTACAAACCCTAGGCCGCCGAGTGTCGCGTATGCTGCGCTGAGTGATTGGACAGCCACCGGCTTCGTTTACGGCATGTGCCTGTATATGCCTCAGGTAATGGTTCTGGATTCAAGTGCCTCATATGTGGATCAATCTGATGGTAGACTCAAGGTCAATCAACGACCAGTCATAGCCTTCGGAGGGCCTGCGGTTCACGCCGTCGTCAATTATTATGAGAAGGCAAGACTTGCACCTCTATACTTCTACTATGATCAGGTAGCGGGGCAATATCAATTCAGAAGATCTAGCGACGGAACTGTTGCCTACAGCCTTCTGAGCAGCCAAGTAACAGAGAACTATGATGTGCTCATGGTCGAAGCCTTCACTGACAATTCAGGAAACACAGTCTTCATCTCCTATGGCATTGGCTTCAAGGGAACCTACGCAATGGGCAAGCTCCTCAAGTCTAGGATAGGTCCGAACATCTCGGCCTACACTTACTCTTGGTACATTTACACATGGAAAGACCTGAACGGAGACAGCTTCCCAGACCTAAACGAGATAAGTACAGATCCAGTCGCGTATGGTAGCTGAGCGACGAAGGCCAAAAAGCCTAGGGCCTCGCAACTTAAATATGGTTCTCAAGAATGTACTCCGAGAGTTAATCAATTGTCAGGAACCCGTGTCTCAGCAAAGACTACCGCTCAGATCTATGACGAATTGAAATCTCTGAACCAGAACTTGGATAGTCTCAACAGAACCCTGACATACTTAGCTGAGGCCTTGAGGAGCAGCCTGCTTCGTGACGTTGAAAGATCTTCTCCAAGGCACGGGCAACTGGATGTCAACACGTTACTCTCTCTTCCGGACCACTTGAGGAAGACCGCGATGGCTATAGTGAAGCTCGGCGAGGGGACGGCAAGCAGAGTTGCGTCCGAAACTGGTCGCGTGCGAGCGGCGGAGAGCGACTATCTCAACCAGCTTGTCGAGATGGGATACGTAAAGAAGAGAAGAATCTCAAGAAATGCTGTTTTCTTCATAGAAAAGTAGGGGAACTTGCCTGTGGCAAAAGCATTGGCATTTCACAGTTACAAGGGCGGCACTGGGAAAACCTCGATCTCAGCCAACTTGGCACTGATCTTCGCACGTGCTGGGTCCAATGTCTGCGTCTTGGATTATGATTTCAGGGCTCCTAGTCAGCACATAATCTTCAAGGCGACTCCGGAGCATTGGGTTGGTGAATACTTGGAGGGGAGGTTTGAGATTGACCAGATACTCCTCGACCTCTCAAACCGATTTTCAACGTGCGGCAAGCTCTTAGCTGGCTTCGCAGATCCCTCAACTGACGCGATACGTGAAATGATGGGTAAGGACAGGAAATGGGAGACGAAATCTCTTCACCGAACTCTCTCGGCGAAAGACAGGGTCCTCAAAGACTTAGGGATGGACTACTTGATATTCGACACAAGCCCGGGAATGCAGTTCTCAGCTGCTAACGCTCTGGCAGTATCGGATCTGAACGTTGTGGTTACAAAGGCTGATGAGTTCGATACAGAAGGAACGAAGAGGATGATAAGCGGCTTGTACGAGGTTCTAGGAAGGAAGACAGGGTTAATCGTCAATAGAATGATTGGAATGGAGGCCTATTCGCCTGAGGCGGCACAGAAGTTGAAGCTTCGTCTAGAAAGAGAGTTTAACCTGCCCGTCTTGGGGATCATACCTTGCTTCTGTGACGTACACTCAGCTGGAGGACAGGGGCTTCAGATACTGCTGCAGCCCGGACATCTATTCGTCAAGAAGCTGATTGAGATCTCCAAGGAGATTCAGACGGCATGTCAGCTAGACAAGATGAATCGCCCCCCTAGAGGAACATCAGAAAACCACTGACAATGACCTGAAGGCAGCGAGTTTTCACGGCAGATTTGTCACGTTGCGTGAAACTACGGAAGTTCGACCATGATGCATCAATCCTAGCAATCAAAGTCGAAAAAGATGGCTGTTCAACGAAGCAGATAGCACACAACTTTTTTTAGTGATGTTTCGCGTACTTCCGAAGTGGACGAGATAGACTGAGGCTACCTCAAATGAGGACGGGGAAGATTTTGACTTTTCTTCTGGTTTTGTCTCTCTTCTCCTCCGTCACCTGTTGCCTTCAGGAGTCCACTCAGTTGTTCATTCAGGTCTCCATCGAGGTCTCAGAGAGCGTATCGATCTCTGGCAGAATAACTGACATGAGAGGAAACGCCATCTCTGAGTCAGTCGTCTCAATCCAAGTGGTGGATCCTCTGGGAAGTACGATTCACATAGCGAGAACCTTGTCATCGCCAAACGGCAGCTTTTCCGATGTGTTCGCCCTCAACCCTCGCATCCCGATTGGGACATATGCTGTCTACATCACAGCAAGCAAGGAAGGATACACTGACGGAAGGTACGTGGCATCCTTCTTGATCTCAAGGAGAGACTTCATGATCGCGGTCACTGAGAGTGTCAAATTAATAGAGCAAGGAGAGAACGCGACATTCAACTTCAGCGTTATTGGAACCGGGGTCTTCAACGAGACTGTCCACTTGACACTTGGTTCCGCTCTCCCTCAAGAGCTAAAATGGCGTTTCAGCTCCGAATTCGTCAAGCCCAACGCTTCGCTAGCCTTGACACTTGTCTCCTCACCCGATACTCCTACGGGCAACTATACATTATTGATTCTAGGATTTGGGGCAGGAAGATCCCGCTCCGCGTCTGCCACTCTTGTCATAGTGGCGAAGCGAAGTTTCGCCCCCCTTCTCTGGCTCATCTTAGTCTTAGCCGCTGCCGTCGGCTATGTGGCGGTGAAAAGAAGGTCAAGAAGGATCATGCCTTTCGAGGAGCTTGAATTGACGAAGGACGATGTAATGGTGGCGAGAAAGCTAGTTGAGCTGGAACAACTAAGAGCAGACGGCAAAGTAGAGCAAAAGGAATACCTCAGGCTGAGACGCGAATATGAGAGGAAGATCCAACGAAAGAATTAGAGAAACCTGATCTCTGAGAGGTCTTCAATCACGTCTCTGTGCTAGTCCGTTTGAAGATGTAACAGACATTGCTGATCGTGGCAGAAGAGAGGAGCTCTAGTGGCTATATCGTTGAATCACTTCTCCTTGTGTCAGACGCTCTCTGCCAAAGCAGGGCCGAAGCATCGGTGTAGCTTAGACTCAGAATTGCTCTGCTAAGAGGGCATCAAGTGTCGCGTTCAAACGTCATGCGCATCTGCGTGTGGTTTCGAACTTGGTGGTTTCAACGGGCCTGTAGAGCCCTCGGGAACGTGTCGGCCATCGCTTCCCCCTCGAACTTCGTCAAGAGTTCTCTTAAGATCTCTGTTCATTGGATGTGGAGTGATTCATCAAGGCATGGGGGACACTCTAGGAGATCAAGCGTCGTCGAGATGAAATAAGGTGCCTCACGCTGGACGCGGTAAGACCATCCAACGAAGCATCATCCAGGAGTGGCCCTTCTCATATCGTTGCGCTACGTTCCACTTGCAAGGACAGCTATCTCGTTGGATTGCTGTATGCCATCGTTGTTTAGGTCGGTCCACTTGCAGACCAAGTAGCCCTGTGTGTACGATGCTAGGCTTGGATAGATCATATCTGCAAAGTAGAGTCCGCTCGCATAGGTTCCGGTCCGCTCGATCCCCCACATCGAGAAGACAAACCTCGTTCCATCCATATAGATCTGAACAGCGAAGTAGTCTGCCTTCGAAAAATTGTATGTCGATATTGCAGCTGAGCAGACAACAGTGGAGCCCCTCATGAACCTGTAATGAGTTGCATTCGCCGAGAACGTTATCAAGGCATATGCTAGGTCCTCATAGTTCTTGACGATCTTGTTGGCTGCACGGCCTCCGAAAAGGACAACGTTACCTGAGAATAGGGGAGCCCCTGTGACTTGGTTCACTTTTGTTGAGTCGGTTTGAATGATGATGTTCTGAGGGTTGAGGCATTTAGCGTATACGAATCCGAGCGCAGAATCGTCGTACATGTTCCCTGTACGAACAAAGTAGACAGTTCTTGCAGAAGCGTTCAATATTGCTGTTGGTAGCTGACTCAGGTTCGTGCTACTTTTCCAGTTGTTGTATGCGATGTTGAGCAAGGGCAAGAATTCGCCAGTGGCCTTGAGGTTTCCGGCTTTGCTTGGATGGTCGTCATCACCTGCGCTTGGGTATTCTAGGACATTGGGATTGCTGTCGTTGTCGCCGTCGGTCTTGTGCTGTATGGCATTGTTCCACCAACGATGGTGATTGCCAGTTGCCTGATTCAGATCGTTTGTATTTGGGTTGCCACCATTGGTTGTGAGTACGTTGTAGAAGTCAAAGACGAACACGTTCCTGTAGGCGTAGTTCCTGAGCCAGTCGTTTACCAGCCACATATTGAAGGCTCTGGTGTTGTTTGCGAGAGTTGGATCACTCTGTGGCGGCGCAGTGATGACGATGAACAGTTTGTCCTGCCTTGTTCGGAAGTACTCCAGAAGGTCGATGTAGATTCCTTTGGCATTGGCTACTGTATGATGCGGTGAGCTGCAGCCCTCTCCGCGCAGAGGGTTGCTACCTATCTGCGGTACGGGGTCGTTCGAGCTGCCTTCCAACGCCGAGTTTGGAAAACAAGATTTAAACATTATGATCAGGTTCTCACCGCCAGGGTTCGTGGATAGACGCGAGTAGGAGCAGTGCTGCCCATTCTCGCTGTAGAGTGCACTAAGATACGTGGTACTCCTGGGTCCACGGAACCAGAGCCACCAATGGCCGATGTCTGTAGTATCGCCTATACTGTCTGGCCCCCAACCATAGTTAGTGTCGCTGACGTAGTACCTGTTATCGCGCAACGCCATGCCCAGTCCACCATTGTCGTCAGCCAACCAGTTCTCACCGCACGAGTGGTGAATAAAGATCAGGCGAACCGGGCTGGCCGGCGGATTAACATTGAATTGAGAAGCACACCATACGCTCCGATGAATAGAATGGGAAGAAAGTGACAGGATCATTATGCCTGCAAAAAAGATGAAACGCGCAATGCTGCTATCTGTCTTCTTTAGAGGCGCAACATTGTTCGAGGATCTCTTGTCGCCTCTTCTGGCTAACGTATTCATGCTTCCCCCTCCTCACATTTCACCTCGTTCAATTGTTGGCCTACGAGCTGTATAGCCTTTGCGCATTCCTGTTCTCGGAGGCAAAAGAGGGAATAGATCTGGCAAGGACGTAGGCAAATAGATCGAACGAGAAGACTAGAGAGCTTGGAGTATCTACACGTCTTCAAGCCTGATGAGGAGACTTCTATTCTCTTCTCTTCTTGCTGTGGAAAAGTTGCAAAAAAGGGGGGAGCTGTTGGCGAGTTGTTGCTGGGGCTAGTTACCTGTGGCGACGAGGCTGATCTCTGAGAGGTCTACGAAGAGGTCTCCGTTGGCGTCGGTCCATTTGAAGATGTAGTAGGCGTTGTCGCGTTGGGGGATACCCTGTCTACCGAACGCCCATGCTCCGGTTCCATACTTGAACCAAAGCGCGGCTGCGTAGCTACCCTTCCAACCGTAGCCGTAGAGGATTATGACGTGCCTACTTGTAGCGGCGTAGTTGAACGCCATTATTATGAACATGTCCTGGTTGGTGGAGAGGACGGATATGTCCATCCCAGTTCCAGCTATCGCCGTCCCTGTCGAGCGAGAGTAGAAGTAGCATGTGGAGCCAACCAGTTGGAAGTAGGCTGGCGTCGCTGCACCAGTTGTCTCGTAGAACTTGGTTGGGCCGCTAACAGCCCGTCCACCGCATATCACAGCAGAATACAATCCTGAGACTACGAGTCCACCATTGGAGCCTACCACCGAGGCGTGAGTATCTGTCGTGACGTATTGCCCCTTCGTGCTCATTCCTATCACTAACCCCAAGGCCGTCCAGTCGCTCACTGAGGCGTATGCGGTTCCTGCAGGCTTCGTTCCCTGATAGTCTGGGTAGATGTAGTAGACTGTGTTCGCAGGCGCATCGATCAAACCCATCCCTCCAGCCATACGCATAAGGTTCTCAGCATATCCTATCCGCCGTGTGGCTGCGTCTGAAACGTCTGACCCAGTGTACCACATCCTGAAATCCAAGCGGTCTTGGATGACGCATGGCCCGCGTACCATGATGTCATCCCAAGCGCCTGCTGAACCCGCATCCAGTACAGGATTGCCAGCATATTTGGTCCAGCTCTTACCTGTAGTGGAGTAGGCGAGACCTATCTTGTGATGTGTGGATCCGTCATAGCCCACATACCACATGAAGTAGAGATCTCCTGACTTTAACACTGAAGCCTCGTAGGCCCGATCATCATCCCAGGAGCCAGCCCCCCCGAGGTTGATCACAATGTCTGTTAATCCGCCTAGGGTTCCGTCATATTTCGACCATGTTCCGCCATCTCCAGAATACGCCATGCAGATCCTGTAGCGGGTTCCGTCATAGGCCGTGTACCACATCACGTAGCCAGACTCTTCCTTGATTACAGTTGGACCCATAACGTCGACGTCGTCAGGTTGACCTGCAGCTCCCAGCGAGAGTACTGGGTTCTTCGCTGTTGCCTTGGTCCAAGAGATGCCGTCGGGGGAGGTTGCAAGTCCTATTCTTCGGCTAGTCCCGTCATTTCCGTCGTACCACATCTTGTACGTTGAGTCTTCCTTGATTACCCAAGGCTGGTCGACGTCCTCGTCGTCCCAGCTGCCTGCGGCGCCCAAGTTCAAAACCGGGTTGGCTGCGTGCTTTGTCCATGAAGTGCCGTCGGCTGAGGTTGCGTAGCCTATCTTTCTCTTTCCAGACCCGTCGTCAGCGCTGTACCACATCTTATAGGTGAAGCCATCCTTGATGACGCATGGATGCATGACGCCATAGTCATCCCACGCACCCGCCGATCCCACGTTCAGAACATATGAGGCCGACTTCGTCCAACCGCTTCCGTATTGAGCTTGAACACTGTGGCTTTGCGTTGACGAGACCACTAGCAGAGACAGAAACAAGCAATAGAGAAGCCCCTTAGTCACCTTTTTTTCCAAATTTTTCGCCCATTCTACGATGGTGGGGAACATGCTCTATATAACATCTTGCTTCAGATCGCGTAGATGTCCAGTACGCGAAGGAATTTGAACTGAAGACCTACATTTTCCAATAGGGTTTCAGGGCGTGGAGAGATCTCATACAAGAACTTTGTACGTAGAGAATTTGAGCGCTGCTTAGACCTGTCTGCGGAGGATCTGTGGTAAACCTTTGATACGGGCTCTCGTGGTCCGACTTAATGATGATGTCATACTCAATTGAGAAGCATCATGGAAAAACGGAAATTGCGGTGGCGAAGCTGTTGCTAAGGCTAGATGCCTGTGGCGACGAGGCTGATCTCTGAGAGGTCTACGAAGAGGTCTCCGTTGGCGTCGGTCCATTTGAAGATGTAGTAGGCGTTGTCGCGTTGGGGGATACCCTGTCTACCGAACGCCCATGCTCCGGTTCCATACTTGAACCAAAGCGCGGCTGCGTAGCTACCCTTCCAACCGTAGCCGTAGAGGATTATGACGTGCCTACTTGTAGCGGCGTAGTTGAACGCCATTATTATGAACATGTCCTGGTTGGTGGAGAGGACGGATATGTCCATCCCAGTTCCAGCTATCGCCGTCCCTGTCGAGCGAGAGTAGAAGTAGCATGTGGAGCCAACCAGTTGGAAGTAGGCTGGCGTCGCTGCACCAGTTGTCTCGTAGAACTTGGTTGGGCCGCTAACAGCCCGTCCACCGCATATCACAGCAGAATACAATCCTGAGACTACGAGTCCACCATTGGAGCCTACCACCGAGGCGTGAGTATCTGTCGTGACGTATTGCCCCTTCGTGCTCATTCCTATCACTAACCCCAAGGCCGTCCAGTCGCTCACTGAGGCGTATGCGGTTCCTGCAGGCTTCGTTCCCTGATAGTCTGGGTAGATGTAGTAGACTGTGTTCGCAGGCGCATCGATCAAACCCATCCCTCCAGCCATACGCATAA
>Ga0209725_1000418_pt1 | contig 26435 bp, 24 predicted proteins | sample I18A1metaG_FD_184145 | JGI IMG/M metagenome (GOLD analysis project Ga0209725, IMG submission 184145) | Lake sediment bacterial and archeal communities from Gulf of Boni, Indonesia to study Microbial Dark Matter (Phase II) - ​I18A1 metaG... | ecosystem: Environmental > Aquatic > Freshwater > Lake...
CTCTTACCTCTTGCGCGACACACGCCAAGATAACGGTACACGTTCTCTGTCGCGGTTCGAGCACGGCCTTGCCAAGACGCCCTCATAAAGCTTCAGCGCACCCGGAATTGACGCTATAAGGACCGTTTCTGTCGTTTTGCCGCGATTAGAACAGCTTTCTAATCAGGAATCTTTGGTCATTTGTCTCTGAATCCATCGCAGCGCTGACATGAGACATCCTGATCCAGCTCTGTGTGCGGGCTGCCTGTCAGTCGTGAACGATTGAAAAAAAAGGGGTAACGTCGCTCTGGGCGAGCGACGTTGTAGTGGCAAGTTCCGTGGATCTCGCGTGTGCTGGCTTCAGATGACTTCCTAGGGGCTCTATACCGGGGGTATCTCTTGGAAGGCGAGTCTAACGTCGATTCCTTGTCTAGCTCGGTATGCTTTCGCGGCGAAGTAGACCAGCAGTCCAAATACATAGATCCCTGCAACGGCTGCGAGCGATGTTGGGGCGTTTGCTCCGTATGCGGGGACGGTGGCGTACATGTATGAGACCCAGCCAAGGAAGAGCGTTCCTAGAATTCCCGCAAGTGACATGACAGGATATCCAGCGATCTTCAATGTTGCAAGTCTTGGCGCCGTCTCGTAGATGGTCTTCATCTGCTTCCTGAACGGAAGGACAGCAGCAGCGATGCACGCCACCATGAATGTCGCTACAATGTTTCCGAAAGCCGCGCTAACCGTTGCTAGGACACCTGCATAGAACGTGAAGATGAAGATCATTATCTCTGCCCCGACAGCCATCACCAAGACACCGACCCAAGGAGTGCCGTATCTGCTGACCGACGACAGCTTCTCGGGCAGGATTCTGTCAAGTGACATTGCGAAGAGCCACCGTGGGACCTGAATGCAGTTGATAATTACCACTGCCGCGACCCAGCAAATGAAGCCTATCGCCATGAGCGCATGCAGGATAACATTGTCCGTCACGATACCTGCGAACAGCGTGATGAATGGAGGCGTCGGTAGGCCGTACTCCAGGCCGTTCACGAAGATATAGTCAGCTGCCATGATGAAGTCGTAGCCAGCCGCGTTCAACAGTGCCCACATGGCGGCCGAGACCATCACGCCGCTTATGAACAGGTTGATTAGCAGGCCTAGGAAGAAGTTCTTGCCTGGATCCTTAACTTCACCGCCCACGCAGCTTTGCGCAGCCAAGTATGGATAGATGTATGCGGCAAATGGGAGCATGTTGATCATTGCAAGCCATGAGGGAGGAGCCGCGAGGTCCAGTCCCGCGTCCCTAGCGGTCTTGAGTATGGTGTGATAGTAGTCCGGGTCACCGACGTATCTCATGGCGTACGTGTTGAAGTCACTGATGAAGGTGGCCCTGTCCGTTGCTCCGAGAAGCACTGTCCACAAGAAGACACCGACTATTCCAAGGACGACCATGACATCAAGCAGCTTGAACGTGAGCCTCGTACTGCGACCAGCTATGTAGCACATTGCCAAAATCAGGATCGATCCGAATAGCAGAATCCACGGTATTTCAGTGGCGGATGCAGCCATGCCTAGGAGCGTGGGGTTCTCGAGGACGCTCCCAGTGGCTTGCAGCGCTGTGGCTGCGCCTATGCTGAGCGCCCAGTTAGAATAAGCCCCTGTCCAGAACATGAACCATATTGTGATGCTCAGCGAAGCTGCCACGGCAAGCGCTGGGTGAAGTCCTCTACTTATGAAGACATAGTCTCCGCCGGATCGGGGCATTGCCGTTGACATGGAAGCGTACGCAATTGCTTGCGGTACACACAAGAGCGCCCCCAGCGCTGCTGCGAGTACTATATCGCCGCCTGGGAACTGAGCAAGTATGAGTGTGTAGTAGATCAAGGACATTCCGAAAGTGTTGCTCTCGATGTTCAGAAGTACCGAGTCCCAAAGTCCTACTTGTCTGACAAGCCCTGTGGCTTCTCGTACGAAGACTCTCGGTCGTGACATTTTACATCAGACTCTTGCGCCATGTACCCCGTATATTACATTTGTGCGCAACCTGGCAAACGCATATATGCGAATGCACTCGTTCGAGCGAAACCGCGGAAGTGGGGATTCTATCCGATGCACTTCCTACACTATGGCAGGAGCATGTCATGCAGGGTCCTTGTGGCTCGTTCAGCATCGTTCAAGTCCACGACGACGAGTATGCTTCTTTCTGAACCCGCTCTCCGAATCGCATGACAGTGGCGGACGCATTCGCAGTCAGCTACGATCTACTCGACAATACATTGGATCTCGAAACCGGCCAGTGGTCATTCGTGTCATACAACGCGACGAAGAGGAAGAATGTTCCAGTGTTCATCCAAGCACCAGACAATGAGGCAACGCTTGCCAAGGCTCTGGCCTGACCGCCACTATGTGGCAGACTCGACAGCGAGTCTTGACTCGAACTTCCAATCATTCAGGCTCGAATCAATGAGAAAATGGTGGGCCCGGTGGGATTCGAGCCCAGTCTAGGCCATACTCAGCCTGTCGTCATCTGCACGCCCATGTAGATCTTTGCGAGGCTGTCGTCGTGCATTAGCTTTGAGGCTGGTCCTTCCAATCGATTTCGCCCGAGCTCCAAAACGTAACCATAATCCGACATCTCCAAGGCAAGTCGGACATTCTGTTCTACTATTAGAAATGTCACTCCTTGCTGATTCATCTCCTTGATTTTTTGGTATATCCCCTTCGTAACAATCGGGGCAAGCCCCGCGCTTGGTTCATCGAGTAAGAGGAGTTTTGGTTTCAGAACCATCGCTCTTCCCAATTCTAGCATCCTTTGCTCTCCTCCGCTCATGCTCCGAGCTAGATGCTTCTTTTTCTTCTCAAGTACCGGAAATATTTTGTAGACCTCTTGAATCCGCTTGTTGATGTCTTCTCCATTGGTCATCGTGTAAGCTCCCATTTTCAAGTTGTCCACGACGGTCATGTAGGGGAAGATGCTCCGGCGTTGGAGAACGAATGCCATTCCTTTGCGCAGAAGTCTATGCGGTTCCATGTGGGTTATTTCGTCGCCCATGAAGAGGACCTTCCCACTGCTGGGGCGGATTATTCCAAATACGGCCTTGAGTAGTGTGGACTTTCCAGCTCCGTTGGGACCGACCACACAAGCAATCTGGGATTCCTCAACCCCTATTGAAACACCGTGGAGGATTTCGACGTTTCCATAGCCTGCAAAAATCTCTCTCGCTTCCAGGATCATTTATGTGCACCCAGATAGGCCTCGATGACTCGGGCGTCTTGTTGGATCTGTTGCGGCGTACCTTCAGCGATTATTTCGCCGTAGTTCAAAACTATGATTCGCTCTGAGATCTCCATGATAGCTGGAATGTTGTGTTCGACAATTATGAACGTCTTTCCTCTGTCCTGCAACTCTCTTATGTGTGCGAGCATCCTCTTTATCATGTCAGGATGTATTCCAGCCGCGGGTTCATCAAGAAGGAGGAGTTCTGGCTCCAACATTAGGATCCTGGCGAACTCAAGAAGTTTCTGTTGGCCGACGGAAAGATTCTGCGCCAGTTCATCTTTGAGTTCGATGAGGCCGACGAACTTCAACAGATCCAGTGCACGTTGCATCTTATGAGCTGGTACCAACATGTTTTGCAGGACGGTTAATTTCGGAAATATGGCGATTCTCTGGAAGGTTCTTCCAATTCCTAATCGTGTTATGTCGTGGGGCTTGAGTTTGTTGAGGCGTTTACCTTTGAAGGAGATTTCTCCTCCATCAAGTTGCAGGAAGCCCGTTATGAGATTGAAGAGCGTCGTCTTGCCGGAGCCATTCGGTCCGATTAGTCCCAGGATTGAATTCTCTTCGAGTTCGAGGGAGCAATCGTTGACTGCTGTAAGCCCGCCGAACTTCTTTGTCACGTTCCTTATTTCAAGTAATGACAACTAACACGCCTAGCAGTAGAAATACTGCTGTCATTAGGCTAGTCGAAGAATAAAGAATTACCTTGTCATCAACAAAAGAAAAGGGGGTTCCTCCAGGGGATTTGGCGACTACTCGGTTCCCGGAGGAACTTGGAAATCGGCGTATGGAAGATTCGATTCAACCGTCTTTAGTCGCGGAGGCCAGATGAAGTACCGTTTGCCATCCATGAACTGAAGCATTCCGGCGGCGAGGTATTCAGATCCCCACAGAGGAAAGTGGCTTGATCCGAAGACGTATCTGCCCCACAAGCCTGTGTAATCCGTCTTCGCCAAGGCCTGACCTACAGCGTTCCAGTCAGTCGTGCCAGCTCTTCTTATGGCGTCCACTAGGATCATCATTGAGTCGTAGCCCCAAAATGCGCCTATTGGATCACTGTCAGGAAATCTTCTGAGAAGATCATCGACCCATTTCATTGGAAGTGGGTAGGAGTAGTAGATATTGTAGTCAGCAAAAGCACCAGCGAGATCGGTGTAATCTTTCACTTCACCAGCATAGCCCGTGAAGAACAGAACGTTGACGCCAAGCTCAACCTTCTGCTTTGTTAACGCGACGCCGGCTTCGGGTGATGTGATCTCGGCCTTTATCAAAACAGGGTCTAACGCCTTCAACTTAGCGAGCAAGGAAGTGTAGTCAACCTGCGCCATGTCTACTATCTCATATGCGACGAGTTCCCAGCCTCTCGCTGTCATTTCAGCCTCCCATACGTCGCATACGCCTCTCCCCCAATCTGAGTCCTCGGCTATGAGCGCGTACTTGTGATTCCTAGGCTTCCATTCACCCCTAGCAAGTACGTCGTCAAGCCAGATGACTTCCAGCAGTCCCCAGTACGTGTTGTTCAAGTCCGCCATGAAGATGTTCCTATATTTCTGTGGGTCGCTGAGAATTTTCTGTCCGATGGAGTCTCCGGCTGGTATGCTATAGACGACTGGTATGCCGTATTTTGCAGCAACGTCCATAGTGGCTAACGCCACGAAAGTTTTGACGCCTCCAACAAGGGCATCGACCTTGTCTTGGGTTATCAATTTCTCGAAAACGGCGACGCCAACGTCTGCCTTACCTTCATAGTCGCCGAAGACCAGAGTGATGTCCCTTCCCAGAAGCCCTCCGGCCGCGTTGACGTCCTCTGTTGCCATCACTATTCCATCCTTGAGGTATTTTGCCTGCGCTGCAAATGGACCGGTGAGCGGAGCAGGCACTCCAATCTTAATGGGTGGTTGAGGAGGAGGCTGCGTGGTTGGCGGCTGTGTGGTTGGCGGTTGAGTGATTGTTGTTGTAGGTGGGGGCGCAGTCGGTATCATCATGAAGCCTGCCGCAATCACTGCCACAACGACGACAGCAACGATAATCGATGCCTGCACCCGAGTGATCGCTTTTCGGTTTAGGAATTTCTTCATCGAATTTTTCCCAAAATTTTGTGGAGAGCGCGAGCGATATAAGAGTTGACTATATACTGCAACATTGAGAAATTAGAGCTTCGTGAAAGTAGGGAGATTTCTTTCGTTCGTTCAATTAGCCTTCGAGTCCGCTTGATGCAGTCCTCCGCATTCTTTAGCTGGGAGGATTTTCACAGGTGAAACTCAGATGATTCGAAGATGCGTGTCTGAAGGCCGTTAGTCTTGCCGACCATGGCAGTAAGGAGCAAGAACCTTTAAGCGGTGCAGCCGGAGATTTGTGCAGAGTCTCTCCATGTTTTTCGATCCCATCGTCTTGCTAGAGTTCTTGGTATATGGATTGATTATCGGTGCAATGTACGGGCTCATGGGCGCCGGTCTCAGTCTTGTCTGGGGAGTTATGGATATCTGCAATTTCGCCCACGGAACATTGTACATGTTCGGAGCTTACGTGACATACTTCGCATTTTTCCTTTGGGGTTTAGACCCAGTTCTATCGATTCTTTCTGCAACATTAGTCCTCTTTGTGATTGGGATAGCCGTGGATAAGCTCACCCTACTGCCACTACGCCGGAAGAGCAGGGAGTGGCTGACTGCCGCGTACATCAGTACCCTTGGCCTCGCAGTGGTTCTTGAGAACACTGCGCTCGCAGTATGGGGTGGACACAGAAAGGGTGTGGCCTACTACTACGCTGGGATCGTTGATTTCGTTGGCGTTAGGATAAGCGTTGATCGCATAGTCATACTCATGGTTAGCCTGGCAGTGATGGTTGGGTTCTGGCTGATCTTGGAAAGAACAAGGATTGGTAGAGCAATTAGGTCAGTAGCTCAAGACAAGGAAGCCGCGATGCTGGTGGGGGTTGAGGTTGATCGGATATATGCCATTACGGTTGGACTGGCCTCTGCACTCGCAGGTGCTGCCGGTGGATTACTCTTACCGATATACTTGGCCTATCCAACAGTAGGTCAGGATCCTATCAGGAAGGCTTTCACCGTTGTTATCTTGGGAGGTTTGGGCAACGTTCAAGGCGCCTTCCTCGCGGGTGTTATACTTGGAATTGTCGGTTCCTTCGCGACAGGATTCCTTGGAGCGGCCGTTGAAGGAATAATCACATTTGCCGTCCTGATCATCCTCCTACTCTTTAGGCCAACGGGACTGTTCGGACAGGCGAGGTAGTGACCACTGGCAAAGTTCCAAGTTAGCGACTGGAAATTCCTCTTTGCTATCAGCAGCTTTTGCTTAGCATTGATCCCCCTCATCACCAATGATCAGTACTTTTTGCAGGTGCTCATACTCTGCCTCATGTACGGAATCTTGGCGTCAAGTTGGGATCTTGCGGAAGGCTACCTGGGACTGGTTAACTTTGGTTACGCCGGAATTTTTGGACTCGGCGCTTACGCGTCGGCGTTGCTCGCGATGAGGGCTGGGGTTTCACCTTGGCTGAGTATTCTTTTCGGCGGTTTCTTCGCCACCGCGATAGGCGTAGTCGTTGTCTCTTCCTGCATGAGACTGAGTCCCGGATATGTGGCTATAGTCACCCTAGCCTTTGCCGAGATTGCAAGACTCGTCGTGACGCGCTGGGTCGAGCTGACGAGGGGCATGATGGCTCTCTGGGGGATCCCGCCCTTTCCGAACATCACTATTGGAGGCGTGTTCATAGATATGTCCGGCGTCGACAGAACCCCCTACTACTACTTGATCCTCGCGATCACACTGATCTCACTTGTCTTCATGCGCAAGCTGGTTGACTCGCGAACTGGCCTCCTTTTCTTGTCTATTCGGGAAGACAAGGAATCGGCGGAAGGCCTCGGCGTGGATACGACCAGATACAAGACCCTAGGGTTTGGCATCTCCTCATTCATAGCGGGATTGGTTGGAGGCTTCTTCGCGCATTACGTGAACACCTTAAGCCCCGAGATGCTCGGCATTCCGATCACGGTGCAAGTTGCAGCGATGGCGGTCATAGGTGGAAGAGCTACTCTCTTTGGGCCCCTCCTGGGATCCTTCGTCTTGATAATCTCCGGAGAAGCACTTCGACCCATCTTTGAGTATCGAATGATCCTGTACGGATTACTCATCATCCTTTTCCTGACATTCTTTCCCGAGGGACTCGCAGGGATCTGGCGATACTTGCTAGGTGGGAAAAGGCCTTCACGGAGAGGCATGATTCACTTCGACGTTAGATCGCTCTTCTCCAAGATAACTCTCAAACGCAGTCTCTTGAACAGAAGTATCCTCTCGACCAAGCAGGTATGCGAGAAGGTTGGCAATGAGTAAACGATAAACAGACACCACTAAGAAAGCATCAGCAAGGAAGATTCGAAGCCCAATTTACGAGTACATGTAGTCTGTCAAGTCCGAACTGAAGACTTGGTTAGGTTTGCCATTCTGTGCGTAGCCGAGCATTACGCCCTAGAAGTCGAGGGTCCTCTTCTTCTTCGGGCGGGACCCTTTGAAACTTCGCCCACAATCTGGTTGATTGTCTGCATGATCCTTTTTCATAAGAGCGGAAAGGCTCAGAACAGAAGTTGTCAAATGTATCCACAACAGCGATCAGACCAAATACCTGTTAATTCAACACACCAAAGCTGTGAGGGAGATGAAGATAGTTGTCGTAGACCACGTGTACCTAGACAACGAACATATTCAGCAACTTCGTGCACTTGGTGACCTTCAGGTTTTCGGCAATCCACCTAGTTCCGATCAGGAATTGAAAGAGAGAATTCAGGGAGCTGAGATTGTAATAGTCGGCTGGAGCAGTTTGACAAGAGACATCATCAATTCCGCTCCAAGTCTCAGAATGATCTCCATTTGGGCTACGACGTGTCACTATGCTGATCTTGAGGCGGCCAAGGAAAGGGGGATCGTGGTTACACATGTTCCTGGCTATGCCACTGAGGCCGTAGCTGAACATACCTTCGCCCTGTTGCTGGCGTCAATTAGAAAATTGGTGTCGGCTGACAAGCATGTCAGGCAAGGAAAGTTCGATTGGAGACCGTTCAAAGGAATGGAATTGGCAGGGAAAACTCTGGGTCTAATTGGGACAGGATTGATCGGTTGTCGTGTCGCCGAGATAGCTAAGGCTTTCAGAATGCAAATCTTGGCTTTTGATATAGTACCCAACATGAAGAAAGCGAAAGAACTTGGAATGATGTATGTCGGCCTCCAGACACTGCTAAGAGAAAGTGACATCGTAAGCGTGCATGTTACAATGACACCGACAACTCAAGGGCTAATCGGAGAGAAAGAGATCGACATAATGAAGAACGGTGCTGTTCTTATCAACACGTCTCAGGGCAAAGTGATAGATGAGAAGGCTCTGATTGGTGCTCTAGAATCGAGAAAGCTATCTTACGCTGGACTGGATGTTTTCGAAGAAGAACCCGCACCCCAAGAGAATCCGTTGTACAAACTTGAGAACACGGTGCTATCTCCCCACATCGGATTCCATACGGTCGAGGCGGTGAAGAGATGCACCGACATCTGCGTTGATAACGTTATGAAGTTCCTAGATGGGCGTCCACAGAACCTTTGCGAATCGTATTGAGAGGTCCAGAACTCATTGATCCTTGGTTTCGTTGTTTTAGATTGATGCCGATCCTCCTGCCAGAGCCGTTGTAGCTCTTCTTGGCGCGAGTTTTGTGGAATCGAGAAGTTTTGAATTGATTTGGAGTGAAACGTAACGAAACTTGCCTTTTCAACTTTGCGCGTCCAGCGGCAAGCTAGGGAAAAAAATCTCCATTAGTCTTACGCTCCGCTAATAGCAGCGAGTGATTCGATATATATTCAGTAAATAGCGATTCGTTAATACGCTCGCAAACGACAATGATAACTGAGGCAAGGAAATTGGCCAAGGAGACACCTCGTAGAGGTTTCCTGAAGTCTGCAGGCATTGGCGTTGGTGGCTTGGTTATCGGAGCTGCAGTAGGCGCGATGGCGGCACCGCTTATTTCTCCTCCTCCCCCGAAGGCAAAGTTCGCTGATATGCCTTCAGCGGGAACGAAAATAATACACGGCATGGACGCAGCTTATCCGCCGTTCACCGAAATCGATCCCACCGGCAAGGCGGTTGGGTTCGACATAGATGTCGTCGAGTGGATGGCTAAGAAATACGGGTGGGAAGTTGAGCACAAGCCCTGGGAGTGGGGGGCGATAATTACTGCCGTTCTGGCTGGGGACCTTGATTTTGTCGCTTCGGGAATGACGCATACTGCCGCAAGAGCAGAAAAGGTATGGTTCAGTGTTCCATACTACAGTTACATACACCAACTTCTTGTACTAGCAGAAGAAACTCGAACAAGGGACGAGATCTTAAACTCGGGAGAATATGTAGCAGTCCAGCTTGGCGCCACCTCAGACGAGTGGGCTGAGAAACTGCTCAAGAAAGGGTTCAATTTCAAGAAGCTCGGGCTTGACTCCTATGAGCTCGCGTTCAAAGCGGCGTTGGACGGGAGGGCCGTTGCGGTCATAAGCGACAGCGCCTTCACCGTACCGTACTTCAAGAAACAGCCAGATGTAGCAGCAAAGCTCAGGGTACTATCCACGATCGGCGGAGATTTCACTTACGCGTACGCGACAAGAGTTGGGGACTACGGGCTGAGAAACGCGTTCAACCACGCGTTAGAGGAGATAATGGCATCCCCAGAGTGGCAGGACCTAAAGGACAAGTGGGGCATCTAGAACAATCGTTAGCAGAGTTTACTGACATCGCCTAGCGACGAGAAACGACCGTTAACCTAAAGTGAGTAGTGCACTCACTCAATCGCGTTATGACGGCGGTCTGGGAATATCTCCCCTACATTACTTGGGGAGTTGCTTGGACCTTCGGTTTGGTAGGGGGAGGTCTCGCAATTGGGTTCATGATAGGTCTCCCTATAGCGATAGGACAGATTCACGGCAGCGAGGAGATCAAAGCATTACTCGAAGCATACGTGTGGTTCTTCAGAAGCCTGCCGCTACTCGTGCTCCTCTTCCTATTCTACTGGGGGGTTTTCCCAGCCACGGGCTTCAAGCTAGATCCTCTGGCCTGCAGCATAGTTGTCCTAGGCCTCCGCAGCAGCGCCTACCAATCCCAAATTTTCCGTGGTGCCATCATATCGCTTGGAGAAGCTCAACTATTGGCTGCGCGTGCCTTGGGGATGACCAGACTGAGAGCTGTGTTTCATATCGTCTTACCCCAAGCTCTGAGAATCTCACTGCCGGGCTGGTCGAATGAATATGCCATTATGACGAAAGACTCGGCTATCACTTTCGCCCTAGGTGTGTTGGAAATCCTGACTAGGACAAGGTATGTCGTGATGGCTACTCACGAACCTCTCCTTCCATACTTCTTCGCCGGAGGTCTCTTCATAGTCGTGACGTACGGCGGGACAAAAATCGTCAACGTAGTCTATGAAAGGACTAGGATACCGGGATTAGTCGGGAGGATGTGAAATGACCGATGGAGACATAGTGCTGAAAGCCGAAGACTTGCACAAGAGTTACGCAGACAACAAAGTGTTGAATGGAGTTTCCTTCGAAATAGGCAGAGGAGAGATCAAGGTCATATGTGGACCGAGCGGTTCTGGAAAAAGCACTCTTCTGAGATGTTTGAACCTCTTAACCTATCCGGATAAGGGATGTGTGTGGCTTGAGGGGGAGGAGATAACAGAGCAAACACGCGACGTAAACAAAGTCAGACAGAAGATCGGATTCGTCTTTCAGGAGTTCAACCTCTTCAACCATCTAAGCGCCTGGAGGAATGTCAGCATAGCTTTGGAGATAGTCAAGAAGATGAGCAAGGATGAAGCGAGAAAGCTTGCCATGGAAGAGTTGAGGAGAGTGAATCTAGAAGAAGACGCCCACAAGTACCCAGCCGAACTCTCGGGAGGACAGAAGCAGAGGGTTGCAATAGCCAGAGGTCTAGCCATGAATCCTGTAATCATGTTCTATGATGAACCGACCTCAGCTCTAGACCCTCACTTAATCGGGGAAGTCCTAGATGTCATGAAAAAACTGGCGCAAGAAAAACTAACCAGCCTCGTCGTTACCCATGAGATAGGCTTCGCTCGGTCAGTAGCCGATGAGATGATGTTCATGGGAGATGGAACCATCTTGGAACGAGGCCCACCTGACGAGCTCATCTCGAACCCCAAGCATGAAATTGTCAAGCAATTCTTCAAGCGCATCAACGAACTGTACAGGAGAGAGGGACGTTAGGTTTCTGGGAAGAATTTCTGCCCAAAATACTCGTTGGATCCGTTACAACTGTTGAACTAATTGTAGTATCCGTGCCCTTGGGCATTTTTCTGGCGATCGTCCTCGCTGTTGCTCGAGTCTATGGGAATAGGCCTGTCTCCCTCCTCGCGACAGGCATCGTGGGACTTTTTCGGGGTTTTCCCGCAATAGTTACACTCCTAATCATCTTCTTCGCGCTTCCCGACCTAGGCATTTTCTTCTCTCCTTATTGGTCGGCTGTTATCGGATTCATACTCGTTACTGGTACATATCAGTCGGAGTATGTCAGGGGAGCCATACAGTCGATAGATGTGGGGCAGTCGTTGGCCGCCCAGGCACTAGGAATGAGGAAGCTGGAAGAGGTTGTTCACATAATCCTTCCACAGGCCATAAGAGGAGCTCTTCCGGGCATCTCAAACGAAATCATATACCTAGTATTGTACTCCTCGTTGGCCTCGTACATCGGCGTTGAAGAGATATTCGCCGTTGCAAGGCATTTCAATTCCCTTCAATTCAGACCCATCGAGATCTTCCTGACCGCTGGATTGATCTACGCATCTATGGCTACTGCTTGTTTGGCAGGTTTCAGAATGCTCGAAAGGAAACTGAGGATCCCGGGATTGGAAGTAGCCCGTTGATGTAACGGCGCAGACGAAATGAATACTAGATAAATCGTTGTGGTTCTAGGAAGGTAGATTTCTTGCACCTAACGAATGAAGAGGAACGAATGCTGAGAGGTGAGTTTGGGGAAGGAACGCAGAAAGCGATGGAATTGCTCGTGGCGATCGGGGAAGCATTTGATGCGGAAAGAATGATCCCTGTAACCCGCGCGCACGCTGCGTCGAGTGGTCAAGAAGGAGACTTGTATTTTGTTGAGATGCTGGCTAAGGGAGGCGCTTTCTGCAGAATACCAACAACAACAAACCCGATCGCTGACTTCGAGTATTTTCAAAGGATCATCAACATTGCTGATGAGCATGAGGAAGCTTCGGTAGCTTGGAAGACGAAGAACTACTACACGCAGATTGAGGCTATTATGAGTCAGTCCTGTATACCGTACCTCGCAGAGAATATTCCAGAATACGGCGAACACGTCGCCTTTTCCGAATCTAGCGCAACGCCCTACGTCAATTCAGTATTAGGCGCATTAACTAATCGTGAATCGATCCAAACAGCACTGGCAGCTGGGGTCATCGGCAAGACGCCCGAATACGGCTTGCACCTCAAAGAAAATCGCAAGGGGACCATACTTGTCAAAGTTGAAGCCAATCTAAAGGACGGATACAGTTACTCTCTACTAGGGCAGTATGTTGGAAAGAACATTGGTTACGGGATTCCTGTCTTCCTCGGCATTTCAAAGCGTCCGACAATAGACCAGTACATAGACTTGTGCGCAATGATGAACGTAACAGGTGCGATACCTATGTTCCACATACCAGGTTTCACTGTTGAAGCCAAGACCGTTGAGGAAGCATTCAGCAGAGACGTACCGGAGGACAAAATCGCTGTGACTGATTTTGAGCTTCGGCAAACTGAGGCAGAGCTGCAGACCGCGACCGGCGACATAGATATCGTCATACTCGGTTGTCCTCACTATAACCTAGACCAAATGGCTGAGGTTGCAAGACTGTTAAAGGGTAGAAAGATCCGCAGGGACGTTTCCTTCTGGGTCAACACATCGGCGACCACTAAGATTCTTGCCGAAAGGGCTGGTTATGGCAGGCCCATAGAAGAGGCAGGCGCCCATGTCATAGTCGACACCTGCATTGACATGTTCTGTTGGAATAACCTAAGGGGAAAAACAGGGATGACGGACTCACCAAAATGTGCATACTACAGAAGATTCGGGCCTGTCAGGGTAGCGAGCGTAGCAGAGTGCGTTGCTGCCAGTGTCGAGAAGGATGCGTGATCTAAGCCTTGGAAATCAACATAAGATGTCACAAGCTGGCAAAAGGCTACGGGCAGGGCGAAGCTTTGGTTTCCAAGGATCCGATCTGCTTCTACCTAATAGAACCAAAGACTGGTGCAGTGAGAGAGAAGGGGCATCAACTGGAAGGAAAGTCTGTCGCAGGTAGGGTGCTTGTCTTTCCATCAGGAAAGGCCAGTTCCGCCGTTCAAATGGATGGCCTCGTCAAGTTGTTGTTGAATAATAACGCACCTAGCGCCATGATAGTGAAGGATGTAGAACCGGTGCTCGTGGGTAGCGCTGTGCTGACCAAGATTCCTCTCGTTGATAAACTAGAAATGGATCCGTTTGAAGTAATCCGCACGGGCAATTTCGTAAAGGTAGACGCAGACAAAGGACTAGTTACAGTGACAAGACCTTAGCATTGGGACCCGGTCACCGACTTGGTACGTGCTCCAGAATTCTAAGAACGTACAGGACAGAAAAGGAAAGAAAAAGAGGGAAAATGGCCGCAGGCTGCTGATGCACTCCTACTCTAACCCCTATTTGGGAGATGAATAAACCTGACACTGGCTACCGGATTGACAATAGTGGCGACAGATGGATGCTGAAACGCAGGGGTCGCTAATCAATGTGGAAGCAATAGAAGTCCGCACTCGTCCTTTCTGCCTAAGAGAACTTTCCCAATCGTAACAGGTCCAGGGTTCTATTTTGTCTGGGCCGATACCTATCACGGTCACGTAACAGCGCAGGCTGTCAAGTCGCGCCTTTGGGTTCTCTAGATTTCGATCGCATAGGATCACTCCCGACTGCTAAACTGTCAATTCTAAGGGAACTGATTCGCAGCCCAGTCCTGTTTGAGGCGTCCATAGATACACGAAACCAGCAAGGATGCCACAAAGTCCCTACCTAGAGGGTTTCAAGTTCTTGGTTGCAATCGTCATTCAGCGTTCGAAGAGAGATCACAAAAAAGGAAAAAAGGGGAGGTCAATACGAGACGATGTTGACCGCGTCTGTTCCGTAGACTCCTGTTCTACCATAGGTGGCTTGAGGATTTCGAACAAGAGTTCTCGTATTCTATCCCCCTCGGTGGATCTTTTCTCCGGCTCCAGGGAGCGGTGGCGAGCGGTTCTTCGTCTTGATAGTCGACGCTTGGTAGCAAGGTCCTCGAAGCATCCGGATCGAGGGTGATTCCGAAGTCTGGTAAGACTTCGATTGCGCGTACATGCTTCTTCATGAGACTCTATAAGTTCGAGACCACTTCGTTTCTGAAACGTTTTATGATGTCGCTTGTCCTCAGCGAAGGATTCGCGAAGGGCAAGATGCCCAAGTGATTCACGCCAGCTTCTCGTAATTCCTTCACTCGCTTGATGCAGTCTTCTGTTGAGCCGACTATTGAGAACTGGTCGACGTATCGGTCATCGATGAGTTCTCTTAGTTTTTTGGTGGACCGTTGCAGGTCAGGCTCTTCCGTGAAGGATCTCTTGACAGCAGAGCAGGTTTCGGGTGGCAGACCGATGCTTTGTAATACTTTCGCAGGAATAGATCGGAGGATGAAAGCAATCATTGGTCTTACGCAATCCCTCGCTTCCTCCACTTGTTCGGACAGAGAAGAGAATGCCCAGCATACAATGTCTAGCTCGCTGAGTTCTCGACCGACATTTGCTGAGCCTCTGGCGATGTGTTGCAGGGCATATCGCATTCCATTGGGAGTGGCCAGTCCCGCGCCCGCGATCACTCCGTCTCCTACTTTTCCGCCTGTTTCTAGGATTCTTGCTCCTCTACCAGCGATGTAGATGGGGATACTATGTGTTACGTTGAAATCTAGTGAGACTTCTCTTAGAACGCACTCTTTCCGTTCGAGGACAACTTTCTGATTGTGAAGCAGTTCTCTGATTGCAACTGCTGTTTCTCTGACCAGCTCGGCGGGTTTTTCAAGTTGGATTCCAACTCCGTTGGCCAACGTGGGATTTCCTGCTCCGAGTCCAAGTATCGCTCTTCCTCCCGAGATTTCAGCGCAGGTTGCTATAGCGCGAGCTGTGACCACTGGTGACCTTGTGTAAGGGTTTGTTACGCCAATTCCTAGGCCTATCCTTCTCGTTTTGATAGCGCAGGCAGCCATTACCGCGTATGGATCTTTCTCGAACATTTCATCAGGGATCCAGAGAATGTCATATCCCATCTCTTCCGCCAAAACAGCGCTTCTAATGATCTCGGGATAAGGATCCCTCATGTCTACGCCGATGCTGAATCTCACGAGCGATTCATCCTCGACGATCGTGAACGATCTAACTGTTGTCTCAGGATAAACCTGTTTGCGTTTCTTGGCCCTCCGGATACTTACGGCACTTACAGTTACTACTACTAGTAATTATAGCACAAATTCGTAGCGTTACGGGGCCCTCACAATGTTACGCATACTCAATGGTATTATGGATGCTATCGGAAACACGCCTCTCGTAAGACTTCAAAGAATTACGAAGGATCTAGATTCTGAGATCCTGGTGAAATGCGAGTTTCTGAACCCTAGTGGAAGCCTCAAGGATAGAGTGGCGAAGTACATGATACAGATGGCTGAGAAAGAGGGAAGACTCCGCCCAGGATACGCCATAGTCGAAGCTTCTACCGGAAATATGGGAATTGCTCTGTCTATGGGTGCAGCTGTAAAGGGCTACAAGTTCGTTTGTTTCATGCCCGAGACAGCCACTGCTGAGCGATCGAAGATTATGAAATTGTATGGTGCCGAAGTACGACTAACGCCTCCGTTGGGCCCGGGGGAACCAGTCGTTCACCGCGAAGCTGCCCAAAAGATGGAGGAGAGTGATCCGACAGCGTGGTGGGCTCGTCAATTCAGCAACATTGCCAACGTGCTGGCTCACAAGGAGACGACAGGTTACGAAATAGTTGAGCAGACAGGCGGGAAGATCGATGCTTTTGTCGCCTCAGTCGGTTCGGGAGGAACATTGATGGGAGTTGCCTACGCCTTGAGGGAGAAACTTCCCAATAGAAAGGTGAGAATTGTGGCCGTTGAACCGGAGAGTTCTCCTATGTTGTCAAAGGGAAAGGCGGGCTACCACGCTATCCCTGGAATAAGTGACGGATTCATTCCAGAACTCTTGGACACAAAGATCTACGACGAGATTGTACTTGTTTCCGATACCGAGGCAACGGAGATGACTCACCGTTTGCGTAAGGAGGAGGGATTATTTTGTGGAATTTCCTCCGGGGCAAACGTCGTCGCATCCATGAAAGTTGCAGAGGAGATGTCGAAGAATAGCACAATCGTCACAGTACTTCCTGACAGCGCAGACAGATACTTCTCGATGGAATATTACGAGGTCTAATTCGCCTACTACGGAGAAGCTGAAGAACAGCAATCAAGTGTAGAGTGAATCGTCTATTATGATGGTGGTTTACGGATGGGTCTAATTGCTCATTAACAAAGATCGACTCGTTGAAGTTGCGAAGAAGAACGATCTTGATGTCTTGGTCGCTGCAACCAAAGAGAACGTCCTCTACTGTACAGAGTACTGGAGTCTGAGTCAGTGGACATCATCTGATGTTCAGGTATATGCTGTGATTCCCGTGGAATTGTCGCTCAAAGCAACCTTGGTAACGCCCATGTCAGACATAGATCTCGTCACTGAGGAGATGTCTCAGATCGACAGGGTTGTGCCCTACGGGAATTTTCACTTCGAGACTGAATCAACACCCAGAGAAGGAATGCGACGACTCCGAGAGATAATCTCAACCAGACAACCGACAGGGTCGCCGATCGAGGCGCTTGCTTCAGCCATCAAAGAGGGCGGGTTCGAGGAAGCAAGGATCGGGCTGGATGAGGGCGTGCTTCACTCCGATCTTCTTCTAGAGCTCGGCAAGCTGTTGCCTCGAGCGAATCTTATTCGAGCTAACTCAATCTTCGTTAGGACAAGGATGATCAAGACGGAAGAGGAGATTCGCAGACTCAGGAAAGCCACTGCTATCACGGAGAAAGCCATGATGACCGCGCTCGAATCGGCGTCGGAGGGCACGACTGAAAAGGATATGGCAATTGAGTTCGAGAAGGCTCTGACTGGAGAGGGGGCTAGGCCAGACTTCACAGTCCTGGTCTTTGGCGAGAGAACTGCTCTGCCAAACGGTCAGCCGTCAGGACGAAAACTACGGAAGGGAGATGCAATAAGATTCGATATAGGATGTGTGTACGAGTACTATCACTCAGATATTTCCAGAATGGCGGTTCTAGGAAGTGCGAATGACAAGTTAAGAAAATATTATCAGGCCGTGCTTCAGGGGCACAAGAGAGGTCTTGAGATGATCAAGCCGGGCGTGCAGGTTTCCCTTATTTTCCACGAGATCGTGAGAACTGTGAGACAAAACGGAATTCCACAGTTCAAGAGGCATCACTGCGGCCATGGAATCGGAATCGAAGGGTATGACCTGCCTCTTGTCTCCCCTAGCAGCAACGACATTCTTGAGAAGGGAATGGTATTGTGCATCGAACCCCCCTATTATGAACTGGGATGGGGAGGAATTCAAGTCGAGGACACAGTGGTCGTGACCGAGAACCGACCTGAATTCCTCACGTCGACGAAGAATGAACTCATGATCATATGAGAGTTCGGAGGTCGGCTGGGTATGCGAATAAGATTCGGCGTGGCAATTCCGAGCTGTATGGAGGGTTTAATGTATCCCATTCCTTTCGCGAGCGCCGCCGATGTGCTAGAAATTGTGACTTCAGCAGAACAGTTTGGATATGATTCGGTATGGGCCAACGATCATATCACTACCCAAGAATACGTCCGCAAGAGCTTCCCCTCGCCCCCTAACTACTATGATGCTCTAGTCACGCTCTCATTCGCGGCTCAGGCCACGAAGAAGGTCTTTCTTGCAGCGGGGCTAATTCCTCTGCCTCTCAGAGAGCCCGTGCAACTCGCAAAACAGGTGGCAACTCTCGACGTTTTCTCCGGCGGAAGGATGATTCTCGGAGTCGGTCTGGGAGCGTATCTCGAAGAATTCGAAGCGCTACATCCGACGATGAAGGGCGTCGTTAGAGCGGAGCTCCTAGATGAGGAACTAAGGGCCCTTGTAAAGCTCTTCAAAGAACCGACTGCCAGTTTCGACGGAAAATACGTGAAATTCGCCGATATCCAGCTGTATCCGAAGCCGCTTCAAGACCCACTGCCGATCTATATCGGAGGAAACAGCACCAAGGCCATCGAACGTACAGTGCAACTTGGTCAAGGTTGGTTCCCTGCAGGATTCACTCCAGCTGAGATGGCGGAACGTATCGCTATTCTTCACCGGCTTTGCAAAGCGAATGGCAGAGATCCGACGAAGATCGATGTCGCCCCTCAGCTCTCAATTTGCACGGGAAGAACCGATGAAGAAGCTGTCAAGAAGTACAAGAAGTCTCAACTGTACAAGCACGACATCTCACTCCTGGAATCGACGCTGAAGGGCATGGACATGGAGAGATTCTATGAGAGGGATCTGATAGGTAGCGAGGATCGCGTTATCAAGCGTGCTGAGGAGTATGTTGACGCTGGTCTCACGCACTTCGCGGGGCTCATCTTCGTGGCGAACACAGCGGCACACATGGTCAACGAAATGAGAATCTTCGCAGAACGAATCATGCCATCATTCAAATAGTTGAGACGTCCCGAGTCAAGAACTCTACTTTAATCAACAATCGCACAACCGGTTCTATGAACAACGTAACACTGAGGTACTGTCCCCGTCAATAAGGCCAAAGAAAAAAGGGGATGGAGGGATGTCTACCTACGCTTTGGATCTTCTTTTCCGATACACGGCCACTGCGACCACAACGATCACAATTGCCAAGACGATGCCGGCTATGTATTCCATGGGCAATGCGGGTTGCTCTGCCGGAACAGGGGCGGTAGGTGTAATGGTTGTCGTAGCTGTGGTCGCTGTCGTAACCGGGGCTTGTTTCCACATATTGTAGACTGTGTACGTCATTTCGTACATTGCGTTGTAGACGTATCCCTGCACTTCCTTCCTGAGCGCAACTGGTAGCGAAAGGTCGAGCACCCAGATGCCTGGGGCGTCTTGGACGAGCATATCTTGGGCTTGATAGTACATTTGCTGCCTCTTCGCTGTGTCTACTTCAGATGACGCTGCGTACAGGAGGTCTTGCAGTGTGGAGTTGAAGTATAGGTAATCTTTGTCTGTTCTGCCGCCCCAGAAGTAATATTCACACATGCCTGTGATGAAGCTATCAGCGTCTGGATAATCCGGCCACCAGTCGGCTATGTTCAAATCCGGCGCCGTTTCCTGATTCACCAGCTTATCCATCATGGCCGACCATGTCAGGGGGACCGGTTCCAGCTTGATTCCTAGTTCTCCAAGATTGCTCGTAAGGACGCCTAGGATTCGCATGGCCCAGTCTTGTCCTGCAAAGTATGCGATGGAGAGCGTGAAACCACCATTCGGGTATCCAGCATCTGCAAGCAATTCCTTGGCTTTGTCAACATCCCTATCGTAAACGAAAACACCCTTGTTGTGGAAGGGCATCGATTGAGGCATTGGGCCTATTGCTTGGGTGGCTAAGCCCTTGAAGACTACATTGACTGTTCCTTCGTAATCAAAAGCGTAGGAGAGCGCTTGCCTGAGTCTAATGTCTTGTAGCAAGCCCTTTCTCGTATTCATGAGCACGAAGAAGTTGAAGGTACTCAGACCTTTCGTCTCGACTACTTTGATATTCGGATTGCTCTTCAGAGCGTCAAGGTCATCGATTGTTATGTGGGTGGCTGAGTCAATTTCACCTTGCTCAAGCATGAGGCGCTGCGTCGATGCTTCTGGCACTATTTTCATGACGACTCTTTCGACGTGCTTTCCTTCCCAGCCCTTCCAGTAGTTCGGATTCTTCACCAAGACTATCTCTACCTTGCGCGTCCATTTCTCCAACATGTACGGCCCTGTCCCGATGGTGTTCTCGTACGCCCACTTCTGGGCTAGGTCCCCCTCGACCTCGTGTTGCATGACACTGGGGCTGATGATTGGACCTGCATACCTGCTAGCCATCATCGTCAGAAACGCGGGATACGGATACTTCAGCGTCATCCTGATCGTGTAGGTGTCAAGGATGTCGATCTTAGTCTCATTCCACTTGCCGAGGACCATCTTGAAGGCCCAAGCCATTCCCTTGCCGATCCTGAGCATTCTCGTGAGCGAGAATTTCACAGCCTCGGCATTGAATGGGGTTCCATCGTGAAATGTCACTCCTTCCTTCAAATGGAAGGTGTATACTTTGAAATCTGGTGAAAACTCCCAAGACTCGGCCAAGTTTGCCTCCACTTCAAACGTGTTACCCCTGTAGTTGAGAAGGCTCTCGTAGGTCAGTCTGGTTATTCTGTCAGAGCCGTCGTATACGACTGCTGGGTCTAGGGTTGTCGGCTCCTGGATTGTAGCAAAATAGAATGTATTCGGGTCCATAACTGCTTGTTGTGCTACTGCGCCTGGTACAGTCAGGGTCAGCAGTGCTATGAAGATCATTCCTAGAAGTGCGAGCTTGAATATCCTTTTTGAGATGATGTTCTGCAAAGAAATTCCTCTGATTTCCCAATATCGCAAGCGAGTCCGACGATTTAAATAGGGTTCGACCGAACTTCCATTCTGAAAATAACATGGGTTTCGCGACCTATGTGCTTCGAAGGATCGCCTTACTTGCTGTTGTCCTAATAGGGGTCGGAACACTTACCTTCGTGCTTGCCTATATGGTCCCTGGAGATCCCGCAAGACTGCAAGCTGGAACCTTTGCAACGCACGAGGAAGTCGCCCAACTGCGCAGGGAATTGGGCCTCGACAAACCGCTTTATGTTCAGTATCACCTTTACCTTGAGAGACTTTTGAGAGGCGATCTCGGCGTCTCAATCGCGACCCGTCGCCCGGTCGTACAAGACATAGGCGACTATTTCACAGCCACTCTGGAGTTAACGACCGTTAGCATGATCGTCGCCGTAGTTGTGGGCATACCCCTAGGGGTCATGAGCGCTCTCAAGAAAGACAAGATAGCCGATCATGTCAGCAGACTGTTTTCCCTGAGCGGAGTCTCGATGCCGAGCTTTTGGCTGGCGATGCTGCTCCAACTGTTCTTAGCCGCGAACCTGGGATGGTTTCCTCTTGCAGACCGCGTGGACACCAATGTAATCAGGTACCATCCGCTGATTCACATAACAGGTCTCTATGTGGTTGATAGCATCATCACAGGCAACTGGCCGGTATTGACGAGTACCATTGAGCACATGATCCTACCCGCAATGGTCCTCTCCTATACCTCACTCGCTGTGATCACCAGAATGGTAAGGGCCAGTATGCTCGAAGTGCTAAGACAAGACTACATCAGGACCGCGACGGCTTATGGTCTGGCCCAAAGGGTTGTTATCTACAAGTATGCGCTCAAAAATGCGCTCATACCAGCCGTTACTGTTGCGGGTCTATCATACGGGTACATGTTGGGAGGAACTTTCCTTGTCGAATCAATCTTCTCATGGCCTGGGCTGGGCAGATATGCAGCCTCGTCGATAATCAACTCTGACTATCCGGCAATTCTCGGCGTTTCGCTCCTAGTAGCTCTTGCGTATCTGCTTGTAAACTTCATCGTGGACATACTGTATGCACTTCTCGATCCTAGGATAAAGTACCGATAGTGGGGTAGCATCGTAAGATGACAGAACCTAGGAGTTTCATTCACATTCACGAGTCCGAGTTGAGAGAACTCAGGTATACGTTCTACCTAGTGCGCAAGAGCCCCCTCACCTTGGTGGGACTGATTCTGCTGGTATTCTCCTTGTTTTTCGCGATCACTGCTCCATATGTCGCGCCCTATCCGACCGATATAGAATTTGGAGTACACCTGGAGCGAAGATTAGAAGCCCCCAGTCTTACGCATCCTTTCGGAACAGACGATCTGGGACGCGACATTCTCAGCCGAGTACTTTACGGGTTCAGAATTTCGCTCACAGTAGGCCTTGTGGTTGTAGCGATAGCAGCCACGATCGGTGTCTTCCTTGGTGCGATGGCAGGTTACGCTGGTGGGGTAGTCGACGAAGCGATCATGAGAATCACAGACATCTTCCTATCAGTACCTTCACTCGTTCTGGCCTTGGCGATCGCTGCCTCTCTCGGGCCAAGCCTCACCAATGCTATGATAGCGATATCGCTAGTCTGGTGGCCTTGGTATGCTCGCTTGGTTCGAGGGCAAACGCTCTCGCTAAGGGAACTGGATTTCGTAGAGGCAGCGCGCTCGATCGGAGTCAGCACGTACAAGATTCTGTTGAGGCATATAATACCGAACTGTATTGCTCCAATCATCGTTCAAGGTTCGCTAGATGTTGGCTACGCAATACTCACTGCTGCAAGTCTCGGATTCTTGGGCGTCGGTGCACAGCCTCCGGCCGCCGAATGGGGTCTCATGGTCAGCTATGGAAGACTGTTCTTCCCCAGCTGGTGGTGGGTTGCGACCTTTCCGGGACTGGCGATATTCATTGGTGTTCTAGGCTTCAATCTGCTCGGCGACGGTCTACGTGATATCCTTGACCCCAGGCTGAGGAGATAAGTCTTGGAGAACATTCTCGACATAGAAGATCTACATGTTCATTTTCATACTTACGAAGGGACTGTACACGCTTTGGGAGGGGTAAACCTCGGTCTCCGCCGCCGAGAAATGCTGGGTCTTGTGGGCGAGACGGGATGCGGCAAATCCGTATGCGCTTTGTCTGTGTTGAGATGCATCCCAGAGCCTGGTAGGATAGCCCGCGGAAGGATTAGCCTCGACGGTGAGAATTTGCTTGAGAAGACGGAGGAGGAGATGAGAGCCGTAAGGGGAAGCAAGGTCTCTATGATCTTTCAAGATCCAACGAGCTCTCTCAATCCGGTGCTCACGGTTGGCGAACAGCTTCTCGACGTTATTACGACGCATCAACCGTTGAGCGCGAAGGAAGCGCGCGAGAACGCCGTCGAGATCCTAAGGACCGTGATGCTTCCCGATCCAGAGCCCGCGTTAAAGAAGTATCCACACCAGCTCAGCAGAGGCATGAGACAAAGAGTGATGATAGCGATGGCGCTTTCCTGCAAGCCATCCGTTCTAATAGCAGACGAGCCCACTACGGCGCTTGATGTTACGGTTCAAGCGCAGATATTGCACCTTATCAAGGATCTGCAAGCGAAAACAGAAACGTCCATCCTCCTTATCACACATGATGTTGGTGTAGTCGCGGAGACCTGTGATCGAGTTGCCGTCATGTATGCAGGGAAGATCGTTGAAATAGGCGATGTCATCTCCGTCCTCGAGAGGCCAAAGCATCCTTACACAGTCGGGCTTCTGGACTCTATCCCGAAAGTTCAGAAAGAGAAGCCTCCGCTCGGTCTGATCAAGGGGACGTTGCCAAATCTGATCGACCCTCCATCGGGCTGCAGATTTCACCCAAGATGCGCACAGGTCATGGATGTTTGCAGAGCGAAGGAACCCGAATTGGTGGAAGTGGGACGAGGCCATTGCACGGCGTGTTTCCTGTACTCACACCGCAATAGTAGTGTCAAGAATCCATGACAGGACTCTTGGATGTCAAAGGACTCCGCAAGTACTTCGTTTACGGATCGCTCTTAGGCAAAACAATACTAAGAGCGGTTGACGGAGTTGACTTTTCCATTGAGAAAGGGAAGACCGTGGGACTGGTGGGCGAGTCGGGATGCGGGAAGACGACAGTAGCAAGAACCATCTTGGGACTCACTGAGCCAACTGCGGGAGAAGTTGTCTTCGATGGGCGTGACCTCTTCTCCCTAGAAAAACAAGAGATGATGAAGTTGAGGAGTGAGATGCAAATGGTCTTCCAAGATCCATACACGTCACTCAATCCCAGATTAACTGTGGAGAAGATAGTCTCAGAACCCATAACTACCCACACAAAACTCAGAGGACACCAACTGCGCAATCGAGTTCAGCATCTCTTGGAGGCTGTCGGGCTCCAAGGTGATCATTCAAGAAGGTATCCGCATGAGTTCTCGGGGGGTCAAAGACAGAGAATAGCTATTGCTAGGGCTCTCGCGCTGAACCCAAAGTTCCTCATCCTCGACGAGCCCACATCATCACTGGACGTTTCCGTTCAAGCTCAGATCTTGAATCTTCTTCGAGAACTTCAGAAGACATACGATCTCACATACCTATTCATCTCGCATAATCTCAATGTTGTACATTACATGAGTGAAAGAATCTGCGTAATGTACCTAGGGAAGATCGTCGAGGAAGGCCCTACTAACGATGTCTTCGAAGACCCGAAGCATCCCTACACGCAAGCTCTCATCGCAGCCATTCCCATCGCCAAACCCCGACATGCCAAAATGGATGTTGTGATATCAGGAGATGTCCCAAGCCCTGCCAATCCTCCAAGCGGATGCAGATTTCGCACCCGCTGTTCTCTAGCGGTTGAACTTTGCAGCGAGAAAGAGCCCGCACTTAGAAAGATCGAATTCGACAGATTGGTGGCCTGCCATTTCGTTGAAAGTTAATCCCCTCAGCTTGATGTATCTCACAGTAATGTTGTTACAGGAGTGTGGTTCGCTGGGGAGAGAGATATGATCGGATGGCGGGCGAAGTTGGGTGTGCTAGTTCCGTCAGGGAACACAACTATGGAGCCTGAACTCTACAGAATTGCACCCCGAGGAGTATCGCTTCATTTTGCAAGATTAAAACTCGCAGCCGACACACGAGAGGAAATTGAGAGAATGTCGGATGACTTGGAAGAACAAGCGAAGCGTCTGGCTGATGGCAATGTCAACGTGATCTGTTTCGGTTGCACTGGTGGAAGTCTGTTCGGAGGAGTCGGTTACGACAAGAAGATCATAAAGCGTATAGAAGATGTTACCGGAAGAACCGCCACAACTACATCAACAGCTGTCATTGAAGCTCTGAAGAGGCTAAACGCAAAGAACCTTGCCGTTGCGTCCCCATATCCTGAATGGCTGAATAGGAGGTTGAGAGACTTTCTCGAAGGGCAGGATTTTCATGTGGTCACACTGAAGGGACTCGGTTTAGAGACGGGCATGGAAGATGTCTCTCCCGAAGAGATACTTCGATTGGCAAAGGAAGTTGCCATACACGAGGCCGACGCCGTCTTCATCAGTTGCACCGACTTCCGTGCCTTAGAGATAGTTGATAGACTCGAACAGGATCTCGGCAAACCAGTTGTTTCAAGCAATCAGGCGACGTTATGGATGCTCCTCAGGCTCGCGCATCTACCAGATACGTTACATGGCTATGGAGAACTCCTTCGGATCAAGTGATAACGTCAACGCCAGATTCGCTGTTTTCCGACGGAAAAGTGTTCAGGGTTTCTTTCGGTACAACGCCATCTTTGAATGCTTGCTTCGCTCGCTCCTTCAGGATCAGGTAGGCGTGCTCCGCATTATGGCGATGGAAAACCATCGAGATCGGCATGGCCACATTCCCCAACTTGATTGAGGTAAGTGAATCTGAAGCGTTTTTCATTCTCATGCACGGTGAAGCATTTGAGCAGGTAGAATATTCACCTCGCTTGAATCGTCGTTTCCTTCAATTGAAATGCATACGCCGGAGGTTGTGTCCTCATGATGCGAGCATGTTTCAGATTTTTGGTTCTGGTTCTTCCGCGTGCCGACAAGAATTGCCCATAGTATCGTTGAGATATTGGCAGGCAGTGATGGACGCGAGGAAAGTTGCGGTTAGCTCTCGAGTGCATGCCTCAGGAAAATTGCTCTGGATTGTTTTTGTTACTCAAATCATTCGACAAAGAACGTGCGCAGTTCCTAAGTCATATAAACGAACTATCTGATTAGAGGAGCGAGCAGAGTTGGAGTTCGTTCTTGGGGCGATGCCGAGGGAGGAGCTGGAAGCTATTCACTCAACTTCGCTGGACGTTCTGTCTGATGTGGGCGTGAGATTCCCCGATGAGGAGGCACTTGATGCTCTTGACTCTCTCGGAG
>Ga0209725_1000419_pt1 | contig 26409 bp, 25 predicted proteins | sample I18A1metaG_FD_184145 | JGI IMG/M metagenome (GOLD analysis project Ga0209725, IMG submission 184145) | Lake sediment bacterial and archeal communities from Gulf of Boni, Indonesia to study Microbial Dark Matter (Phase II) - ​I18A1 metaG... | ecosystem: Environmental > Aquatic > Freshwater > Lake...
AAGAAATCTGAGAGATCAGAGTTGACGGCGGGGCTCTTTAGTCTCTTCGGTCACGAGGGATCATCATCATGCGTGGGAATAAGCCTAAATGAGGGAGTGCGTCATGCTGGCGCTTCAAACAAGGGGCGACGCAAGTCTTGTCGTGGACGGATGAACGTGCAAAGGTCCTGGGCGATCTGAAGAAGCTTGAGCCAACCGATCGACTCTCGGTCTACTCGGGCCTGATCAAGTTCAATTCCGCGCTCTTCGAAAGTGTGCGCGGCTGGGACAGCTGGTTGAGGAATCCCTCGTTTATGGAGACATTCTCGCTGGAGGAACTCAATCAGATCTTCAACGACTTCAGGGAGGTTACGTTGAAGTTTCTTGAGGAAGACATAAGGTGGACTGGAAAGAAGGAGCAGAGCCCCCCGAAGATTCCGCGAGCAGAAAGAGGCGAAGCCGAGAGGCGCTACGCCTGACAGCACGAGAGTGAGATGGAATGAGCTGTGCGCCTTTCGTTCAGACTCCTATTGAAGTCGCGAAGAAGATGATTGAGCTCGCAGCCCTGGGGCCGGACCAGAAGCTATTCGATCTCGGCGCCGGAGACGGCAGGCTCGTAATTATGGCTGCGCAGGAGACTGGGGCTTCTGCGGTTGGCGTTGAGATTAGGGACGATCTGGTCGAGAGAGCGCGCTCAGAGATCAAGAAACTCAACCTTGAAGGCAGGGTCAGAATGATTCATGGCGACTTCTTCAACGTGGATCTCCAGGACGCCGATGTCGTGACGCTCTACCTTACCACAAGCGGCAACGAGCGACTTCGGCCGAAGCTCGAGCGTGAGCTGAGGAAAGGGGCGAAGGTCCTTTCGCACGACTTCAAGGTAGGCAACTGGAAAGCGTCGGTCGTCTACAACGAGCTACTTGGGCACACGATCTACAGATACAACATAGGGGAACAATTCTAGTCGGATAGAGCCGTGGGCGAGCGTAGACCAGACTTTTCCTGTCTCGCCTCGGTCAAGCAGGCGTCAGCGTCTGCAAGGGTAGCTGGACGAGTATCTTGGAGACCAATCTTCGTGCTGGCGAGCGCCCTGGGAGCCCTTCTCGTCTGCTGGTCTATCCCCGTAGCCTCAAGAGGATCTAGCTCGCGCTGGGAATTCGACAAATCTCAATACGAGACGAGTCAGTTATCGACGTAGGGGGCCGCGTCCATGGGCATGCGCAGGAAAGACCTCGCCAAGATGATCGACCATACGTTGCTGGATCCTTCTGCAAGTAGAGACCAGATGGAAAGGCTGTGTCAGGAAGCCAAGGCCTACGACGTTCATGCGGTGTGCGTGAACTCTGTCTGGGTTGGCTTGGTGGTCACTCTGCTGCGAGGCTCAGCCGTCAAAGTATGCTCGACCGTCGGATTTCCGCTCGGCGCGTCCCTGTCCGAAGTCAAAGCATTCGAGGCTGCAACTGCGGTAGGGCTCGGGGCCGCCGAAGTAGATATGGTCATGAATATTGGCGCGTTGAAGTCTCAAGACTCATCAACCGTTCGAGAAGACATTTCACAAGTTGTCAGGGCGTGCAAAGGGTCGCCCGCCAAAGTCATCATAGAAACTCCCTACCTAAGCGAGGAGGAGAAGACTCAGGCGTGCAGGCTCGCCGAAGAAGCAGGAGCAGCCTTCGTCAAAACCTCAACCGGCTTCAGCGCAGGCGGCGCGACAGCCGACGATGTACGCCTTATGCGGGCGACAGTCGGAAATCGGCTTGGGGTGAAGGCTTCAGGCGGAATCCGCACGCTCAAAGACGCGCTTGAAATGATCGAAGCCGGAGCGACCAGAATCGGAACCAGCAGTACGGTACACATTCTGAAGGAATGCCCGGCTTAGGTTTTATGAAACTTAAATCGCGGTCGAGCACTGGAGTCGATGGAACAGAGAGATCTGACTAGTCTATGCTAGAGGTCAATATGCCACGCCTGGACGAGTCAATGCGCACAGGGAAGCTGATCGAGTGGCTGAGAAAGGAAGGCGATCGAGTTGAAGAGGGTGAGCCGATCGCCGTCGTTGAGGGAGAAAAGACAACGTTCGAGATAGAGGCTCCAGCATCCGGGGTCCTTCATAAGACGCTCCACGCGTCGGGCTCGGATGTCCCCGTCGACGAGCCGATCGCCCTAATCGCGGCGGACGCGAACCGTCAAGGCAGGCTTGTCTAGCATGGCGCAAAGCCACGAAGCGCGACGCATGACGCCATCAGCCATCGTCCACGACCTGCGTTTAGCCAAGGAGGCTCTCCTCGAAGGCGATCTCACTCTTGTAGCCGCAAAAGATGGCAAGCTCCTCTTCAAGAGCAAGTCGCACGGGGTCACCGATCTCCTAACAATGATTGATCATCTCGGAGAATCGACCGAGGGCTCCTCCCTGGCTGACAGTGTCGTAGGTAGAGCTGCAGCTTTGCTCTGTGTCTACTCGAGGGTCATTGCCGTCTATGGCGAAAGGATGAGCGAAGGCGCGGTATCCGTCCTCAAGGCTAATAGCATCTGGTACGAGTTCGGGACGCTGGTTCCTAGGATACTGAATCGCGAGAAAAATGACATCTGCCCTTTCGATAAGGCGGTAGTGGGAACGGAGGATCCAACCGCCGCACTGGAAAGGCTGAAATCTGTTAGGCTGGCTTGAAGTCTTGGAGTTCATGATGAAGCGGAGCACGACGAATGTAACGACTGGATTGCTGATATCGATCTTCGCTGGGGTGTTGATAACACTGTTGACGGGCGTGCTAGAGAGCACGCCGCCTATGCTGGTGGGCGCGGTCCATTACGGATATCCGTTCCCTTGGCTTATTCGGCTAGTGATAGCGCCGCAGTACAACCCTTGGAGGATTGAGTTGCTGGACTTCTTCGCTGACATAGTCATCTGGTTCATAGTCGTCGCGTTAGTGGTTTTCATCTTGGCAAGGGCAAGGAAACCCGCTGGCACCTAGCGGCGCTCAAGAACGATATGCGATTGGCTCACAACTGCGCTCGTGTACAGATGAGCCGGATGAGCAACCCGTCGGTCGAGCCAGTCGCCGTCAAGTGGTGGGGGTGGGGGCTCGAGTCAAAGACTTATCCGTTAGACGACAAGCCGCAGTTCTGGCCGTATCTTCTGAAGACTCTGAGACTCGCCGAGCTTCGAGAATGCCCGCGGGTGACATACGAACAGGTCAGGCTGCCGGCGCCGAGACTTGACGGCAGGACTTTAGCGCGGCTGAAGAGAGTGGCGGGCGTCGCCAACGTTTCAACGCAGAAGCGTGACCGGCTGACACACAGTCTTGGCAAGTCCTACCTGGATCTTCTCAGCCTACGCCGAGGCATCATCCGAAGCCCGCCCGACGCGGTCGTCTACCCAGAAGATGAGGGAGAAGTTGCGGAGTTACTGGACTTTGCTCAGGCGAACCGGATCTCAGTGGTTCCTTTCGCTGGCGGTAGCAGCGTCGTCGGAGGGGTCGAGCCAGCGAGACGCAGAGGATTCAAAGGAGCAATCACACTCGACCTACGAGCAATGAACCACGTAGTCGACGTGGACCCGGTCTCGCTCACCGCAACCGTGGAGACAGGCATCTCGGGCCCCGAGTTGGAGGAGGCGCTGAACCGGAAAGGTTTCACGCTCGCTCATTTTCCGCAGTCTTTTCAGTTCTCCGCGCTTGGAGGCTGGATAGCCACCCGATCCGCAGGACAGGTGTCAACAAAGTACGGCAAGATCGAGGATATGGTTGAAAGCCTCACACTGGTCTCGCCGTCTGGAAGGCTGGAGACTAGGGCGGTACCCGCGTCGGCGTCGGGCCCAGAGTTGAAACAGCTTCTCATCGGATCGGAGGGAACCCTCGGCGTCATCACGAAGGCAAAACTCCGGATCAAGCGTCTTCCAGAAGTCAGAAAGTATGAGGGTCTGATGTTCAAATCATTTCGAGACGGTATCAACGCGATACGAGAGACAATGCAGAGCGGCCTGATTCCCGCGATGATGCGTCTGTCGGACCCCTATGAGACGGAAGTCTCACTTGTGCTCGCGTCTGAGCCGAGAAGGCTCACTGAGAAGGTTACAAGGAAGTTCGGGCTGTGGATGCTTGAGCGGCTGGGGTATGCCTCACCGCGGGCCTGCATGATGATTCTGGGGGTCGAGGGAGACGCCGCCTCGGCCAAGGCTGAGCGGCAAGTCGCTGTCAGAGCGTGCAAACGGAACGGCGCCTTCGCGATCGGCTCAGCGGCTGGCAGAACCTGGCTCAATGAGCGGTTTGAGCTGCCCTATCTTCGCGACATTCTTCTCGATCACTGTATTCTGGTTGATACCCTCGAAACCGCCACGACCTGGAACAGGCTGGAAACGCTTCACGGAGCAGTCAAGAGTTCAATCGAGGACGCGCTGGCGGGAATGGGTGCGAGCGGGGTTGCGTTTGCGCACGTGTCCCACGCGTATCCTGACGGCGCCTCCCTCTACTTCACTATCATCGCTCCCCAAGTCAAGGGAAGAGAGGCCCAGCAATGGTTGAGGATGAAGAAGGCGGCGACGAACTGTATCATGCGGAACGGCGGCACCCTAAGCCACCATCACGGCATTGGGAAAGATCACGCGCCGTGGATCAGGCAGGAGCTCGGCGCGGACGGGCTTGACGTCCTGAGAGCCGTGAAGCGGCAGCTCGACCCTAAAGGAATAATGAACCCTGGCAAGCTTCTTGAGTCCTCCTAACACAGTCTGGGGTTGAGGTCGAGGTCAAGCTATGTCACGCTCCCCCGCACACAAGACCGTGTTCATCGTGAATCCAAGATCAGCAAACGGAGCAACGGGAAAGAACTGGACACGGATAGACCAGGAGATCAGCCGCGGGCTTGGACCAGGCTACGATGTCAGGTTTACTGACCGGCAAGGACACGCCACGCTGCTGACCAGTCAGGCAATCAAGGAGGGTTACGAGCTTGTCGTCGCCGTCGGCGGAGACGGCACCATCAATGAAGTAGTCAACGGATTCTTCGAGAAAGAGAAACCTCTGAACCCCGAGGCCGCAATGGCAGTGATGTCGATCGGAACAGGCAGCGATTTCGCGAAAACGCTTGAGTTTCCGACGACGCCGTTCGAGGCCGCTGAGAGGATAAGGTCGGGGAAAGCTTGGCCCGTTGACTTGGGAAGATGCAGTTTTGTCAGTCTCGACGGCGAGCAGCGATCAAGATTGTTCATCAATATCGCAGGTTTCGGACTTGAGGGGGTAGTTGTTGACAAGGTCAATAGAACAACAAAGGCCTTTGGAGGACCTGTTTCCTTTCTTTGGGCGATCCTGCCCACGCTACTGACATACAAGAGCAAGCTGACCAAGTACCAGATCGACGATCGCCCTGGTGAGCAGAAGGTGCTGCTTTTTGCGGTTGCGAATGGTCGATACTTTGGTGGCGGTCTCAAACCTGCTCCCGACGCCCAGCTGGACGATGGTCTCTTCGACATCGTGTTACTAGGAGACTTCACATCGCTTGAGGCGGTCTCCAAACTAGGAAGACTCAGGAAAGGAACTCACCTGGATGACCCGAAAGTCTCGTTCTGGAGGGGCAGAACGGTCGTCGCAAGCTCGGAGGAGGCTCAGCTCGTCGAGATGGAGGGAGAAGTCGTCGGCCGCCTTCCCGCCCGATTCGAGATCCTTCCCAAAGCCATGAACCTCATCATCTAACGGGCGCACTGGGCAACGTTGCGGTCGAACACGCTTGCCGCAAGCGTTTTGTTTGTCTGGTTGCCTGCTACACGATCGGCGGGCCGACCGTAAAGTGTTCTGACTTGGTTAGGAGTTCTTTTGGGACATCGTAGGATCCGATGTAGTGCGCGTACTTCTTCTTGATGAAGCCCTCCCACAGATCCCGGTCCAGGTAGAAGACTCTGGCTCCGCCGAGCTCGGTCTGAAACTCGGGATAGGGTTTGGACTTGTGAGCCCACTGTAGCCCGATGACACGGAACCCGTTGTAGCTTTCGAAGCAGGCCTCCCAGACGTCGGCTCCAAGATAATCGAACGCGTACTCCGCCTTCGCGTAGTACAGGGCTGGCCCAGCGTCGACGCCTCTCATGAAGCTCATGGTGTGGAGGCTGTAGGCGGTCTTCTCGTTGAACATGCGCGCGTTAGCAACGCCAGCCAGCTGTCCGTCGATTACGCCCACGAGCGTGTACGCATCCTTGATCCTGTGAAGCTTCTGGGCGAGGACCTCACCGTACGTCCTCACACCGACTATGTCATAGAAGTCCTTTCCAACGAACATGTAGGGCTTGATCGCCTCCAACAGCTGACCGTACTCGTCTTCACGAAGAGACCTGACGAGCATCTGCTGACCGCCCCGTAGAGTGACGACCTTGGGCTTCCACGGCCGCTCTCCCATGATCTTCATCTCGGGCACGCCGCACCTGAGGATCGGCTCCATGTCCTCGACCTTGACCTTGTGTTCTGGGAAGGCGACTTCCTCTGGCGGCGGATAGTAGACCGTTGAACTCGAACTCATCCACGCTACCTCTGGTCTCCTACTCAGCTCAGTCTTGCATTAATATGGCTAATCAGAATGTTCGAGACCCGTGTCTGCTATCGAGATCGATATTCCGGATTGGCGGCGTGTTCCGTTCCTGAGTGGGCGCGCCTATTGCTCCAGACCCAGCAATGGTTTGATCCGTTCGAAGATGGGCCTGGCGAAGGTTCCAGGTTCTAGGCTTACGACGATCACGTATTCCCGCGTCCTGAATAGCATTAGAGTGAGTTTCTGGAAGCACAGCAGAGAGTATCGGATTGCACCCAAGTCGTCTTCGAGCTTCTCAGCAACTCCAAGTATGATCTCCGGGATTACTTGGATGAATTCGCGGTCCTTCCGCTCTGGCGTGAGTGACTTGACACCTTCTCTCATACGTGACTCTTTGATGATATAGGCTGGCCCAGGGCCGACAACGCCTACGTACCGTATGTTCTTGTCAACGGAGAATATCGTATCGACTATCTGCGTTGGGTCCATGGCAGAAGTGGGTTCGCAGGTCGAATATAAGCGCTCAAGAAAATCAGGCACAGGTTATACTTGGGTCGACTTGAGCAGCATCAGCAGGGAAATCATGGTGATAGACCGAGCGCATCCGCGATCATCTCGGTCTCGCTCTTCTGGAACGCGATGTCCCGGATCAGGCTAAGAGCCAGAACCGCTCCTGCGGAAATGTCAATTCCAGACGTGTGTCCTCTTGGCAAGAGCGACTCGACCGCCAGGACCAGCCCGTCCGTGTCCGCTGTCCCGGCTCTGTCAATCACGAGACGCACCTGCTCGTCAAGGATTAGCCGCTGCATATGGTCGAGCAGCTTCGCGCTTATCCAGCTCGTCTTCTCCTGCAGCAGTGCAAAGTCCAACAAAACGGGCGCACGCTGAATAGCCTCGGCGAGAGAGTTGTAGGTTGCAAGGAATCCGCCCAGCATGTCATCACCCGACGGTGTGAATCCGGATCCTAGGCCCACGATGCTCAGAGCGGCTCGAGGGAATTGACCTTCTTTGCCTGACCGCCCAAGCGGTATGACGCCATCAGAAACAAACTTCACGACTCCCCTGTGAGCTAGGCCATGAGGGTCCAGCACGCTTTGCTCCGTGTCCAAGATTCTGATCAGGAATGAAATGAGACGCAGCGTCTCTCCCATTTCCGCGAATCCCGAGCCCAATCGACTCACAGGACTTGACTGACTATGGTAAGGCGGCACGCCGGTGAGATCGATGGAAGTTTCTGCTCCTATGCGTATTTGCTTCTCACGGACGCGAACAGGTTCCAGCGGCTTGACCACTTGATCAAGGTTCAATGTGGATTCGAGATCGAGATTGATTGTTATCGGCGACCGTAGCGGGCGGCTCGTAACGAACACGAGTTCGCCGGATAGAGTCTTCATGTAAAAGGAATTCGAGAAAGTGTTCATCACATGACCAACGATTTCTGAATTCGTTTCCGAGAACGCTTCGGTTGCGAGTGAGCCAATGTAATCTGCTCGTAGAGTGACCGACAATGCTCAGCCCTTGATCGTGCTTGTAGGTGTATGCTATGAGCACTCGCTTATCATCTCAACCTTCACACAGTGGGTCCCCACGCGCGAAACCAGAGCTGGTGGGTAGTCTACTGTTCCAATCTGCAAACGACTTAAGTACAAAGTCAAGAACCACATCTGAGCGATGACAATGAAGATAAGGCCTGTTGATTTGACTCAGCCGATGGGAATAATGACTCCGCCATTCCCCGGTGGCCAAGCAATGAGGATAAGGTACACGAACCGAATATCGGGCGATGGCTACGGCCAGCAAGAGTACACATTCACAACTCACACCGGAACACATCTTGACGGCCCACTACACTTTGATCCGAAAGGCGAGGATCTTGCAAGTCTAACCATGGACAAGCTGTTTGGAGAGGGCGCAATAGTTGACGTGAGCGAGGTTGGAGAGTACGGCATCTACGGGCTCAAGAATGTAACAGACAAGGTCGAAGTGAAGCCCGGTGACATCCTGTTAATCCGCACTGGATTTCACAAGTATTACATTGGCGATCGAGAGCCTGACGAGGTAGCGTACTTCTACAAGCATCCGGGCCCGACATGGGAATTCAGAGACTGGTGTGCCAAGATGAAGTTCAAGTGGCTCGGAGTAGACGCGGCATCGCAGGATCATCCGATGAATATCGCAGACCTTCGGAAACTAAGACCTCACTTCGTCAAGGAGTTTGAGAAGAAACATGGCAAGAAGAGGGAAGAGATATTCCCTGACGAAATGGAGCACCTGATGCACTGGTCGCTATTTCCGAGGCCTCATCAGATCATCCACGTCGAGAACTTGGGAGGAGATATAGATATGGTACTGAACCGTCGAGCGTTGATCGGTTGTTTTCCTCTGAAAGTAGTAGACGGTGAGTCGAGCCCCTGCAGAGTGGTTGTGTTCATCGAGGAGTAGTTGCTGTTCCACCTGCACGATCAGCGAAAATACGGTCCAGTCAGGGTTCTAGAGCCCTGACAAGTCTAGCTCGCGAAGCGTGTCCCGTGTGGGTATGCCATTCTTGTCCCAGCCCCAGAGCCGGTAGTAATCGTCAAGCATGAGTTGGAAGTCCTCGTTGGGCAGTCTATGTCCTTTGGGTTTGCCGTCGGGCAAGTTCTCTTCAGTGATGCGTTTCGGTACTGAATCGTCTTCGCGCTTGAAACCTTCCCTTACGTTGAATAGACGTGTCAGATTCCATGTTCTTCGTGCGATCATCTCTAGGTCCTTCGTTGATCCTTTGAAACCTATTGCTGCCTCTAGGAGCCTTGCGATGGTCGGCAGCTGTACTCCCATGAACTCGCACGCAACTAACGAGTATTCCATGGTTGTGAGGATTTGCCCGTCCACGACAAGCCTCGCCTTGTCCTTCGGAGTGAACGGGTCTAGTTGGCCGAAGGCTTCGACTGCGACAGGCCATGCGCGCTTGTGGCAAGCGCCGCGGTCCGATGTCGCGAATGCCAGGCCCATCGCAACCGATCCCCGAGGATCGTATCCTGGATACTCGAGGCCCTTCACATGCAACGTATACTTTTCAGAACCGCGGCCGATCTTTGCGGAAGCTCGCTGGATTCCCTCCGCAAGTGTATCGCCTATGCCCTTCCTGTAGGCGATGATGTTGGGCATCTTGAGATACGCCTCCTCGTTTCCGAAACGTAGGTCTAGGTCGTTCACCTCTTCTCTTCGAAGGATCCCTCGCTCGAAGAGTTCCATTGCAAAAGCAATAACGACCCCTGCTGACATGGTATCAATACCAAGTTGTCCGCACCTTAGGCTGAAAGCGGAAATCGCGCCGAGGTCACCTATTCCGCAGTTTGAGCCGGCATTCGTTAGTGTCTCATATTCCGGTCCCTCGCCCTTGATCCCCTTGTGCTTCCCTTCCCGAACCTCGGTCTCATTTCTGCAACCTATGGCGCAGCTGTAACACGTCGAATGATGTTTGACTAGGATCTTGTCTTTGAATGCCTTGGAATCGATCTCGTGTGCTTTCTCGAAGACTCCCGTTTGGAAGTTTCTGGTTGGCATGATCCCTGCTTGGTGGCTCGCGTCCATCGTGCCCGGTGTTCCGGTCGTGACGGCCCACTGGACAAACGGGTTCTTGTGTATGTCCTTGTCGATGACCTCGCGGACGAGCGATTGGAAGCTTTTCTCGTTGTTGATGAGAACGGCATTGCTGCCCTTTGTGCCTCGAACACAGATGGCTTTGAGGTTCTTGGATCCCATGACGGCGCCAGCTCCGCCCCGACCCGCGAAATGATAGAGATCGAACGCGACTCCGGCATATCTGACTAGGTTTTCTCCGCCCGGTCCAATGGCCCCGACGCGTGCGCTTCTATCGGTCTCCGCTAGGATCTGGGCGGTTGCGGCGTGGGTGTCCACTCCCCGTAGGTGGTTCGCGTCCTTGAGCTCAGGTTCGCCGTCCTTGATCCAAAGGTAGACATCGTTCGGAGCCTTGCCCAGCACGATGATGCCGTCGAATCCAGCAAACTTGAGTTCCGCTGGGAAATAGCCGCCGGCGTAGCTGTCGAGGAAGGTGTTGCTTAGTGGTGACTTCGTGACTACCGCAACCCTGGACATAGTGGAAGCGATCGTTCCCGTCAGAGGGCCGGTCATCAGAATGAGAACATTCTGCGGTGAGAGTGGATCCACACCCTTCGGGACTAGGTCATACAGGTACCGTGCCGCCAAGCCCTTTCCGCCGACGAATTGTCGCAGCCAAGTGCTGTTGATCGGCTCCGAGACACACTTCCCTTCAGTCAGGTTGACTCGCAAGATCTTTCCTGCATATGATGACGATTCCAAAGCCATCACTGGCAAGGATGGTACGCCAATCCACGGATAAGGCTTGTCGATCCGCTTCCGGGTTCTGAGGAGGAGAAGAGGCAGTGACGACAAGACTGATGATTGTGCTATTCAGCCAATCTCAATCAGTCATGTTCCGCATTCATGCAGCACACGTTGTTCTGTTAACCCATCGGATAAGTCATTTATAGCGAGCATTTCGCATTGATTCACATGTCTGAGATCATCATCTTCAAGCATGGAATCGTTATCACGATGGATGCCAAGCGCCGCATCCTTGAAGATGGAGCGGTCGCTGTCAAAGAAGACAGAATAGTCGATGTCGGACCGACAGACTCAGTCGTTGGAAAGTACAAAGCTGATCGCGAGATCGACGCTCGAAAGAAGGCAATTCTACCTGGGCTGGTAAGCCTCCATTTTCATTCCGACAACTTCTCGAGAGGAGTAGGTGAGCACATGGGGCTGGAGGAGTGGCTTGACAAGCTCTACTATCCAATGCTACAAGCCATGACCCCCGAGGACGCGTACTCAGCCGCGATGCTCGCCTACGCTGAGGCGATAAAGAGCGGCTCCACAACGGTCAATGACATGTACCGACACATTCAGGCCTGCGCAGATGCCGCAGAGAAGATCGGAATCAGGGCTGTTTTGTCTAGCGAGGCGGCAGACCTGATAGAGGGACAAGAAACGCTAGCTGACAATGAGAAAGCCGTCATCGCCAAGAATGGAGCCGCCAATGGGCGAATCAGAGTGTGGTTCGGAGCTGAATGGGTTCCTGTGTGTTCTCCAGAATTCTTCGGAAGAACAAGAGAACTTGCGAACAGGTACAAGGTCGGAATTCATGTTCACCTCAACGAATCGATCGGGGAGGTGGAGCTTTGCAAGAAGAAGTTTGGCCAGCGTCCAGTCGAGCATGTCTACAATCTAGGTCTTCTCGGCCGAGATGTGGTTGCGGCACATTGCGTATGGCTTTCCGACAAGGAGATTCAGATATTCGCGAAGACTGAGACGCAGATAGCTCACTGCCCAGTGTCGAACGCGAAGCTCGGAAACGGAGTTGCTAGGATTCTGGACATGATCGCTGCAGGATTGAACATCGGCCTTGGGCCTGACGATGCGCCGTGTAACAATAATGTGGACATGTTCGAGGTTATGAAGTACGCTTCGCTCTTCCAAAAGGCTACTAAGCTGGACGCATCTGTGATGCCCTCATTCCGTGTGCTCGAGATGGCGACGATCAACGGCGCAAAGGCTCTCGGTTCGGGAAATGAACTAGGATCAATCGAGCCGGGAAAGAAGGCGGACCTGATAGCGGTGGATCTAGACACGCCTCGACTAACCCCAGTCCACTTTGGGGAGTATTCGAATATTCTGCAGCACATCGTCTATGCTGCCCATGGGGACGATGTCGATACTGTGATGATAGACGGGAGAATCGTAATGGAGAAGAAGCGACTACTGAGCGTGAACGAAAGGGAAGTAACTGAACGGGCGACGGAGAGAGCCAGACACCTTATTCAAAGAATCAAATAGGTGCGTGAGTAATGGGGCTCGAGGAAAAAGCACGATGAGTCAGAAGGAGAGTCTGAGAGATAAGGTCATTCAAACACAGAAATCATACGTGATGCCATGTGTCGATGTCTGGCATGACATTGTGTTTGTAAGCGGAAAAGGGTGCGTGTTGACCGACACCGAAGGAAGAGACTACATCGACTGCTTTGCCGGGGTGGCTGTGGTTAACGCGGGTCACTGTCATCCGAGAGTAGTTAAAGCGGTGAAGGACCAAGTAGAGAAGATAACCCATCTTTCAACCCTCTACTACACAGTCCCAATGGGTGAGCTGGCCAAGAGACTCTCTGAGATAGTCCCAATCGACCGTGGGAGGGTCAAGAAATCCTTCTTCTGCAACAGCGGAACAGAGGCCAACGAGCATGCGGTAACTCTGGCGAAGAAGTACACCAAGAAGAACGAGGCGATCGGCCTACAATGCGGGTTCTATGGAAGAGGAGGAACCACAATGGCCCTGAGCGGTCTTGGAGCGTGGAGGGCAGGACTTGGGCCATTCATGCCTGGCGTACTACATGCCCCTGCCTACTACTGTTACAGATGCCCGATGGATCACATGGAAGGTCCTCCAGAATGCGACTACGCGTGCGCTAGGTATTTGGAGTACATGCTGAAGACTGAGACGACGCAACAAGTCGCAGCATTTGTTGCAGAGCCAATCTTCGGGATCGGAGGATGCGTGCACGCACCGAGAGAGTACTTCAAGGTCGTGAATGAGACTCTCAAATCGAATGGCATCCTCCTGATCATAGACGAGGTTCAGACAGGTTTCGGTCGGACCGGCGATATGTTCGCGATAGAATACTACGGAGTCGAGCCTGACATACTAAGCATGGCCAAAGGCATTGCGAGCGGCATCCCGATGGGGGCCATCACGGCGAGAGCCGAGATAGCCGACTCATACGCCGGGCCGCATTTCTCTACGTTCGGTGGGAACCCTCTAAGCTGTGCGGCCGCACTTGCAAGTATCGACGCGATCATTGAGGAGAGAATGCCCGGGAACGCCGCTATTGCTGGAGCGCACATTCTGAAGAGGCTTCAGGAGATGCAACAAAGACACCCCATGCTCGACGACGTTCAAGGAAGAGGACTAATGATCGGCGCCGAGATCGTCAAGGACAAGAAGTCACGCACGCCTGCACCGGACGAAGTCCTTGCTCGGATCCAAGCTGAAGCTGCTAAAAGAGGAGTACTTCTAGGTCGAGGAGGGCTCTACTATAACAGGATAAGGATTCAACCCCCGCTTTGCATCACAAGTGAACAGGCCGAAAGAGCAGTTGACGTATTCGATGAAGCTTTGACAGTGGCAGAGACGAGTTTCAAGTAGCCGGGCCACACACGCACCCCAGTTCCGTCTCCCTCAGGTGATTCAACTGTGAACAGTCTGTCAGCAAGAAGACTGAGGAAAGCTAACCGAGAAGCTGTTGAACGCATACTTGCCTCAAGGCCAGTCCTAGTCGGAATTCGTCCTGCCAGAGAAGTAGTTCCCGGGATGAATGAGAGACTGTTCCTTCACTCTGGTCCGCCGATTCAGTGGAGTAAAATGTGCGGTCCAGTAAAGGGCGCTGCAGCAGGAGCAATGGTCTACGAGGGCCTTGCAAACTCCGTAGACAAAGCATTTCAGCGCCTTGATGATGGAGAGATCCAGTTCTCTCCTACCCATCATCATCGTGCCGTCAGCCCCATGGCCGGGATCGTTTCACCGTCTATGCCGGTCTTCGTTGTCAGGAACAAGACCTTTGGAAATGAAGCATACTGCCCAATAAACGAGGGTGTTGGTCGCGTGAAGACCCTCAGGTTCGGAGCTAATGACGCGGAGGTGATTCAACGCCTGCACTGGATGGAGGAAAAGCTCGCTCCAGCCTTGGACCAAGCATGCAAGACCCTCGGCGAAATCGACTTGAAACTGACAATGGCAGAGGCACTTCGAAGAGGCGACGAATGTCACAACAGGAACAAGTCTGCAACTGCGATCTTCTTCAGAACAATCACACCCGCCCTGCTCGATAGCGAGCTCGACAAGAAGGCCATCTCTTCTGTTCTGGGATTCGTCGGTGGGAATGACCATTTCTTCTTGAATCTCTCGATGGCGGCAAGCAAAGCCACGATGGACTCGGCACACGATATCCCATCCAGTACAGTTGTCACCGCGATGACCACGAACGGGGTGGAGTTCGGAATCAGAGTAAGTGGGCTCGGCGACGAATGGTTCACCGCGCCAGCTCCCTACCAGACAAGAGGCAAACTATTCGAGGGATATTCAAGGAAGGACGCAAACCCAGTCTTCGGCGACTCGTACATTTCCGAGCCTGCCGGAATCGGAGCATTTGCAATGGCAGCATCTCCCGCAATATCAGAGTTCGTCGGATCGACTCCATCGTTCGGAATACAACTTACTAGAAGAATGTACAAGATAACCTTAGCAAAGCATACCGAGTTTAGAATCCCCTACCTAAACTATGAGGGTACACCAACAGGGATCTGCTTGGAGAAGGTTGTGAGAACAGGTATCCCTCCCGTGGTCAATACGGGCGTCGCTCATAATATGCCGGGAATTGGGCAGATCGGCGCTGGTATCGCAAAGGCCCCTATGGCGTGCTTCAGGAGAGCCGCACGAAGGTTCAAAGAGAAGTACGGGATTGAATTGTGACGTGTATCAGCATTGACGATTCATGTCAACGCCAAGTTTCATGGTACTTTCTATTCGGTCGTTGGAACGGACTCTCTGATTCTGGAACTGCAGGACAACTCAACACTCAGAGACTTCTTGACCGCCCTTGAGAGCAAGTTTGGTGAAGGCTTCGCCAAACACACAGCGCGGCTCGATTACCTGGTGATATTTGTGAACGACAAGGAATATCGTCAGCTGAATGTCCTTCAGACCAGGCTCTCGGATGGCGATGTAGTGACCTTGGGGCACGTGGTCGGCGGCGGATAGACCGTGATTCGCGTCGACGGCTCATGATCTAGTCTTTGATGATGCCTCTCTTCTCCAAATCGTCCGCTATGGTTCCCAGGCCTAGTTCTCGAAGTTTCTTGCCCGTGGGATGGCCTGTAGCTGGGTCCCAACCTCTAATGGTGTAGTACTCTGTCTTGAGGTTCTCAAACTTCTCTTTGTCTACGACGCGCATCTTTGTCTCGATCGGCTCGGTGAAGAACTTCTCTTGGAAGGTATCATGTGCTCTTGTCAGGCCGCATCTAGAGTTGTAGGCTCGCTCGACATTGTATATTCTCTCTCCGATCTCGAGTAGGGAGTTCGCTGTATAGGATCTCCCGGTCAGTGCTGTCATCATCTCTGCGAACTCATGGAGTCCGGGACACTCGGCCGATTGAGACCAAGTGTCGTTCTTGCACAGACCTATCGAATCGATCACGGAGTTGAGGCTCTCGAAGAACACGACGGCCTCCGCCTTGTAGTCAAGCTTGCTATCGTCCGTGAATTCGTATGGGATGTTCTTCCATGTTCCAAAAGCGTTGCTGAGCGGCATCCCCTTCAGGTGGTCAGCTCCTCTCGTTGAGGTTGCATGAGAGAGGGCGGTTGCCCATCCAGTTCGTGGGTCGATCTCCAGTCTTCCACCTTTGACGTGATAAGCGGATTTCTCCGAACCTTTGCCGAACTTCCTTGAGGCTAAATCGATGCCTTCCCCGAGAAGATGTGCGAACGGGCTGTCGCGTTTGCAGATCTTGTCAAGCATCTGGAACGCGGCCTCTTGGTTGCCCCAGGTCAAATCGATTCCATCGGTCTCCTTGTTTGTGATCATCCCTTTTTCATAGAGCTCCATGGCCCAAGCGGTCGCGTATGCGGGTCCGTCGCAGTCTATTCCGAGCCTGTTCGTTTCTACTGTCCACTTCAGCACGAAGTTGAGATCGTAGATCGCCATCATCTGCCCATCGATTGCTTGGTTGTACTCGAACCCCTCTCCCATGGTTCCCGCGTATGGGCCGGTCTTGGAGAGCAGTACATGGCCGCAATCCAGCGGGCAGTTGAAGCAACCCTTCCACTTGACGACGAGATCCATGAACGCATCTAACCCGACTTTGTTGAATTCCTCCGCGGGAACTCGAGGTAGCAAATAGTTCTTCGTTGGGTTCGACTTTTGTACCTCGTTACGAAGCCAATTCAGCCAAGGTTTACCCCAGATTCCAATGGTCTTCATCTTCGGAGACTTGATGATCATTTCCCGGGCTTTGAGGCAGGCCTTCTCGAAGCGTTCCTGACCAGCAACTTGAACTCCTTTTGTGCCTCTGACCGCAACTGCTTTCAGATTCTTTGATCCCATGACTGAACCCATTCCTCCCCATCCTGCTGCGCGAGCATGATCGTTGATGATTACTGCGTAGCGCACCAAGTTCTCTCCAGGTGGACCGATGGATGCTATCTTCACGTCTGGGTCTCCTAGCTCCTCTCTGATGATATCCTCCGTCTGCCAGACATCTTTCCCCCAGAGATGACGTGCATCCTTCAGCTGGACTTCATCGTCATCGATCCAGAGGTAGGTCGGATTGGGAGATTTCCCCCTGAAGATCAAGTGGTCGTAGCCTGCGAATTTCAATTCTGCAGGAAAATGGCCACCAGAGTTGCTGTCACAGAACGCGAATGTGAAAGGCCCTTTGGCCGTCACCGTCATTCTTGAACTGGACGGCGCCAAGGTACCGACAAGTGGCCCCGCGCCGAAGATTAGGCGGTTTCCGGGATCGAAGGGATCGATCTCAGGGCCTACTTCGTCGTATAGGATCTTCGCATTAATGCCCGCGCCTCCGAGAAAGTGCGTGATTAGATCGTCCGGAGTCGGCTGCGTCAGACACTTACCGCTTGTCAGATCAACGTTGAGTGTCCTTCCTGACCATCCAAACATTCACGCTCAGCTGCCCTTGGCTCGAGACTTCCATGCCTCAACTACTGATTCTGCGAGTGCTTGATTGGCTGCTCGCATCAGAATCCTAGGCCCGACATCCCGTCTCTCGTACACTATTACGTGTTTGGGGCACACCTTGGCACACATGGGATCCCCATCGCAAAGGTCGCACTTCGTGACGCAGCCTGTTTTCGGGTCGAGCATTATTACATTGTACGGGCAAGCCATCATGCAGGCTCTACACTGGTTGCAGTCAGCTTGGGAAATCACTACGGCTCCGGTAGTCGGGTTTCGAAAAATGGCTCCAGTTGGACATGCTTTGATGCACGGCGCGTTTCCGCAATGTTGACACAGCACTGGGACATCAACTGAGATGTTGTCAAACTTCACGATCCGCAACAGTGCTCTGGACGGGTTGTTCTCTCTATAATGATGGTACGCACAGTATGCCTCACAGGACCTGCAGCCGATGCATGTTCTTGGTTGCGAGAAGAGTAACCGGAACTCCTTCTCATCCGGTCTTGTCGTCATACCCTCGCGTCCGTGTCTATGTGTTTTAGGAATCGTAGCGTCGAACACGATAGCCGGGCAGGTATTTATGTATCCGGCTTGACACGGTGCCGATCGCTTGATCAACAAGTCCTGTTGGCGTGTGCTATGAGAATTGACATTCACTCCCATCTGATGCCGGCAGAGTATCTGCGGGAACTTTTGTCGCGCAAAGCCGAACCGAGGGTCCGGGTCTCCCGCGACGGTGCGAAGCAGATGGAATGTGGCAGCGGCCTAGTGTACTCGATTACTGAACGCATGACGTCAATTGATGCTAAGATTCGAGAAATGAAGGAGGCCGGCGTAGATCACCAAGTCTTGAGCTTGCCTCTGCCTGGCGTGGACCAGTTTACCCGCGAGGTGGCATCGAGATTGGCGCGCACGGCAAATGATGAGTTGGCACAGGTAAGTCGAAGCCGACCTGCACAGTTCTCTGCAGCTGCGACGGTACCTCTACGATATCCCGACCTTGCCGTCGAGGAGTTGAGGCGATCCAAAGAAGAGCTGGGAATGCGGATGGTTGAGATATTCTCGAACGTCGCGGGCATGCCAGTCGATTCAGAGAAGTACTGGCCATTCTACAAAGAGGCAGAGAAGCTTGGAGTTTCACTGCTCATTCACCCTGGCCGGCCGGTGATGATGGACAGCGTCCGTGACTACAGTTTGGCCGGAGCTGTCGGTTTTCTCTTCGACACGACGATAGCTATCCTCAGATTAGTCTATTCGGGCGTATTAGAGAAGCTTCCGGGGCTTCGAATAATTGTGCCCCACATGGGGAGCACGATTCCCTATCTTGTGGGGAGAATAGACCACCAGTTCAAACTCTCGGCGAAGGGCCAAATGACCTTGCCAAAGCTCCCAAGCGAATACCTCAGAAAAGTGTACATCGACACTGCCCAATCCCTGTACAAGCCGGCGATCGAATGCGCACTGAGCTTCACTCCACACGACAGAATCCTCTTTGGTAGCGATGATCCGTTCGTCGATCTCAAGCAGTCGGTTGCGAGCGTGAAAGCTCTTGGTCTCCCTCCCGATGAGGAGGACATGATTTTCGCAGGAAACGCAAAATCGCTGGGAATCATATAGATCGCGGAGAGAAGCCTGAGCAGACATGGTGAATCGCATGGTCGAGTACGTCAACGTTGAAGCCACATACGCCACGGGAGGCCTCTACTCGCAGGCGGTCAAGTCGAATGGGCTGCTGTTCATTTCCGGGCAGGTGGCGTTGGACAAGAACGGAAACCTTGTGGGGAAAGGAGACATCACTGCTCAGACGCAGCAAGTCATGGAGAACCTGAAAGCGACGTTAGAGGCGGCTGGGTGTACCTTCAAGCATGTCATTAAGATATCAATATTCCTCACAAATCTCGATGATCGCCCGAAGTTCCACGAAGTCAGAAAGAGATACTTCAAGGAAAGCTTGCCAGCAAGCACACTTGTCGTCGTCAAGAGCTTGGCCAACAAGGAGTGGCTAGTGGAAGTCGAGGCTGTAGCCCAACTTCCGCATGAGGAGTAGAACGAGCTTCCGCACGTGCGGAAATACACTGGAGCACCGTCGGGCAACTCATGAGTTCTCGGACCACAGACAGAAGTAGAGTGATGGTTCGAGACCCTCGACTTGTCATATCTTGCTGTACGAACGCACAGTCTTAAGAGTGAACTTAACAGAAACCTAGACAGTACGTGATGCGCAATGAAGGCGGTCAGGTTCTACGGTGCTGGCAAACTCCTGAAAGTTGAGGACATCGAAATTCCGAAGATATCGGATCACGACGTACTAGTGAAAGTCAGGGGAGCCGGAATCTGCCACACGGATCTTCACTTCCTAGATGGCACTCTCGTCCCTTGGAAGGGCTCTCTGCCTCTGACGTTGGGCCATGAAGTTGCAGGAGAGATAGAATCCGTCGGGGGAAAGGTTGCAAGATTCCGAAAGGGAGACCGGGTGGTTGTCAACAACGGCGTGTCTTGCGGCAAGTGCAAATACTGCAAGATTGGCCGCGAAAACCTCTGCGTAGAACTAGATCAGCTCGGATTCACGCTTGATGGCGGCTACGCAGAATACATGAAGGCTCCCGAGAGAACCCTACTCAGGCTTCCCAAAGAAGTAACCTACGAAGAGGGCGCTCTACTGCCCTGTGGGGTCGCAAGCTCATACCACGCTCTGATGGGCATCGCGCGGATACGAAAGGGTGAAACTCTCCTAATCAATGGGACCGGCGGACTCGGCTCCAGTGCGCTTCAGATCGCAAAGATTGCCGGCGCGAAGGTGATCGCGGTTGATCTGATTGACGAGAAGCTAGAAATGGCAAAGAGACTTGGAGCAGACGAGACGGTGAACCCCAAGACTCAGGACTTGGGAGACGCTGTGAAACGCATCACGGGAGGTCAAGGCGTCGACGTTGCCCTAGAGCTAGTCGGCACTTCGTCTGCCATGCGCACCGCCCTTGGCACCCTCGGGAAGACCGGCAGATACGTAGTAGTCGGCTACACAAAGGACCTACTCGAGGCGAGCCCACTTACTCTCGTCATCTTGGAGGCTGAAGTCCGAGGGGTAGTCGCCTACACTATGAAGGACCTACAGGCTGTGGTTCGTCTGGTCCAGAGAGGAAAACTGAAGCCGGTAGTTACGCGTAAGTTTGGTCTTGATGAAGTGGGTTCGGCGCTCGAGTTGTTGAGACAAGGATCGATCATGGGAAGATCCCTCGCCGTGCCTTAGCCTCCAGATTTCCCCGAACGCCAAGAGGTCTTCAAGCAGACATGGTTTTTCTGATTCGCGCTCATACTGCATGCGGTAAGGCTCGTATCGTTAGCGGAGCCAGTGAAGGCCTTGACGCACCCGGTTCTTTCAGATCAAGCTTGCCGATAGCAGAGATTCCTTCAGGGCGGCTCAGGATATTCTGGCCAAGACGTCTTTGCAGGCTTGAGTGGCCTTCTCAATGATTTCGTCTTCTGGAACGGTCTTGATGACGCGGTTCTGCATTATGATCTCTCCGTCGACGAGAACAGTGTCAACGTCGTCACCGTGAGCAGCATACACTAGATGCGAGAGCACATTGAAGTGCTTCCCTAGCATCAAGGGTGTGAGTCTGAGCTTGTGGAGGTCCACTAGAATTATGTCCGCCCGCTTTCCTACCTCGACCGAACCTATTTCTTTCTCCATCTGCAGTGCTTCCGCGCCGTTGATTGTCGCCATCTCCAAGACTCTCTCGGGTGGCATGAGGGATGAATCGACTCGCTGAGCGCGGTGTATGACTGACGCCAATTTCATGGCCTCGAACATGTCCACAGTGTTATTGCATTCTGAATCGTCATGCCCGAGACCGACATTTATTCCGGCTGCAAGCAGTTCGGGCACAGGCGAGATCCCGTTGCCGAGCTTTGCGTTCGATCCTGGGTCGTGCGACACAGGAGTTTGGGTTTCCTTGAGTAAGCGTATCTCGTGATGGGTGAGCCAGACACAGTGGGCGGCTACGCAGTCTGGACCGAGTATTCCGAGGTCATACGCGAGTTCAATGGGGCGCTTTCCGAATTTCTTCTTGCTTGCTTCCAGTTCGCCGAGTGATTCGTTGAGATGTATGTGGATGCCGACCTTGTTGCGGTTCGCAACCTGTCTAACCTGCGCTAGAAAATCGTACGACGAGATTGGGACCCATTCAACACCGATTCTGACTTGAATCCTGCCATCTGCCCGTCCATGCATTACTCTGACCACTTCTTCGTTGTCCTTCAGGGTGTCAAGTTTCTCGGATTCGTCAGCGCAGTCGCATGATAGCACGGCTCTGATTCCCAATCTCTCGGCTGCCTCTCCGCATTTTATCATATGTCTGTACATGTCGTTGGCCGTGGTGGTTCCGGACTTGATTGCTTCCGCGTACGTCAGTAAGGCCGCCCAGTAGGCCTCCTCCGGCCTTAGGTTCTGCAGTTTGGGGTACCAGAACGTCTCCAGATAGGTCCCCAACGGAAGACCATCTGAGACACCGCGCGCGATCGCCGTGTGATAATGAAGATCTACTAGACCGGGCATGATGACTTTCTTTCTTGCGTCGATGGTGATTGCGGGCTTAGAGTTTCTCGTAACTTCTTCAGTCTTGCCGACTACTGTAATCCGGCCATTCTCGACAGCTACGGCTCCGTCCTCAAATATTCTGCGTTCGGCATCCATTGTAATGAGAATGCCGTTCTTTACAAGAATCGACTCCGACATGATTCGGAAACACGAGACGCATTCTAGATAAGAGTTTCGAGCAATCTGTTGCTGTGATACTCGCTACCTTGGTTATGCGTTACCACATCTGCCCTCGTGTCCATCAAGGGACAGTGCCATTGCTGTAGTTCTGAAAGAGAGAGGAATTATATGTTGTCAGACTCGACAGGTAGGCGGAAGGCTCCGTGTCCGGTTCCTACCGTCGACGGTGATTGTGAAGATGTCAGCGGTTGATAGGTTGCTCGAAACGATTGAGAACAGCCGGGAGTATCTGATCGAGCTTGTTTCCGGTCTGGTGAGGTTCAATACCGCAAATCCTCCTGGCCACAACACTTCCGAGGCCCAAAAGTGGTTTGCGAACGAGCTGAAGGAGGTGGGTTTCAAGACGGAGCTATTCGACGTCTTTCCTGGCGAGCCAGACCTCGCTGGAGTGATCAAAGGATCCGGCGGAGGCAGGTCGATAATACTGAACGGGCACATCGACGTGGCAGAGGTGCGCCCGGACGAGAATTGGGAAACAGATCCATTTCATGCAACTATGAAGGGCGGAAGAATCTACGGTCGCGGCACAGATGACATGAAGGGAGCACTCGCAGCCTGCGTCACCGCGGTGCGCGCTATTCGGAAGGCCGGCATCAATCTGCGCGGGGACATCATTCTAGAGTCAGTGATCGGGGAGGAAGCAGGCGAGCCGGGGACACTCAGGTGCCTGCAGGAAGGGTACAAAGCTGATTTCGCGCTGATCCCGGAGCCAACAGAATTCAACATAGGTGGGCAAGGCGGCGTTATTACCGGCTGGATTACCGTCAAGAGCCCGCAAACCATCCACGATGGTGCAAGGCGACTTTGCATTCATGCCGGTGGTGGCCTAGAAGGAGCAAGCGCGATCGAGAAGATGATGAAGATAATAGGCGGATTGCAGGAGCTCGAGAGACATTGGGCCGTCGTGAAGTCTCATCCATTAGTGCCGCTTGGAACAACAACGATCAATCCTGCTGTGATAGAAGGAGGCCGCCATCCAGCGTTCATGGCCGACGAGTGCAAGCTCTGGGTAACGATCCATTTCCTGCCTAATGAGAATCATGAAGAGGTGGTGCGGGAGGTTGAAGAGTTCGTTCTCAACGTAGCCAAAGCCGATCCGTGGCTTCGTAAGAATCCCCCGATCTTCAAGTGGGGCGGCAATTCTCTAGTCAGAGACAAGGGAGAGATCTTTCCCCCTGCTGACATTGACCCAAATCACCCGGCCGTGAAAACAGTCGTGAGGGCTCACAAGGCTGTCACGGGCTCAGAGCCGAAGCTGGTTTGCTGGCCATCAGTAAGCGACGCTGGATGGCTCGCAAGAGCGGGAATGCCCGTCGCAATATACGGACCCGGCAGCCTTAGGCAAGCTCACGTCGTTAACGAGTACATCGAAGTTGACGACCTAATGACCGCTTGCAAATCCATCGCATTGACGTTGGTCGACTGGTGCGGCTGAAGACATCGTTTCCTCTCACGTCCCCCGTATTTGCTGTTAGGGGCTTGGTAGTTTGATGTTTCTATCGAGAACGGAAGATTCCGCTCAGGCACCGTATCCGTCACGTTTCTTGAACTCAAACGTGCGCGTGGATCAGACGACTATCGAATAGACAGACAGGTCAGAAAGTCACCGGCGCGGAACTGGGACATCGGTCGCTATATGCCTGAGCCTCAGTGCGCAGAATCGGTGACGTTGCGGAAAGGTTCGCAAGGCTTAAATGGTGTCGGCCTCAGCCGATACGTCAAGGTCGCTTTCGAATGTCTGAGTCAAAGCCGGAGAAGATTGGCAGACGGAGTTTCGTAAAGTACGCCGCTGGGGCTGTAGGAGCTGTTGCTCTCGCCGGTGTCGCATACTATGCGGGCACGCAAGCTATCCGTCCACCGCCACCGCGAGCCGTGAACAAGGTCCACATGGCGCTTTACGGCCACAAGGACGAGGGTGCGTGGGACCCGCAACTGTACGAGACCCTGATGAGTGCTGTGACGAAGTCGAAGCACGATCTTCACGTCACTGTTTCAGAGGGTGTCTCAGCCGAAGCCGCAGAGACAACGTTGGAGCTGGCCGCTAAGGACAACGACCTCGTAATCGCGAGCACGTGTGTCTACGAGGGCGCTGTTAGGAGCGTGGCTCCCCGATTCCCGGATGTACACTTCGTAATGGAGCAGGACCCAATTGGGGCGAATCCGAAATCAATCGTGAAACCCACAGACTATCCTTCAAATGTCATTTGGTTAGGCCCAGGCAACATGACGAACAACTATGTGATCGGCGCACTCGCAGCCAAACTGGTAGGACCAGAGGCAAGATTGGGATTCATCCAGTCTTTGGATATCCCTGTCACGGTTCACACGGGTGCTAGCCTCAGACTGGGAGCTCGCAGCGTCTACCCAGAAATGGAGGTCATGAGAGAAATCATAGGTGACTTCGTGAATCCTGTAAAGAACAGGGACGCGATAGCGTTCATGGCAGCGAACGGCGTCAAGGCCGTGTATGTTGAGCAGGACGACACTTCGGGGATACTGGAGGCAGTCGAGCAAGGAATCTACGTAATCCCAGCATACAAAGATCTCAGGTACGTAGCGCCAGATAGCGTTCTCTGCAGCTCCGTCTGGAACTGGGAGCCAGGATGGGCAGCGATTCTAGACGCACACGCGGAGGGACGCTGGGATCAGTTCAGAGCGGAGAACTGGTACTGGGAGATGACGTTGGCGAATGGTGGTCTCGGTCTGGGAAGCTTCGGAAACATGGTAACTGACGAGTCGAAGAGCTTCGCTGAAAAGCTAATAGCGGACATCAATGCGGGCGCCGTAAGCGTCCCATACCTAGACACATGGTAGCAGTAGCATCCTCTCTACCAGAGACCTGCAGCAGGTCTTGACGCCTCCATCGGTACTCAAATCGCGCAAGGAGGGCGAACGACCTAGTGTGGAATGTCAAGGCAGGCGATATCGTCGTCGAGATGCGGGGAATCACCAAACGCTTTCCCGGTGGTGTGATCGCGAACGATCACATAGACTTGGAAATCAGAGCCGGTGAGGTCCATACCTTACTAGGGGAGAACGGTGCCGGCAAGACGACTCTGATGAACATACTCTACGGGCTCTATCAGCCCGATGAGGGGGAAATACGGATCAGAGGCCAGCCTGTTACTCTCCGCTCCCCCAGCGACGCCATTGACTTAGGAATAGGGATGGTTCACCAGCAGTTCATGCTCATCCCAACACTGGGCGTCGCTGAGAACGTTATCCTAGTGGACAAGTCGTCCAAGGGCTTTCTCTTGGACCGCAATCAAGCGGAGAGGAAAATCACCGAACTTTCGCAGAAACTTGGACTTGGAGTTGATCCCAAGGCCAAGGTTGGTGAACTCGCAGCCGGCGAGAAGCAACGCGTTGAGATAGTCAAAGCACTGTACTGCGGCGCAAACATAGTCATCCTCGATGAGCCGACGTCCGTCCTCACTCCTGCAGAGGTGAAGGAATTTGCGTCGACTCTTCGAAGGTTGACCAAGGAGGGGCTTGCCGTTGTGGCCTTCATCACACACAAGCTCCCCGAAGTCATGGAGATCAGTGACCGCGTGACGGTTCTCAGGCGGGGAAAAGTCGTAGACACGGTGGAAACTAGGAACGTAACTGAGACGGACTTGGCAAGAATGATGGTCGGAAGAGAGACCCTAGTTCATGTAGAACGGCGTGAAGTCAAAGAAGGCAAAATCGTTCTACAAGTCGAGGGACTGTCCGCCCAAGGTGACAAGGGTCTGCCGGCTCTAAAAGAAGTCTCCTTTTTGATTCGTGAAGGAGAGATTTTGGGAGTTGCCGGTGTAGCGGGAAATGGCCAACGCGAACTCGAAGAGGTAATCATGGGTTTGAGAAAAGCCACCGCAGGGAAGATATCGATCCGCGGAGAAGACATGACAAACAATCCGCCAGAGAAGGTTGTCGCGAGAGGAGTCGGATACATTCCTGAGGATCGGATAGGTAGAGGCCTAGTTGCTGACGCCTCAATAGCGGAGAACCTGACTCTCAAGGTTTGCTCGGATTCGCCGTTCGCTTACGGGTGGTTTCTGCCGTTCGATGTCAGATGGTTCTTGGACGAGAACAAAATCGGTACGTATGTGGACCAGCTCATAAAGGAGTACGACATCAAGACACCCAGTAAGGATGCGACGACGAAGACTCTATCCGGAGGAAACCTCCAGAGACTCATTTTGGCAAGGGAACTCTCTCGCAACCCAGCGCTATTGGTCGCAGCTCAGGCCACCAGCGGGCTCGATGTTGCGGCGACGGAGTTCATCAGAAACAGGCTCGTCGAGTTCAAGGCGAAGGGAACGGCGATCCTACTAATCTCCGAGGATCTCGACGAAATAATGACGATGAGCGACCACGTTGCTGTGATGTATCGTGGAGAAATAC
>Ga0209725_1000420_pt1 | contig 26356 bp, 29 predicted proteins | sample I18A1metaG_FD_184145 | JGI IMG/M metagenome (GOLD analysis project Ga0209725, IMG submission 184145) | Lake sediment bacterial and archeal communities from Gulf of Boni, Indonesia to study Microbial Dark Matter (Phase II) - ​I18A1 metaG... | ecosystem: Environmental > Aquatic > Freshwater > Lake...
AAAGGAGTGAAAGCTCGCTTCGCGATTCTTAACAAACTCGTCCCAAGGAAGTTTAGCAAGGGCTTCAAAATATCTGTGTCTCACTTTCTCATTGTATTCTAGAAGCTGCCTAACCTCAACCATTAGCATCACCAACGCATTAACACATGTTTCAAGAAACGATTGGTTCATCTATATTAACTGATCTTAACTAGCTGGAATGCTTGTTGGAGGCGACGGCTTGCGCTGTGCTTATAAATGATTTCGATAGACAATGCGTGCCAAGGAGAAATAGAACCCCATGGAGAGCCCATTGTTGCGCAAACTTGCAGACAAATCGATGACGAAAGAAGAACTTCTTAAAAAAGTAAGAAATGACTTTAGTCTACTTCCTGAACTGCTTGAAGGTGTCTCTTCGTCAAAAGCTGCAATTAGATATGGTTGCGCTAAAGTGCTGATGGACTTGAGTGAAGAGCATCCAGAACGCCTCTACCCGCACATGGATTCGTTTATCTGTCTCTTAGACAGCAAGCACCGAATCCTCATTTGGAACGCCATGGCCATTATTGCGAATCTGACCAGAGTTGACACGGACAAGAAATTCGACGCCATATTTGGCAAGTACTACAGCTTCCTGAACGACTCCTACATGGTTACCGTAGCTAATGTTGTTGGGCACTCAGGCAAAATTGCACTAGCCAAGCCGCATCTCGTTGAGAAGATAACGAACGAGCTTCTAAAGGTTGAAACCATATCCATAACTCCCCACTTGACACAAGAATGCAAAAAGGTCATTATTGAAAAGACAATCAAGTCTTTCGACATGTTTTTTGATAAAGTCACGCAAAAGGAAAGAGTGCTCTCTTTTGTTCAGAGACACGTTCACGACCCGAGAAAAACGTTGAAGGCAACAGCAGAAGATTTCCTCGAAAAATGGAGGTAACCTGGGTCATCAAGGTGTACTCTTGCTTCACAAATCTTAACTAAATGAAACAGTACACCCAAAGACGAGAATCCCCTATGCGCAAAATTCTCCGCACACAGAGGTCCGCTCACATACTAAGTGTGATACTATGCCTGCTGGGAACGGTGGCTATCTCATTTGCTGTTTGGGAAACCTGGCCACAAGTCTCCGCTGCTGAAAATCCTCTTTCAACTTTCTTTGACCTTCTTTGGTCTGAAAAACTGGATTTGATACCAGGTCTTGAATTTACACTGATTTATCTTTTCATCTTTGGGGACATTATGTTAATTGTGAGTGTAGCGACGTGGGTCTTGAGCAGACAATGGTTTCTTTTGCCAGGAAAGACCGTTTGGTATCGTTGTCCTTTTTGCAAGAAGAAATGGAAATCGACGGAAGACAAAGCATTGGTTCATTGTCCTCACTGTCTTCAATTGGTCCACCCAACATTAACTGAAGAATAAAGAAAGAAGTCGCGGGGAACGTCTCCACATCGCTTGGCGATACAACCAACACGCCTGAATTGTTTACGCTGATGTTAACCATTCTTTGTGTTTCTCTATTTTTCCAGCTACTGCGTCTGCATAATATTCAGCTATGCGCTTCGTTACAACTCCAGGATACTCTTTGCCCAAAGGCAAGTCATCTATGCTGGTTATTGGCGTGATCTCCCAACCGGTTCCACACAAGAAAGCCTCGTCAGAAGCATAAAGCTCAACACGAGTAATATCCCTCACCTCGACTGGAATGCTTAAATCTTCTGGTATCATTTTAAGGAGTGTTTCTCTTGTGACACTTTCAAGAATTGACGCAGTCACCGGCGGAGTTATCACCTTTCCATTTCTCACTGCCATTATACAGGCGCCTGTTCCCTCACTAACAAAACCCCTATTATCCAAAAATATTGCGCCATCATAACCAAGCCTCTCGGCTTCTCGCATGGCTAAAGCAGAATTACCATAATTCGCCCAAGCCTTTGCCTGTGGAGGAAGCGCATCAGAAGCGATGCGTCGCCAAGTGCTAATCATGAACTTGCGCTCTTTAGAAAATCGTGGATTGTCTTTCCCTAGTACGGTCTCGAATGTCCAGACTGGAATGACGATGTGAACCTCTTCTGGTGTTCCAGCTCTTGGCCAAATTCTGGGTTGAATGTAGACGTTTGCGTCAAAACCATTAGCCTTAATAGTCTTCTTTGTAGCCTCCAAAAGCTCCTCTTTAGTATAAGGTATCTTTATCCCGCAGACTGCTGCAGATCGCCAAAGACGATCAACGTGAGGCTTCCATTGAAAAATATTCAGTCTTCCCCTATCGTTAATATCATTTTCTACGTAAGCCTTTATTCCCTCGAAAATGCTGAGATGAATTGGCTCCATAGCAGAGACAAGCGCCTTTTCAGTTTCGATGATCTCACCGTTCATCCAACAGAACTTTGCGCCGTGAAAGGCAACAGACATAAGGTAACAACCCGAATAAAACCTAACCTCGCAAGGATTTAGGAGTTTTGATGCAAAACATGCTTGACCTCACCATGAATAGTAGGTATCCATTCTCGTCTGGGAAAAAGAGAGGATTTGCAGAAGACATCTCCATCACTGAACGAGTTAAAACCAATACGCCAGCCTGCTGAAGTTATATTCTGAATCTGACTTTGAAATATAGAGAGTCAATACTCATAATTCATACGTCTTAAATGCCAAACTCATCAAAAGCATTTTTGGAAAAACAATGTCGTCGAGGAGTTGTTTAAAATTATGAGTAAAATTTATTGCGTGATAGAAGTAAAAGTCCATGATGGTCCAGAAGGTTGGAAGATAGTAGTAAATGACAAAATGAGACATACATTAGAAAAGCTTAAGGTCGCAGTGGAAGAACCTAGGGGGCAGAGTCTTCATAAGATATTAATAAAATAGCTTAGTTTAGATAGAATTTCTTTTGCGTGCTTAAGGCAGTAATGCTGATACAATAAACCATATCCCAAACCCTGTTAAAACCATGAAACAAAAGCCGAATATTATTTTCTGTACTCTTTTAGTCCAGAACCGTCTCGACTTAAAAACAGTGACGGAAACAAACGTATTCCAGAGAAGATCACAGAGCCAATGTACTATGGCAAAAATCAAGAAACCGGCGAATCCGAAGATCGTGGCATTCATTATTAGGACTGCGCCAACTGTTGCCCACCATAAAAGAAAATAAGGATTGGCGCCGGTTGTGACAATTCCAGCAACAAGTGCACTATGCTTAACTTTTTCATATTCTTCGTTGGTTTTCTTTTCAGTTTTAACCATTCGGAAACCCATGTATATCATGATTAAACCGCCAATAAACCCGATAATTTTTTGGGTTAAACTTGAAGCAAAAAGTTGAGCGAAACCGAAATAGATGAGAAACATCAAGGGAAACTCCATTATCCCATGTCCAAAAGAAACCATAACGCCAGCAGTCTTGTCTTTAAGTGCTTTTGCAACTGTTACGGCAAATAAGGGTCCGGGCGTCATTACTCCCGATAATGATATGAAAACCACTGAAAGCAAGAAAAAGTAGAAATCCGTGATTACTTCCATCTCATTCACTTATCTTCTCGACTTCGCCATACGTTCATAACTCAATAGTATTACAGAGAAAGAATTTTCTCTTGAGCTGCCGTCAATCCTGCTCCATGACTAAAGCGGTACCCCAAATTCTTTAACGTGGTTTCTATGGCTCCTATTGTAGACAACATGTCATTTTGACTCACATTTCCCATGTGGCCAACCCTAAAACCTTTCCCCTTTAGAGGCCCCAAAGTTGAAGCAACAACAATTCCGCGCCTTTTCATCTCGCTTCGAAACGCGGCGTCTTCGATATTCTCAGGATAGTAGGTTGCCGTAACAGTGTCGGCTGAACATTCTCTCTCCGCTACGAGTTTAATGTTCAGTACATCCATTGCAGCTCTAAAGGATTCAGCGAGAATATGATGCCTTCTAAATCTTTGTTCTAATCCTTCGTTGAGCAGTATTTTCAGCGCTTCAGAGAGAGCATAAATCATGTTAACCGCTGGTGTAGCAAAATACTGTGACGGATCCCGCATGACAGGTAACCAGTTTCGAAGGTCACCATACCAGAAGTTCACAGAGCTTTTCCTCTTCTCCAAAAACTTCAAAGCCTCATCGCTTACGGAAAGCAGAGCTAGGCCCGGCGGAACACCTATGCATTTTTGGGATCCAGATGCACAAACGTCTATGTTCCAGTCATCAACTCGAACTTCCATCCCGCCGAGCGAACAAACCGTGTCAACAATGTAGAATGCGTCATTGTATTCTTTGACAACTTCACCTATTTCCTTAATTGGATTTACCACCCCTGTTGAAGTCTCCACATGAGTAACCGTGACAGCCTTATAATCGCATTCTTTCAGAGCGGCCTTAACTTTGTCTGGCTTTATAGACTTACCCCATGGGACCTCCAAAACGGTGGGTACTGCTCCGTGAGCTTTTGCTATCTTAACGAAATACTGACCGAAAAAACCAGCCACAACATTTAAAATTTTATCTCCGGGCTCTATTATGTTGGCAATAGCCATTTCCAAAGCCAAAGTCCCTGATCCGGCGATGACAAAAACTTCATTGTTAGTTATGAAAACCTTCTTCAAATTATCAAGAGACTCTTTAAAGATTTTAACAAACTCCGAACTTGTATGAGATAACGTTGGTTTACTCAGGGCGCGCAGAACAGCAGGATCCACGTTTGTGGGACCAGGAATCATGAGAAGTTCTCTTTCGCTCATTTGAATACACCACTATGCTGTGTGAGGAGCGTCGCCAGTAGAGCTATATTCGTGTATATTTTTAAATTAATTGGGTGCCTTTGTGTCTGCGAAGTTTCATAGTTTCGGATTTTGGCGGAAGTTAAAGGACTTTTTGATTGGAGCGACCGTGTACAGTGCAATTAAAGATCTTGAGGAGAAAAGGATGTTTACTGACTACGGGTTAATGTTAGTGGTTTTGGGGGATATGCTTGGATACCCAGTCTCCTCTTATTATCGGTTCAAGTTGCTTCCTTTTTGGCTGCCTAGAGTTGGAAAATGGAAGCATTACTTGCTCAGGGAGAAAGACGTGACAGAGAAGTTAGGAGGATAGTGAGAGTAATACTTTTATCTTGAAAACGACTCTTTCATGTCTCAAAGTGGAAATTATGGCTAAAAAAGAAAAAGGGGAAGAAAAAAAGGAAAGCGAAGTGAAAAAAGCGGCAAAAGGTTTAGTTTATGGTATGGCTATGCATGGCATGGTAAGCTACGCCTTAAAAACAAGGATGCATCTAGAGAACCTCTTTATGCTTATCACAATGGGCGACATGCTTGGCGTTCCAGTTCTCCCGCCATACTACTGTTTAAGGCTTCTGCCATATTGTGTTCCGCACATAAAAACATGGAAGAGAACATTGCTAAGAGAACGCGACGTCACTGACTCAATCTTCGGTTAAGGGAGACTTCTAGGCTTGTCGGCGGCTTTATCCATTAAAGAATATTTGAAGACTAATCCAAACGTGAAATATATCCTGTTTGGTGGTAAAGGCGGTCTCGGAAAGACCACTTTATCTGCTGCAACTGCTTTCTGGCTTGCAAAAAGTGGGAAAAAAGTAGTCGTGTTTTCCACTGATCCTCAAGCAAGTCTCACGGACATTTTTGAAAGAAACATTTTCGGCAAAGGAGAAGTGGAAATTACTACTAACCTCTATGCGCTGGAAATCGATGCTGATAAGAGGATAGCTGATTATCAGCAAGAGATTCGGAAGAAAATCACAGAAATGTATGGAGAAGTGCCAAAAGAGGCAGATGATTACATTCAATCGGCAGCGGCTGAGCCGGCTATGGCTGAGTCAGCAACATTTGATGCCATGGTTGAGTTGATGACTGGAGGCGCTTACGATTATTACATTTTTGACATGATGCCCCATGGACATGCCATACGCTTTCTTGGTATGTCGGAAATACTTGACGCATGGGTTAACAAAATCGTTGAAACTAGAAAAAAAGCAGATGAATATGGTGATGTAGCGTCGGTTATGAGTGGAAAAGGTGGGCTGGCTCAAGAAGACAAGATTTTGGAAGAGTTGGAGTTCATAAGGTCAAGACTGGGGTTCGTCAGCAACATGATGAGGGATGAAGAACACGCTGCCTTCTTCTATGTTCTCATACCCGAACTTATGCCCATACTCGACACTAGCAAGGCATTAGAAATGTTCAGAGCCTTTAATATACCATTGAGCGGAGTAGTAATCAATCAAGTTTACCCCGTAGACTTATTAAAGCAAAAAAATGTTCCTTCTTTCTTGAAAAACAAAATATCCATGCAACAGAAACACATGAAAACCATCCAAGCGGAGTTCGGTCCGTTAATTCGTGGGGTCATACCAATGTTTGACAGAGAACCCAAGGGTCTCAAAATGATTCCTGAAGTGGCTAAGGTATTGTTTAAAGAGGGTTCGTCATGAGTCTGAACTTTGGGGATTTTGTTTCTTCAAAGCCTCAGTTGAAGTATATGTTTTTCGGAGGGAAAGGTGGGGTAGGAAAAACCATAGTTGCGGCTGGTGCTGCTTACTATTTAGCGGAAAAGTTGGGGAAGAAAACGTTGATTTCGTCCACGAACCCTGTTCACAGTTTATCCAGCGCTTTTGGGCAAGACATTTTGGGCAAAGGTATACAGAAGATTAAGGGCGCGACAAATCTTTTTGCGGTGGAGATTGATGTATCGGAGACAATTAAGAGATATAAAAATGAAATACGTGAAAAGATATTAACGTTTTTAAAGTATTCAGACATCCCACTAGACCCAGAGTCCTTTGTGGACATAGCTACGACAAATCCTGCCTTTGAAGAATCCGCAATGTTCGACGATATGATAAATCTCATACTCAAGGCTGATTTTGACGCCTACATTTTCGACACTGCACCAGTCGCTCACACCTATCGCCTCTTAGGAATGTCGAAGATTTATGATCTATGGTTGCATAAAATGGTTAAGAGCCGAGAGGAAGCCTTGTCACTTCGCGTCAAATTGTCGTTCCGGAAGGAAAAGATACTAGAACAGATTAAGAAAGATCCTATGCTTGCTAGCCTCTTAAGCACAAGAGAGCAAACTGAGAGAGGACGCAAACTATTAACAGATAAGGAGAAGACCGCCTTCTTCTTCGTCACCTTGCCGCTTTCTCTTCCGATTGCGGTGATTGAACGGTTCATCGGTTGGGTTAAAGCCTTTGATATTCCCACCGGCGGAGTTATAGTGAATGAAGTTCTTCCGAAAGAGGAGTTTGACCTAAAGAACGCCACATCCTACATAGTCAACAAGATCCAAGAGCAAGAGTATTACTTAAAAATCATTCACAACAAGTTTCCTGGAATAGTTCGTGGTTACGTTCCGCTGTATGAAACTGAAGTTGCTAGTTTGGACATGATTGCCCGAGTTGCTGAAGCGTTGGGTAAAAAATAAAAAAGGGGAAACTAAGCTTAAGCAGTTGTTTTCTCCGGCTTTGCTCTCAGTCTCTTGAAGGCTTTGGCTCCCTCGTAACACATGAAAAGACCGAGAATCAATAGGAAAACATTTACACAAACTGCAAATAATGTTCCTATCGCAGAAGTCACCAAGTAACCTTTTGGACCCCAAATTCCATCATATACTAAGTATGTCAATGCTGACAGAGTTGTCACAAGCATAAAAAGCATCGGAATCAGTGTATATATTGTGGGGCGCTTCTCTTTTGTAAGCCACAACGATACAATCATTAATGCCAACCCAGCCATCAGCTGATTAGCCCCACCGAAAGTGCCCCAAATATAACTAAACGCAGCGCCAGTGTGTGGACTTGTTAATATATAGACGATTATGCATACCATGATGGCGCTGAAGTATTTATTTTTGAATACTCCGCCAAAACGTGGTCCAGCCAAATCAGAGAGTACTAGTCGAGTGATTCTGAGCCCAATGTGCATGATTGTTATCGCTAGTATAATTAGCATGACTGATGTCAATGCTCTTCCAACATTTGTGGGAAGCCCAATATACTCTAGAAGCGTGGAACCGCCTGTAACGAAACTTCCGGCTGCCGCCGTTACGTTTTTGGTAGTAGCTGGATTTAAGATTGCAACTGCAGTTAATGATACTAGTGCCAATATTCCTTCTGCTAACATTGCGCCACCACCAATGAAGTGGGCGTCAGGTTCAGTGTCAAGTTGCTTTGACGAAACTGAGGAGCCAATCAAACTATGCCAGCCTGATATGGCGCCACAGGCAACTGTTATAAACATCATAGGCCATAACGGACCAGTCGGCGTAATAGCTGAGTCAAAGAAAGCAGTGGTGGATTGAAATTGGTAATTTGGCGCGCCAATGACGGCACCGATGATTATACCTATAATACCAGCATAGACTAGGTAAAAAGAAAGATAGTTTATAGGTTGTATAAAAACCCAGATGGGTAGGATGGCGCCAAGAAAGCAGAAAAGCAATGTTACAAATACCCAGAAGTCCATGGCGTTCGGGAATGGAGGCACAGCCCCAGTCGTCGGTACGGCGGTGAGTGGAGCCGTATAGGGGAGCGCTATGCCAGCCCAAATTCCGAGAAACATTACTATTACAGCAACTATAGTTGTGTAGACTATGTTGACCTTAAGCTTGTATGTTGCATAGCCTGACAAGACGCCTACTATGGCCACAATGAGCACTGGTATGGGACTAACAGGAAAAACTGGAAACAACTGTCTAGCAACTACATTAGTGAATGACGAAAGGATTAAGATCACGTACCAAAGAATGAACCACAGCAGAATTGTTCGAGCCCTTGGTGAAATCAACTCATAAGCTATAGGTCCGAAAGATGCACCTTCAGATCTTGCTGACACTATTAAGCTTCCATAGTCGTGTATCCAGCCAATGAAAATTGTTCCAAATAAAATCCAGAGTAAAGCTGGAAGCCATCCCCACTGAAGAGCAATTATTGGTCCAACTACGGGTCCTAGGGCAGCGATGCTTTTCCACTGAAAACCAAAGAGGACGTATTTGTTTGATGGGAAAAACTCAACCCCATCCATATATGTGTGTGCTGGTGTTTCTCGTTTAGGGTCGCACATTATGACATGACAGTCAAACCACTTCACGTAGACCCAGTAAGCAATTGCATACAATATTATGCCAAGCAAAATGACAATTACTGAAAGCATGGCTTTTCCTCGAAGACAATAGTCTATGGTTATCTTAATATAAAACTTACTATGCTACAGAACACTGGTATACCCGTTAGGTCTAATGAGGGAGCTTTAAAATGTACGAATTTGCCGCAATCTTTCTTCTCGCTCTGCTTTTCATAATAGTATACTTTGTTGGAATGCGTCGAAACAGAAAAATCGCAGTCAAATACGCGAAAGCTGTAAAGGATTATATGTCTCCGCGAAGCGAGTTCGTAGGCTTCCGCCCGTACAGCCGTGGAGGATTCAGGACTTTATGCAAACTTAAGGAAAAGGAGGCTTTCACACAAATTGCGATGGCAGTAAGCCTTGTTGACCGCGAGAACTTGATGCATTATCCCCTCTCTTTATTAACTAAGGATCGCGACCGCCTTGCATGCTGGGGTTTTCTTAAAGACTCTATACTCTTTGACCTAGAAATTTTTTCAAATCCAGATGAAAAGGTGTGCCAAAAAATGGCTTCGGAGAAAAACCTCAAAGAGATAACTGTAAAGAATGCGTTAGGCGCGTCCTTCGCTGTTATGACATCGAATCAAAATTCTGCAGATAGATTTCTATCCAATCGTAAACTAGAAAAGTGTGTTTTGGAAGCGAAGGATTCTGTCAAACGTCTTTCCTTAAGCAGTAAGGATTCGCGGATATACTTGATCGGTGAATTACAAGAGGATTCCTCCATAAAATCACTTGTAGACATTCTTATGTGCTGCGGAGAGCAATGTAGAAAAATTTAACTGTGAGATGTCGTCAAAATTTACATTCTAATTTTTATGTCTCGATGAAGTGTTTCTGTAACTCTACAACAGCTGTGCTATCTTTGGCTTTTGCGTAACTTTCAAGCCTTTCCTGGTTTATTTCCAGAAAAGTGTGTCCCCACTTGAAAATCGAGAGCAATCTAGCAGCTTCTTCATTAAATCCTGCAATGTAAAGGGCAGCAACCAAAGCCTCCACCGTAGTGAGTTTAGTTGGTTTGCCGAAATTGACAGGGTTGCCCGCTATCAGAAATGGAAGGCAGCGAGACGTTCCCCTCGCATGTTTTATCAAAACTTTTTCGGCGTGTTCCCAGCTGCAATCTAAACCAACTAGTCCAAAATCTTCGATGCGTTTTCTGTCGGCTGGTGAAAATGCAATTTCTGAGAAGGGATTAAGGACAACAGCCCTCTTCGGCAAAAGCTTTAATTGGCGTACTATGCGAACTAGTCCATGGCGTTTTAGCTTTAAGCCTGTGCACTTTTGGGGGTCGCATTGTCCAGCATGGTAAACAATGATTTTAACTTGTTTTTGCACTTGTTTTGCGCACCTTCAAGTGGCTCATGGGGTCGTTTAATACATGCAGAATCCATTGGATTAGGTCTGTGGAAACCATGTGGTAGCCCTTTTCTTCGAAAACAAAGTCTCCAGCAGCACCGTTAACAAAGGCTCCGGCAACAGCAGCTTCAAAAGGGTCTATTTGCTGAGCTAAAAAGGCTCCAACAATTCCAGAAAGCACATCCCCAGTTCCGCCCACGGTCATGCCTGGATTGCCTGTAAAATTGAGCTTGAAGCGTTTTTCGTCTGAAATTATGTCGACCGGTCCTTTCAAAAGCACTATTGCGCCTAACTCTGCCGCTGTTTTCTGCACTTCTGAAATTTTTTCCTTTAAACCTTCTGGTAGCTTCTTACCAGTTAGTATGGCGTATTCTCCAGCGTGAGGCGTTAGCACTATGGGCACGTTTAGTTTCCTTTTAAACTCTGCAAAAGCCTTTAAGCCATCCGCATCTAGAAGCAGTGGTTTTGCCGCACCTTCGACAGCCTCAATTACAGCTTTAACGCCTTCTCTAGTTTCTGGATGCAAACCAAGGCCTGGCCCTAGAGCGATGGCGTTGGCTGCTTCTATGTACGTTTTTAGGGCAGATACATTGCCTACGTTTAGGTGTGTTCCCTCAAGTTTTATAGTGATTAAATCTGGTGACATGGAAGCGATGGCATGAGCGGTTTTTTCGGGAGCAGCAACATAAGCCAAATCAACGCCTGTGCGTAAAGCAGCTAAAGCCACAAGGGCCGGAGCTCCTGAGAAGGTTTCGCTTCCCCCAATAACTAGCAAACGTCCAAAGTCTCCTTTATGAGATTCTGATGGACGAGGTTTTGTAACTAGCAAAACATCTCCTGGACCAGCGAATTTTTCGAACTGTTTTGGCAAGCCTATGTCCTTTACAATTAATTCGCCCACGTATTCTCTTGCACTTTCAAGTCCCTTCTTTGCTTTGTGAAAGGTTATTGTTAGATTGGCTTTTACAGCTGTGCCTAATATCTCTCCAGTGTCAGAATCTATTCCGGTTGGCACATCAGCAGCAACTCGAAAAGCATCTAACGCGTTGATTTTTTCGACTAACTGTGAGATTGGAGGCTTCAGTTTTCCCTTTGTTCCTGTCCCAACAAGTGCATCAACAACTATTTCCGCGGTTACATCTGGTATAAGTGAGCTGTCATCCACTTCATGGATGGAAACATTTTCTTTTAAAAACTGTAGAGCATTCCAATTTTCCAAAGTAGCCCTATGAGAGATTTCCTTAGCCTTTCCGGCAAGGATGACTGTAACTTTAAACCCTAATGAAGATAGGTGTCTAGCTGCAACGAAGCCGTCGCCGCCATTTCCGCCTAAACCACAGAAAATGGCAACAGACTTGTCTGGTTTAAATCGTGAAGCAATCTCTAAAGCTATGTTATGTCCAGCATTTTCCATGAGTTGAAGTTGGGATACTCCGAAGTATTCGGCGTTCAGTTCTAAAGCGCGCATTTCACGGCTTGTAATAGGTTCTAACATGTTTAAACCTAATAGTTATTATCCTAAATAAAAGATAAGAGTATCTTTTCTAAAGTTAATGCCATATTTTGTCATTCGGTCGATGAGTTTTAACCAGCCTTCTGCTTGCTCTGCTCTATAGAAATATACGTTTCAAAAGTTAAATTGAATTGTACAATAGTGTGGTCAAAGAGTGGCAAGAAAACACATTGTTAAGGTCGTTTTAAGCCTTGAGCAAAAGGAGATACTGGATAATATTTGCCGAAAGATGGGGCAGAGCGAAAGCGAAACCCTACGCATAGCTTTCTTAGAATACGCAAAAAGCATAAGCCTAATCACAGAAAAAGTACATGGAAAAACACAGCTCGCTCTAATTAATGATGAAAAAAGATTATGCGAAAACAATAATTAGAAATTGATGAGAAAAAATTAGTATCTGACTGATGGAGCAGATGGGTTAATGGTTAGAAAAGAACGATGTCCCCAGTGTGGGAGTAAAAAAATACTGATAATTCAGAAGAATCAGATAGATTCTTGTTCTATGAGAATGTAAAACTACTTATACTCAAAAACATGGATAATATTTTGTGGTAGAATGTCTGCAACAAGAATTGGAAAAATTCAAAATGGAACTGTAATAGACCATATAACCGCTGGGAAAGGAGCAAAGGTAATCGAGGCTTTAAATTTAGGCGGAAGTGATAAGATAGTCTCCATGTTGATGAACGTTCAGAGCAAGAAATTAGGTAAAAAAGATGTTGTAAAAATAGAGGGCGTTCATTTAGATCCTAAAGAAATCGCACCGAAAATTTCACCATTTGCACCTAAAGCGACAGTCAACCTAATAAAAAACTCTAAGGTCTCAGCCAAAGTGAAAATAGAAACTTTAAAATCCAAGAAATCCTAACATCCAATCTTCCCATATCAAAGATGCAATTTGCCCCGTTTAGCGAGCAAACTGCTAATCCCTTTTTTCTCTTCTTGGAATATGCGAAAAGCATAAACCTCATAACAGAAAAAGTCCACAGCTAACGTTATGATCTCTTTACAATTAAACATCTTACTCATTTGACGGCCTCAAGTCAACTACATTCAGCTTACTCTCAATTGCACGCGCTATAACTATTCCTCTCTACATTCACCCATATCTAATACCTGCCTGTTCTCATTTCAACCGCCCATTCGTTCAATGTTTCTTCTGATAAATCTTCTAACATCTTTTTCATTATGTTCGTTGGTATTTTATCAACAACATTTCCACAGATGTAACATCTTATCTTAAAGTGTGTTTCTTCAATCGGTACAAGGGGCATGTTACAGTAGGGACAAATTAAACAACCATCTTTATATTTGGGTGGACTTACTTTTGTCCTCTTCTTTTCCATTCAATGCCCTCCCTATAATATTTTAGTAAGTGGTGTAAGTTCAACGTTTTTGCTCTCCTCTCTAAATATGACCATTCTAATTTATCGTACATATTTGTTAAAGTTGTCACTATATCGTGAAAATCACCCGTCCCCGCTCTTCTTGATTTCAGTTTGGTTATTATATAGTCTTCAGGCGATACTATGTTTACGTTAGTTCCATTAATAGTGACAGCCTTTTTGTTTTTAAATGAGTCATATGTTAATCCTAAGTGTTGCGGTTTCAATATGATATCCAAAAAGGTCTTTGTGCCTAAGTCTTTAAATTTAAAAACATCTGTAGTTCCTGAAACCGGGTTATATCTTTCAGGCGAAAGCATTTTGAATAACTGTTCTTTACCTATAGGTGTCATTATGACCAAATCTACATCCCATGAAGTTCTGGGTCTACCATAGTACTGAACAGGAATAGCACCAATAACTAAATACCTAACCTTGAATCTATTTAACAATTTGACGACATTTTTAAGTGATTTTCGCACGTTTGGTGGTACATACTGACTGTTATTCAACTAATGTTTCAACTCCTTTACAATACTTCAAGAACTTTCTTTTGATATTTGTTCAATTCCATACTCTCCATCCCAATGCATTGTTGTTTTATACTTAATGTTCCGACATCTTTAGTTAGCACATAAGATAGGGCATAGGTGCATAGATTCTTTTTCTGTATCGTTTATACTTTTCCAAAGCACCATGTCTCATTCCGCTAAACTAATGATATAAAGATATCGTAAAATCTTTTCTATTTCCTTTTAAATCATTTCTATTATCTGTTCAACTTTGGACTTGGGAATTTCTTTCATCCATCGACAGTCCGAAAACGACTCCCGTTTCTCTGGGCACTCCTCATACCACTCGCATCCTCGACAAAACCTACACTATTATGATCTCTTAACAATTCTGATGAGTCTTTTGGCTAAACAATGATTTTGCCGCATTTTTCACATTTAGAAACTTGTAATGGTTCATACATGGGGATAAAAAAATTTGACCTTGGGCTCTGGAAAGTTTTGCTCAACGAAAACCTTGTTTACTAGAACTCTATTCCAATGACCACAGGTTTAACATCGCATTCTTAGAATTCTTCTCGTAGAAGTACTTCCCTCGGGCATGTAATATACTTACGATATCATAGATAAAGCTAATCAAAGTTAGCATTAAACGGTCAGTTTGCTCTCTTTTCCTCGTTTGCCTATTAACTCGAGGATTCGCCTTTGCGTTTCTTCTGAGTCTGGTACAGCGATCATTGTTGGGAAACCCCACCCGACTCCTGCATACCATCCACCATACCCTATCTTCACCTCTCCTGCCATTTCCCTTACAACTACGCCGCTCACGCCACATATCGTTTCCAAAAATGTCCTACTCACAGCGACATCAGAGATTCTCTCAAAGGGAACGCTCGTTACCTTGTAGCCTATTACCCCATGCCTCCAGATCACTCGCTGATCCGTGACCCAATAGTGATATTTCTTGTACATCAAGTTGACAAGAACAAGCGTTAAAGCAACGATGATAGCCGCGAGAATAATATATAATAAAGCATAGGTCGCGAGTAGAGGACCTATCCCTACTTCGGTAATCGGAGCACCGCCAGTTAGCACATAGAAGGTCATGGCGATTATTACGTTTATCATAGCCAAGAAAGGAAGCTCTCTAAGCACAGCGTTAACCATCACATATCTCTTGAAATTAGGCGTTGGTGAGACGTCCATAATTAAGCACTCACCTTCAAGTAAATGCAGCTCGGACACAGGCACTTCCATTAATAAATTATGTTAAGGTACAATAAATAGTTACAGGGTTTTGATGTGCACTCTGTACAATGCAATGCAATAGCCTCTCTGTTTCTTAAAGAATCATCCACAACATCCCAAAAAACCTTAGGGACAAAACCAACTCACCCACACCAAGAACCAACTTCTATTTGGCTCCAAATAGAGGGGCTAGAAACCGTTGCACGCACACAAAAACCGCATATCACAGCAAAATATTTTAATGCACAAAGGCAAACAATAAGTGAGGAGAAATAGAATGCCCACAGCATTCGTGCTAGTAAATACAGAAATAGGCTCAGAAGCAGACGTACTAAAAGATTTAAAGAAAGTTGAGGGAGTAGACGAAGCCTTCGCCGTCTACGGAGTCTACGACATAATCGCAAGAGTAAAATCAGACACAATGGATAAACTCAAAGAAATTGTAACGTGGCGCATCAGAAGACTTGACAAAGTCCGGTCAACATTAACAATGATAGTCGTCGAAGAAACAAAATAACCAACACTTCCTTTTTTTATTCATATTAATTAATCCCCTTTATCATTTCTATTTTAATCTCTAATTCGTTGAAAAATGGGCTGCCATAAATGACTACCCTGAAAAACATGAACATAGGACTAGACGACACAGATTCAACAAGAAAAGGATGCACAACATATGTTGCCGCCCTTCTCGTGGAAAAACTGCAAAAACTAGACGTCAAATTCATGGACTATCCAAACTTAATCAGGCTAAATCCTAATGTGCCATGGAAAACAAGAGGAAACGGAGCACTGTGCTTAAGAATGCAGTATAATGAGAATGCTGAGAGCCGAATCAAAGAAACCGCCATAAACACTGTTGAAGAACATGCAGACTTAGAATTTAAAGGCACAGACCCCGGCATAGTCTTCTTCAAAAAAGCGAAAATTCCAAAAGAAATCAAAATCTTCGCCAAAAACGCAATAACTGGAATTGTAACCCTTAAAGAGGCGCTAAAACTTCTAAAAAAGTTTGAGGCTGAGGCTGTAGGCTTCAAAAAGAGGCGAGGAATCATCGGTAGTTTGGCGGCTGTTGGCGAAACTCTCCAGGGAGACCATACATATGAAATCCTTGTGTACCGCGTTCCAGAAAATTATGGCTTAAAACGAAAAGTAGATTCGACTTCAATTTTCGAAATGGATAAGGTGACAGCACCATATACCTTTAACAATGTTGACCTGGAAAAACGTAGAGTCATCATTACACCGCGGGGACCAGACCCTATTCTTTTCGGCATCAGAGGAGAAACCCCAGAAATTGTAAAAAACGCATTTGAAATTGTCAAGCCTCTAGAGCCTGTAGAAAGATGGGTAATTTTTCGCACAAATCAAGGAACAGATGCCCATCTGAAACGAGTTGAAGAATTAAGCCAAATAAAACCGTATAATCCAATTATTACAAGAGGAATAGTGTCGACAAGCCCGAAGATCATTCCACTAAGACATGTAGTTTTCTCAATTAAGGATGAAAGCGCGCAGGTGGACTGTGCAGCATATGAACCAACTGGCGCTCTTCGCAAAATTGCGAGGAAGCTGATTGTTGATGATTATTTGGAAGTTTACGGAGGTGTCCGCAAGCCTTCTAAGAATAATCCTTTAACGATAAACCTTGAAAAAATTCGCTTGTTAAAGCTTGCACCAAAAATTGCCTATCAAAATCCGATTTGCCCAAAATGTGGCAAACGGTTGAAATCCATGGGAAAAAATAAGGGTTTCAAATGTGATAAATGCGGTTCACGATACCCGAACCTTGGAAAGGTTGAGGTTAAATTCAAACGCGAGATACAAAAGGGGCTTTACATAACTTCAACAAGGTCTCAGAGGCATTTAACTAAGCCATTTAGCCGTTATGAAAGGAAGAAACGTGGCACAACAGCTAAAAAGCTGATTGAAAATTGGCATTTTCCCTAGGTTTTTTCTTCGTTGACTTTGAAGATTTCGCATAACATTTGATACAATTCGTCGCCGCCCTCCACTTTTGAGAATAAGTCTTTCTCTGCTTTGAGGAGTCTTCCCATAGTTTGATATGTCTCTCGCCATTCCATTTCTTTCCACATCATGCGATAATTCTTCATTTCAATCCAGGCTCGGAAAATTAAAACAGCGAACATACCCAGCGTAATGGAAAGGTTTAGTATGTATATGTCTATTATGTCCAGTTTTTCACCTCCTTCACATCGCATGCCTCGTATCTTATTTTAGCAAAACACATTTAAATCAAACTTATGATAGCATATGCGAAATGAAGGGTTATGGATGAGTGAAATCTTATCTCCACTTGCTTACCAGTTGGGCATTGGTGGAATAGGCGGCTTTGTGGTTGGATATGCCTTTAAGAAAATAAGCAAGCTTATAATTGTCTTGATAGGCTTGTTCATAATTGTACTTCTTTATTTAGGCACCAGCGGTATCATTAGCATAAATTATGAAGCTCTTTGGAAAGCACTGGAAGGTTCGTTTAGCTTTGCTGGCCAAGCAGCAGGATGGCTTATTGGCTTAATATCCCTTCTACCCTTCATGGGAAGCTTCATTGTCGGCTTTCTGCTGGGCTTTAAACTTGGATAGCAAAACAGTTTAAATGTTCGTAGCTAGTTAACCCTTTAAAAACTCGAAATTACACTGTTTATTGGAGCGTCTGAGAATTGGAGAGGTTTCCCAAAGAAGAGTACAGTCTTCCATTCTTTAAAGAAGAAGGCTACGTTAGGAAACGTTGTCCCAGATGCGGAAAGTATTTTTGGACACAGAATTCTGACCAAGAAAACTGTGGAGAAGCAACCTCGGAAGAATGCGCCTTTTACACGTTCATAAATAATCCACCTACAAAGAAAAGTTACAGTTTACGCGAGATGCGGGAGGCTTTTCTATCATTTTTTGAAAAGAACGGACACACTCGCATAAAGCCCTATCCTGTTGTGGCGAGATGGCGAGATGATATTTATCTGACGCATGCGAGCATAATTGATTTTCAACCGTATGTGACCAACGGAATTGTGCCGCCACCTGCGAATCCGCTTGTGATTTCTCAGCCATGTATACGCTTGGTGGACATAGCTAACACCGGTCCAACGTTTGGCAGGCACCTCACCATTTTTGAAATGGGGGGAGCGCATGCGTTTAACTATCCAGATAAAGAGGTTTATTGGAAGGATCAGACTGTAAGGTATCATCACGATTGGGTTACAAAAGATTTGGGTGTAAAGTCTGATGTTGTTTACAAGGAAGAAGTCTGGTCTGGCGGCGGAAACGCGGGGCCATGCCTTGAGTCTATTATTCGAGGTTTAGAGGTCGCCACGCTGGTTTTCATGCAGTACAAAGTTGTCAATGATGAATTTGTTAAGTTGCCGATACGGACGGTTGACCCTGGCTACGGCATAGATCGTTATGCTTGGCTTTCTCAAGGCGTGCCCAGCGGTTTCCACGCGGTTTACGGTGACTTGCTGGAAAAAATCTTCATGATGGCTGACCTAACTAAAATTGATGATGAGTTGTTGAAGAAAATAGCCGAAGTTTCCGGTTTAGTTAATCTAGATAAGACTGCAAGCAGGTTGAAAACTAGAAAGAAGGAAGCGGCACTAGTTGGGTTAACTGTTGATGAGCTTGACAAGTTTCTGGTTCCAATAGAAAATGCGTTTGCGGTTGTAGACCATACAAAATGTTTAAGCTTCTTACTTTCGGAAGGCGTTGTTCCATCAAACATTCAAGCAGGATATTTGGCAAGGCTCATCTTTCGTAGGATTTACCGATTGTTAAGAATGCTGGATATTCCTGGCAAATTGTATGACATTGTGGATATGCAAATCAACTTTTGGGGTGAAGATTTTCCGCATCTTAAGGAAATGCGAAGCGAGATAATGGAGATGCTTCAGGTCGAAGAGGAGAAATTCGGAGAAACAATTAAGCGCGGCGAAAGAATGGTGAAGCGCATTTCTAGCGAGCTGAAAGCGGAAAAGAAGAAGATTCCGATAGAAACTTTAACAGAGCTTTATGATTCTCATGGGTTTCCACCTGAAATTGTTAAGCAAACAGCAGAAACAGAAGATTTGAAAGTGGAGATTCCAGACAACTTTTACGCTTTAATCGCCCAAAGACACATGCAAGCATCTAAACCAGTGGAAGAAGAAGTTAAGTCAGAACAGGGGTTGGAAACAGCTGTTTCGAACATTCCTGAAACAGAACAGCTATACTATCAAGACCAGTACATGAAAGAGTTTGAAGCAAAAGTCCTCAAAGTAATAGGTAATGAGTATGTTGTTCTTGACAAAACATGTTTCTATCCAGAAGGCGGAGGGCAACCAGCAGATAATGGCTATCTCATGTTTGATGGAAACAAAGTTGAGGTTGTTGATGTTCAAAAAGTTGGCAGAGTCATAGCACACAAGGTAAAAGGCGGCGCTGTTCCAAAAGAAGGTAGTACTGTCCAGGGAGTAATTGACTGGGATAAGCGATACAGTCTTATGAAAAACCATACGGCAACTCACCTGATTAATGGCGCTGCAAGACGCGTGCTTGGACAACATGTTTGGCAGTTTGGAACACAAAAGGGCATAGACAGTTCTAGACTAGATATTTCACATTACCGCAGACTAACACCTGAAGAAATACACAAGATAGAAACATTGGCAAACCAAGCGATTCTGCAAAACATGCCAGTTGAAACCGCATGGATGCCAAGAAACGAAGCTGAAAGCCGTTACGGTTTTAGGCTGTATCAGGGCGGCGCTGTTCCGGGCAAAGAGATTCGTGTTGTGAAAACTGGAGAATGGGATGTTGAAGCATGTGCTGGAACCCACTTGAAAAGTACGGGCGAAATTGGGTTTATCAAAATTATCCATGCGGAAAGGGTTCAAGACGGTGTGGAAAGGCTTGTCTATTCGGTTGGAATTCCAGCCTTGAAGGCTGTGCAGGAAAATGAGCGATTGCTCTGGAAACTTTCAGAGATTTTGAATGCTCCGTTAGAGAAGCTGGATAACACAGCGGAGAAACTTGTTAAGGAATTAAAGGAAGCGAATGCAGAAAGAAGAAAACTTATCAAAGAAATTGCAGAGAGCGAAAGCGCGGGCTTGGGGGCAAAACCAGCTGAAGAGATTAAGGAAATAAGCGGCTTAAAAGTTGTATTTCGCGATTTTCAGGAATCAATTGATGTTGACCGAATGGTTCAAACAGCAAGCGAAATAATCAAAAGAGACGAAGCCACAGTCACAATATTTTACGGAACAGACGGAAAAAATGCACGAATAATGGTTATGGCTGGAAAAGTAGCCCTCAAAAAAGGCGTGAATGCCAACGAAATAGTTAGAGACTCCTCAGCAATTATAGGTGGCGGAGGAGGCGGAAAACCCAACTTCGCCCAAGGCGGCGGAACACAAACTGAAAAGCTGCCGGAAGCAATCAAAAAAGCCGAAAAAATGTTAAAGGAACAGCTAAAACATTAGAATTTGAAGATTTTTCTTTTCATGTAAATTTTTTCTCTTTTCCTTGACGAAACTCTTTTTAAGAGCTTAGAATTATGACGAGGAAAGATTGGTTGGACAAAAAATGACTAAAATACCATGGGGTGACCACTCTCTAACTCTAGCTCTTAACCCATTTTGGAAGGCTCTTGCCCGCTTCTTAGTAACAAGGTGCGAAAAATGTGGACAAGAACGTTTGCTCTCAGTTTTTGATGTCTACTCAGAAAGTTGGCACAATCCTTGCGAAACTTGCTTGCTGACATCAACAGCTTTAATGCCGCTATTGCGTTTGTTGTTCTTTAGTCTTGAAGTTGATGAGAGCACGATAAAACAGCTGTTGAAAGACCCGCTTATACGTAGATGCATGCTTGGCGTGGTGAAGGGAATTGCTAATTTCGGAATTAGGTATCCTCAGCCTACTGGCGCTCCGATAACTGTTGTGTGGAATTTCACTAATAGATGTAACCTCAACTGCTTACACTGTCATCAAGACTCTTCGCCAACTTCTTCTTGTCTAGAATTAACAACTTCTCAGGTTTTTAAGGTAATAGACAACATGAGTGACGCAGGCGTAGCTATATTAACATTTTCAGGAGGCGAACCGCTGCTACGCAGGGACATTTACGACGCAATTGAAAGAGCCAACGATAAAGGCATGCTGTGTACAATTGCATCCAACGGAACACTCATAACTCCTAAAGTAGCGGAAAAAATCGCTAAAGCTGGTATTAAAAGGGTAGAAATAGGCTTAGATGGCGCAAGAGCCGAAACTCATGACTTCTTAAGAAATAGACCTGGGAGTTTTAAAGCAACGATTGAAGGAATAAAAAATTGTGCTAATTTAGGTTTTGATGAATTAGCCGTCACTATGACTCTAAACTTAAAGAACGTTAATGAATTGGAAGAAACTATGATTTTGGCTGAAAAGCTTGGAGCCACAAGATTCTACCTAAACCGGCTTATACCTGCAGGTCGTGGAGCAGAAGCAAGGTACATTGATGTGACGCCTAGAGAGAAAATTGAGGCTTTGGAGGTATTGTACAGCAAGTTTTACAAGAGCGTAATAGATGGATGCGGGATGCAATGTTATGCTCGTGGAATGACCTATTATGCTCGTCTAGGCTACGAACGTTCAAAAGGCAAAGTTTTCACAGTGAGTGAAGCTCTGTCAGGATATGAAAAAATGTTTCAAGAGAAGTTCGAACTTGAAGTTTCAAAGATTGTGAGAAAGCTTGCAACAGGTTTCGGCGGATGCTCTGCTGGTATAACCTATGCAGGGCTCACAGCTTCTGGAGACCTACTTCCATGCGTTCCTGCCCCAATAAAACTAGGTAACCTTCTCAAAAAAAGCCTTGAGGAAATCTGGATTCACAATGAACTTCTAAATTACATCAGAAACCGAAAAGCACTGAAAGGTTCTTGCAAAATATGCGAATATAGCGGCTTATGTGGCGGTTGCAGATATACCGCATACATCACTCATGGAGACTGGTTGGGACCCGACGCTTCCTGTCCTTTCGGGCCCAAAATCTACAAGCAAACAGAAAGGTGGAATAGCTAAAGTATAGAACGTGAAAGTTACTCGATATGAAGCTTTCAAGTGAAGAGTAAGGTTAAATGGCAAAAGTTGTGCTAAATACATGTATGAACTTCAAAACAGTGCTGGGCACGATTACGATTGCAGTTCTTTTCTTCTTTGGCATCATATTTGCTTGGTCTACAGGAGCAGATATTTCATTAGAGTTGAAAGCGACAAGGTTGATCATTGCTGCCATGCTGTTTATTGTAGGATTTGGGATTGCCTACTACATAACCAAGAAGCCAACAACAATAATCCAACGGTTAGAAGTGTCTGGACAGATGAAGGCAGTTCCGATTAAATGTCCGAACTGTTCAGCTTCGGTGGACGCTAACCAAATCAAAATTGTGTCTGGCGTGCCATATGCAACATGTCCCTATTGTGGACAAACATTTGAGGTAACTGAGGAACCGAAATGGTGAAAAAGCACTTTCTGCTAATAACTTTGGTTGCCATATTCGTTTTAATGATGTTTTTAGGAGTTGCCAGAGCACAAGAAAGAATCTATCATATTAACCAAGAAGGAGTAAAAATATGGATAAATAAAAACGGAACAATAGATCTGTTTTATAACATAAGTATAACACTTAGTTCAGGTCCAAACATAAACTATGTATTGATCGGTCAACCTAACCATGATTTCACAATGGGTCAAGCTGAAGATGAATACGGACATGTGTTGGCTACTTCAGACGCCAGTTCTGGAACCGAGTATAAAGTGCGAGTTAATCTTTATACGCCGTTAAGTGCTGGACAAACTATATGGTTTACCCTAGTTACAAATGTTGCTCACATGATATGGGAAGACACACTAAACCCTGGCAATGTTGGAATGCTGTTCAATGCAACTTGGTGGACAGAAGCAAGTGTGTTTGATCTCCGCATTTTAGTTGTTCTACCGTCTGGGATAACTGAAGATATGGTACAGAACGGTACAGTAAAAACATTAGAGCGCGCACCCTGGGGCGGCACAAGGCTTGAAGATGATGGAGTGGCAATTTACTGGGAAAGGCAAAATCTTTTACCTAATGAGCGATTTGGTGTTGGAGTTTCTTTTCCAGAACAATACGTGGAGCACTACGATTTACAGCCGACTGGTTTAGTTGCCTTTTTTCAGCGATACGGAACTGTACTCTTTGCATTTGCATTTGTTACTTTCCTGATAGGCGGTGTTATCATTGTTGTTCGTAAGAAATCGTATCTGCTTCCTAAAATTAGTATGGAGACCCTTGGAATAAAACGCGGATTAACAGCAGTAGAGGCTTCTTACCTACTTGAAATGCAGCCGACAAAAATAGTTACAGAAATCCTCTATAGCCTCTTACAGAAAAGAGCCATATGGGTTGAGTCCACAAATCCCTCGCTTAAACTGAAAATCATGGAACCATTTCAAGACAAGCATGGGACGTCTGAAACACGTCTCCGATATTACGAGATGGACTTTCTCAAGGCTCTAAAAGAAGATGGGACTCTTGAAGAAGAAAAGTTGGCGCATACAATAATGTTTCTCAGAGACGCTGTTGAACAAAAAATGCGGGGTTATTGCAGGCGTGACACAATCGACTACTACAGAAAAATTGTGGCAACTGCTTGGGAACAAGTGCAGCAGGCAGGCACATCTGAGCTAGCCTCTAAAGCCTATGACGAACAACTGCTGTGGCTCTTGCTCGATTCAGGTTTTCAATCGCGTACAGAAACAGCGTTCCGTGATAAGGCTTTCGAACCGAGTCCATTTTGGCTGTGGTACTGGTACGGTTATCACCATTACTATCCTAATCCTACGTACAAACCAAACGTGGAAATTCCTACTCAGTCAGCGAAGCCGCCAACAATTCCAGGAGCCGACTTCGCAAACAACATTGCGACTGCTGTGGAAAAAACTTCAAATAACATCGTGGTTAACCTCGAAAGATTCGCCAACGCTATTTTACCAATGCCAGAGGCGAAGGCTTCGTCTGAACCTGCTAGACACGAGGCGAGTTGTGTCTGTGCTTGTGCATCATGCGCCTGCGTGTGTGCTTGTGTTTCATGTGCTTGTGCTTGTGCAAGTGGAGGAGTGGGTTGAAATTATGAGTTTCTTACACAAAATCCTACGTCCGCCAAAAATTCCCCATGGCCGCTATACTTATCGAGGAAGAGACAGGTTTGCTGGTTTGGCTCTTCAGCTTCGCATCGAGCCAAATGGACAAGGGGTCATGGTTATCAACGCTAACACAGTTCTTTATCTTAACGAGACAGCGACTGCGTATGCCTACTTTTTCATGCAAGGATTGCCCACGGATGCTGTTTTGAAGAAGATACGTCGCATGTACAGAGTAAACGCGAAAACGGTGAAAAGCGACTATGAAAAGCTCGTCTACACGATTAGTACACTAGCGCAGACTGAAAAAGTCTGCCCCGTATCTTTTCTCGACGTAAAAAGCGTAGAACCTTTCACTCAACAGTATACTGCGCCATTACGCATGGATTTAGCGCTTACTTTCAAGTGCCAAAACAATTGTGTGCACTGCTATGCCGGTGGGCCGCATGAAACTTCTGAGCTTACTACAGAACAATGGAAAGAAGTCATTGATTGTCTTAGTCAAATCGGCGTTTTCATCTTAACCTTCACTGGAGGCGAACCGACCTTGCGGGAAGATTTGCCAGAGCTTCTACTTTATGCGCAGAACAAGGGAATGGTTACTGGGCTTATTACGAACGGTAGAAGGTTAAAAGATAAATCTTATGTTGAAACCCTTGAGAAAACTGGTTTAGACTTTGTTCAAGTAACTCTTGAATCTAAAAAAGTTGAGATTCATGATTTAATGACGGGAACCAAGGGAAGCTGGAAAGAAACTGTTGCTGGAATCAAGAATGCAGTTCAGACGAAAATTTACGTAACTACAAACACTACTCTCAGCAAATACAATGCAAATGATTTTTTGAAAACAATAGACTTCATTAAAGAACTTGGAGTTGCCGCTTTTGGATGTAACAGCCTAATCTACTCAGGTAAGGCAAACGCTGTAAGCGAAGAATTTGCCTTGCCAATTGAGGCATTGAATGAACTTTTGCCACAGATTCGTGATAAAGCCAATCAGCTCGGGTTAAAGTTTTTATGGTATACGCCAACGCAGTATTGCCGCTTCAATCCTGTTAAACTAGGTTTAGGCGTTAAATCGTGCACTGCTGCGATGATAAATATGTGTGTTGGACCCGCTGGCGATGTTTACCCATGTCAAAGTTACTTTGAGAGCCTAGGCAACATTCTGAAAGATGATTGGCAAAAGATCTGGAACCATCCGCTTGCAGTGCGAATAAGAAAGAGAGAATACGTAGAGCCAAAATGCAAAGATTGCCCTCAACTGCAAATTTGCGGCGGAGGTTGCCCCCTAGAACTACAAGACAAAAACTACATTTGCGCTGAAGCCCAGTAGTTTCTTGCTATCTCCGAATTGGTTTAGTTTGAGAGTTTATCAGTTCGAGTTTCTGACTATGCTTCAACCTTTTAATCCATTTCTCCCTTTTCATGGCTTCTGCTCTGGAGCCGAATTCTTCAACGTAAACAATTTTCTTAGGTCTGTGCATTCGTGTATATCTAGCGGCTTTTCCATTCATGTGAAGCCTCATCCTCGAATCTAGATCCTTAGTGTATCCAGTGTAGAAACTGTTGTCTTTGCATAAAATGACGTAGACATAATACGACATTTGCAGTTATTACTCCATGAAAGATTATTATTGTCTTTCCAAACTAAATATGATTAGCCCTTAAAGAACAAAAATTTATAAGAAAAGCTTTCCAATTCAGATTGATTTCTGTTCTAGAATATCTTGGTCATGCTGGAATTTAAAGACTGATAGAAGTGTCTTCTATTTTCGTTGTTCTCTTTTCTTTATTTCATTGTAGAGGTATTCATATTCAGCATATAGTTGTGGATGAAATTCCTTTCTAAAGCCTTCTACTAGAGGCTTCATTTTTTCCCATGTATAGATGGGTGCAGTGGGGAAGAGCCTTGCAACAAGGTTAAAGTCTATAAGTTTCATGTATAGAAGAATACCAACGCCGTTAAAGAATACGCTAACTGTGGCGAATGCTATGGCTTCTGGTTTTTCAGGAAACCCTGTAGGAGCATACTTTTTCTTGTAGTCGTTGAAGTCCTCAAATTCCATCGTCATGAATTTAGTATA
>Ga0209725_1000421_pt1 | contig 26283 bp, 28 predicted proteins | sample I18A1metaG_FD_184145 | JGI IMG/M metagenome (GOLD analysis project Ga0209725, IMG submission 184145) | Lake sediment bacterial and archeal communities from Gulf of Boni, Indonesia to study Microbial Dark Matter (Phase II) - ​I18A1 metaG... | ecosystem: Environmental > Aquatic > Freshwater > Lake...
AGACAGATGTTCAGAGAACGTCGAGAAGACGCGGTTCAATCGCTCTCTGACAGAGTTCTCATTCACGAACATAGGATCTACTCCAAAGCAATCCAACTCCTTGCTGACGGAAGACTGAGAGTAGACGAGTTTGTGACTCATGAAGGAGAGGCCCGAACGAGCAGGGTCGTTGCAATAGACCTCAGTGGCGACTGGGAAAAACGATGGAACGAGAGGCAACGGATTTTCATTGAGCAACAGAAAGCCATGTGGGCTGCAAAGGGAAGGCAAATCGTGGAGGATTGGCATTGACGGTCGTTATGCGGGCCGCACATATTTTTGAGCAAACCAAGGAGAAAGTCGCAAAAGAAGTGCGTGAGCTGAAGAAGATCGGAATTACGCCCGGACTTGCAGCGATACTTGCGATGGATGACGCAACAGCCAAGATGTATGTCTCCATGAAGCAAGAAGACTGCGGAGAAGTCGGTATTTACTCCGAGGTCTGCGAACTGTACAACTTCCCACCCGAAACGAGAGAGAAAGAACTCTGCAGGACAATTGAAGAGATGAATATCCGAGACGACATTACGGGAGTGCTGATCCAGATGCCCCTACCGGATTTCGTTGACAGATACAAGCCTTTCGAGGTCCTCGCGCCCGAGAAGGATGTTGATGGACTGACCCCTCAAAACAGAGGCAAGCTGATGAGTCGCTACAACTTTCAAGATGATGTTCTTCCCTGCACAGCAGCTGGCATACTTGAACTTCTTGACGCCTATGGGGTAGAGTTGAGGGGAAAGGATGCTGTCATAATTGGGCGTAGCGACCTAGTCGGAAAACCCTTGAGAAAACTTCTCGAAGATCGAGACGCCACTCCTGTCTGCTGTCACCGAGCAACAAGGAGCGCCCTAAACCGAATCAGAGAAGCGGACATAGTGGTCTGCGCAGCTGGAAGACCGCCCGAACTCTACAAAGAAGATGCTTTCCGGCTGACCTCGGGCATGGTAAAGGAAGGCGTCGTCGTGGTAGGGGTCGGAGCTAGAAAAGACGCTGCGACAGGAAAGCTATATTTTGACGTAGACTTCAAGGACGTAAAACTAAAGTCCTCTTACATCACGCCGAACCTCAATGGAGTTGGCCTGATGACTAGAGGAAGACTCTTGTGGAACACCATCCTGACTACTCGAGGCCTTGAAAAGTACTTACTTAATCCATACTGACCAAGCCTCGCCGGATAGTCGCCTAGAGGGCCGAAAACCGCGGAATCTAAGGCAAGAACCTACTTGTTTTTCGAGATGTAATTGGTCATGGATTCAAAGATTAGCTTACCATCTCCATAACTCTGAAGCCTTTGACTCTGTGTCCAGTCCGGTAACTGATATCCAAAGAAAGCCCTTTCAGGGTGAGGCATCAAACCCATCACAGTTCCGTTGCTGTTGCATATTCCAGCAATGTCCCACATTGATCCGTTCGGATTGTAGGGGTAAGTTTCCTCGGCATAAGTTCCATCTGGTCTCGCGAATCTAAACACGATCTGGTCGTTATCCATGAGCTTTCTGAAGTAATCCTTTTCCTTCCTCTTTGGGAAAAGGGCTCTCCCTTCAGCGTGAGCTATTGGCATACGAAGAAGCCTTCCTTTAGGAACCGCGCGCGTAAATATGCACTTCCCGGAGCTCTCATTCTTCAGGTAGAGGTAATCGTCAACTGAAGCCCATGTGCAACGGTAACCGGTTGGAACATTGCCTGCAAGAGCCATCTCGGGAGAATCGTCAGTAGTCTCGAAACCGGGCAGCAACCCAGTCTCGACTAGGACTTGATAACCGTTGCAAATTCCCAATACTGGTCGGCCCGTCTCAACAAATTCCTTCAGCAAATTACCTAATTCGTCTTTCAGAAGGTCTGCCCAAATGGCCCCTGCCCTCACATAGTCGCCGTACGCGAACCCGCCAGGGAAGACGAGGCCATCATAATCTAGAAGGTTTTGCTTCTCAATGAATCTCTTCACATGAACAACTTCGGCCTTTACGCCAAGATCTCCAAAAGCTCTTCTAGTTTCTTCGTCACAGTTTGTTCCGCCAACACGCATAATGCAAATCTGAATATCCTTTCTCCTCATTCACGCAACCCCGAAATGTCCCTTCCAAGCGCCTCGTAGAGCCTCTCCCTTCAAATCGACCAAGACTTTGCCGGACTTTCGAATCACAAGTCTTTCATCGCTTCGGACTTTGCCAATCAAGGCGTGAGGAATGCTTCGCATCGATTTTTCGAATCGTCGGGTGCTTCTGCTATCTACTTCGACTAGGAAACGACTGTTCGATTCAGAAAAGAGAATAACATCGTCTCGTAGTTGCATCGCAGAAGGAACCGAGTCCAGATCTAAGTCGGATCCGAACTGCGCTCCAAGGATCATCTCCGCCCCGGCAATCGCCAATCCTCCCTCTGAGAGATCATGGCATGACTTGACGCATCCCTTATCGATAGCGAGGGTTATAGCCTGCATTGTCTTCTTCGCAATGGGAAGCATGACCTTGGGAACGCTGCCTCCAGCTATTCTTCTGAGCTTGGAGTACTCGGAGCCTCCGAGTTCTGGATACGTGGTTCCAACCAAGTACAAAGGGTTGCCTTTCTTCTTCAGCTCTACCGATATGGTTCGCCGTACATCTGGCACTATGCCTACCGCACTTATCAGAAGAGTTGGCGTCACTGAACCCAAGGGCGACTCATTGTAGAGACTATCTTTGCCAGAAATGAACGGGGTTCCGAAACCTTTGCCAAAGTCGTAGCATGCTTGACACGCCCTAACAAGCGCTTCCATCCTATCAGGCTTCTCAGGGCTTCCCCACGTGAAATTGTCGAGTAGAGCTATCCTTCTTCCACCTACAGCCACATTGTTCCTCAGCGCCTCATCAATCGCAGATGCTGCCATCCAATACGGATCCAGCTTTCCGTAGTTCGGGTTCACTCCACATGAAATAACCACACCTCTCCAAGAATCTGCTAGCGGCTTAAGGACCGCGGCATCGTTCGGTGCACTGAACTTTCCTTGAAGAGGCTTCAGTACAGTGTTTCCCTGAACCTCATGATCATACGTTCGAATGACTGACTCTTTGCTTGCGATATTTGGTGCAGAGAGGAGCTTCAGAACGGTATCTGCAAGATCGCTTGGACGATCGAATGAGGGCTCGGAAACTTGGGCCGGCGTGATGTCTGCAGTTCTCTCTGCTCTCGGTGGCGAGAACAAGAATCGCAAGTCAAGTTCCAATATGGTTCTTCCAAGGTATGACACGGCTACGGTTCGGTCATTGGTGAATTTCCCTATTGGTGTCGCTTCGATTTCTTCATCCTCAAAGACTCCTAGGACTTCAACTAGGTTCTTTGGTGGAACGGATAACAACATTCGTTCCTGAGACTCAGAGATCCAAATCTCCCAAGGTGCCATCGGCGGAATCGTCTCTTTCAGTGGAACCTTGTCAAGCTCTATCTGTAATCCGCACTTGGATCTGTGCGCCATCTCTCCAGCAGCGCATGACAGTCCCCCTCCGCCGAGATCAGTTATCCCTGATGCCAGCTCCCGATCTCTCACCTCTAGGATGGCACGCTTCAGCTTCTCCTCTTCGATTGGATTGGGAACCTGAACTGCTGAGAGGGATGTCTCTTCAGATTTCTCTGTCAGTTCGGCGGAGGCAAAGGTGACGCCATGAATTCCATCCCTCCCCGTCTTTCCGCCAACTAGAAGAGGTACGTCACCGGGCCTCGTGTTCCTGACGAACCTCTCCATCGGAACAATTCCGACGCAGCCGCAATAGACAACTACGTTCCCGACATAGCTTTCATCGAAATAGATCGCCCCATTTACCGTAGGGATGCCCATGTTGTTTCCGTAGGTTCCGATTCCCGCGACTACTCCATCGAAGATGTACGTCGGATGATTGACTCCCTTTGGCAGTTTGTTGTAATCGAAGTCTAACGGACCAAAGCATAGCACGTCAGTGCATGCTATGGGCTTCGCCCAAACCCCGAGTAGGTCGCGTATCACGCCCCCAACCCCAGTGGCCGCGCCCCCGAACGGCTCGATGGCTGATGGGTGGTTATGTGTTTCAACTTTCGCTGCTAAGCCATAGGTGACCCCCCTCCTCCTCTCGAAGAGAACAATTCCTGCATTGTCTTGAAAGGTGTCCAAGCACCAAGAAAGCTTCAGATCCCTCGCTGGCTTCGCAATGTATGTTCCAAAAAGGTTCTTCGCCATAACTCGGCCATTCGATGAGATTACGTCTCCTTTGAAAGTCTTGTGAAAGCAATGTTCGGACCATGTCTGTCCAAACGTCTGCATCTCGACGTCCGTAGGATTTCGATCAACTCTGCCAAAGTATTCCTTAAGTGCCTTCATCTCCTCGATGGACAGTCCTAGTCCAAGCTCATTGCTTATGTTGAGAAGTTGCGGCTCATCTGAACTCCTAAGATCGATCTCAACTAAGGAGAACTGCGCATCTGTGCTCTTGACATACGTTGGAAGACTCATCTCACTTCCTCAATTGTCAAGAGCTGCGCGTTGTCTTTGACCGGATTCATCATGGGCGGGCTAGTGTATATCTGTCGAACCAATTCTTCTGCTTGCTCTCTGGAGTCCGCCTCAAGATAGATCTCCCAGTACCTTCCTGATCTCGCTCTGACGACTCCGGGAATCCCCTTCCTCTTCAGTCTCCAACTCAGTGTGTCTCCCTCCGGATCAGAGACCCCTTCGCGAGCGCGCACCACAATTCTTGCCCGATAGAGCATACGTTCACCTCGAATGCTCGACTTTACGGATTGCCATACGTGAACTTGCCAAAGTTACTTTCGATGATCACTTGGTTTCGCTCAGGGCCATCCTCAACCTCGCCAACAACTTTGGCTTCAACTCCGAAACCCTCAACTATGCTGAGGGCGGTATCGACTGCCTGCGTCTCCAAAACTACCTCGAAACCTACTCCCATATTGTAATCCTGAAACATGTCTCGCCACGATTCGTTAGATTCCTTCTGTATAAGCAGGAAGATGGGATCCGGCTGAAGGGCAGTGCGTTTGACATATCGTAATCCTCTTCCCAGGTGGAGACACTTCGTCTGCCCCCCTCCCGTGTTGTGGATTAAGCCTGTGACCGATGGTCCGAGTCTACTCAGGATCTTAAAGGCAATTGGAGCGAAAATTCTTGTCGGAGAAGTTATCGCTTCACCAATTGTCATTTCAAGGTCATCTACGCGGTCTTCAATCTTGAATCGTCCGTAGTATCCCACCGTTCCTCCTGTACGTATTTCAGGATGCTTCCTCTCATACTCATTGTTTAACAAACAGTGTCTAGCAAGAGTGACTCCGTTACACATGATCCCGCTGTTAGGTTTCCTTTCATAGCGAATCTTGCCTCCGCTTCTGATTCCAATGATCTTGTTTCCCGGCTGAATTCTTTCGCCTGTAACGACCTTGGACACCTCAACTCGCCCGTGGATGAATCCTGATACATCTAATGTGGAAAGCTGATCCGGCAGATCTGCAGTTTCTCCTCCGTCAAAAGACAGCGTGACCTCGTAGCCTCTTAGAAGATCCGTCAAATCTATCAGATCGGAGTTGAGAATCCTCAGTAGATCTTCCTTGGGGACTCTGGCCTTGTTGAGTGCAACATAATCTACAAAGCTGATCGGCTTGGCACCGACACACACTATGTCATCAAGATTCATCGCTACGACATCTTGCATTATTCCCCTGAACGAGTTGATGTCCCCAGTCTCTCTGAAGTTTAGGTAGTTCTGAACAGGCTTGCTTCCTGCACTATCTGTATGCGAAACTAAAGCATACTGTGGAAAGTCCGGGTCCCGCTTGACGACACAGAACGCTGTAGGATACATTGCCTGAATAGTTGGCTTGAAGATCTCAACTCCTTTCTTGCGTATGTCGACGCCGACCCTTGCATATTCCGATTCGCTCAATCCAACTCCACCTAGAAATGGCTGAAACATCTCTCTCCCGTGAAGACCATAGCCACTCCATACTCATCGCATGCATCGATGACCTCTTGGTCTTTCACCGAGCCACCGGGCTGAATAATGGCGACAACACCTTGCTTGGCAAGTGTGTCGACTGTATCACGGAACGGGAGATAGCCGTCCGAAGCGGCAACAGCGCCTACAAGCCGTTCCTTTCGTCCAGCTTCTACAGGTTTCTGAAGAGCCAGCCTAGCCGCTGTTACCCGGTCCTGTTGACCTGTTCCGATTCCCACTGTGCACCCGTTCCTGCTCACAACCACTGCGTTGGATCTTACATGTGCGCAAACCGTCCACGAAAAGAAGAGATCATCGTATTCTCTTTCTGTTGGAGGCCTCTTGGTAACGACCGTTACATCTGACTTGCCCTTGATCCGACTGCGATACGGCGCCGACATCGTTGCGAAGCCTTCCGGGTATAGACAGAGACCGAACTCATTTACATCTGCTGACGGAGTGACTAGGACCACTCTAAGATCTGACTTCTCACCGAGAATAGTCAACGCATCGTCGTCGAAGCCGTACGCTGCCACACATTCTATGTATGTGCGGATCAGCTCCTTCGCAGATTCACGATCTACTCTGCTATTCACTCCAACCGTTGCACCGAAGGCTGCTTGGCTGTCAGCCTCTCTTGCGTCCGCGATGATTTGCGTTAATGGAACACCCTCACCCTGAGCTACTGCAACTCCCGAAGGATTAAGATGCTTCATGTAAGCGCATGCAGGCCGTGAGAAGTTTCTCAATAACAAATGCGCTCTGTAGATATCCTCGAAATTTGTCTTGCTCAGTCCATGCTTTCCTGTTCTTAGTTCTCTGAACAGAGGAGCCTTAGCGAATATCGCCGCTGGGTAGCCCGGATTGTCACCATATCTCAGGCTGTAGACCTTTTCCAGAGAGATCTCGGTATCTCCCATCAGGATCTTGATCTTTGATGGAAAACTCTCCTTCACAGCAGTTCTGTACATCTTCCTAAGGCGGATAGTATCAGACATCAAGTATCGCCAAGTCTTGACAAATACTCTCTGATGGCTGAGTCATATCTGGATGTGAGAGCGAACGCTTCCCTAGCGAGTCTTCTTCTACTTCTTTCCGAGACCTCTCCTTTGTTCTTCTTGATCTCCTCCACGAATCTCCCATATTGACCCGGATGAGTGAGCACTGAGACTCTTCCAGTTAAGAGCGCGGCCTTTGCTGCTGCCCTTATCAACGCTGAACCTCCAATGTCTATGTTTTCCGCAGCTTGTCGCAGTGTCACTCCTTCTTTCGCGACAACAGCTTCGAAGGGGTAGAGGTTTGCAATCAGAAGGTCGATAGGGACGATTCCTTGTCGATGCATGTATTCCCTATCGTTAGGGTCGTTGGGGTCTAGCATTAGGCCTCCGTGAATCTTCGGATGAAGCGTCTTGACGAGGCCATGTGGGGATTCTGGATAACCCGTAAAGAATGATGTCTCAACACATCTGTATCTGAGTTCCATTATTCTTCTGGCTGTTCCACCTGAGGCGATGATTTCAGACCCGAGGGATGAGAGGCAGGGCAACACTGTCTCAAGTCCTGACTTGTCATAAACGCTGATCAGAGCCCTCCGAATCATCTGGTTCTCACCAAAGACTCTCTTCCTTCAATCTCTCTTCCCAATAGGCAAGAACCTTGTCAACCTTGGATGAGGCTATACCCAGATATTTCGACGGGTCACGAATCACTTCCAAGTGCCTTGATGAGAGCTTCTTGACGTATGGTTGAAGAGATTGATCGGACATGATGAGGTCTACTATTGGTCTTCCCGTGCGAGATGACTCAACACTCAATTTCCTCACATGCTCATGTGCATCTGGATGCCCTGTTGAAGCGAGAAGAAGATAGAGCGGCTCGGCGACAATCGAAGGAATGGCAAGATCGAGGTTCCTTCTGAGATTCGTCCTGTCAACAACGAGCTTTTGGCAGACTTTGCAGAGTCTTCTGACGCAGAAGTCGAATGCCATGAGGATTTCCGCGTCGTATCTCTGGGAGGCTGAATTCGTGAGGTCTCTCTGATGCTCCGAAACTTGGTCGAGATACTTTGTTGTCATCCTGGGAACGAATTCCTTCCAAAGGCTCTCAACATTCTCAAAGCTCTCTGGGTTCTTCTTGTGAGGCATAGTAGATGAGCCAACCCTTTCCTCCTCGAAAGCCTCGCCAACCTCTCCTATCTCCGACCTCTGTAGATGCCTCATATCTCGCGAGAAGTTTGCCAGAACACTCCAGGCCGATATGACGCTGTGGATTAGGTCTGTAGTAGGCTCCGGAGGAACTATTTGAGTTGAAACAAGAGCTGGCTTCAATCCTAGCAAGGACAAAAGTTCTCTCTCAAACTCTTCTGGATCTGAAATGAAAAGAGATGAGGCGTTATACGCTCCCACTGCTCCGGAGAACTTTCCAACGAATGTCTGTGAGGCTTCTTTCAACTTCAGGATCCTGTTTCCCCAACGATTCACGTATTGGGCTAAGGCAAAGCCAAAGGTTATTGGTTCAGCGAACTGGCCATGAGTCCGACCGATTTGAATAGTGTCACGTTCCCTTCTGGCCAGTTCAATCCAAATCTTCTCAAGCTTTACCATGTCTGGGATTATGACCGATTCAACGGCCCGTTTGTATCTTAATGCGTTGGCCGTGTCGACAATGTCGTATGATGTTGCGGTCAGATGCACGTAAGGCTTTGCTTGGTCACTGACTTTGCGTTGAATCACGTTGACGAGTGCACGTATATCATGTATCACTCGCCCTTCTTCTTTCGCAACTTCTGTCGCAGTGACAGAGTCCGAGGCTACCGCAATCTCTTTGGCAGCATTTGCCGGGCAGACGCCGCGTTTCGCCAGAGCCTCGGCAAGAGCCTTCTCTACCATCGCCTTGTATTTCACGAAGGCTTCAGCGGAAAGGTAACGATCCAGCTCCCTCACAGAATATCTGCTATCTGTTGGAGAGCACACGCTGAATTTCGGAATCATATCTTCTGAAATCTCGCTTCACCTCCCCAAGATTCTGAGGACTTCATCCAGGCTCCTTAAGTCCAAGTCCTCTATTTGCCTATTTCCGCTCAAAACCTCATACGCTCCGACACATCTTTTTGAAACCTCATCTATCATTAGTTCGGGCAACTTTGGAGGAGTTCCTTCTCCTGTGAATTCACTATACTCTCTTAGGAAGACCCTCAGAAACTCCTTGTCCAGCGCACATGCCTCCTGTGGCTCTCCTACTTTGAAATGTTTGTCACTCCAAAAGCGAGCTGAGTCGTGGGTTGGTGGTTCGTCGATCTGCATCAGAACGCCACGACATCTTCCATATTCGACCTTGAAATCTGGGACTATTATTCCTCTTTTCTTCGCTTCATCACGATAGAATTCGTAGAGTTTGAAGGATGTCTCCTGAAGGATGCGCCACTCACCTTCAGTAAGTAATCCTCGATCGATCGCTTCTTTCCTAGTTATGTTAAGATCGTGACCGATATCTGACTTCGTTGTAGGAGTTAGAACCGCTTGGGGGAGTTCTTCTGCCATTTTCAACCCATTGGGCAACAGGATGCCTCCGAAATTCCTTTCGCCTTTCATGTAAGCTCTCCACATTGAACCGTAGATGTGGCTTCTAACAACCCATTCTATATCCACTCGCTCCGCTTTGGCTACTCTCATCGAACGACTGTCAACGCGGTGGAGAAAGTGGTTAGGTATTATGTCCCTCGTCTTGGTGAACCAGAACTCGCATAATCCAGTAAGAGCATCACCCTTCGAAGGGATCATGTCCGGAAGCACAACATCGTATGCGCTAACTCTATCTGAAGCAACAATCAGCAGTTCATCCCCTAGGTCATAGATGTCTCGAATCTTACCTTTTCGAAAGAGTCTGAGTGAACGATCCAAGACTCAGCCTCTCTCAGCCTCTCTCGCCTTCACATCAGCCTTCTCACTTTTCAATTGCATCTCCCTATGGTAGTCCTTGACTCGATTCGCCAAACCTACGTCAGACTCTCCAAGAATCTTCACAGCGGCAAGGGCTGCGTTTTCCGGATCACATATCACGAGTGGCACGACTCCTTTAGGCATTCTTAGTGACGAGAATATGTCTATGTGCCAGCGATCTTCTGAGTGTGGGGGACAAGCGATCACAGGGTGTCTGGTCTTGAAATCTACAAATCCTGACAGAGCGTTTGACAGACCTGCAACCGTGATATATACGATCGCTTCATCCAACTTCTCGTAGTCTTCGAGCATCCGGATCAGCCTTTCTGAATCTTTATGAGCTGAGGCAACTCTGAAATCGCAACTTATGCGGAATTTGCTGAGAAACGATTTGATGGGGACAGCAAAGGCTTGGTCATGTTCTGATCCAAGAATGACAACAACCCTCTTGCCGGTCATGGCAAGAAATAGAGGGAGGTCTCTCTTATCTTTGACTGACACGATTTGAGATAGATGATCACAAATATCGCCGTGAGACTAGTCAAGGTGAAGACATGAACGAAGTTGCCGGTGCCGATGTTCTCTGCTTGCGCTTGGACAAGAGGAAGGGGGAGTCAGCACTCAGACTGCTTAGAGGACTTCAACTGCTGAATACCGGCTTCAAAATCGGCCACGACGACGATCAACTGCTAATCCCTTTGATAAGACCCCCATCTGAGCCAGAGCGTTCTGCGCTTGAAGTTGATCTTGGCCACCTTCGAATGAATAGGGTTACTCTGACCAGAGTGTCTCACAAGCCTCGAACGATCATCGAAGCCTTGAAGGATCAACTGGCCCCACATCAGTTGGCAAGCCTACCCAGATCTATCGACATCATCGGAGAGATTGCGATCGTTGAGTTGCCCGAAGAGCTGCATGGATACGAAAAAGCAGTCGGCGCCGCCATCCTAGAGACCAACCGGAACGTTCGCACAGTGCTGCAGAAGGTTGGACCTGTATCGACTGAGAAACGCTTGAGACACTTTCATGTGATAGCTGGCGCCGATGTTACTGAAACAACCTACAGAGAACATGGATGCCTATTTCGCGTCGATGTGGCGAAGGTTTACTTCAGTCCGAGACTTTCCTTTGAGCACGAAAGAGTTGCTGGTCAGGTCGGAGAAAACGAGACGGTTGTTGATATGTTCACAGGTGTGGGCCCCTTCGCGATTCACATAGCCAAAAGAAGGAGGAACGTCCACATCTATGCTATCGACATGAATGAAGATGCAATCAAATACGTTCGGGATAACATCCGGCTCAACTGCGTTGAAGACAAAGTTGTGATAATGAAGGGAGATGCCCGAACAGTTATCGAAAAGCATCTGTCTGGGAAAGCCGATCGAGTCATCATGAACCTCCCCGCCCGAGCATCCGAGTATGTGGATGCTGCATGTTTGGCCCTTAAACCATCAGGCGGCGTCATTCACTACTATACATTCGGTGAAGATCCGGATCCCCTTGAGAAGGCCAAAGGGAAGCTTTCTGAAGCGCTCTTGAGAGCGGGGAGAAAACTTGAGAAAGTGCTCTACTCAAGGATAGTGAAGGGGATTGCACCACACGAGTGGCTTTGTGTCCTTGACATTCTGGTCAGATAATATCTCGCTCGATTTCAGCAGTTAATTGTATGACTATCCTGCATCCTTGGTCTCTGATCAATTGAATGAATCTTCGAGAGAAGTCGCAGGCAGCGACATCTGAGGAGATCATCAGTGTTCTTCCACAAACGTAGGTACTCTTTCGAGCAACCAAATCGGTAGGATGATCGAATCGTAACCTGTGGCTGCCTCTGCCGTGGGCTTGCTGCTCCATTCCTTCTGCCGAGAGTACGACGGTGATCTTTGCTGAGTCATTTCTTGCTATTCGTCTAAATTCCTCAGAAAGATCGGTAGCTCCTTTCGACGAGCCTATAGCTACTATGCAGTCACCTCTGGCCGTCAGGTGTCTCTCCTTGGTGATCTCAAACGACATTGCGTGCGTCGCCGTCATCATGGCGTGGCCATGTGCCTCAAACGTTTCCGAAATTCGAGTCATGAACTATCGCCATACAGAACGATGTTTTGTTTGAAATGCTTAAGGGTCTCCTGTGACTATCCCACAGCAAACCCTCAGAGCTTGAAATTCCTTGCCGACAACAAACGAGGCGCGTGAAAGAACCGTTGCAATGTTGCAGTCCGAGGGCATCCTCAAGACTAAGGAAATCATACGTGCTCTCCTGACCGTTCCTAGGGAGGAGTTTCTTCCCTTTGAGGTTAAGAAGTATGCCTATGTTGATACACCGTTGCCGATAGGACACGGGCAGACTACAAGTGCCATTCACATGACTGCCATGTTCTGCGAATACAGCGGTATGAAAGCAGGACAGAGGATATTGGAGGTCGGAGGGGGATGCGGCTACATGAGTTGCGTCTACGCGGAGATCGTCGCCCCTAGCGACATGCCGCGAGATCTGTGCGGGCATGTCTGGTCTGTTGAGATCGTGAAAGAACTTGCGGAATTTGCAAAGCGGAACGTTGAACGAACAGGCTACGGTGAACGCGTAACCATGCTTCACGGTGATGCGTCTGAAGGGCTTCCTGAGCACGCACCGTACGATGTGGTAATTGTCACGAGTGCTGCCCCTGATGTACCAAAGCCGATGGTTGATCAACTGGCTCCTGAAGGCGTCTTACTCATACCGGTCGGGGGCCCGTATCTATATCAAGAACTCATTCGAGTGAGAAGATTAAAGGATGGAACAATGAAGGAAGAGGCTCTGAGTGGCGTGGCCTTCGTTCCCATGAGAGGAAAAAGCGGTTGGAAAGGCTAGTGAAAGAAAGAGTTCAAGGTTCTCTTCTTTTCTCGTTCTCTCAGCCCTGATATCATCCTCTCTACGGCGTTTCTTACTCGCTCCTCTGAGAAGTCTCTTTCCTTACAGAGAAATTGAACAGCCTCTTCTGCTTTCGGTTCCTTCCATTGTATCAAATAGTTCTCAGTCACATCAGGTTTGAGGAATATCTCTCGTATCTTGAGGGGATCTTCAGGAAACTCCGTCTGAAGGCTCGGAAGAATCTTATCGATGCTTCCCTGCTCCCTGAGCATTTTCAGGGCCGTCTTAGGTCCTACGCCTTTGACACCGTCTGGGTTGTAGTCCGTTCCTATCAGTATGCCTAGGTCTATGAGCTGCTCTCTGCCGATACCAAGCTCCGATAGAACTCTTGGTAGCTCGACAACCTCCGGTTCAACTTCAATGTATGCCTCCCTTCTCGGGAGTTTTCTTCGGCCGCTTATGGCGAGGTTTCTCACAAGACGAGGAGCTCCGAAGAGCAATGAGTCATAGTCCTGCGATGCAGCTGCCCATACATCACTCTTTTTGGCGATGAAAGCAGCCTGAGCTTCACCCTCTGACGGGGCCTGGACCCACGGGACTCCTAGCGTGTCGAGCAGTCTCTTCGCGTCTTCCACCATGAGATCCTTTACTCTCGATGTTGCTTGCGCGTGTCTCCTCGCTTCTTGGAAATCTCTTCGTGCGATGGCTTCTTCATACTTGAGTAGCGCCGCCTCCTTCACCTTTGACCTTCTCCTTATCTCAGCCTCCTTGAGTGAGGGTGGGACCCCATCAAAGACGTAGACGAGGCGTATTCCTTTCTCCGCCATATTGGTCGTTCTGTAAAGCAGTCCGCTCAGGTGGCTTGTGACCCTTCCCTGCCTATCCATCAAAGGCTCGCCGGTAGGACCGCGTATGATTGCTAGAAATTGGTAGAGGGAGTTGTAGGCGTCGACTGCTATTGATCTACCCGAAAGCTGCTCAAGTGCAACTTTCTCTCTTGAAACTAGATCTCCTAGGTCGACCCCCAAGTGGATCACCAGACCGTCAGTCCGTCAATCAAGAATAGTATCTGTCCTAGGGGATAGAAAAGCAGTGCCCCCAGCTTTGAAGCGTTCACATACTGTTGATTCAGGCAGGATAGGCAGCCGGACATCTGGCGTAGGGTTGGGTGCTTGTTTAAGGTGTCCAGCAACGTGAAGGTGAGTCTACTCGGCCTTTTCTACCGTGATAGTGCATCCGGTTAGAAGGCCACTGAAGATGGCTAGAGCAGCAAGTTGAGGAGCAAGAAACGCACCTACGACGCCTGCGGTAAGAGGAATTTCGACTATGACCCTATTTTTGCGTCTCACCATTAGCTTGCGTGTGTTTCCTTCCTTGATGAGCTGCGACGCCTTTTCCACTAGATCCTCGACAGTTGCCGTCAGTTCTTCTTCGATTCTTTCCTTTCCCAATATCAGTGGCTCCTAAGATGCTATATCCTTCTTCTCGACTAGTTCAACTCTTCTCTTTCCCTTCATCAGCCGCGAAACTCTTATGACTCCTTCAACCTCAAGTCTGAGTAGGGTTCTATTCAACTCTCTGAAGCTTAGATCTCCATATGAGTCTTTCATCTCAGAAAGAAGCTCAATGTCAGTCATTGCTCCTTTCTTCTGGAGAGTTTCGACGATCACTAAGCTCATGGGGTGGGGGCCCCAAGTCTTGGTTTCAGCCATGTCTCTATCCTCTAGGCTACTATAGGCATCGCGGCCCTTTCTCTCTTGAATCGCTTCACAAATCCAAGATATGCATTCTCCAAGTCCAGTGACAGGCTCGGCTTAATCTTGTCTACAGCCTCGTTGAAGTCTTTGATAGAAACCTCCTTTGCCTTGATATTGCTTCTCAGCGCTATCATTCCTGCCTCGCGACATACAGCCTGAAGATCTGCCCCCGAGTATCCAATGCTCTTTGCAGCAATTTCCTCTAGGTTCACATCCTTCGCCAGAGGCATGTCCTTTGTGTGTATCTTCAATATCTGAAGACGCGTCCGCTCGTCAGGAGGTGGTACGTAGATCAACCTGTCGAATCTTCCCGGTCTTAGTGCCGCGGGATCCAGCATATCCGGTCTGTTCGTTGCAGCGACCACGACGACATTCTGTAGGGATTCGATCCCATCCATCTCTGTCAGCAGTTGGCTTATCACTCGTTCGGTGGCGCCGGAGTCCGTATAGCCCATGCCGCGGCGAGGAACAACTGCGTCAAGCTCGTCGAAGAATATTATTGAGGGTGCTGCCGTTCTTCCCTTCCTGAACACTTCACGGATCGCCTTCTCAGATTCTCCCACCCATTTGCTGAAGATTTCAGGCCCCTTAATCGAAATGAAGTTCGCCTCGCTCTCTGTCGATATCGCTCGAGCCAGCATTGTCTTTCCGCATCCGGGTGGTCCGAAAAGCAGTATGCCCCTCGGGGGTTGAACTCCTATTCTTCCGAAAACTTCAGGCTTCTTCAATGGCCACTCTACGGCCTCGATCAGCTCTTGCTTGACATCCAATAGTCCACCTATGTCATCCCACTTCACTGTCGGGATCTCCACGTATACCTCTCTCATTGCTGATGGCGTGATCTCCCTGTATGCCGCCAAGAAATCCTCAAGCCTTACCTCCATCTTCTCCAGAGTTTCGTGAGGGATCTTCTCCTCTTCAAGATTGATTTCAGGCAAATAACGTCTCAACGCCTTCATCGCCGCTTCACGGCAAAGGGATGAGAGGTCAGCCCCCGTGTATCCATGGCTCAGATCTGCAAGCTTCTGCAGATCTACATCCTTGGCCAGCGGCATATTTCTTGTGTGAATTTGCAGGACTTCGAAACGTCCCGGTCTGTCTGGGACTCCTATCTCTATTTCTCGGTCGAATCTTCCAGGTCTTCTGAGAGCGGGATCGATCGCGTTTGGTCTATTCGTGGCGCCTATCACTATTATGTTGCCTCTAGAACCCATACCGTCCATCAATGAGAGTAACTGAGCTACTACTCGTCTCTCAACCTCTCCAGTGACTTCTTCCCGCTTCGGTGCAATTGCATCTAGTTCATCGATGAAGATGATGCTCGGGGCTGTTTCTTGAGCCTTGTGAAAGATCTCTCTCAGGCGAGCCTCAGACTCACCGTAGAACTTGCTCATTATTTCTGGCCCTGAGATTACGTAGAAGTTCGCATCCGACTCATTCGCCACAGCCTTTGCCAGCAGAGTCTTGCCGCATCCAGGAGGGCCGAAGAGAAAGACACCTCTAGGGGGTTCGATTCCCAGTCTCTGGAAAAGCTCTGGATGCCTAAGAGGTAATTCAACCATCTCTCGGATCCTTTGTATCTCTTCATGGAGGCCTCCAATGTCCTCATAAGTTACGATCGGAATTCCTTTCTTCTCTGGGGCAGGCTCGCTCAGGACTTGAACCGAAGTTTCATCAGTGATCTTGATCGCGCCATGAGGCCTTCCCCTGACTACAACCAGAGGTACCGCACTTCCGAAGATGGAGAGAAGTGTCATATCACCTTCACGAAAAGGCATGTCCATGAAGCGTCTCTTCACGAAGTTGACGAAATCGTCATCAACGCTGAGACGGACATCTGTCGGTGCAAAGACTATGTTCTGGGCTTCTTTGACTTCTGCCTGCCTAACCAAGACATACTCGTTCAAGGCTACGCCTGAGTTTCTGCGAACGATACCATCCATGCGAATAATATCTTGACCTTGGTCTTCTGCATACGCCGGCCAGGCCACGGCGACGGTAGTCTTCTTTCCGTGAATCTCCACGAAATCTCCAGCTGTAATTTCAAGGCCTTGCATAGTCTTGTTGTCTATTCTGACCTTCCCGTGGCCGATATCACGTTGCCTAGCATCGGCAACTCGCAGCTGCACTTCTTTATTCGCCAATTCAAATCTCCTCTATCAGATTCCCCTTCTCTGTCTTACTATATTTTCGGACCACAAGTACCCTAATGAATGGCTCAAAACTTTTCTAGACATCCCACATCATCCTTCTCAAGTTCTGTAGAAACTGTAGGTATTCACGCAGTATTCTCTTGCCTACCTCTGTCAGGTCAAAAGTTCCGTCTGAGAGCTCCTCTATTAGTTCTCTCTCCTGAAGTATAGCCAAGTTCTCATAGACAAGCTTTGGGTTAATGAGGCTTCTCAGGTGGGACTTGTTGCATGGTCCTCTATACATTGTGAGGAGCATTTTCAGTCGAGTCGAACTTTCGAAGATATCGAGTAGTTCAAATGCTTCTTCAAACATTTCTTCAAGATCCTTATAGTTCAGGGGGAAGTCTGGGATTCGAGCTCTCCTTGTCTTCGACGGTTTCTCAAGGGTCACTGTGTGGTCACTCTGTTACTCAAAGTAACGGGGAGCTTATAAATGTTACTTATGGTAACAGGCCTTCTCCGATCCGGGTTAGCACCGGCTTATCGCAACCGTCTGAATCTCCCCGACATTTGCAGTCGATGCAAGAGCCTTCTCAACCTCTTCGATGAGGCCACCCTTCTCGATCATTGAGATCGTCAAGACAAGAGCGACAAGGCCGAAGGCGATTGGTTCCTCCTCAATCTTGACGATTGTAGCGCCCACCGGCAAACAGTTCCTTATCTCGTCCTGAAGCTTCGATAGATCAACAGTCACTTCAGTAGGAAAGACCTTGATCTGCGCCAAGACTCGTGCCATGATCCTATGCCCCTCACGGGCCTGTGTAACCGCACTTAGGGCATTTATACGGTCGGCCAAACAGCCTACATTTCTCGCAACGCCAGATAGTGACCTCACCACATTCAGGGCAGGAGAAATGAACCGCTCCTTCTCCTGGCAGAATCATTCTTCCACACCAGTTACAGGTAGGCATCTTGACGGTTTTCACTTCGCTCAAGCAACGCACCTTGTAGCTCGAAACGCTCTATGAATCGCGTATTTATCCATTGTCTGACATCCCTCTTCTTTTCGGTCAAGGAAAAGCAAGGTTTGCTCGAATTCAATCGCCGGCCAGTTTGGCTACATCTCCAAGAAGGGCGCAAGGTACAGGGAGGTCCTTCATTGTCATCAGCCCTGGAGAAGCCTTGATTACTCTTGGGATCGAGTTCACGACCATTGCAGCTGTTGCTAAGTCCCCATGAACCCCTCCCTTTATAGTGAGGTCAACATTCGGGCTCCCCTCGATGAAGATAGAATCTCTTGAATCGGGAGCTCCGACATGTGCCCAGAAGTCAAGCGTAATAGCTGTTCGGCCGTCCACAACGCCTTTCCCAATTTGATGAAGGCCCGAAACCTCGCCCTTCTTCACTGTAAGATGCTGGGTCTTCAAAGGTTTGTCAGCTATTACTGGCTCAATTGTTTGCTGAATATCATCCAGCTCCCACCCCAGCCCAGCTGCAATCATCGCAATCGACTCTGGCAATCCGATATGTCCCATCCTTCCGCCGGCGACAGCTTTCTTGAACTCCTCGATTGTCATGCCAGCGCCGATCTTCTTCTGGAAGGGGAGCCTTCGAATCGAGGCATCCATGATTCTTGTCACTTTGACGCTCTTGACGTCTTGGCATACGCTGCTCACAGTCAACGGAAACATGTCCATAAGGAATCCGGGGTTTACGCCTGTCGCAAGCACGGTAACGCCTTTCTTCTTCGCTAGATCGTCAATCTCTCTTGCCATTTCAGGGCTCTTCAGAAATGGGAAGGTCAGTTCCTCCGAGGTTGAGACGACGTCCAATTCCGCGCTCACCACATCTAGAATCTGTTGGCGAATGTCTTTGAGAAATGAAGCCGTCGTATGGACGACCAGATCTGCCTCAGACGCTTGAAGTATCTTCTTTGCATCACTGGAGACTGTGACTCCCAGCTCCTTACCGGCTCCTGCAATTTCTCCGAGGTCTTTTCCAATCTTGTTTGGGTCTATATCGATGGCGCCGACGTACTCGAACCCCTTCTTTTGAAGCACGAGCTTCACAATACTGGCGCCGATCGGGCCAACACCGTATTGTATCAGTCTGATCTTATCCTGCATCTCGACTCCTCCGATATGGCGCAGTAGTAGCCCGTCACAGCTAGGATAAAGGTTTACGTTCCGAAGGTTAGTAGAGTCGAACAAGGTTCGACGAATGCTGTAGCGGGGAAGCTTGTAGCCGCCATGAGAGAGAGCTTCGATGTTGCGGTCGTGGGCGCGGGCCCTTGCGGATCCTTCTCGGCATTAGCCGCAGCCAAAAGAGGCGCGAACGTTTCAGTCATAGAGGAGCACATGGAAGTCGGGGTTCCCTCGCACTGCGCGGGCCACATTAGTATACACGGCTTGAAGAACCTCGGACTTGAGATTCCCACTGATTTGGTTGAGAACGAGATAAGAATAGCAAACTTTCATTCCCCATCTGGAAAGACGCTTCGCGTCGAATATGCGAAACCTGTAACGTATGTCGTCAACAGAACCTTGTTCGACCGATATTTGGCAGAGTTGGCTACTCGTGCTGGAGTCTCGTATCTCAAAGGCATTCGTGCAGAATCGCTTTGGATCGATTCGAGCCGTATCAGAGGAATCTCTGCACGTGGAGAAAAGCAATTACAGGTTGAGGCCAAAGTCTCCATTGATGCAGAGGGAGTCCACGCAGGTTTGCTGAAGAAAGCCCACCTTCCGATTCCGAGGAAAGAAGCAACCGTCATAGGGGCGCACGGATATTCCGCAAGAGTTACCGACATTGAACCCGAGTCAGTTGAAGTGTATCTAGGAAGTAGCTATGCGCCTGGATTCTTTGCTTGGATCATTCCAAGACAGGACGGAAGCGCCAAGATTGGGCTTGCAGCGAACAGAGGAAATCCAAGGGTCTTGCTAGAATATTTCGTCACAAGACATCCAGCTGCATCCAGAAAGATATTGGAAGCTCCAACAGAGGTTTCGTTCCACCCTATTCCTTTGGGTGGCCCCTTACCAAGAACCTATGCGGACGGTCTGCTTGTCGTGGGCGACGCCGCGTCGCAAGTCAAGCCAACCACCGGAGGAGGAATAGTCTTCGGCCTTACCTGTTCTAGAATCGCAGGAGAAATAGCGGCAAACAGTGTGAATGCCGGAGACTGCTCATCGCGTTTTCTATCGAAGTATCAGGAGTCGTGGAGGGAAATGCTGGGGAGAGAGTTCATGATTGGACGACTGACTAGGGGAATATTGAGTCGTCTCAGTGACAGTGCACTTGATCGGATCTTCTCTATCGGAGAGAAGTTTCATGTGGAGGGCTCGATTGGACATGTAAGCGAGATTGACTTTGAAGAGAAAATACTTCGAACTTCTCTCAGGAGGCCAAATGTCGCGCTTGCTCTTGTCTGCTCACTACTCTCATGTCTCCTACCCTGACAGATGATATGGTTCGAGCCTCTTGGGCAATTCGACCTTCACGACCTTTTCCATGAACCTTGCGAAGAGAGCCGGATGTTCTGTATGCAGGGGAAGAACCGTCTTGGGACGGATGTGCGAGATCATTCGCCTGAGTTCATTTGGCATTACATGGCCTGAGCTGTGAATATGATACATCGGTAGGCCGAAGTGATCTAGCCAATTCTTGAACTTGTCGAATTCTATCTCTCGTTCTTCGTTGAAGGGTTCTGAGCTAGATAGAATGAAGTTGCTTCCCGACTCAGGCTTTATTTCAACGAGTTCTCCCATATCTGAGAACGAGCATACGAGAAGTAAGCGGTCTTGATGCTTCCGTATCTCCGATGCCTCTCTTACATTCTCAAAGTGGAGCAGTTTCTCCTCCCAGTTGTAATATTTCTTCTTCCTTTTTCGGTGAATCACGATGTGTCTGTCAGAGGCTACGTCAGGTATCTCCAGCTTTCTGTCTGATCGCAATTTGCACAGTAGGTGTGCTTGCTTCAGCGAGATGGCTAGGGCTCGATCGTTGCGCTTCGCAACATCATGAAAGGTTTTTAGTCGGTCTATGTCGGTGTAGGAGAAGTCTGTCAGGGCGAGTTTCTCGGTTCCTGCTACCACTTTGCTGGCCTTAGACCTGACCTCATCTTCGCTCGATACGTCTGCGCCAATAATGTTTGTTCCTTCAGACGCCATCAGGATCGGATGTGCCTTTGCGGAGGCCTCGACGAAATCTCTTGTCAAATCAGGCCTTGAGCCATGGGTCCTCAGATCTCCCGTATAGACGATCGCTCCATTCGAGGTATGAATGACGTATCCGTATGCCCCTGGGGTGCTGTGATCCACATGGTATGGCTCGACCTCAATGTCCCTGATGCGGATTTTCACTCCGGTTCGAAATGTTCGAAAGTTCAGACCTGAAATGTCAGTTTCAAAGCTACGTGATCTTGTTTCGGCAAGCCCTTCCAATGTGATCCTTGTTGTCTCTCCGCAGTACACTGGGATCTTTCTGTTGATGAAGGCGATGTACGCTGCGTGGTCAGCGTGGGAATGTGAGAGCATGACTGCGTCGATTGTCGCTTCTTTTTCTTCGAATCTGTAGGCGCCCTCTAAGGGAGGCAATATGCCAAACTCTAGAAGTCCTTTCTCATCTCTGGGGGAAAGCCAAGGATCTGAATAGAATCTTCTTCTGTCTGCGAAGCTCATTCCGAAGTCGAGGAGGACTCTCGTATCTCGGTCTTCAAGAAGAATCTTGTTGCCTCCTATTTCTTCTACTCCGCCGTAGAAGGTCAGCTTCGTCATCTAGGCTCTTTCGTCTCCAGCCTCGCTATGGTGACCGTGTCAATAATAAGTGTTCGAGGCGCTTGGGGCGACTGGGTTACAGCCTTTCGAATTCCACTCTCAGCGTTAGCCCCTGAATCTCCTTTGCCAGTTGCTTGGCAACCTCGAGGTCCACGGGCATGTGTCGCGGGATCCTTCCTTGAAGAATGGCTTTCGTTTCTGTGCTGCCGTCCGGTAGCCAAACCGTGTTGATTGTTAGGATGGAGAGTGGTGAGAACAATTCCTCAAGAAACTGCCTATCATCGCCGCCATAGCCCAGGATCTTTATCTTCTTTCTACCTGCATGCTCACTGATGGCACGGATAATGCTTCCTTCTACGCCAACGATCTTTCCAATGTCGCGTCTGTCAACCATAATCGCCAATGTCTCCCCGACTTCGGCGGCCTTGTGAAAATGAACTTCCTGAAGGATCGGATAGTTCTTCTCAAGCTCGGTCAGAAGTTGGATAACCTTAAGGTCTAGTTGACTGATCCTACCTCTATTTAGTTTCTCTTGGCATCTTGGGCATAGTATGCCACTCTTGACGCAGAAACTGCACAGTTCTGTCTTTACCACGTCTGAGCCTCCCTGGAAAAATGGGGAAGAGGATTGTGGAGCTTACGATAGACTCGCGCTCTACTTCTTCAACACCAACTCCATAGTGCTCACGTTGGATGGAGGCCCGCCTTGCAGTGCGGGTAGCTGTTGGGTGCCGATCGTTATAGGGCCGACCTTAACGTCAGGCATGAAGCGTCTTCGAATGATCTCGACGACATCCACGGCCCGACTTATCGCTCGTCCTCTTGCTTTCACGGTTACCTCTCCCGTTCCTCCCTGTAGCAAGGTTATGCAAGCCAAGACGTAGTTCATCACTGGCTTCTGTCCAATGAGCACTGCTGTTGTCTCTGCCATTGTATTTTCCTCCTTTGCGATGCTTTGATATCGCTGATTCCGGCTGACGTAACCTCTAGCCGCTAATAAATGCGTTACGGTGATCTCCGGCGGTGAGAGACTTGATGAGCGGGGCCACGCTCCAATCGGCGGTTCAGACTAGCATTTGAGGTGAGCACAACTATGAAGCTCTTTGAGTACGAGGCGAAGTCGATCGCTCAAGGCTTTGGTCTGCCGATTCCAAGAGGTCTGGTCGTTTCCACTCCTGAGGAGGCAAAGAAGGCGTTCGAGGAATTGGGGAAGCCTTCGATTGTGAAGTGCCAGGTTCTTGTTGCCGGAAGGAAGAAGGCGGGTGGCATTAGGTTCGTTTCAAGTTCCGAGGAGGCTCATAATGCCGCGAAGGAACTGTTCGGGATGAAGATTCATGGTGAGTCTGTCAAGAAGCTGCTTGTAGAAGAAGCTGTCTCCGCGAAGAGGGAGCTCTATGCCGGCGTCACTGTCAACAGATCAGCTGGTTGCTACACCGTATTGGCATCCGTGGAAGGTGGGATTGACATAGAGGAAGTTGCCTCAAGATCTCCTGAGAAGATTGTTAGGTTAGACGTAGATCCAATTCAAGGGCTGAGAGAGTACCAAGCACGGATCGTCGGGCGCAAGTTAGGCTTCTCAGGCAAGCAACTGATTGATCTGACTGAGATAATCTCAAAGATCTACAGGATCTGTGTGACATATGACTGTGAACTCCTCGAGTCAAATCCTCTCCTTGAAACGGAACAGGGGAACTTTGTTGTGGCAGACTTCCGGGCTTCGATCGATGACAACTCGCTTTATAGGCATGTGGAGTTTCAAGAGAGAATCAAGCGGGGAGAGACAGAGCTTACACCGTTAGAGCTCAAGGCTCGAGAGAAGGGCCTGTCCTATGTTGAGCTTGATGGGAATATTGGAGTGATAGGGAACGGCGCTGGACTGGTTATGGCAACGTTGGATGTGATTCATTACTACGGAGGGAAGCCAGCCAATTTCTGCGATGCTGGTGCGGGCGGTGCAACGGCAGAGAGGATCGAAGCCGCCTTGGAGATGGTTCTCTCGAATGAACGAACCAAGACACTCTTCATTAATGTTCTCGCAGGCATAACAAGGTGTGACGATGTCGCCAGAGGAATCATCGCAACCAGAGAGAAGGCCCGAATCAAAGTGCCTATAGTGATTCGCATGGTCGGTACGAACGAGGAGGAAGGTAGGAGGATTCTCGAAGAGGCAGGGATCCCATTTCTAGACAGCATGGAAGAGGGAGCAAGAGAAGCAGTTGCCAGATCTCCGAGGTAAGCCGAATGGCGATTCTTGTAGGCAAGAATACGAGGGCGATCGTTCAAGGAATCACGGGTTCACAAGGCATCTTCCATACGAAGCTTATGCTGGAGTATGGTACAAGAATAGTCGCGGGAGTCACTCCGGGCAAAGGTGGAACGAAAGTTCATAGCGTTCCAGTCTACGATACGGTTAGCGAGGCAGTGGACATGCACAAGGTTGACTCTTCGGTAATCTTCGTTCCGGCTCCTTTCGCCAAAGATGCTGCCTTGGAAGCTGTCGATTCAGGCCTCAACCCTATCGTCCTGATCACGGAGGGAATTCCGGCGAGGGACACAATGGAGCTCTTGGCCGTGACTCGCAAAAGTAAGACTGTTCTGATTGGTCCGAATACCCCTGGAATCATAACGGCTGGTGAATGTAAGTTAGGGATCATGCCAGCGCACGTGTTCTCAAAAGGAAGCGTTGGGTTGGTTTCGAGGAGTGGAACGTTGACATATGAAATAGCGGCTGGGTTGACAAAGTCCGGGCTTGGTGAGACCACGTGCATAGGAATAGGAGGAGACCCCGTCGTCGGATTGACGTTCATTGATATGCTTGAGATGTTTAAAACTGATGAGGGCACGAAGGCGGTGGCATTGATAGGAGAGATCGGGGGAAACGCCGAAGAGCAAGCCGCAGAGCATATCAGAAAGACTTCCTATCCGAAGCCTGTGGCCGCCTACGTTGCAGGGAGAACTGCTCCACCCGGGAAGAGGATGGGTCATGCAGGCGCAATAATCTCAGGAAGGTCAGGAACGGCAGACAGCAAGATTGAGGCATTGCGAGACGCTGGTGTGCATGTGGCTGAGAAGCCTACAGATGTGGCAAAACTATTGGCGGATGCAATCAGATAACTATCTTTGAGTGTGCCAATATTGATGACCGACACTTTGGGCGACTGGAAAAGAACTCATTACTCAACAGACATAGCGCCTGAACTTGATGGCAGAGAGGTCGTTCTTTTCGGATGGGTTCAGGATCTTCGGGATCTCGGCAAGATTCTCTTCATAACTGTTCGAGATAAGAACGGCGTCCTCCAGATCACCGTTCCAAAAACCAAGGCCTCGAAAGATCTCTTGGGCAAGATCTCCCGGATAGGAAAGCAATTCGCTATTGGCGTGAAAGGAACTGTTCATGCGACGAAAGAGGCGCCTCAAGGCGTCGAGGTCGTCCCGTCGGAAGTCAAGATTCTTGGCGAGGTGAGCTATCCGCTTCCCCTTGACCCTACAGGGCGAGTTCCAGCGGAGATTGATGTTCGATTGAACGCCCGGATTCTTGATCTTCGCCGACCTGAGCAGACCGCCATCTTCAAGGTGCGCAATGAGATCCTCATAGCAACAAGAAACTACCTCAACAAGCAAGGGTTCGTGGAGATTCATACACCGAGACTCATCGTAAGTGCCACGGAGGGAGGCGCCGCACTGTTTCCGGTGGATTATTTCGAAGGTAAGGCGTACCTTGCCCAGAGCCCTCAGCTTTACAAGGAACAGCTTGTGACCGTTTTCGAGAAGGTCTACGAGATAGGGCCCTTCTTCAGGGCTGAGGAGCATGATACTAGGCGTCACGCGAATGAATTCACATCTGTAGACATTGAACAGGCGTTTGCGACCTCCGAAGATGTCATGAAAACTCTCGAAGAACTCACACATGAGATTGTCACCCATGTCAACACCGTCTGCCACAGAGAGTTGAAGGCGTTGGGAGCCAAACCGCCTGTGCCAAAGCTCCCACTCGCAAGATACACATACGGCGAAATCCTTCAGGAGTTGAAGTTGAAAGAGCAAGAGGTGCAGTGGGGAGACGACATTCCAACGCCTGCGTATCGAACCCTTCAGGAGCTTCATCGAAACCAATTCTACTTCATCGTTGACTGGCCAACGAAGGCCAAGGCGTTCTACATCAAGCCCAGAGAAGACCGCCCAGAGTTGAGCTACGGATTCGATTTAATGTATGAGTGGGTTGAGATCGCGTCGGGAGGCTCACGCATAGATCGGAAGGAGATGCTCGTCGAACGACTGAAGGAGAAAGGCCTTAACCCAGAAGCATTTCAGGATCATCTCAGAGCCTTCGACTACGGCATGCCCCCTCATGCAGGATGGGCGGTCGGACTGGAAAGGCTACTTATGGCGCTGCTGGGAATAGAGAACATACGCGAGGTGACATTGTTTCCGCGGGACAGGTATCGGCTGACGCCCTAAAGGATCTACTTGGCGCCCAGCTCTCTCTTCTTCCATCTAAGACTACTGCTGCGACACTTCCTACATCTGTAGGCTGCGGCCGAATTTCGGACTCCACAGCTTCGACATATCTTGTAGAATAGCCGGTGCCTCTGCGCCAACTGCTTCTTCATCACATCAGTTATTGGCATACGTCAACAACTCTTGAGGCCAGTCCCTTTGAGAGAGTCTACTTGCAGATATACCTTTCGAGTCCGAAACATAGTATGCAAGTTTCGTGCCTCCGATTTCGAGAATATTACGATTCGTTAGGAGAATTTTCCTACTGTTCTTACTCCCGATTGTCATTTCCGCATGGCTCTTAGGCAACGTGATTCCAAGTCAAAGCTTGGAAACTCTTGCAGTA
>Ga0209725_1000422_pt1 | contig 26249 bp, 20 predicted proteins | sample I18A1metaG_FD_184145 | JGI IMG/M metagenome (GOLD analysis project Ga0209725, IMG submission 184145) | Lake sediment bacterial and archeal communities from Gulf of Boni, Indonesia to study Microbial Dark Matter (Phase II) - ​I18A1 metaG... | ecosystem: Environmental > Aquatic > Freshwater > Lake...
GATCGCCGGCATCACGTCACCTATTGAAGGAACTCAGGTAGGTTCGAAGATGCTGCGCAGATCAACGGCCGCAACTGACAACCCTGATACATTTCACGGTCTCATCCTTGCACCCTACAGGCTGCTAGGTGGGCACATTGATCGATTTCTCCCGCGCTTCGGAGAATTGGAGAAACAACTGTCGAGGGCGAATATGAAAATCGCATTTCCAGCGTATGTGGCCTTCATGTTCCTCTTATCGGCCATGACTGGAGTGATCACATTCACCACTTCTTTTCTGACAACTTCACTGTTGGGCGCAACGATGTTTGTGTCTCTTGTACTTGCGTTTGCGTTGGGGCTCTCGTGTCTGATCATAGTTTTAGTCTTCTTGTACGTTTACCCATCCATGCAGGCTGGTGACCGAAAAAGATTACTTGACGATGAGCTCCCATACGTGGCCAGTCACATGGCCGTGCTTTCAAGGACAGGTCTTCCGCCGGAAAGAATCCTGAGATCCTTGGCTGATGTTGGGGAAGCAGGAATTCGAAGTGTAGCGGCCGAGGAAGCAGCCAACATCGTGAGAGACGTGCACTTGATGGGTCTGGACGTGATCTCTTCGACACAACGACATATGATAACCTCTCCATCAAGAAAATTCGTTGACTTCCTTGATGGATTTGTTTCAGTCGCGAGAAGCGGAGGAGACCTAACGAGCTACTTCTTGGCCTCGGCGAAAGGTTTCATGGATTCCGCCAGAATAGCTGCAAGACAACTGATTGAGACGCTGGGAGGAATTGCTGAAGCATATGTCTCGCTGATGGTAGTCTTTCCTCTGCTGGTCATAGTAATGTTGTCGATAATGAATATGATTGGAGGAGGGCTCGCCGGACTAAGTACACTCTTCTTGATGCAGGTGGTTGCCTACCTTGCGATACCGGCGCTTGCGTTTATCATGCTTCTGCTACTGGACTCTATTATACCGCCGAGGTGAACACATTGTTCATGATGAGAGTTTTCAAGGAAGAGAAAAGGATCGTGTGGGGGGTATCGGTGGGGATAGGAGTAGCCCTGGCTGCCACAGCGATCGCAGCGCAATTTCTGTTCACCATGCCACTGATTTTCGAGACTGATCAACTCATTTTCACATCTTTGATCTTAGCGATCTTTCCATCCGCACTGGTGGAGTATCTTGATGCACGATGGAAGATGAGTGCTGACAAGAATATACCAGAGTTCCTTAGGGAGCTCGCAGAAGCAGGCAGAACAGGAGTTACGTTGACAAGAGCCATCGATCTTGCATCCAAAAGGAAGTACGGCCCACTTTCTTCCGAACTCAAGCGTATAGCCATCAGGCTTTCGTGGGGAGGAAAACTCGAAGAGGGGTTGGACGAATTTGCTGAGAGAGTTGATACAAGACTGGCAAGGAGAACCGCGGTCCTAATCAGGGAGATAGATCGATCGGGCGGAGAGATAAAGGATGTACTCGAGATAGTGAGCAAGCACGCGGGAGAACTGGAGACCATAGAAGAAGAGAGAAGAAGCCAGCTCAAAATGTATGTAGCAGTCATCTATGTTGCATTCTTCGTTTTCTTGTTCATAGATTTTATGCTGCTCAAAACCTTTTTCGCCAAAATTGCGTCTTTGAAGGAGGTGACCAGCGCCGCCGGTGGTCTGATCGCCATAGGAGACATAGAGGCCGTCCAACGCATGATGTTTCATATGTGTGTAATCGAGGGCTTGTTTGGAGGGCTGGTTGCAGGAAAGATGGGAGAAGCTTCCATCGGGGCTGGTTTGAAGCACTCCGTGATTCTGATGACTGTGGGATTCTTGACATTCTTCTTCTTCATGTGAGGAGAGGAAAATTGGGTTCGAGAACGATTGAGAAATCGGCCATAGGAACGGTGGACTATGATTCAGATCAGTCACAGGTCAACTCAACGCAGTGCATTATCTCCACCTCCTTGAACGCTGACCTGAAGAGAGGGGTCTTTGTGAAAATTGGAGATGGCCCATCATATTTCATAGCTCAAATCATTGGAGGACCATATTTCTCCGAAGCAAAGGGAGTATCGAGCAAGGCGAAGTACACAGCTGAGATATCTTCCTACATAGAAGATGGAATGGAAAGAACTCTACTCAGTCGGCCCCTACCAGGAACAGTTGTCCAACCAGCTGAAAGCCTTGAAGTACATCAATTGCTAGGAGTATCGGGAGACATTCACCTAGGATCGCTCGCAATCGAAAGAAGATTCAGCGTTTCCCTAAACGTCCCAACATTGAGCCGACACATCGGAGTCTTTGGAACTACAGGAAGCGGAAAATCGAATACAATACAGGTTCTGATGGAGGAAGCACTCGACCAAGGCTTCGCGACACTGGTCTTCGACATAGAAGGCGAATACGTGGAAATGGACGAGCCCACAGACAAGTTGATAGAGCAATTGGGCACCTTTGAGACCAAACCGACAGGCGTGAAAGACCTCAAGGTATATGTGCCAAATCCTTCGACCAGCAAGAGAGAAGACGCCATCAGATTTGGAATAGGATTCGAAGACTTTGAGAAAGGAGTCTTTTCCGAAGTTGCTGAACTAAGCAGGATGGAACAGCTCTACTTCAAAGACCTGATTGACAAGATCATGGCAGTGATCCCAGAATCTGAAACGATCTGCCTGAAAGCGGTCACAGATCGCCTCGCGAGCAGGCTCAGAGCCCAGAGCGACAACCCCACGCTGCCACCAATTGTCGCTGAAGCACATACCACCCTGTTCAGTAAGCTGAACTTGGTCGCGGACCTAAACTTAATCGACGTAAATGCGCCCCGCGTCAACATGGAGGACATTTTCAAAGTCGGTCGGCTCTCAGTAGTAGATTTTAGCGATGCCTCTGACTATGTGAGAAACATGGTCATAGCGGAACTTCTTCACAAGGTTTGGAAATACAAGATTGCACACCCAGAATCCGCGAGACTTCTAATCGTGATCGAGGAAGCCCACGCTTTCATCAGCAAAGAGAAAAGAGACAGAATGCTTGCCACCCTGATGCTACTCGTTGAGACCGCCCGCAGAGGAAGAAAAAGAGGACTGATCCTTGGGATCGTTACACAGCAGCCAACACACCTGCCCACAGAACTTCTGGAGTTGTGCAACACGCGAGTAATCCACAGGACAAACTCCACAGCAAACATTGAAGCGCTCAGAGAATCAACTGGAAACGTTCCAGATGAAATGTGGAACACGGTAACCTCCCTAGGTAGAGGAGAGGCGATAGTTTCGACGCCTCAGTACTATTCCAAGGCACTACAAGTCATTGTAAGGCCATGTGCCTCAAAGAGGTTGGCCACAGAATAGCATAAGGAATGACTTGGAGCGATTGTGGTTGAGAAGAAAAGCAAGCCTGCTAGTATTGATCGTGGTATCGTCTTTGTTCTTGGAGGTTAGCATTGATGAACGCCGGGGGCCTTCTGATGGTAGTATCATCCGCGCCGTCAAGGCGGCGCCCATCACGCTCACCGGTAACATAACAATAAGCGAGTTGATCGTGGAGAATGGTCAGAGCGTGATTGTCAGTGCAAGCACAATAATACTGACCGGAAATATCACAGTCAAGGATCAAGGACAACTGCTTGTAATGCGGTCTAGACTCCAACTCTCGATTAGAGGTGAGAGGACATACAACGTATCCGTCCGAAATGCAGCATCAATGGTTATGCAAGGGTCAGTGCTTGAAAGCCTGTCTGCAACGTCCATGATGACCTTGTCGGAAAACGCTAGTCTGACTCTCATAGATTCGCAAGTGACAGGCTTCAGTCGGTTGCTCTCCACAAATGCTTCAACATTTGCGGCACAGGGTAGCACATTGAACGTTGGCTACGTTATTCTTGCCGGCAAAAGCGTCTCCATGATTGGCACATCCATACCCAAGGGGGCTTTGGGCATCTATGCAACGTCCACTGAACTTGTTGAATTCAAAGGCAATCGAGTTTTCATGAACAGCACCAGATCGGTCCTGGACAAACTCAAGTGTACCACCTTGGAATTGCATTCTCTCGACTTAATGCACGTGAATAATACGAATGCCGGTACCGCTGTTTTTGGTTCCCGTCAGAAAGTGGTTGCAACTGATTCCATTTTCGGCTCCCTCACATTTCTGTCGCCAGGAATCGCCACCAACGTTACAGTTACGGTGAAGGGTACACAGGCGAGGGCCGGAGGCCCCATATACGCGGTGTTCAACACCACCGTTGTGAGGTACTGGTACCTGAAAGTGAACGTCACTGATCTCGCGGGAACTGGTGTTCCAGCAGAGATCGTCGTGACAGACTACATGAACAAGACAGCCGCCATCGAAAAAGCTGACGTCAACGGTATCGCTCTTAGAGCATTTCCGGCAGAGCTCATAAACGGCACTCGAACCATTTTCACTGGCAACTACAGAATTAAAGCCAGATACATGAATTACGCCACAGGCGAGTATCCCGTTGCACTCGATGGAAACAAGGACGTTCGGGTGAAGTTCATCGAATCTGTGCCAATAGTATCAACAACGAAACTCACCCTTTCCACGACGAAGATCAGCGTGGGCGACACGGTAAGATTCGAGGGATCGATCAACACTAGGAAACCCAATGAATTCGTGGAAGTCTTCGCCATCGGACCTGGAGACGTGAAGATCCGGCAAGCATTCAAGACAGATGAGAACGGAATCTTCAAGGGAGAATATAGACTTCAAACCGAGGGACGATGGTATTTCTACGCTGAATGGCTCGGAGGAGCTTCGCAAGGAATATCGACGAAGAGCCAAGCGTTTATTGTAGCAGTTGACCCTCGGCCTCCGCTCACGCTTCTACTGGTAAGGGCTTTGCCATTAGTCGTGGTTGTGCTAGGCGTCATGATAGGTATCGCGTTTCTGGCGCTGAGCCGTCGCAGGAAGGCCAAGATGTAGGCTGGCCATACTGCGACATCTCAGATAGCATTCTAGGTGGCTACATATGGTGGAAGATGGGCGAATAGGGACCAGAAGACGACTGAAGCCAGATATGCTGCTAAGAGAATTCTGGTGACACGTCTATTCTCAGATTTAGTATATGCTGTGGTGATGACGTAGGCCAATGAGAAAAATCCCAAAGGCAACCCTGGCAGCACATACCAAATGAAAGGCTTTCCGGTTGATGTTGAAGCAAGCAGCAACATAAACCCTAGCGGTATCGGTACTAGTCTTCGATTTTCCCTTATCGAGTAGTAGAATGATAGGAGTGAAGATGAGAAGGATGTGGGCCAGGTTAGAGGATTGTACCATTGGATGAGGCTCACTCCTTGTGCTGAGCCGATGACGGTCACGGTTCTATTCACGGAGTCGAGGAGAAGAGTCTGAATTCTGGTTGGTCCTTCAACACCTGTCAAGAAGTTCATCAGCATCCAGAGAGGCTTCGGGCCTCCTTCGAAGTGTCTATGCTGATGAAACTCGATCATCATGCCTTGAAGGCTAATGAAATCGTAAAAGGAATGACCAGCGGCGAAGAAAACGGAATATGTCATCGTATAGGTCATCGCCGCTGTCAAAAGAACCAACGGATAGAACCTTAACACCTGCCATTTCCTGTTGAAGACATAATACGCAGGCGGGATGAACACCAAGAAAACGGTACTCCATTTGCAGGAAAGCGCCAGCCCAATTGTGATGCCAAGCATTGGCGTGGCGAATCTCTTCTCGCTCATCAACAAGAATATCGATAACGTTGCAAAGAATGTGGCATATATGTCAAGCATTGAGATTGTTGAGAAATCGATGTACATTCTGTCGAAACTCAGAAGCATCGGCGCAACGAGGCCCATGATGGGTGTGCGCAGAATGCTTCTCGAGATCAAGTACAGTACGATTAGTGTAAGGATTGATGTCACTAGGCCAAGCATTGTATGATTCATGAATGCAAGTTCCGATACGCCGATGAGATACTTGGCAAGGGGTGGATGCTCAAAATTGATTGTGTCTGGTGATGCACCCCTAATGTATGTCCAACCAGCTAGGGCGTAGAGTTTATCGTCGGAGAAAAGCCCCTTTCCCCGCCCAAAACTGACATATTCCTCCAGCAGAGCCTGAGAATCAAAGCTTGCATACAATACGCTTCTGCAGCGAATTACAAAGAAAACTAGGATTATTATAAAAAAAACGTTTCTTTCTTAGGATAGGTCATGCCGCATCCAATGTCCCAAAAAAAGGGGGATTTCACGCGCCCCTGCCGTATATGCAGGAGAACGTGAAGACGCCGCCGGACTTGGTGACCACTTTTATTGTGTAGGCGACACCAGACGCTAGGGTTATGGATCCAGGGGGGGTTAAGGTTACCGGCACTACAGGGCCCTGAACAATCACGGTAACACCCATGCCGGAGCTAACCACTTCACCGGCGACGTACACCGCATCCACGACCACATCTGACGCTCCGACGTTTCTGAGGTACAATATTAGATCGGCAGTCTTCCAGTTGTATGCGTCAAGTTCTATCTGTTCTCGTGTCTGTGAACCTCCACCTGTCTGCAGTGTTCCGATGAGTCCCATGCTCCACACGTACACAAGTATGGCTGCTGCCACCGCGACCGCTACCATTAGCAGGACCGAGATTACCGGAGATACTGCCTTCCTGTTCATTCGAAATTTTCCATTCAAGTCTCTCAGTTTTCTCATATCGGTTTACCAACGGGGGTTTGTGGAATGCTACTAAATAAAGGTTTGTTTGTGGAACGCTACTTGAGCTATCCTCCCACACCTGTCAGTGATAAATACGTTACGAGAGTATGAATAGTTGGGTGAAGTTATTTCCGTTCGAGAACTCTCTAGGGGTGAGTTCAGCCGAGAATTACGCTCAATATTCACCATCTTCATCTTGCCAAATCGTTCCACAGGAAACGTACTGGGAGGGGCTCCGAAGGCAAGATAGGGTGACACATGTTGGGGGATAGAACATTCAGGAACGCTACTAGACAAAGGTTTGCCATGCGCTAGGTAGTTGACGATTCTTAGGGGGCGAACCTGTTTTCGGTTTTCACAAAAACTGTTGTGTTTTTCACAGCCAGAAGTCTATCTGAGGCTCTGCCTTATTCCTGCACCTACTTCATGTAGGTTTGGTCCTTCAACGAATAGAACTTGGTTAGCTTTCAGGAACTCCCTTGTTTCCTGGTCGAGGCCCGGAAGCACTAGGAGCAGCCGTGTTGTAACGGAGACATCCGTGAACTTCGCAAATGACGACAAGACTTTGAGCATGTCGACCTTCTTATCTGGTTCTGTTGCGACAATATCCATCGCCACTAGTGTTCCTCCCTTGGTACATGTCAGTGTGAACTGATGGTCCACGCCAGTTTTGCCCTTCAGTAAGCCCGGAATCTTCACCTCGTAGCCTAGTTCCTCCAATGTGTCCGCTGCAGTGGCCACGGATAGCACTTCTCTTGCCTCAGATCTAATCTTGTCATTCAAATGGTATGAGTAGGCGTCTGCGAGTTCACATTCCTTCAGGTCGAATTCTATTGTGCATCGTCTGCAGTAGAAGGACTGTACTGGTTCACTGAACAAGCTTCCACATGATTCGCAGTGGAAGGCGACTCCAACGGATTTGAGTTCAGCTTCATCTTCCACAGGTTTTTCACATTTCGGACAGCGAAGCCCGGTTGCCACGATGTATTGGTCTTTGTCGTATATGGCTCCGCACTGATGCTCGAGCAACTCATTCTTGTGAACCTTGTAGGATTTGCACTTTGAGCATCGGTTTCTGATGAAGACTCTGGATGATTCATGGCAGCCGGGGCAGGCTATCATCTTTTCATAAAGTTCCTTCAGGAGGACGTTTGCCTCAACAAGCTCGTCTAATGTTGCCTGCACTTTTGTTTGGGGATAGCTCTCAATGTCCACGAGTCCGGGGTATGTGGGCGTTCTTGTGGTTTCAATGTCCGGTTCGATGGTCTCAAGGTTCCGGTCGACGAAGCGCTCTACGATCGTTCGGCCAACCTTGCTCAGGTAAAGTCGACCTCTCAAGGTTTTGGCCAGTTCAGGTTTATCCAAAGCCTGAACCCAGAGCATCTTCTTCATATTGTACAATTCTCTTTCGAGGCCTGGGACTCTGTCAGGCCCGGCTTGACCAGTTTCAGATATCAGCTTGTCGAAACGGTCAAGCAGTTTCTCGGGCTTCTGCGCCTCGAGTTCCTTCTCTTTGACCCTCTTGACACGAAAGCGGTCGAGTATCATTAGTAGGCCTGCCGCCACCCTCACGGCGTCCAGGGAGTCCCACGAGTACAGTCGGTTGATGAAGAGCTTGTTCACAAGCGTGACGACTATGCATGCCGCTCCGGCCACGATGAGGAATTCTTCACTTTCCTTGATGGCTCCAAATAGTCCAGCTGCGATAGATACCACGAAGCCTAGTGTTAGGACAGAGGAGTAGATGAAGCCAGGGTCGCTGGTGTTCCACCCGTATCCTCCCACCAAGTAGGCTACGGCACTCACGATGATTGATATGATCAGGACTACGATGCCCACTAGGCCGACTTTTCGCAAATCAGCTCACGCGTGCTTCGAATGCCTATCGAGCACTGACGATATTCCCGCTTATAGATATATTTATGTCAATCCGGCACGAACTGGTTATGACGCGTTGTGGTTGCTTTGAGGCTGAAGTCTAGGAGGGCAATAAACACCATCATAGCCACTATTATCCTGGTCAACATAGCCGTCGTGCTAGGTGTAACGGCTTTCCTGTATCAACAGAACATCTTGGGTGTGCTGATGGGGAACTATGAGATCTATATTGATCGGAATAAGGTGATGATGCAGGAAAGAATCAACATGGTAAACATACGATACGATGAAACAAACCCGTACCGACTGAACATCACAGTGGTGAATTCGGGTTCTAGGCATGTGTGGATTGCGACGATATACCTCAACGGGACGAGCATAATGAATGAGATATACAATGACGGTAGCAACTTTGCGGTTTGGAATAGTACAGGAGCGTTTAGATCCCCCAATACTAGGGGTGAGTATCTGATTGTGGTTGGTGATTCTTTGACTTTCTCGTTCCAACCTGTTGGTGGGGGGAAAGTCGGATCGATAGCGTACGGCCGTGTACAGTCTTTCATAGTGGTAACAACTAATGGCATCAAGGCTCAGGAGGAATGGCTAGCTACAGAAGCTGTTTGACCTGGAGTGTTTTTCCATCCGCGGCAGCATGCCTTACCGCACACTTGAGCGCCAGTACACAGTCCGTAACAGAATGAGGTTTCAGCTCGGTCGAGAGCTTCCGCTAGTCATGTTGCGATGCGAAAGAAATGCCTTGGAACATCATCGTCTTATGGCGGTGACAGGTCTCAGTCGTTTCTTCACGTCTTCCACGTACTCGATTATGGTCCAATCGTTGTGATATTGAAACCTTAGGCCTATCCTGAAATGCAGTTCCTTTGCGATCATGCCCTCGATGACTCTGGATCCAAGGTCCTTGAAGATCTCCTGCAAGGCCATGTGGAACCTATCGAGCTTTGCCGGGATGTCTTCGCGTTTGACGTTCCAAACTTTCTCAACATGAAAGTAGATCATACTCCTAACGCTCGTCCCGAACAGGAGCAACCCCTCATCGACGGCCTCCAATATGATAGGGTCCAGACTGCCCCGAGCTATCGCGATGGCCCTCAGCACGTAGACCAACCCCTGTGGACGACGCCACGGTCAAGCAACCGCTGGCCAGTTAAAAGGTTGTTCGTCAACCCTAGCGAACGATGATCACTACAGGCAAACAGGCGAAGAGGCGCAAAACGTCCGCTAGTTAGGGTTGCGATGTGAGAAAGCAGTTAGAAGCCGCGATGGCGCAGAAGGAAGAGAACTAGGCGGCTGATTCGCTCGTCGTCGTTCGTCATGCCTAGAAGGAGCTGCTTCTGCGCGTCAGTCAGGTTCATCCCGCTGATTGTTGTGCGTCTATCCTCGAAGTGGCCGAGGAAGGGAAACGAGAAGCCGTACTACACCTATCTTGGAAGAGACGCGATTCAAGAGTTGCGGCGATATTTTGAGGGCGAGAGAGGCTGGCCGCGACCGGACGAACCACTATGGTACCATGAGCAGGACCCTGGGACCCCTATGACAGCAGGCGCATATTACCCAGATGTGGTCGAGGCTTGTGGCCTCACTGGGCTACCGGCCGCCGCTGACGAGGAAGGGTCAGGGAAAGGGCAGCTGGGAGCGCTACGGCGTAGGCCCCCACAACCTACGGGACCTGGCGATAAGCCTCAGCCAGGCCGCCATGAATAAGGGCTTCAACCCTCAAAGCGCAGACTACTTCGCTGGGCATACGATCGACGAATTGGGGTACAGGCAGCTGCACGACCTGAACCCAAAGTACCGCCGAGAACAGTACCGAATAGTCGAACCATTCCTCCACGTCATCTCAAACCCGATCGCTGAACAGCTGACCGACGACGTGAAAAGGAAACTTGACGAGTACGATCAGATTGTGGACAGGATACAGAAACTTGAGGAACTCACTACCTGGGCGGCGTGGGAGATACAGCGGCTACGCGCTGAAAGGAAGATGTGGAGCTCGCGCTGAACGTGTGGTAACGCCTGTTTGCCACCGGAGTGCAACCACATGTAAATAGGAGCCTCGACGAATGGGACAATGTATTTAAAAGGAGTTCAGTAGAGGATCATGGGTGGATGGAGATCTTGAAGTTCAACAAGAAAGGAGTCAGTGGCGCAATAAGTGCCATGTTCATCATAGCGATCTTCTTCATATGTCTCGTGAGCACGTTCGTAATCCAAGGTCTGACGAACAGCTACAATCAGACCGTGCTTGACAGAAACCGGATGGATTGGGAACGAACTAGTGAGCATGTCACCTTCATCAAAGCAATCGTCGCGGACAATGTTCTGAATGCTACTTTCTCGAATGATGGAAGAGTCACTCTACATATTGTCCAAGTATGGCTCAGCGAGTTTCCCAATGACACCTATTCAGGCGCGAATTGGCAGATACAGTTCTGGACTAGCAGATACATTAGTTCAGGAGAAACCGTAAATGGCTTTGGGTTCTTTCCAGACTTTAAGAGAATCAATGTCGGCAGTCTTGGAAGCCTGACTTCGCTTTCTGGTTTGATGAGCGAATACTACAAGATCAAACTGGTGACGGAGAGAGGAAACACATTCGAATGCCAAGTTCCATATCCTCCCCCTTCGTTTGTGTCAGGGTCAAGCACGGGATATGAGCTTGTCATTGTATCGGACCCATTGAATTTCCAGTACGCTGCGGGGGGGACAGGGCCTCCGCCACAGGCAGATTGGCCGTCAGCCTATGTGAAAGAGAGAACAGATTATCGCATAATATACAGCATTCTTCTGAGAAACAATAGCAACAGGACAATCTATTTTGGCACTAATACATACATGCTACAGAGGGGATATTCAGAATCCGCAACAGTACAAATCTATGCCGTTTCAAAATCAACTAAACTCAGTGACAGCAGTCCAACTAGACTACAAAATGATGAAACATGGGTTGACCCAGGCAAAACGATTAATGTATGGTTCGCATATGACCCGCAGCGGGACCAGAAAGGATATTGGGCTATTGATGCCAGTGGTTCAGGTGGAGGCAAACACTACCTCATAGGATTTCTGATAAACTGGAGATGGGAAGGTGAGCCCTCGACTTGGAGATGGATTTCGTTACCAACGCTCCTTCAGGAACTCACATAACGGGTGATCCAGACAAGTCGAGTAAGGATCGCCTTGCAGAATCAAAGCAAGTTGAAGTTTCGCCTTCTTCATGAATCTGCTGATGTGCCTTTCCTCATTCACCAATGCGGGAAACATGCCAATCAGGATTCGCCACCATACGTATGATCCTGACATCACGCCTTCGCTTGGCAACCTTTGGCCCTTCGCTGGGAACGTTAGAGGAATGAAGGGACTCGGCCGATGGCCGGGTTGCAAAATCCACAGCGGTTCAAGGATCTTACTTGACGACAGAAATCAGAACAATGAAGGGAAAGGAAATCACACACGTGAAACCCAACACAGCCATTGTGAATCCTAGAAACTTTGCATAACTCAGACCTGACATGTGTGAACCCACATAAATCCCTACCAGAAGTTGAGCAGCAAAAACAATCGGCATGATGGCAAGTTGTTCTCCCGGCGAAAGCGAGGACAGGAAACCGGCCGCTTGAGTGAGTGCACTGAACGCAGAGAATGACGCCAGCCCAGTGGCAATAGTCAGTGTGAAAGATAACACTGTGACACGTAGGTCCAGTCTAAGCAATCTACTCGCTCCGAGAAAGGCAATGACGAACGCTGAGACAACCGTGATAGAGACTATCGTTTCAACCACTCCCAAAAGCGTGTGAGCGAATACCCTGAGAATATGGCAGCGGAAGGCTCAAGCCAGACCGCATAGTACGGCTCTCCACGCGATTTTGCAAGAAGCCAAAAGAACAAGAAACCAATCAGAAACCAAGACAAATCTTTCAAAACGAATTCGGAATGATCCGTCAATCGCCCAGCCCGAATGAGGAGGGACCCCAAAAGAATCCAAGGCAAGAACGAGAGGCTGAAGATTGAAAGGGGATATGTTATCAAACCGTCAGAGAACATGGATAAGTAGAACAGTCTAAGCGGTCCGTTCCGGGATTGAATGGCTGACTCTATCCAATCCAAAATCGTTACAACCGATCCTTCAGGGCCAACTTTGTACACGCTTGAAGCTTCGAGGAAGACCTGATAACCCGAGTATCCCAGCACCTGAGGTGGCCAGAAAAGAGGGTTCCCCAAGATCACAAGCACCAGGGATACGGCCGCGACGGCCGACAAGCTGACTAAGAACACCCTACGTGATACCCTGGTGAGAAACATGATCAGAGCGAATGTACCCAGCATTATCGGCCATGCCGTGTACTTACACAGGGTCGCCGCGCCAAGACATACGCCTGAGAGCAAACAAGGCTTTACGGATTTCTGGTCCACCTCCAGAAACCATTTGAATGCCAACGACGCAAAGAACAACGAAGTGACATCGAGCGACGCTATGCTGAAGACTATGGAAATCGGGTCAAAGGACAAAAGCGCCCAGGAGAGAAGACCCATGGTTCTCCCAGCTTTCGAACCTACCTGATAGGCTACTACGCATGTTAGTGCCGAAAAGAGACAGCTCTGCACTCTCAGAGCGACAATATCTGAAAATCCAAGCGGTCGTAACAGGTATATGAAAAGCGCAGTGAAAAGTTTCGACAATGGCGGATGTTCAGCGTTGATTACGAACCCTCTCAAATCCCAGGAAACCAAACTGTGAAAATACGCCCTGCCTGCGAATGGATAGATAAGCTCGTCAGGTGTCAGGAAGGGGACCGGCGCAAAATACATAGCCCAGCCATAGCGAATCAAGAATGGAACCAAAAACAAAAGAAGAAAAGAGACCCAAATACTGGGAGATCTTGTTTCCTTCAACTTTCTTCCAACATTGAGCGCGCGCTTGCTGGCGTGTTCCATTGTAGAGTACAAACCGCTTAAATCCGAAACTATTAGGAATATTGAAGGCTGAAGTCTCCTAATATGGGTTAGGTTTCTTCGGCTGAGTTAGCTATGAAGGTAAAACATGAAATTTGCTTTCAGAAGGTCAAACGTAGTTGATGATAAGCATTGTCTCAACATATCCACCAATGCAATGCGGCGTAGCGTACTATACTGAGAAACTAGTTTCTTCCCTGAAGAGTCTTGACAAGTCTCTTGAAATATCTGTTGTCACAGATAACCTTGTGAGCAGTGACTTCGCGTATCCGTTTCGCATCTTACGAATGCTGCTAAGGACAAAACCATCAATAATCCATTTTCAACATGAATATCTCATGTATGGTTTCTATGGTATTCCACTGGTGTTCATACTCTTGGTTCTCAGAATCCTGCGCTATCCAGTGGTCGTGACTCTGCACACAGTCATTCCACTTCAAACAATGAATGAAGATTTCTTTCTCCGATACGGGCTAACATTTCTGCCTAGGCGCGTTAAGAAGATCGGTGTGTTAGCATTTACAAGGATAATTTGCATGTTGTCATGCAAGATAACTGTGCACACGAATTCCTGTCGACGTGTCCTCCACAACGAGTACAAGGTGGATGATGCAAAGTTGGTTGTGGTTCCACATGGCATAGACCTCGTAACCAAAATCCAGAGAGACCGTGCAAAAGGTATCCTGAATTTAGACGGACGAAAGATCCTGTTGTGCATCGGCTTCATAAAACCCGACAAAGGACATGACACGGCGATCAAAGCTCTGAAGTCACAGGACTTTGCAGACCACGTTCTCATAATAGCTGGGGCGATCCCATTTAGGCACACTCGTTCGGAGATAGAATATGTTGAAAGCCTCCACAGACTTGTGCGACAACTGGATCTTCAGCAGCGCGTTGTTTTCATTGAGCACTTCCTAAGCGAGGAGGAGATGAGATTACTATTCTCGGCTGCTGATATTGTGTGGCTGCCTTATAGACTGGAAACTTGCGGCGCGAGTGGAATATACAGTATGGCTAGGGCTTATGGAAACAAAACGATCACTTCTGGTGTGGATCGTTTTGACAATAGTTCGAACTCTGATTGGAGCACTGTGGCGAACGAACTATATCGGATATACTTAGAATTAGGACTTGGCCGAGCTGTTTCGTAGATAGTAGAATGGAATGCAATAGAAAGTCCCAAGAACTATGACCACTCAACGACTGATGTTGCGGGGACTTTCTATAGCATCCTTCAACAACCGCGGATGCTAGCTTTGCTGAAGGAATCAGAAGGCAGCGTGTTGGATGTTGGCTGTGCAGACTCCCCTCTCCTCAGCTGGTTCGCTGAAACGAGGAACAGTGATGAACATCTGTCCGAGGTAGAGGCCTGAGGCCACAAGAAATGCCCAAAGGGCCGCAGTGGAAATAGCTGAGACAGCGTTGGGAAGGAGATATCGAAGCGTTGTTGCCAGACATGATGACGCAAAGGAGAAAAGGGCTAAAGCTCTTACTAGAATCTCCCACGTAGTTGACCAACCTGCGAAGACGATTGGCCTATAGAAGAGCTGGATGACTGCCAAAGAAGACACGCCGAATACCATGATAGTAAGCAGTAGCAGATCGTTCAACACGACGTGAGACAGGATCAAGACATAGTCTTGGGAAAACACCTTGAGCGCAAGAAATATCGAAAGGCAGACACCGGCCAACATTACTACACGAGAGTCATGCAATCGCCTAAATGGCTTGCCCTCTAGGAGATAGATCACCTGAACAGCGAGGATCGCTACTGCTCCCATCATCATGACTTTGCTACAAGATGTTGGCCACGCTACATAGCCGGTGAGAACGCCATTCTCCCAATATCCTCCGATCCTCATGAACAACAGCGAAGCTACCATAAGCCAACACGCCAGGAGGATTAAGACGGGAATAACGGTACGCTTGACTATGTCCCGACCAAACACATTGAAAACCTTGTCGCACAAAATTCCAGCAAGACGATTCAAAGATCTGACAATCGTCAACCAAGATCGATCTGTTCCAAGCTTAACAAGTATCAATACCACGACGCTAAGAGTAGCTACTATGCTCCCTAGCCAGAAGATGATGCCCATATACGGTGTAAAGCGTGGAAGAGAATCACTGACTCCCGTCCCAGTTAGAAGAAAAGAAGAGAATGCGATGGAGGCGCCCCATAAGAACGAAGTAGTCGTCAGTTTCATTCGAAACCTTCGTTGCTCCCAAAAGATAGCCGAACCCACCGGAAAGATCAATGTTACGAAGAACGCCAGTAATAGAATGAGAGATTCCCTGTAGTACGTGAAGTACAGCCTAATGTGATGGTTGCCGGGCTTGATATAGAAGCCCGTTATTCCAAGTAATGAGAGAAGCGCAATCTCTCCTTTGCTCCCTCTGGCCACCCATCCCTCATCAAAGTTCTGGCTAACCAGGACAAGGCACGATTCTTTCGCCTCGACCCTCAACTCAATTGTATTGCGATCTTCCCAGCGACAGCTCACGGTAGCATCGGCCAATGATAAGCGGGCAAGACTGACTCTTGGTGATTGGTCCTTGACTGCAAAAGCGAAACCGTGATACCTCATGTTTTCCAAGACAAGAATATCCCCGTCGAAGCAGACCTCTCGGAAATCTCCGATTGTCTGCAAGTAGAACAGTATGCTCAAGGCGCTTTGACTGTCAAGGGTTAGGGTCATGTTCCACGCGCTGAAGAACGCCGGATCAGTGTGGACGAGTACATAGCGTACCCCCAGAATAGCACACTTCACCGCTACAGGAGTGTAGTTGAATATGGATACAAAATCCAAGAAGACTTTGATGTGGTTTTCAATGGAGTCTGCTCGACTATTTCTGATGATAAGTCTGAGACCTTGTAGAAGCCATCTGCCTTCTCCAATCTTGCTATCCAAAAGATCTTCAGAGATATTTCTCATTATCCCAGTCCAGTTTCCCCTTCTATCTCTGATATAGATCACGTTCTCCTTCCCGTAACTGGTGCTTGATTTGGAGGGGTCTCCCAGTCTGTAGACTACTTGAGATGTCAAGTCGGAACGCATCTCTTTCAATAAGACCACTATGTCGACCGTAGCGTTTTCGCAGGATTGAATGAGAAGACTCACATTCAAATATGTTGAATTGGTCAGTGGTGGATGAGCGGTGAGATCCTGATAGAGTTGAAGATGGTCATCTGGATTATGTGCCACAACATCTATCATTAGACTGCTCTTATTTCTAGGACTCAAAAAGTCACTCCTGCTAGTATGGAAGAGGCATGTTTCTGAATGGCTCACCAACCACTCTGCTCCGAGATGCTGAGCAAGATCCCCACTACGAACGTACAGAAGCTCAGGTAGCTGTCCGAGATCGTTGTATATGCGTAAGAACTTTGATTCGTTCCTAAGGAGTTGAGGTCGATAATCTATGACTTCGTGTTTAGTGTAGCCCTCCGTCAAAGTTGCTAGACCCCAAAACTGCGGAAGTTCGACAAGTCTGAAGTCCCCCGACTGTTGCCTTATGAAGTCATGAGATGCAGACGAAGGAATGTATGATTGCGTGGCTTTGGGCTCAAGGCCATATGTCAAATCTAGGAAGATCAGGAGAGACAGGAGAAGAGGCAGCCCTTTTCTCCATATGCCTAAGAGGCGCGCCAGTCTCGGCCGAAGCAAGAACCAACGCCAAGATAGCCGCGAGAGAGAGGCAGTAAGTTGCACATAACCAATAGAAGCGCAAAGGCTTGAACTCAGATAGACAAACGTGGAAGATCTTCCGACAACACGTATTCCCGAAAGGAACGGAAGCAGGTAAGCGATGAATACGCTCGGACTGAAGGGCGCACTATCAGGTCCTGAAAAGAGAAGGAAGAAAAGGCAGAGTATCATGTGCATAACGTAGTAGCGGTATAGCTTCGAAGAACGCCAACGAGCATGCCCTACCAGTATTGGAAAGAGCATGAGCGCAAGTACCGACAGTCCGACATATTGGTAGAAGATTCCTGACGGCCTCATTGGTACGGGATTTTGAAGAAGATTAGGCAATGGAAGTGGTCTAACGAAGTAGTCATAGACGTTCACGCCCAACAAAGCCTCACCACCGAGTTCCCGGGTGCGAGCGAAGAGAAAATGCACAAAGAAAGGAATAATCACAACAAGAAATAGAATGAAAGAGAATGCAGAGGACTTGAGAATGCCCACGAATCTATCTTTGCGAGTTCTGTTCCCATACAATTCGAATAGAACTCGGAGAACCAGGCCGAAGGTTACAAAGTAAAGAACCTGCCACTCTGTGAAAAATAGTACGACAAGCGCCGATGCTGCCAACAATGATCGGCGTAAGGTCCATTTGGCAATATTCCACTCCCATGACAATAGGATGAGTGGGATGAGTGAATATGCCGCGAACAGGTTCAAATGGCCGTAGTAAATGTCTGAAAAAGGTTGAACATTGAATGCGTACGCCATTGCAAATAGCAAAGATGCGTCCTTTCGCGCCGTAATGACATATCCGTAAGCGTAGGAACTCAGCAGTGAAACAAGTAGAATTGCTGGGATCAGGAATCTCAGTGTGACAATGGGATCTCCAATCAAAGCCCAAACAAACATTGAAATTGAATTTGGCAAGTCGGACCATCCATTGTAAGGGAGAGTCGACGCCGAGAACCCCCCATAGAAGGTGTGGATCCAAAAAGTCCCCAAGGGCACAAAACCAGCTTCGATCATGGATAGTTGCTCCCTCCAAACATAGAAGTTGAAATAGAAATCGGAGTAGGCAGCTTGCCCCGGTAGGTAGCCTCGAGGGGCAAGGAGAACATACCTGCAGTACACAAATGGCAGAGCTAGCAGCAATGCTCCAGATCCTATTGCAATTATGGCCTGCGTCGATGCTTTTGTTCGCCACATTATCGTGTTACTGCCCAGAACATTTGAGCAAGGAATAGTACTAAAGATCTTTTCTTCACTTGACTCTGAGTTCGACGACAAAGGTTGAGCAAAGGAGAGGAAGGATCCTCCCAAGCATTGCCAAAATCCTGATTATCGACTCTGCCGCCGTTATGAGCCGTAAGGGATCATCTGTTGGGGCACTCTCCTAAAGATACCTTCTCTTCAACTAGCGATAGATCAGACGAAGTAACTTTTTGCGTAGATTTTGGATTACGATGAGTAGATGATGAAGTTCAACGTTACATTTTTCGCTCTCACAGGGAGATCTAGGCTTGAGCAATTTCCGGGAGCAATCAAGTCTACAGCTAAATCAAGGGAAAGGGAGATGCGAGGACTGTTCGCCGAAATAGTCGATTACTATCCTGTATTTCAGCAAATGCAACGGTTGGCAAAGACAATCTACTTCTCCGAAAAGCTGAAAAGAGCGCACTCCAATGCGAAAATGCTGGACGCGATTCCGTGTAGCTCAATGCGTTGGTACGAGTAGTGAACCATATTTTGACAAATAGGGGCCATTAGGATGAGAACGCTACTTGTATTTCCCAGAAGACACCCACTAACGGAGGAGCCTGATTCACCGAGACACTCATGGGAAAGAGAACGTCCTGTCCCGCCCCTGGGCATAGCGTATCTGGGTGCAGTGCTTGAGAATGATGGTCTTCCCATCAGGCTGCTGGACTGCAATATATCCAATAGCGACCGCACAGCCCGTGAGATTGAGCAGGCGGATGTTGTCGGGATCTCGGCACCAAGCGTCTTGGCGAATGACGCGCTGGATCTGGCTCGTTATGCGAAGAAACTGAAGAAGTTGGTGGTAGTTGGCGGACCGCACGCGACGATTTCTCCTAGTTTTTTCCTTGAGCATGACTGCGTAGATTTCGTCGTTCGCGGCGAGGGAGAATACATCCTTCTAGAGTTGCTTAGAAGAATAGAGAGGAATGAGGATTGCGAGATAGTCAGAGGTGTCTCGTACAGAAGAAATGGGAAGATTGTCCACAGCCCGAACAGGCCTCTGATCGAAGACCTGGACAGTATCCCGTTTCCTGCAAGGCATCTACTCGACATGGAGACTTATTTTCGTAGGTGGAGGAAGAGTGCTGGCTCCACATTCGTTACCATGCATACGAGCAGGGGGTGCCCACATGGTTGTATTTTCTGCTCTAAGGAAATCTTTGGAAGAACCTATAGGACCAGAAGTGCTAAGAACGTAGTTGACGAAATGCAGTCGCTAGTGAACGATTACGGTCCAGACTTCATGTTGTTCAACGATGATGTTTTTACGCTAGATAGAAAGAGGGTTTTCGAAATTTGTCAGGAGATAATCAAAAGGGGGATACGTGTCGACTGGGGGTGCGAATCTCGCGTCGACGGTATTGATAAGGAGATGTTGAGAAGCATGAAGGAAGCGGGTTGTAGAAGAATAGCTTTCGGCGTCGAGTCGGGTTCTCAGCGCGTTCTTGACTTTCTTAACAAGAAAACAACCGTAGAACAAATCAGGTCAGCGACGCACTTAGCAAAGAGAGCTGGAATCGAAGTTACATACTACGTAATAATAGGCACACCTTGTGAGACAAAAGAGGATATCGAGCTGACGAGAAAGCTAGTGTCGGACGCGGAGCCGGACTACCTTTCAGTTTCGTTTTTCACGCCGCTTCCTGGGACGGAGGCTTGGCACATCTTGGAAGACGATCTCATGAGAGGAGATCTAGATCAATTTGACTACTTCGACTCGTGTGCCTTCAACCACGAATATCTTTCAGCAGATGAGCTGAAAGCTGCTCGAATGAATATTCTGAAAGGATTCAGAGCGAAAACGGTATTGCGCTATTGCTGTTCCCCTAGGAAGATTCTGAATGTTCTTAGGCGACCGCGCTTCTACTGGTCGTATTGGAAGTGGATGTTGAACGTGTAGCCTGCGGCCAGTACTCTCCGGCGTCCTTGAGACTCATCTATCTGAACAATACTCAACGAGGCTTCAACTATATTCTGAAATGTGTGATGAGTGGACGATTGGACACTCTGGACCTCGCCCTAGAGCATAGAGTATAGAGACGCCTTTGGGCTTCGGACACGGGGTTCAGGTGAGGCCAGTTAAGGCAACCATGACAAAGTCCAATTCTCGCGTAGTCTCTCGCAGCATGCATCTGTCTTATCATCTTCATCCTAGGACCGTTCCAAATACTCAGGAGTTCATCTGAAGATGCGTCTCCCAATACGTATTCAGCGTCGAAGTCTCTGCAGCATGGGACGACCCTACCATCTGCGTATATTGCCATAGAGTACCAGAGTAAACCGCACGGAACCCGATTAGTACTTCTAGGAACGAAGCTTTCCACTCTCAGTTTGTTGATAGACCCGATTTTTCCTGTCCAAGTGTCTAGGTCTTTGACGCAAATTTCATTCACGGGCAAAAGTCTAAACGATTCGCAAAAACTTTGTATTTCTTTCTCAGTATCTTTCATTCTTATGAGCTGAATGGTGACGTGTGGCTTTCTGTCCGGATACTTCTTAGCATCTAGGAAACTCAGGATATTTGCCAAGGTATGTTCATAATTGCTGTGTCGCCTAGTTCTTTCGTAGGTTTCTTTGGTGGCTCCGTCAAGCGATATTGTTATTCTGTCAAGTCCTGAAGCCATGATCTCAGCAATGCTTCCATCATTCAGAAGAGTAGCGTTTGTCGAGAGCCCTACCTCAATTCCAGACTTCCTTGCGTATCTAACCATTTCGTAAATCTTGGGGTGCAACAGAGGCTCGCCAAACAGGTGAAGCCATATATCATTTAGAAAGGCCGACGACTCGTCTATGATCTTCTTGAACAGCGAGAAATCCATGTTCCTTTTGTCACGTGTCAATCGGCTATGAGGACACATGATGCAGTCCAGATTACATTTAGATGTGCTTTCGATGTCAAGATGAGCTGGGGGATATGGGCAACTTAGACTTCTCCGGTAATAGGAATAAGCAATCTGCAAGTACCGAGCCTTGCCCACCATACTGTCCTTTTCCTCACGAGCGATCTTAGACTGCGACTGCATGAAACAAAGAAGTTACTTCTTTCTTCTACCTCATAAGGAGATGGGCTTACCAGTGTAGGCGTTCACAGGATATCTGGGTGAACTAAACCTGGGACCCATAGGTTATGAGCTCTGTCCCGCGCGAGCCAATCTATGAGCCTACCAAGCCAGTGATATTGCTGAGTGCAGGCATATTTCCTTTGAAAGAAGATGGGTCGGACGTACCTATCCATTCCTCGTACACTCAGAAACTGAGTCAACTGGGTCTCTGCTAGGTGTATGACACGGACTATGTCTTCGAGCTGGGAAAGGCTGTCCAGAAAACCAATTCGACAATTCTCTCTATAGGGCATCATCAAGCGCGCGACTGTCAGGAGGCAGATGAATAGTGCTGTCCGAAGCGCGCCAGAATGGTGCATAATCATATTCTTCCGGTCAAGTTCATGAGGCTGACTGGTGACCGCATCAAGTCCGGATACCCAAGCAGATGAGCCGATAGCGCGATTATCAGCATCGCGATCAGGCAGAGAAGCGTGTGCGTCAAGATGTTTCTCAGGCCTCTGGTCCTAACCTGCTCCAACCCAAAATGATCTGTGAGCCTAGCCACTACACGCTCTATGGCGGATCTGCATCGATATAGACGCTTAAGCCTCCATGGTCCGTGGCTGCGAAACTTCTTGTCCACACGTAGAACCTCTCTCTCGCCTCTACTCTGATTCCTAGGGTAAGGAATGACAGGCTCAGCACCCAGACGCTTGATCTCGCATCTGAAGCCTTCACTGGAGTATTGTGAGTCTGCAACAACGCTCCTCAACCTGCGCCTATGCTTCCCAACCTTACGAAGGAGAGGCGTCGCAATCTTCTTCTCATTCACATTCGCAGACTCCACGACGGCTGCTAGAGGCATCTCGCTTCCGGCATCCACGGCCAAATGAACCCCATAGCCAAGAACCACGTTTCTCCCTTGCCTACGCAAACGCGCCTCAGAATCAAACAATCCGCGACTGTTGTCCTCTGGATCTCTTCGACTATACGCTTCAATGAACGTGGCATCCAACGCCAAGACCCCGCAGTCCAACACATTCATCCTGTCAAGCTGCCTGACTAGGCGAGACATGATGCGTTCCAGTCTCTCAGGGCCCACTCTCAGCCTGAACCGCATCAACGTCGCCCGATCATACGGCCTCTCGCCTGTTTTGATCTCACAGAGGCTTCTTAATGCTTCGTCCGTCCGTAGAAGCCTATGCAGCTGCCGATAGCTCTCAACACTGCCAATCCGCTTAGCCAACTCAGCCTTGAACATACCTAGAAGATTTCTATGCGGCCTACCAACTGACCCTTCAGGCCTATAGGCGCTCGACAGAACCCACTCTACAAACCCTAAATCCAAACAAGCAAAGATCTTAGACAGAGCCGTGAATCCACTCGACACCTCTTTCTCCGAGAAGCGTTCGGGTGGATTCGCGGCTCAACACACTTCCAGCCCCGAACAAGCCAAACAAGAACCTGTCAAGACAACGAATTTTGCACCATTCTCGCGCGCGAACCTAGCAGCGAAGAAAGCGTCATTTGTGATTTCGGGTCTTTCCTGCAGAGTCTGCCGTAATTCAATGCGATCTCCTGGTTTGGATGAGTTAAGAGAAATGGAGAATGCAGGGTGCTGGACCATATGACTAGAACTAACTAGCTCAACGTGGTATTTTGAAGATTCTGGGTGACTAACACTCCAATGATCCGAATCACCAGAGTTGCCATCATAGATGAAAAGCAAGTTCCGGTCGAATCCTAGGAAGTTGTCGTAGATGTCACTAAATCCTTTCATCTCTTTGAGGTAAAGTTGACGATAATCCAATACTTCATGTCCAACGTAGTTGGATGTTATTGTGGAAAGTCCGTAAAATTGCGGTATCTCCATAACTCCAAAGTCTCCTTGTTGTTTTCTTACAGAGTTGTAACCCGAATTTGATGGGAAATATGGATCCGTTGCTATTGGTTCGAATCCTAAGGTTATGTCCATGAATATGAGGATGGAAACCAGCAATGGCAGACTCTGCTTCAGAAGCCTTGTTAACGGTCTTTGGTAGTTCCTGGAATCAAGCCAGCTCCTGCAATGGTTGGAAATCCTCAAGTATCCGATCCCGGCGGGTATGCTTGTACACAGATAGACGAAAACAGCGCTCCTTCCTACGACAGCGGGCGCGCTGATGGACACGAATAATCCTATCTATATCGAACCCAGAAGGAGTATAGCGATATGGGCCTGTATCGTGTAAAGTGCGCAGACAAACCTGAGAACTGGATTACTGAAGATTTCCATCTCAAACATGCGTTCAATATCGAAATGATGCAAGCAAGTCTTGAGAAGGCGAGTTCTCCGGTGTCTTATTCATGGATTGTCAAGAATCTCATAACGAAGAATTTTGCAGGCAATCCAAAGAGAACACTTGATGTTGGCTGTGGCTTTGGGCGAGGAATAGTCGCATTTCAAAACGCTGTTGGATTGGATATTTGTCTGCCTTTTCTTAGGACTGCTAGAAACTACACGCCACATGAATACGTCCTCGCTGACGCTCAGAGTCTACCCTTCAGGTCGGAGATTTTCGATTTTGTATCCATGACTGAGGTTATTGAACACTTGGATACACCTGAAAAGAGCATAGATGAAATCATCCGTGTGTTGGTCAGAGGCGGGAAATTTGCAGTCCAGACTCCTAACAACAAAGTGACGGGACGTATGATTGACAAGAAGTACGGACACATGAAGGAATATAGCCGCAAAGAGATTGTTGATATGCTCAGGGAAAAGGGGCTCAAGATAGAAACAGTAACCGGAAGTACTATTCCTTACATACCAACGACACATAAGTGGTTCAACCTCAATTTCAATCGTCCTTTTTTCATGTTGTGGAAGACCATGAACCGTATTGTTCCATTGCGGTGGGATATTATCATTCTAGGCAGGAAAACCACATAGCACGCGCTGCCTGAATGAGGCTCTTTCGTCTTCTAGGCTAGGCTATTGCCTTCGATCTTTTCCTTTAGTGGCCTCTGTGCGGTCCTGGGCACGCGCGCCAAGATCTCCGCCCGTGTGTCTTAGACAAAGGCTATAGATACGCCAGTGTTCAATTGAACAGTGGGCCGTCAAAATGGATCGGATCATTTGGCCAGGTGTCATTCCTCTATGAGAAGTGTAGGTGAATCGACGGATGAGGTTGTGAGAATCCTCAGGGAAGATTGGGAGAATCTTCTGCGGGATAATCAAGAACTGGTCGAGAGATGTGAACAGCTGTTCAGCAAGCTGGTCCATCTTCAGGAAGAGAACAACTCGCTTAGGATCAAGATTGAAGAAGTGGAGGAGGCTAGGATGTTACCTCAGCAGAGACCCTACCACATATCTCAACTGAGCAGAATAGAGAAGCAACAATCGATGCCACGTGTTTGCGTGAACTGTGGTCGGCAAATATTTGAAAGTGATAGGTTCTGCGATCGTTGTGGATACCAAGTTCCATGGTAGTTGATACGTTCAGCTTCACATTTCTTTCTCGGTTTGCTGGAGTACCCGAGATATGTTGGATCGCATCTTCTGAATTGCCTGGCTTGTTTGCTGAAGATCGGCGGTCGCTTTCTGTTCGGTGGTAGCTAGCCTTTGCGTGGCTGACTGCAGCTGCTCTTTCAGACTATTGTTCTCTTTCATCAAGTCTCTAAGCTTCTGTCTTGATGCTTCGAAGTTTTGAACAAACATTTCGATATCTCTACGGAGGCCTTCCCACTCATCCTTGCGAACTCTGACAAACTCGCTCAATCGTCTTGTCCTGAGTGAAAGTGACTCGGCTGAGAGATATCGAGTCCCCCTATAAATAGGTGAGCTACGCCCGCGCGCGTTCCTGAACCGTTTATTGCCATGCCCCACGGTCCCGAGAGCTCAGTGCTAGTAATCAAGATCCCGTTCCCCTCCCCGATGTGACACATGAAATTCCATTGTTGTTTTTCGACGACTATGTAGTCCCCAGATCCATCGACCGCAACACCTTAGGGACCTGAAAGAGCACCACCAGGGTCATGGTTGCAGGCGGACTCAGGGTCACGAGGAACAGTCTCTCGGCGTTTTGGTTACGAGGCTGATAGCTACGCGTTTTGCTCCTAGGAACATTTGAATCAAAAATCACTGGAACGCTTTGGCATGAAAGGCTTGAAAGACTGTAATTGCATTTGCGACAAAAGGCCAGACAGCGAGCAACTCGAAGAACGCAAAGGCTACGATTTTGCCATAAGACATCTTCTCCCACAAAGTCTTGAAGAGGTCACTTCCCAAAATTGTCAAAACAGCGATAATCGGGGCAAAATGCCAAGGAAAGAGATAATCTGTAGAAGCGCGCGCTATCTCCAACGCTATGAAACTTGCTAGCACGAGCAGCAAAAGAAGTCGTATAGGCGTTCGGGTCCTTAGAAAGCTGCTAACCTCCAAACAAAGTACTGGAATCAGTAGGAGGACTATCGGCGCGCTCACTTGATTGGAGAGCGAAATGAATCCACATCCGAGAGCCGTGAAACCTTCAGGATGATATCGCGGGTCAAATCCGGTTACTGGTACGTATGTTGTCGTGTGAAAGAGAAGAGATGCAGCCAGTCTCGCAATGAGGGTAGATCCTGCATTTGCGCCTAGCGCTTGTGTGCCGTAAAGGCAGTCGTACATTCGCAATTGCAGACTAACGAAACTGTGAAAACCATTGGCCGCGATGTATCCGGTGTAAGGAAGCAAGTAGCCAATGAATCCTGC
>Ga0209725_1000423_pt1 | contig 26194 bp, 24 predicted proteins | sample I18A1metaG_FD_184145 | JGI IMG/M metagenome (GOLD analysis project Ga0209725, IMG submission 184145) | Lake sediment bacterial and archeal communities from Gulf of Boni, Indonesia to study Microbial Dark Matter (Phase II) - ​I18A1 metaG... | ecosystem: Environmental > Aquatic > Freshwater > Lake...
AGATGGAGCTCTCCAATTGGAAACAGCGGAGAAGAAGGAGCTTCGAGCCATTGAGAGGATCTGCTCAGAGATACGGCTCTCTAAGGGAATCGACAGCAAGCTAAGAGCGAAGCTACTGGCGCATTTCGCGGCGAGATTCGAGAACGCCCTCGGCCTGATCGAGAAGAGAAGGATCAGGAAATACATGTTCTCTCCCAGCGGACGAGTTGTATGGACCGTGAAAGGTAGGAAGGCAGAGTATCAAGTCATCCCCGACTCAAACTTCTGCAGCTGCGACGACTACTACTTCAGAGTCATCGATCGCAAGAGGCAACTATGTTACCACATTATCGGGCAACGACTTGCTGACGCATTGGGAAGTTATGTCTTCGAGGAGCTCCCTGACTCCGCTTACAACAAGATTACTGAAAGATGGCACTTGCCCGAAGAACCCTAACTAGATCAACGCTCTATCGAGCACATGTTTTTAAACTCTTCCCGGTATTAGACGTGGCGATGCGAGGAGTTTCAACCATGTCAGCTGACGAGTTTTACGGTGTACTCATGCTAGGAACTCAGATACTGTCCTTCATAGCGTTGCTTCTCATATTCGTCTACGTGGCGTACGAGAGAACAAGGCCCACATAGACCATTCATGGCGCATTAACGAAGTGTAAGCTCGAGCATGAGAGCAAGATGTGGGGGGAGGGGGGGAGCCGTCGTTGAACGACGGCACTTCTACAATGTCAAGGAGAGCGTAGCCATCCGGTTGAAGGGAGTAATGTGAGAATTGAGCGTCTTTTCGCTTCTCCGGCCTGACTTGCAGAAGTTGCTTGATCGAGAGGCTATTGCTGAGCCAAGTGTAATCCAAAATCTCGCTATTCCAAAGATCCTTCAGGGAAAAAGCGTATTGATCATAGCGCCTACAGGGACTGGCAAGACCTACGCCGCAGTCATGCCCGTCTTCGAGCTATTTCTGCGAAAGAAAGACAGAGAGCCAACAAAGGGAATCTCCATTCTCTATCTTACTCCTCTTCGAGCGCTCAACCGCGACATCCTAAGAAGGCTTGCAGAAAACGGCAGACAGCTAGACATCAAGGTACAAGTCAGGCATGGCGATACCCCCACTAGCGTAAGGTCGCTACAGGCGAAATTTCCTCCAGACATGTTGATCACGACACCTGAAACCCTTCAGGCGATTCTCCCCGGAAAGCGAATGAAAGAACACTTGAAAGGTGTGAGGTGGGTTGTGGTTGACGAGATACACGAACTAGCAACAGATAAGCGAGGAGTTCAGTTATCAGTAGCTTTAGAAAGGCTCCGAAACCTAACTGAGAGTGAGTTTCAGAGGATCGGGCTTTCGGCAACGATAGGTGAAGATCTCAAAGTTGGGCAGTTTCTCGTCGGAGAAGACAGAGATGTGGAAATTGTTCGGTCTGAAGAGGCGCGAAGGTTCGAAGCTGAGGTGGAATACCTCAAACCGACAGAGAGGGATTACAGGGACTCTGAAAAACTTGGGATTCCGGCCCCAACCGTGGCAAGGGTGAGGAGAATATGCGAACTGATATCGCAACACAGATCGACACTAGTATTCACGAATACGCGCGAACACGCAGAGGCTTTGGGATCGCAGATACACGCTCTCGACGAAGCCTTACCCGTCAAGGTCCATCACGGTTCCTTGTCTAGGGAGATACGCGAAGAAGTTGAAAAGGAGTTTCAGTCAGGAACGATCAGAGCAGTCATCTGTACGTCGTCGCTTGAGCTTGGCATTGACATCGGCTCAGTTGATTTCATCATCCAGTACATGTCGCCCAGAGAGGCGACGCGGCTAATCCAAAGGGTTGGAAGAAGTGGACACAGGATCAGAGGCAATCCCAGAGGTGTCATAGTCTCAGGGTGGGCCGATGATATCCTAGAATCGTCCGTGATCATCAGCCACGCAAGGAAGGAACAACTGGAGAGCGTCAAAATCCATGAGAACGCTCTAGACGTCCTCGCTCACCAGACAGTGGGAATACTCCTTGATCAAGGAAGATGCGAAGCAGGAAAAATCCTAGAGATCGTCACAAGAGCCTACCCCTACAGAGCCCTAGATCTCGAAGATTTCATGGCCACTCTCAAGCAGCTTGTTGATCTGCGCATCGTGGCACAAAGAGAGGAGACGATTCAGGCAAGGTTCCCGAAAGCATTCCACTACTACTACGAGAATCTCTCAATGATACCTGACGTGAAGCGATTCACTGTCTTCGACTTCATAAGAAGACGCAGGGTCGGAACCCTCGATCAAGAGTTCGTTGCCCGAAGCTGCAAAGCAGGCGTGGAATTCATCATGCACGGCTACACTTGGAGGGTGATCGCGGTGAACGAAGAGAAGCTCTCAGTTGAGGTTGAGCCCGTACCTCCAAGCCTCACAGCAATTCCAAGTTGGGAGGGGGAGATAATACCCGTTGATTATACCGTTTCGGAGCAGGTGGGCTCCCTTAGAAGAAGGATCCTGCGGGATGTCTTGCAGGAATCTCGCTCGCTTGAAACTGCATCTGAACTTTCAATTAATCCTGAAGCGATCGAAAAAGTCTCTGACACACTTGGAGAGCACATCAAAGAGTATGACCTTCCAACTGAAAGCGAAATAGTTGTAGAGAAGTTTGAGAACTGCATAGTGATACATGCCTGCTTCGGCAACCTTGTGAACGCAACTCTAGCGGCAGCCCTGGCGCCACTTCTTGCGGCGAAGTACGGGATCAATGTTGCGACGCAGACAGACCCTTACAGAGTCGGACTGATCATTCCAGTCAAAATCCATGCTCATCTTGTTGCGAATGAACTTAGGAATCTGCGGCCTGAGGATCTTGAAAAGATAGTCTTGGGTTCAATGGAGGAGACAGAGCTCTTCGCTTGGAGACATTGGCATGTGGCTCGACGGTTCGGGGCCGTGGAAAGAAGGGCAGATTACAAGTCGAATCGAGCAAGGTTCTTGGTTTCAGTCTATAGGGACACGCTGATAAACAAGGAAACGCGACGAGAAGTCCTTCTAGAGAAATTCCGCCTAGACCAGTCAAGGATGCTCCTACAGAAAATCAGCCAGGGAGAAATCTCGATCGAAGCGATTGAACAGAAAGGGGCCAGCTGCTCTCCACTCGCCATGCCGATAGTCGATAAGGTTATTCCTCACGACCTCCTTCGCCCGGCAGTCCCGGCGAGAGCGCTTGCTGAAATCGTCAAAGAGCGGCTACTTTCCGAGACGATGAGACTTGTCTGCTTCTACAAGGCCGACTGGGAGGGACTTCGAACCGTCCGGACGCTCCAAGAGACCATTCGCTGCCCCGTATGCAAGTCGACATTGATAGCAGCAACATATCCACGCGATGAGAACCTCATCAGGATCATGAGAAAGAAGTTGCAGGGGAAACCGCTGTCCCCTGACGAGGAACGGGAGTGGCACAGAGGTTGGACTAGCGCTAGCCTAGTTCAAACTTCGGGGAAGCGAGCAGTAATTGCGATGAGTGGAAGAGGTGTGGGCCCGACCACTGCAATCCGCATCCTGAGGCGTTTCTGTAGAACCGAAGAAGAATTCTACACGGAGATACTCAAAGCCGAACGTGAGTATGCCAGAACGCGCATGTTCTGGGACTGACGTTTCTTCCGCCCAAATCCACTAAAAGCCGAGTTCCGGCAGCGAACTTGGACACGGTTTGGTTGGACGAAATAGACTTCGAATTTCCACTCGTGGATGCTCTGCAGCAAGTGTTGAGGAAGGCTCATAATGAAGAGATCCTCAATGTAGACTCCAAACGAGATCAAGAGAACGATAGTCACGGGTGTCTGGGGAAGTGGAAGTGGTAGCTGCGATCAGGCGAACCATTTTCATGATGTCCATTCTATCGGTAGCGATGTGCGCGGTTTTTCAAGCCCACGCAGTCGAATCAGTGAACCTCCTGAAGAACCCAAGTTTCGAACAGGCAGGCGCTTGGAGAACCCATACGGCCGATGCCAACGATGTTGCAGATCCGAGAAGCCCAACCCAAGCCCATAGTGGAAACTACTCTGCCTACACCAAGGCGACCACCCTTGGCGGAGACGGATACGCTATGGTATCTCAAGACGTTTCTATACCCGTAAGCTCGAATCTAGAATTGTCCTTCTGGCTTTACGTCAGACACCACGAGCTTCCCTTCCACGGGTATGTAAAAGGGTTCGTAGCCAGTTCCGGAGGCAGATATCTTGATGCCGGAATCTGGTCGGGTGATTCACCCAACCCAAAGGTGAACGAGTACCGATTCCAAACGCGAATCGAAACATACGACGCATGGTTCAGAATCAAGGTGAACTTAGGAAAACTCTGGATCAACGAGGCAAAATTCCCGAAAGAGGACACCATAACAGAAATTTCCTTCGGGATCTATAACGGGCTTGTGTACGCTCTCCCCAAGAACTTGCTTCAACTGGAAGCATTCTTCGATGATGTGTTCTTGGGACCATCGGTAGGCGAGGAGGAACCTAGTTTCCCTTGGCTTACGACCCTAGCAACCAGCTTGATGGGCGCTACTATTGTAGCTGTCGCAGTTGTTAGAAAACGGCTTCAATCCGTGAAGCGTCTCCTTACATCTTATGACGGTGCTATTCGCGAAGCATTGGGGTCAGGGACAATGAGGAGAACCCGGCTTGTCTGAGGATGTCATTAAAACCATTCTGATGCATCGCAAGGATCTCTCAAGAGAGATGGTGCTGGATCTTGTAGAGAAGAAGAAGGCTGAGTCAGGAGGCTTTCTGTCCGATGAAGGTGCCGCAATGCTAGTCGCCCAAGATCTCAATGTGGAAGTCGAGAAGGAGAGACCGGCAGGGATCATGATCAGGGATGTGGTAAGCGGCTTGAGCGACGTGACAGTTATCGGTAAAATTACGTCAGTTTCTGTTCTTCAAGAATTCAATCGCAAGGATGGTAGTCTTGGCAAGGCTCTGAGATTCGTCCTAGCAGACTCGACAGGTGAGTTGAGCTGTGTGGCTTGGGATCAACAGGCTGAGAGATTGGCGAATCAGCAGCTTCAAGACAGAACCATATCTGTATTGCATGGGTATACGCGTGAAGGTCTCGGGGGCAGCATAGAGCTATTCATTGGCGATAGAGGCGAAGTTCAATTCGTACAAAGTGTCTCCGAAGTCAGCGAGCAGATCGCAGATCGGTTCACTAGCATTGCGGACGCCCTGAAATGTGGAGGAGAAGTAAACCTTATGGGCATCGTGAAGACCCCGCCCAGAATCATAGAGTTCAAGAGAGCCGATGGGTTGGGAAGAGTTCTTCGCACGAAACTTATGGACAAGACCGGAAGAATAACGTTCGTTGCTTGGAATGAAAGGGCAGACGATTTACGTCGCTTGACCGTGGGAAACGCAGTTCGGGTATCTGGGGGAAGAATCAAGACTTCAATAAATGGAAGCGCAGAAATTCATGCAGACTCGATGAGTCGCGTGGAGCATCTTGAATCTGCGCCGGCCCAATTGGAAAATGTTGAGCTACAACCGCTCAAGGTTTCTCAGATCAGGGCAGACATGCGGGACGTAGATGTCTTGGCAAGGATACTAAGAGTTCAGCCTCCAACGGAAGTGAAGAGGACAACTGGAGAGACGACAAGAGTCATGCGTCTTCTCCTCGGGGACGATACCGGTATTATTCAAGCATCCCTTTGGGACGACAAAGCCGAACTCGACCTAAAGGTAGGAGAAGCAATCCTCATAGAGGATGCATCAAGCAGAGAACGCCTCGGCGAAGTCTCGATAAGCGTAGGAAAGACAGGTGCTATCACAGTGCGCCAAGAGCTGAAACTTAAGTCCGCTCAACTAACTCCCAAGAGAATTGCGCAATTGCCTCATGGGGGAGGCCCAGTAGTTGTTGAAGGAACGGTCATCAACCAACCCTCCTTAAGACAAGTCCGAACTTCAAAGGGCGAGGCAGTTGACCTCTCTGAGATTGAGTTAAGAGATGACTCGGGTGAATGTAGAGTAGTGTTTTGGAGGGATCTGGCAAGACAGGTCGCCACTGTGCGGAAAGACTCCAAGGTAAGGCTGTTTGGGGTCTATCCTCGTCTCGGATTCAAAGGTGGGGTTGAACTGTCGTCGGGTCTGATGACGTATATTGAAACTGCTGGTGAGTCGACTCCTCAGGAAGTTGACCAGATCATTGAGTTGAAGGAAGATGTCGAAAGGACAATTCAAGGAATCATCTTGGAGCTTTCGAGTACGTCTCATGCTTCTCTCATCTGTGGGAGATGCAGGTCGAAGATAGAGTTCCAAGATGATACGACCATTTGCGGGCGATGTCAGTCAACTCAAGGCATGGATTTGTCTGCCACTCTCTTTCTTAGGGTTGACGATGGATCAGGCTACGTTGACGCCGAAGTCGAAAGCCCCGAATCAAATGCTCTGCTGGCGCAAGATGCGAAATGGATCATTAAGAGCCTAATCGAGAGGAAAGCGCCAAAAATCCAGTTGACCGTGGAAACTCTGAGCCGGCTGATAGGGATGAGGATTTGGGTGAGGGGCGTTCTGGCTAAGGATTCGAAGACTGGGAGAAATATTTTCCGAGTGAAAGAGCTCCGGGAGATCTCGTCTTCCCGTGAGCCTCTCGCCCTATCAAGAGGTATGCTCTGAAACTATACCGCCGGAACTCCAGAAAAGGCGTTAACGAATAGTTCGGAAAAGAATCGGCAAGCCCTGAGATAAGGCAGAGAGGGATTGTTGAGGTCGATACTGATGGACACGGTTTTCTAGATCTACGTGCCCATGGAGAGAAAGATGCTCGCCGAAACATAGTGGTCGGGAGGGCTATCTTGGTGAAATTTCCTTTACTGTGCCTTCAATCACGTCAAGCGCTGAGTCAATAAGCTCTCTCGTGATCGTGAGTGGCGGGGCAAGTCGTAGAGTTGATGGGCCGCATGTGATCATGGTTACTCCTCTTCTCCAGCTCTTCGTCATGATTTCTTTTGCTTCGTCTATGCCTGGGATCCTGGTTTTCTTATCCTTGACAATCTCTACGCCAATCATTAGACCTTTGCCTCTTACGTCGCCAATAATGACATGTTTGTCTTGCATCTCCTTGAGCCGCTTTATCATATGAGCGCCTTGTCTCGTCGCGTTTTCCATCAACCTGTCTCTTTCGATTATTTCCAAGACAGCTTGTGCAGCGGCGCATGCTACGGGGTTGCCGCCAAAGGTGTTGGCATGAGATCCGCCCTCCCAATCCATTATCTCAGCCTTTGCAATCGTCGCCCCGAGAGGAAGCCCGGCCGCCATGGATTTGGCCATGCAGATTACGTCTGGCGCAACATCCCAATGTTCGATTGCACACCATTTGCCGGTTCTTCCAACTCCCGATTGAATCTCATCATCCACAAGGAGGACGCCGTACTTGTCTGCGAGTTTCTTGAGTTTCTGGAAGTATTCCGGAGGTGGAACAGCATATCCTCCTTCTCCCTGAATTGGCTCGAAGAAGAAGGCCGCCGTATCCTCTGGCGGAACATACTTCTTGAAAACCCACTCATCTATGAAGTCGACACACCAATAGTCGCAGTCAGGATATGTCAGTTTATGGGGGCATCGATAGCAGTAGGGATATGGGACATGAGTCACTCCGGGCATTAGCGGAAAGAAGTGTTTCCTCTGGATCGGCTTGCTGGCCGTCAGGCTTAGGGAACCCACCAGTCTCCCGTGGAACCCACCTATGAAGGCAAGGAATAGCTGCTTTCTAGTATGCCATCTGGACGCTTTTATCGCGGCTTCAATCGCTTCGGCCCCGCTGTTTGAATAGAAGATCTTCTTCGGGAAGGCTCCGGGGGTTATCTTCTCAAGCTTCTCTCCTAGGTCAACTGGGCTCTCGTAGTAGAAGTCCGTGTAAGAGTAGTGGAGAAACTTCTCGGATTGCCTCTTTATGGCCTCTATGACTCGGGGATGGCAATGTCCTACGTTTAGGCATAGGAGCCCTGAGTTGAAGTCTATGTACTCGTTTCCATCCACATCCTTCACGATACAATCTCTTCCAGATTCGATGACTAGAGGGTAGAATCGAACCATAGATCCAGATATGACCTTCTCGTCTCTTTCGAGAAGTCTTCGTGCCTTTGGCCCAGGAGGGGTGACGAGGATTCTTGGATGCTTTGCTTCTGACAATGAAGGGCACAACCCTTAGAGAAACGGGGCTTTGCCTGCTCTGCTCTAAAAGGCTTATGGAGGAACTAGCCGCTGTGATGTGAGGGGATTATTCTTTCTTGAGTGCAATTTCAATTGTGGATATGCTGGCTCTTGTTCCGTCAGGCCTTGTGACATCTTCCGATCCGATGTTGATGTTTCTGACTAAGAGGTTCTTCTGGAATTTCTTCAACCGTTCCACGATATCTACGGCGTTGTTGATCGATTGGCCTCTTGCTCTGAGCACGATCTCGTCTGCGCCAGAATTGAATAGCGTGACACAGGCAACCACATAGTTCATAACCGGTTTTTTGCCAACCCGAACTAGATTCTCTTGCACCGCCGTCTTGCTCCTGCTTTCGTTGAAAGTGTAGAGACTAGGGACAGATCTTCGTCTGATTAATCTTCCTGTAGTGTTCCCAGGCTTCATCAACATTTAGCTGGATCTGGGATATATTCTGCTCGGTGAGATGCCTAAACCGCCCCTGTTCCTCAAGATAGAGTTGAACCGGTTTCCTCCTCGACTTCTCTAGTAGAGGTTTGCTTGGAGCAGAAAGAGAGAAGATTCCTTTCCATATTTCGAAGAGCGCCCACACCCCTGTCTGGGCCGCGAGTCTTCCCAGTTCAATCGACACTGCCGGGTCGGATCTCCAGCCCGGAGGGCAGGGAGCAAGAATATGAAGATACTTCGTTCCTCTGATCGCCTTGGCTTTCTGAAACTTCTCGACGAAGTCCGTTGGATATGAGGGGGACAATGTGGCAACATAAGGAATCTTGTGAGCCGCCATTATGAAGGGCATATTTTTCTTTTCTTCCCTTTTTCCTGTTGGGGTCGTCGTCGTCCACGCGCCAAGGGGAGTTGAGCCGCTTCTTTGCATACCGGTGTTTCCGTATGCCTCATTGTCGTAGCACACGTAGATGAAATCGGCTCCGCGCTCGGCTGCACCACTTAACGCCTGAATGCCAATGTCCACGGTTCCTCCGTCACCTGCCCAAGAAACAACCGTGATGTCTTCGATTCCTTGAGCCTTAAGTCCAGAAGTGACTCCTGATGCTGCGGCGCCCGCGCTGGCAAATGCTATGTTGAGGACTGGAATATTCATTGAGGTCAATGGAAACAGGCTCTGAATCACGCTGGTACAGCAAGCTGGAACTACGAAGATAGTCCTCTTTCCAAGCGCCTTGACCGCTAATCGTATGGACAGAGCGGCCGAGCATCCTGCGCATGAGGCGTTTCCCGGTAGGATGTACTCCTCTCTTGGAAGTTCCTTGAGCGTGATCATCGTATCACTCCTTCAGCCCGTACCATATCAATCTCTGGTCAACTCTGCCTTTCTCGGCGCACTTCGAGGCGTGCATAGTCATCGTCTCAATGTCCTTCGCCGTGATGTCTCTTCCTCCTATTCCGGCTATGAAGTTCATTGTGAGTGGTCTCTCCTTAAGATCACATAGAGCACTTTGTACTTCTGTGAAAAGTGGCCCTTCCATACCAGAGCTTATCGCTCTATCAATGACCGCAACTGCAACAGCTTTTCCACCGATTTTCTTCACTTCTTCAATGGGGAAAGGCCTGAACGCACGAATTCGTGCCAAGCCCACTCTGTATCCGTCATCTCTTAGCTTCCGCACAGCGACTTTGGCCTCGCTTCCAGTAGCCCCCATAGTAACTACCACTGTCTCGGCGTCATCACAGAAAACTTCCTCCAGGAGCCCTCCGTGATATGGCAGACCGAATCTCTCGGCGTACTCCCTCCCAACGATCGGGATCAGTTTTCTCGCACTGTCCATTGCCTCATGAAGCAGATACCTTAGCTCCATGTAATGGTCTGAGGATGCGAGGGTCCCATGGCTCATGGGATTGTCGACATCTAGCTTCCAACCCGGCTTGTAGTGAGGGAGAAAAGAATCCATGTCTTGTTGATCAGGGATTGTGAAAGGCATGCTTGTGTGAGAGAGAACGAAACCTTCAAAGCATATCATCGCTGGCAGAAGAACTCTTGAGTCCTCACATATCTTATACGCCTGAATTATCGTGTCAAAGATCTCTTGGTGCGATGCGCAATAGAATTGAAGCCATCCAGTGTCTCTCTGAGAAAGAGAGTCACTTAGATCGGGGAATACGTTCCATGGTGGGCCTATCGCGCGGTTGACAACGACCATTACGATTGGTAGTCTTGCAGCGCTCGCCCAGTGAAGCATCTCATGCATATAGGCAAGACCATGTGACGATGTCGCTGTGAAAGTCCTCGCTCCTGAGGCGGACGCTCCTATCGAGGCGGCCATTGCGCTATGCTCCGACTCGACGCAGACGTACTCACCCTTCATTCTGCCGGAGTTTACAAGTTCTGCAATTATCTCAACGATCGCCGTTTGTGGAGTTATTGGATATGCAGCCACAACTTCGGCCCTAGCGAGCTTAGCCGCTAGGCCAGCAATGTGGTCCCCGCTGTCAACAAGGGTAAGCACCATTCTAGCCTTCCTCCCGACGCATGGTCAACGCCTCTGTCCGACATTCGTGAGCGCATATTCCACAGCCCTTGCAGTAGTCGTAGTCTATGACTGGGTAGTCCTCTTTATCGCGGCTAACTGCAGCTTCAGGGCAGTAGATCCAGCAGAGTAAGCACTTAGTGCACTTTCCCTTGTCAAATACAGGTCGAAACGTTCTCCAAAAGCCTGTCCTTCCACTTGCCCCCTTTGTCGGTAGAGAGAGACAAGTCAGCGGCAATTCTCGAAGCGTTCTTGGAACCTTCTGACCTGCCAACCTACGTGACATCCCCTACAAACGCGCTTAGTTGAAGCTGACAAGAATAACCTTTCTGAAGGAGCCGGACGAGGACAAGAGACAAGGGTTGGCTGATGCCCAATCAGATGGTCTAGCTTCTGTGAAACTTACATACGAAGCCACAGATGGGTCTTCTCAAGGAGATCCATCAAGCTGCAATGGTACGTTCGTAGGCAAGCCTGACAGCTTTGGAGTTAAGCTCTCCGACTTCCCCTGACCATTCTTCTCGAACCACCTTCTCAGCAGACTCAAGCCGTATTTCACCTGTAGTCTTTGCAAAAGCTCCCAGCATCGCCGTGTTTACTACCGGCTGTCCCACCACAATCAGGTTGAGTTCCAGAGCTATCCCAGTTGCGTCCACATAGAAGACCTTGTTTCTTCCTGTCAGAAATGACTCCGGAAGTCTGGTTCTCTTTGCAGAGTTGACCAGCAGGCTTCCCCCTTCCTTCAATCCCTCAGTCACGTCGAGAGCTTCGAAGAGAGATGGGTCTAGCACAACAACGTAGTCCGGCTCGTACACTTTACTGCGGAGAAGTATTTCTTGGTCACTGATCCTCGCAAACGCTTCCACAGGAGCCCCCCTCCTTTCCGCACCGAAGAGGACCATTGCCTGAGGCCATTTTCCTTCGAGAAAGGCGGCTTTGGCTGTCAATTGCGCGAGAATCACGGCTCCTTGTCCCCCCCTGCCGTGAAATCTAATCTCCCTTAGGATCTCTTTCACCCGCCTGGGCTAACTCCGAGATCGGCAACTGGCCATATAAGCCTAAGAAACCTAAAGAATCTGTTAAACAAGAGCCGGCTTTCCATGGCTTCCAAAACCTTCCGGCTGTCTGATCAGCCCTGCCCAACCTGCAGAAAGAATTCTCTACAGCTTACGGAATCCGTAGAGAACGTTGACTACTTCGGTTCAGTATTGCTCACAACTATCTTCTGCAGCCTGTGCGGATATAGAGACACTGACGTGGCCTTGACTTCTGTAAAGGAGCCAAGTGCAATTCGTGCTCAAATCATTTCAGATAAGGATCTGGCGATGAAGATAGTCAGATCAAGCTCCGCTACGATCAGAGTGCCGGAACTCGGAGTTTCAATTACCCCAAAGGCTTCTGCGCAGGGATTCATCACCAATGTGGAAGGGCTTCTCGATAGGATACAGCAAGTCATTGAAGGAATGATCCCTTCCCTTTCGCAGAAGCGAAGGAAGCGAGCCAAATCAGTTTTGGCAAGGTTGAAGAGAGCACAGGAAGGGAAATTCAGTTTTACAGTGGAACTCAAAGACCCTTCTGGCAACAGCGCAATCGCTGGAAACGACATGACCAAGATCAAGAAGCGGCCCCTATCTAAGAAGGAGCTTGAAACGCTCAGGGAGCGATTGATGGCTATTCATCCATCTCGGCGCTCCGCATAGCTTTGGTTCAACTGATGACCGGAGAGGAACTTCTTTGAAGCGTGTGAAGATCGGCTGGCAGGGTGGCGTTGCAGTCCTCACAAAAGAAGCCAAAATCATTCTTGATCCCACAGTCAGCAAACGGATGGGAAGAAACACTCACATCTTCATAACTCATGCTCACGCCGACCACACGGATGGATTTAGAAGCGGTGCCAAGAAGTACGCTACGCCAGAAACAATTGCAATATATGAAAAGCTGAATCACAAGCGACTTGATGATGTCGTTCCGGTCAAACTAAATCAGGTCTTCAAAGTTGGAAATGTCACTGTGACCCCTATCAATGCCGGTCACATGCTAGGTTCAGCGCAATTTCTTGTCGAGACTCCAGAGAAAACGGTGCTTTACACCGGCGACATTAACTGCATCAACACCCTAACCACAGACGCTGCACATGTAGCTGAATGCGACGAATTGATAATGGAGGCAACTTACGGAGATCCGTTCTATGTTTTTCCGAATCGCCACAGGATATATGCGAGGATCGTGGAGTGGGCCGCAGCTCAGGCCAGAAAGGGCAAATCACCCGTCTTTCAGGTGTATGCTGCCGGTAAGGCCCAAGAAATCGTGAAGCTCTTCAACATTTACACAACCTTACCCGTGATGACGAATCCATCTGTATCGGAGGTCAACGATGCTCACGCAGAGTTCGGAGTACGGCTTGACTATGAAAATGCCTCAAGAGAAGGCCAAGTTCCTCGTGGGGCCCATGTCTTTGTCACGACATACAGAGATAGCTTGGCTTCTACAGAGAAATCAGCACGAGCGTTGGCTACAGGCTGGGCCCTGAAGATGGCGTCAAATGGCTTGGCTTCGTTCCCGCTTAGTAGCCACGCGGATTTTAGACAGCTGGTCCAATACGTGAGAGCCACAAGAGCCAAGAGAATCTACATTTATACCGGCTACGTTGATGTCTTCGCAAGTTACCTCGGAAGAAAGCTTGGAGTGGACGCGCGATCGTTGCCCGCTCTCACTCAGACCGAACTCAGCGACTTCTAGATGTCATACTTTGACGAGCAATACACACATGTTACAGCTTGGCAAATCACAGCTAGGCCCTAGAGGTTCTGGGAGCAAGAACACCCGCAAGAAACATGGTTCTGCAGTCGTGTTAGGTTTTGAACATGTAGAGAATGAATATGCTTGCAGCGATCAGCCCGACAACCATAACCATGACGACTTCTGGGCGCAGTTTTATTCCCGGTGTTTCCTCCTCGAAGAATCGAAGTAGCCCGGCGCTGGCAGCGGGCATCGGCGCTTCACCGCTTCTTCTTTTTTCTCGGCTCAATCGCACTCACTGGACGTTTAGATTTGATCGGTCACCTAAAAGCCTTGTTTGCTTGACTGTAGCTTGTGCAAGATTTCATGCCCGGCAGAAAGCCTTGCCCCTAGACCGAAGCCGCACGTGTTTGGGGGGTGCCACAGATTGCGGACCTTTTCGAGAATGCTTGCTCTTTCTTGAACTGTTAGTCGCCTATCGGATCCTAATGTATTCATGGGCTTCGCGTGTGGTGTCGAAGGCGAAATGGATCTTCTGGAAGCCTCTACGGAACTCGACGACATCTTGTCTAACCTTTTCTGGAGGTTCCCCTTTGGCCACCACTCGCGCCATCAACTCAGCGATTTCCCTCATTTCGTTTTCTCTCATTCCAAGCCGTGTACATTCCAAAGTGCCGCATCTGATTCCGCCCGGGGCTTCAAAATGCCGATCGAACTTTAGGTCGTAAGGCAGCAGGTTTCTGTTCAGAATTATGTTCGCCTGCTCAAGCTTCTTCTCGATCGTTCTGCCATCGCCGTAGCTTGTGATGTCCATTATGAGGACGTGAGACTGACTGAATCCTTTCTTCTCGCCTAGAACCTTGAACCCTTTCTCGAAGAGTGCTTGACCGAGAGCCTTCGTATTCCTAATGATCTGCTCAGCATACTGCTTTCCGAAGGCTAGCATCTCAGCGAACGCAATGGCCTTGGCGGCGACGCTGTGAAGGTGATGATTGCTCACGCAACCTGGGAAGGTCGCCCTCTTGATCTTGTCTGCGAATCTTTCCCATGAGATGACCATGCCTCCTTGAGGTCCAGGCAGGGTCTTGTGTGTGCTTGCCGTCACAGCGTCGGCTCCCTCTCTGAGTGGATCCTGAAATTGTCCTCCTGCGATGAGGCCGCTGACGTGCGCAGAATCATAGCAGACTGTTGCTCCAACATTATGAAAGGTCTCTACAAGTTCCTTGACAGGATGAGGAAACGGGAACACTGATGCACCGAACATAGCAATTTTCAGTGAGGCGCCCTCCTGCTTGGCCAATTTCTCAACCTTCGCTCTAGTCTTGTCAACATCGATGTTCATCTCGTCGACATTGAATGGGAAATACTCGACCTTCAGACCTCGAACTGCTCCGGCAGTCCCTCCCAGCTCCACCTTCCCTGTGCTTATGTGCCCTCCATTCGGTATCGCAAGCGACATCATCGTATCGCCCGGGTTTGCAAAAGAGCTGTAGACTGCGAGGTTAGCGCAGACTCCAGAAACTGGGCGTACATCAACGAACTCGGCTCGAAAGAGCTTCTTGGCTAGATCTATGCATAGAAGCTCGACTTGGTCAATGTAGACACAGCCTGCATAAACGCGCTCGCCCGGCCAACCCTCAGCATAACGGTTTCCGAAATCGCTCATAAGCGCCTCTCGGACTGCTGCGCTGGAAACGTTCTCGCTCGCAATGAGTGGTATGCTCTCAGAGAACCATTTGTGGTGTTGCTCCAAGAGTTGAAAGGCTTTGTCATAAGCATCTTTCGGACTAGACATGTTAGACCACTGAAGGGAACTCAACACACACCACTCCTTAATATCTTTTGAACTTGAGCGATCTCTCGAATCGATGACAAATGTGAAAAGTCAGCGGCGCCCGCAGAGCAATAGTTTTGTGTCAAAGAAATCTATAATGATTCATCGAAGGAAAGATCATGGATTCAGTGGTCGCCGAGGACTAGGATCCTCTCACCAAGATGCGGTGTCATAGTTGCAGGACTGGAAGTCTATATTAAAGGCTGATCCAACTGGCTGGCTCTTGGAGGAGAACAATCCCTCCGTCAGATATTTCACTCTCAGAGATGTCCTTGAATATCAACAGGGCCATTCTGATGTTGTCGAATCAAAGGAAGCCATTGCGTCCTCAAGAATCGTCACGAAGATCTTTCAGAAGCAAAGTAGACTTGGAAGCTGGGAATCTCCAACGAACCTCTACACTCCCAAATACAAGTCAACATACTGGCAAGCCATGATTCTCGGGGTTCTCGGCTTAAGCAAAGACTACCCAAGAGTACGGAAAGCTTGTGACTTCATTCTTCGTCACCAGTTGAGAGAGGGCGGGTTTTCCACACACGCAGCCGGCAGAGCCGCAGAAGAATACCACAGTCTCAAGAGGGAAGGCAAGACGCTAGGAAATATCGAAAGTTGGACTGCCGAGAAGATTAGAGAGCATGAATACTCGTGTCTCACGGGTAATATTGTCAGTGCTCTTCTGAGGTTGGGCTATGCGCATGACGTACGGGTCAAGCGGGCTCTGAACTGGTTAGTTTCAGTCCAGAACAGTGATGGAGGGTGGTTATGTCCTTATTGGAAGGCGCACATTAGGGATGTGCACAGCTGTTTCTATGGAACTATCTGTGCGCTTGAAGCCTTCTCGGAAACCGGGATTACTTCTGACGCTGCTAGAAAGGCTGCTGAACGAGGAGCAGAATTCCTATTGATGCACCGACTATTCAAAGCCGACCATCACAGCTTCAAAATCATTAATCGCAATTGGCTCAGATTGTCATTTCCTAGTTTCTACGGCTATGACATATTGAGGGGTCTCCGTGTCTTGGGTAAGTTGGGTTATGGAGCTGACGAAAGGTGCAACGAAGCCCTATCCATTCTATTGTCCAAGCAGAATGCTCATGGTCGTTGGATTCTTGAGAGCACTCCAACCGGTAGAATGCATGTAAACTTGGAGACAAAAGGGAAAGAAAGCAAGTGGATGACTCTGGATGCCCTAAGAGCCTTAAAATGGATTCACGCAACTCGTCAATATGACTGAGTCGTTCTTGCTCCATGCACTGGGTCGTCTACTGCTTGAAGTTCCATTCGCAAGTCGCGTATTTCCTCAAACGAAGCTCTGAGGCCTGCTCCAACTCGTAAGGAGAAAGAACTTGCTCGGAAAGTCTCGTATTGAATGCTTTCTCAAACCCGAATCTTAGACTGTTTTCCAATTCCTCAAATGGTACAGGCTTCCCGAGGAGGTGCCTCATAGTCGTGACCTTTAACGCAAGTTTCTCTACAGGCATGCATGCTGTCGACAACCCCATCTTCAATGTCTTCGTCATTATTTCTAGATCTGGATCGAGGAGTAGCGTTCCATGTTGAAGAAACGCGTTCTTTCGACGTATCTGGGCCCCACCGGAGATCTTCTTTCCATCAACAGTTACATTTGGACACTGCCGTCCCTTATCATCGAAGCTCAGCTCTGCGTTTAGGCCGAGATGTCTACAAGCCAGAACAATTCCATGACAAATGTAACGGTGGGAAGAGATCACGTCGGAAGGAACAACATCAGAACGGGCAATGATGCTGTATGTCAATTCCCCATTAGAATCATGATATACCGTGCCGCCACCAGTTGGTCTCCGAACAACATCGACACCTAAAGTCTTACACGCCTCGACTTCAACCTCTTTCTCGACTTGCTGTGAGAACCCAATGGAGACTGCTGAAGGCTTCCATCGATAGAACCTAACGGTGTTCAGAGCAGATCGCTCAGCTACGGAGTTAAGGATGGCTTCATCCATAGCCATGTTCGTGAAGGCATCATTGAACCCTGTTCTGACAAGCCTCCATCGTTCAGCCATGACAGACACAATCCAAGGTTCGCTCAACCTCCTCGATTTCTGTAGGTGTCAGAGGCCTCGGGAAGTTGTATATCGGGCCGCTCGGCTTCTCATTGTAGAATGGCCGGTTGCAGTTTGGGCAGCCCGATGTCAAGTATGGAAGGCCCGATCGAATGACCGGGATCAGCTCTTCTCTTGAGATCCCGAAACCTACAACAGCCCCTGTTGGATCAAACCTCATTTTCTCGATCCCAACAAGTCGGTTGGCAAGCAGAAAGTGTGCGGTCTGAATAATCCTATATCGTGAGAGCAATGGCGGGGGATTCTTCTCTAACATGGTTCCCGGAATAGGAGTGAAGGCAAACAGGGCGGGATAGATGCCCAAGTCAACCATCGCCTGAATGAACCTCAGCATGTCTTGATCTGTTTCGCCAAGTCCGACGATCACATGTGTCGTCACTCGGTCAGTCCCAAACACCGAGACTGCCTGATGAAGCGCATGCATATGGGCCTCCCAAGTGTAAGGCCCCCCGGCTCTTGATCCCTTGACGATGCTGAATAGTTCAGGGGTGGCAGCATCTAGTGGAATGCCGATTCGATCAATTCCGGCCTTGTGAAGCTTACGGAGGGCATCGGTGTCCATCGGTTGGCAGGAAACAGATATGTCGATGCTTGCCTTCGAAAGGATTTGAGGAACGATCGCTAGAATGTCGTCGACTACGCCAAGGTAATTTATGGCTTGTATGCAAGCCCTCCTTACACGATCTTTAGCCCTCACGAGGCCATCAACAACCTCTTCCAAGCGAAATAGTGGCCAGCTAACCCTTGAGAGAAGATCTGACCTGCTTGAGCTACCTCTGGCCTGAGGACAGAACAGACAATTAGCCGAACACTTTCTTGAATGGTGAGTGAGCAAGTACACAGTTGTCGGCATTACGTCCAAAAGACCTTTCCCAAGTTCCAAGGTCACGGCTGATCCTGTAGAGACTCGAATGAGTTTGTCATACGTTTCGTCTAGAAGTTGGGCCTTGCTCGTGACCGTTCTCCTCAGAGCGAACAGGTTGTTGTCGCAGAAAAATAAGGGTTGCTCGATTGAAGCGAGCAGATCTGATGCTTGCTGATAGACAATCAACTTATAGACACGAAATCACAAGGCCATGAATCGATGAGTTTTGCAGCAAACGGAGAGTTTTCAAGTCAACATTCGGAATTCTCGGAAGACATTTCAGAGTGGCAGCCATACCGCATTTGATTGGTGCAGCCACTCTTGGCCTTGTGATCCTCGCCTTTTGGCCGAGTACTGTCGAACTGCAAGACGAGATTCTGGCTCTTGTAACACGAAGATTTTTGTTGGTGGATCTTCGGCAATTGATCGGTCTCATCATCAGATTACATCTGCACCAACCATGGACATAGGATAGGACCTTAGGCGTGAAAGTATCTTGAGAGAAAGAGAGCTCGCCGGACCATGCCGAACTACATCAGTTCAGTTGGAAAGACTTGCTAGAGATCTTGGAGCAGACCTGCTCAGCGTGGCTGATCTAACGCATTTCCAGCCGTACAGTGGCGCGGATGCTTTTTTGCTCAGTTTTCCCTTCGGAATTTCAGTTGGAATGAGGCTCTCCGATTCGATAATCGATCGCATTACTGTGGCCGATCCAACACCTGAATACGCTCACCATTACAAGGCTGTGAACGCTCTCCTAGATGATATCGCCTTGAGAATCACTAACCGCATCCAGGCTGAAGGATATGCTGCTCTGCCGATACCCGCTTCTCAGGTGACAAGGCCTGAACAGTATCAGGGCGCAATATCCCATAAGGCAGTCGCCGCTCTCGCAGGGCTCGGCTGGATCGGAAAGAGCCAGCTACTCATTAGCTCCGAATTCGGCCCGAGAGTTCGTCTAGCATCGATTTTGACGACGATCCCCTTGAAACTTGGAACCCCTCTTGGGAACAAGTGCGGAGAATGTGATGTCTGTATCCGAGCCTGTCCCACGCATGCCATCAAGTCAGCTAAGGCCATCAAAGATGGATGGGTTCGGGAAGAGGTCTTTGACCCGGATGCGTGCTATCAACGCCTACTCAAGTTCAGAGACGACCCGCGATACGGGGTAAGCATATGCGGCATATGCGTCAAGGTCTGCCCTGTCGGCAGAAAAAGAGCGAAGAAGAAATAGTTCTTTGATTCCTATCCGACCTTGGTTGCCATCTCTACCAAGGCAGCACACTTCTCAACTAGCTTTTTCAAGCTGCTATCTGACTTAGCTTCACAATAGACACGAATCTTTGGCTCTGTCCCCGACGGTCTGAGAAGAGCATAGCTGCCATCCTCATAGTTGACCCGTATTCCATCGTAGGTCCATATGTCTTTGGCCCTCTTCTCCGTCGTGAGCTTGCCCTTGATGGTTTCCATGGCCTTATTCTTGATGTGATCAGGGCAAGGAAAAGCGAGCTTTCTCTGAGGATAGTCGGGTATGTCTTCGAGTAGATTCGTGAGCGTGCGCCTTTCCTTAGATAGTTCGCTCACAAGTCTGCACGCGGCGTAGATGCCATCTCCCCAGTATCCCCAGTGAACATCCGTTATTTTCCACGGTTCGCAGCAGAGTAGTGGCCTATCTCGATCGGAGGCAAGCGCTTCATGTGTCTTACCTAGCTCGGTCCTTTCAACGCGCCCACCGTATCTTTCGGCAACTTCATCTATGCGTGGCGAGGTATCGACAGATGTTACGATCCTACCCGGCCCATATTTCTGGAGCAGGATCTTCGCAAAGAAGGCAAGGAGCCTATCATCTGTTACGTATCGTCCCTTCTCGTCAAGCACTGACAATCGATCAGCATCAGAGTCATGTGCCACTCCAAGATCAGCTCTCAGCTCCGAGACCAGTCTAGAAGTGTCCTTCAACGTTTCAGGTGTCGGCTCTGGGGGTCTGCTTGGAAACGTTCCATCGACATTGGCGTTAATCGTGGTTACCTTACATCCAAGTCTAGACAGTAGCTTGGGCGTAACGTTCGATCCAACTCCATTTCCGCAGTCAACGACTACATGGAGCGGTTGTTCTATGGGTCTAATGTGAGATAGAACTGCTCTCACATAGTTGTTTATGACATCTTGGCGAACTGTGGAGAACCCCACCTTGTCCCATGGTACCGTTCGATAGGAATTCTTGAGGATCAGTTCCTCAAGAATTGCCTCCTCATCACCTGTGTATTCTCGGCCGTCACTGCTGTAGCATTTCAGTCCGTTGTCAGTTGGAGGATTGTGTGAGCCCGTTATCATCACGCCTGCGTTCAGTTTGTTCTCTCTTGTTCCAAAGGCAAGCACTGGAGTTGGAGCCATTCCAAATTGAACAGTCCTGCAACCGCCCGCCATCAAACCAGAAGAGACTGCATGCCTCAAGTATGGGGAGGAGGTCCTAGCGTCGTGGGCTACTGCAACGCTTCCATAGTTCCTTAGTGATGTGGCAACGGCGAGTCCCAGTTTCATTGCTAACTCAGGTGATACTCGGCCTATGTCACCGCGTATGCCTGATGTCCCGAAGAGTTTGGGCAAGGGTTCTCCCTTAGAAGCTGAGGCTAGGGTACCAGTATGGTTTTTCTTTTCCCTCTCGATCCCTATCCCATCTGCTCAGGATTCGAACTGCCTCCACGGCTGTTCTGCAGGCTTCCTCCTCGCCTGCGACACGGAACTCGTCTGTGATCCGGTTGGCATAGACAGCGCAGACACAGCCAGCCCTGAGACCATAGATTCCTGAGAGTGTGAAGATAGTTGACGCCTCCATTTCAAAGGTCAGAACTCGGACAGAAGCAAGAGAGTTCACAGTCTTCTCACTCTCAGCAGGCAAGTAACGGTCAAAGCCGGGTCTGCCTTGGCCAACGTAGAAGCTATCAGCAGACGCTGTGTACCCCAGATGGTATTTGAAGCCGAGCTTTTCAGCAGCCTCGATAAGTGCCAAAGTCGCATCATAGCTCGGCACAGCCGGGTACTCAAGTCCGACGTATTGCCTACTAGTTCCATCTAGCCGAACGGCGCCGGTTGCGATGGCTAAATCTCCGGGCTTGACTTCTCGACGAAGCGCACCACATGATCCAACTCTGATGAACGTGTCCGCTCCGATCTCGGCGAGTTCCTCCACCGCTATAGCGGTCGCAGGGCCGCCTATGCCGGTTGAGCAGGCTGAAACTTTCACTTCGTCAATGCTTCCCGACCAGACGCGGTACTCGCGATGTGTCGAGACTTCCTTGGCCGAGTCCCATAGCTTGCCAATCTTGGGCACGCGGTCAGGATCGCCAGGCAGTAACACATACCTGCCGATGTCGCCGGGCTTACAGCGGATATGGTATTGCATACCTCCTCCAATAGTTGGATGTTTGGCTGAAGCCTCTTCCCGGCTCAATGAAAATCCTCCCGAATCATCAACATCCATTTCCTTCCGCAACTAATTAAAATGGACGGAGAGAGACCTTTAGGAAACATCAGAAGAATCGACTCGTGAGGCTGAGTTTCTAACTAGTCTTCTCAGCCAAGACCAATGCTAGTCTTCTCGTTACATGAACTTCTGAAGCTGCTGTCCATCTTTCAAGGAGTCTTCTCCACTGATCTTCCGACAGTCGCTTCTCTTTGTACTGAGCGCCTACGGACGAGAGATACAGTTGATCAACGAACGTGTCAATTGGAATTCTGAGTGGATAATAGAGTTCTCTGGAAGCCTTCACCTTGAACCCCGCTTCCCTGACTTCGCGGCTCAACTCATCCAATTGCAAACGGAACATGTCGCGATCTTTCCCTAGGATCATCATCTGCAGATCGTCAAGAAGGTTGTTGAAGTCATCGTTCGAGGAATAGTCTGCAAGAACAAGTTTGCCTTTGGGTCGAAGGACGTGCTGCAGTTCGCTGAGAAGTGGGCGCCTATCGGTGTAATCGGAGAGTACGAAGTAACAGGTAACGGCTGACATGACTCCGTCGGGAAACGGAAGGAGATCGATACTGGCTCTCAAGAAGTCCGCTGAAGGAAGACGGGATCTTGCTTGCTGAAGCATCGTCAGGGCAAAATCCACTCCTATGACACGATAGTGCTGGACGAGGGTGCTGGTCGGTACTCCGTCTCCACAACCGACATCGAGGACTGGGCCTTCACGATCGCCAAGAAAGCGAAGAGATTCGTTCATGATGCCTTGCAGGGTCTCGCGGCGCCTAACGAGACCACTTCTTTCTCCGAACGTTTCTCCTCTTCTCTGCCATAGATCCATCAGCTTTCTCAGATTCATGGTGAGTTCTTCCTACCAAGTCGCCAACCACCCGATTGTATCCTGATGGTTGCTGATTGGCAGAGAGCATGAAGGGTCTAGGTTCCGAACTTAGGGAGCACCCTCTGCAATGTTCGTGTCAGGACGATTGAAAGTACGATGGAGATCCCGGCCTGCAGAAAGACATCTCTCCCATAGGATAAGACGGCTAGTGCCCAGCCCTTGATGAATATGTTCACGTAGAAGTAAACTGAAGCCATCACTATGCCCGCGATGGTACATGAGACGATTTGAATCGGAACGCTTCTGCGCTTCCCCAACCCGGCGATCAAACCCTCAAGCCCATGCGCAGGGATCGAAACAAACCATCTCGGATACCCAACCCATAGGTCAGCCGCCACTGATCCTGCGATGCCAGTTATCGCGCCCACCTTCGACCCAAACAGGAGTGCGGCGATGAATACGATTGTGTCTCCAATATGTGTGAACCCTCCGGTAGGTGAGGGCACGAAGGCGATGCCCGTAAGAATTGCCGTTAGGGCGGAAAGGGCAGCTGAGTTAGCTATCTGCAACGTAGAGAGAAAGGGTTGCTTTGATGGTGGAGACGGAGTCTTGAGCGCAAGAATCCCACCGAGCAGACTCAAGACTATCCCAGCTGAGATGACAATGATGCCCACGGGTTCAAGTCTTACTGAGAAAGCGGGGCCGCTCAGTATAGTCCCAGTCGCCGAGATCGCGGCGCAAATTCCCAGCCACCCAGTCTCCCTCGTCCTCCCTCTCGTGATCATGAAGAAGGCCAATCCAGCGAGTCCCACGCTCATCGAGGCACCGGTCAGGTAAAGACTGATGAATATCTTCATCGCGTCGGTGATCTTGACGCCTGTGAAGATGCTTTCGACGCCTAACGATGTCAGAACTACAGCTGCTTCGTAGGTGGCTCCAACACTGATCAAACCAACGGCTAGACCTAGGATAGATAACCAGAACTTTGCGTCCTTCGATCGGCTCGGCATTTCGAATCCCTGTGACGAGAAAAACACGGGTCATATATCAAGGAATCCCCATATATGGGTCAAAACTCGCTGCTAGGGACGGAAACGGCCTTTATGCGCGAAACTCTCTTTTCCGAACCGCTCTTGTCAATCTCTTGAGAGTTGTGGTCCGCGTATGGAGTACTGGTTCGAACGAGAGTCCTTCCCAGAACTCGTTCGCTACCCTATTTATGACGGCGTTCCGGAGCGTAACATGTCTGATCCTCTGGCCGGAGAAGAACCGTGCTGCTGCTTCGACCAGCGACGTGCCGACACCGTGTCTCCTATGCTTTCTCTCAACAAAAGTTTCTGCAATTATCCCAATTCGTCTGAACTCTCTATCGGGGCATCTCCTAGTCTGAACACTAACTGTCAAGTACCCAACTATTCCATAGGGCAAACGTTCAGCAACAAACAATCTTGCTGTCCGCTGACGAAGTATCTGTCTATAGCGGGCAAAGATCCTTCTTCTTCCGCCTTCCGGCGGCCAGAGGCCCGGAAGCTCATGATACTTGTCAAGTTTGTCCTTTAGCTGCACGATGCTACGTAGATCGCGTTCTCTGGCAACACGAACACTGACCTTACTGGCACCCGCGGAGGCTTTCTTCATGGGTTCTTCTCATCTAAGGAAGCGTGTCAAACCTTCGAAAATCGAAATCGGATGTCGAAACATCTTTCTGCTTGTTTGTGAGCAAGTCTAACGAGTACATCGGGTTTGCCTACATTTCTCAAGACGTTCAACCGCGCGCCTCAAGTGTGGTATCGTTATTGAACCCCCGACGACCAGAGCTACATTGAAAGCTTCAAAGAATTCTGGGTCGGTTACCCCTTCCTCTACGCAACGCGCTACGTGGTACGTTATGCAGTCGTCGCATCTAAGCACCATTGATGCCACCAAGCCTAGCAATTCCTTTGTCTTGGTTGGGAGGACGCCCTGCTCATAGGCCCTAGTGTCCAAGTTGAAGAAGCGTTGAATGTGAAGGTTGCCTGAGGCCAGGATCTTTTCGTTCATCTTCTCGCGATATTTCCTGAACTCTTCCAACGTATCGTCCATGGCTATTTTACCAGATGCACTAGACGGACATATTCTAGAAATGTCTTTCGAGGGGAGATGAAGGCGGATAATTGGATGCTGAAGGATCTGTTAGAGAGCTCTTGTTCTTTTGAGTTCCTTCATTCTTTCAGTGCATTTGTCGAGTAGTCCACGCTTTCTTTCGTCGACAACTTGGCTCATCTTCCCACTTAAGTGTTCGGAAGCCAATTGCACCTCTTGCCTAGTTGCTTCAAGTGGCTTATCCTTGTTCATCAGATATCGCATGGCTGTGTTTAATCGTCGAATAGCGGGTCCGACAACTTCGTCGTTCCCTTCGCGCCCTCTTTGATAATAGGCTTGCATCAGGTCTAGCAAGATCTCCTGCACCTTCAATATGGTTTCGAACCTATCCTGGGGAATCGTCAGCTCAGACGGACGCTTCCACATCTCTTCGAAACATTGCGCAGTGGCTCTCTGAAGAATATCGATTTTCCGTCTAAGGATGGGATCGGATTTCACTTGCTCAATCGTTGGTGACTGAGAGACCTCCAAGGCTTGGCTCAAAAAGATTTTTGCATCAATCCAAAAGCCATCGGCTAGGCTCTCTCCGGCATTGGCGACATAGTTCATCCAGTCGTTTACTTCGCGTTGAGCCTCGCCAACCTGATTGATCATGAAGTAGAGCACAGATTCCATCTCTCTCATCGTGCTCACTAAGAACTTCGGATCCGACTCGAATGGACTACGCTCCAGTAGGGTTTCAAGCCAAATGGCGACCTCTCTATCGTAATGACTGCGAGAAGCTGCTAGCTTGTCATATAGCCTTTGAGCCTTCTCCAGATTTGGATCAGAATAGAGAGTAAGTAGTGTTTCAATTTCGCATCCATGTGGAATGGCGCTCTGCAATGCCAGTCCGACACCAATCTTCGCTAGCCTCTTGTCCAAGAGTTGTGATCCTCTGGAATCTAGGTGCTGATGAGGCATAAAAGCAGAGGTGACTCAGCTCGCTATCCTGCCTTACGTTTGTCGAGCCGTCTTGAAACATCTTGCTGATGGAATCTGGGGGTCAAAGTGCTGATCACGACGAGAAACACTATTGATGAGTGAAGAACGCGATCCTGTACAAAAGTCTCCCAGTCGGCTCTATACTCGTATTTGTCTCCAGATCCACTTTTGACTTCAATAACCACATTGATTGGATCCGGGGCCTTTCCTGTAGGCATGTCACGCCAGAGGTTCACAAGAGCCTACTTGCTCTTTTCTAGGATTTCGACAACTTCATCGACATACTTGAAGTGTACTGGGTCTCTCAGGTACCGCAAACGGGGTCGAGGGATATTCACTTTGACTTCTCCAACAATCTGTCCCGGCCTCGGCGACATGACTATCACACGATCGGCCATGAATACGGCCTCTTCGACATTGTGGCTTACCATGATGAAAGTGTTTGTCGCAAGCGAAGACTTCCCACGAATATCCAGCACTAGTGAACGCAAGGTCTTAGCTGTTAGCTCGTCTAGTGAGGAGAAGGGCTCATCCATCAATAGAACTTCCGGCTGAAGGGCCAGCGCTCTTGCTATTCCGACTCTCTGCTTCATCCCTCCTGAAAGGTCATGAGGATATGCGTTCTCAAAACCTTCTA
>Ga0209725_1000425_pt1 | contig 26160 bp, 26 predicted proteins | sample I18A1metaG_FD_184145 | JGI IMG/M metagenome (GOLD analysis project Ga0209725, IMG submission 184145) | Lake sediment bacterial and archeal communities from Gulf of Boni, Indonesia to study Microbial Dark Matter (Phase II) - ​I18A1 metaG... | ecosystem: Environmental > Aquatic > Freshwater > Lake...
GCTGGAATACTGATCCCATCCAGACTCATGCGACCTATCATGCAGACGATAGCGAATATACTTCCATTGAGCCATTCATCAAACGCTGTCAGATGTGTAATCATTAGGGGCCTCGGCATCGAATGGGTTATCGGCGATATGGCCTACCTGTTTGCGGTAGGCACGGTGATGCTCATCCTGGCCTTGGTGTCATTCAAGTTCGTCAAAGAATAGAAATGTACGGTACTAAGAATCTGGCCAAGTTGAAGGCTGCAGGGCCTACGACAGGATTATCCCCGTCACTGCTTCTTTCCACATTTCGTGCAGAATATAACTACATCCGGTATTATCGCGCCACAGTGAACACAGTACTTCACACCCTTGGCAACAGGAGCCGTGGTTTCCGCTTCTGTTACCTTAGGTCCAGGTGTGGGAGGGGCTCGTGGAGGTGTAGGAGGAATCATGGTTGGGATCTGCAAGGCTTCCGCGGTTGGCCCTCGCCTTCGTTTCATCATAATGAACGCTACCGCAGCCAGCACGACTATTGCAGCCGTGACGCCGCCCATGATCAAATAGTTGGATAATGGTTTGGGCGAGACCTGTACTGTTAGAGGCGCCTCTTGAACCAGTGTATCGCCGGAAAAGAGCTGGACTTTCACATTGTAGCTTCCTTCCTTATCGAATCTCAGCTTCAATATGAACAGTTCAGTGCTACCCGGCGCGATATCCTTCGCTGGTGTGGTTTCCACAGCTGCGACATCTCTCTGAGTTTCAGCGATGATCTTCACGGCTCTGGCTGATGCGGTGCCCGTGTTCCGTAGCTCGTATCTCGCGGTAACAATGTCTCCCGGATAGATTGATTCACCTTCTTTTGGAGTGAAACTCTTGCTTACAAGTTCAAGTATCGCTGTTGGCTTCTGAACCGCTAGTCGCGCATTCTCAATCTTGGGCCAGTCTCCTGTATCCCAAGTCAAAGTTCCCTCTTTCATCGTCTTTCCATAGGCTTCCGTTTGTGGGTTGTAGGTTGCCCACATAAGGCCGATCAGGTAGTCTCCGGGTTCGGACGGTGCATCAAGTGAAAGTCTGTTAGTGTAACGCTCTCCAGGCGCCGCTCTTCGCCTTATCGTATCAAGCTTGCTGGTAGTAACAGGATCCTTCAGATCCAACTTTCTGGAGTACGCTCTGACATCGAAGAACTCCAAGGATGCGATCTTCGCATAATCATTCTTGACGTAAGTCAGTACGATTTCGACATCGAATTTCTCATTAACATTGACCTTGTCTGGAAACATATATTCAACTCGTATGTCTGCCCAGTGAGTCTTTGCCTCATCTCCAACAAGGGAGATGTATCCCGATCCTTGATACGATGCGGCGTAAGCTTCCTTGACCGGCATCAATATGACCAATACAAGAGACACAGCGAGAATTCCTGTTACGGAAGCCTTCAATTGCTTATCTCCGCCCTAGCGCCTGTTTCCAGTCCAGATAAGACTCTCGTGATGTGTGACTTTCTGTCCTATCATCAGTTCTGTTGCTTCTTTCCGCACTTTGTGCAGAAGCTGACCACGTCAGGTATCGTAGCCCCGCAATGGATGCAATACTTCACGCCTTTCACTACCGGTCGGGCTGGTGGAACAGTTCTCTGTACTGCCTTCACCTCTGGAGTGGGCGGGCTTACGGGCTTCGGCGCAGTTTCAACCTGGGGCTGTGGCTTGGCCTCTTGTGGCTTCGGTGCAGCGGGGCCCTTCCTAGTTTTCATGAAGGCTACACCTACTATCGCGGCGACTGCAACTAGGCCCAGCACGAGCATCAGCTGCATATTGCCTGAAGCTGGCGGTTCCTCGATCGTGTAGGCGCTTGTCACTGTGTATGTGCTTACGATGGTTTTTCGGTAGGTTTCGGTCAAGGTTCCGGTGCGTGTTACCGTCTCAAGAGGAGTCACTATCACGATGCTTTCCTTTTGTGTGAGAATCGCTCTAGCGGACAGCGGCGTCACCTTTTCACCTACTTTGACTCCTGGAAGACCAATCACCTGTTTGACATTAATCGACTCTCCCGGCCTGATTGCTCCGAAGTTCACCTCAATGTCGTCTCGACGAACTATCAGACCTTGAACACCGAATTGAGCGACACCCGACTGGATATTCACGTTGATAAGGTTCTTGACGATTATGTCGAATTCTATTTGGCCCTCAATGAATATGTTCCATTTTCCAGTAACTGAGAGATATGGTCCATCTGGGCTCGTCTGTGTTAGACGATCTGTCGTCGAGGTTGCCGTGGTTAGTATGGTTGAGGTTGTGGGATACACGTAGGAGTAGGATGTTGAGGTCAGGGTGGAAAGGCTTGTCATTGTTGAGTAGCTTGTGATGGCTCCAGATATCTTCTCAAGTTGGAGTTGTTGCGTAAAGCCCAGCACTATAGCTCCGATCAGGAACCCTATTCCAAGCAGTCTTGAATGCTTCATACTGGCCACCGTTAGGGAGCTACGAGGACCGTTAGGCATTTAAGTTTTGGCAGGCGATCTAAAGCCCACGTCGGCGTTCGCTAACAACTAACAGGGTTTGACTGGAGTGTCCTTGAAATGAGTCGTGTCGTTGATTGGCCGAAATGCAAGGTTTGCGGCAAGTCTCCAATACTGCCCGTCAAGGCTGTGCCTGACAGTGCAGGCGTATACAGAATAGTCTGGAAATGCTACAACGATGACTGCGGCGCCCTGTGGTCTGAAAAGCCCTTGGAGTTTGAAGAGCAGAAATCAGAGAGAAAAAGCTCAACCGGTTAGTGCGTCACCTCTCGTCATGCTCTCCCTACGGTTCTGCTATCGAGTTGACTGAAAGTGCGCGTTTCCAAGTTATTCTTCTCCAGTTCTCATCCATTTGGAGTAGTTGGCCTTCGCAAAGCTCCAAAAGCTATAGTCCACTCATATGACTACGACAACACGGCACGCTGGTGCAGGGTGGCATATACGAACAGGAAGACTAGGAGAGACATGATTAGAATCGTTCTTGCAGGCTATCTGGGCAGGAACAACATCGGCAGTGAGGCACGGGCGGTCATGACCATTCAGGACGTGAGAAGGTCAATCGGAGAAGAGGTCAATCACGTCCAGATCACGGCCCTGACTCTCAACGCGACGAACACACGTAGGTACATTTCTGATCAAACTGTAGACATGCAGGAAATAGGGAGCATCTTCGCCTTGCTACCTGGAATACTTAGAATCATGTTCGAACCAAACGACATTCTCTTTCTGACCGAGGGAGCCACCTTTACGGATCATTTCTCCTCATTCTTCTTCTATGCGTTCCTTCTTGCTACATTTCTGGCCAAGGCGTCGGGGAAGAAGGTTGTCGCATATGTCGTAGAGTGTGGAGAACTGAAGCCCTTCAATCGCAGGCTTCTCCGTTACATTGGCAACAAAATCGACCTCATCATCACACGTACTGAAGATTCCAAGAGGCGTATGATTCGATTCGGCATCAAGAAGCCGATACACGTAACTGCAGATATGGTTTTCCAATATCGGCCGCCAGACCGAGACCTAGCACTCAGATTGCTGAAGGAACAACATGTGGATCCACAGAAGCCAATTGTCGCAGTCGCTCCAAAGGAGTTCTACTGGTTCCCAATCAGGCCGGAACCATGGGGCCCTAAACAGAATCTGTATCATTACCCATTCTATTTCACTTGGACAGAGGAAAAATGCAATAGGAGCAGAGAATTCAAGAAAGACATGTCACAATATGTGGACTACCTGATCGAGAAGCTTGATGTAAATGTGCTGCTAATCGCGATGGACGAAATGGATGTCCCGATATCTAAAGAGATCCACTCGCTCTCCAAACATCCGGACCACGTGAGAGTGATCTCGAACAGTGAATACGGCATATCTGGCATCTCTGCTCTATTATCATCACTGAGATTTCTTGTGGCCACACGTTACCATGCATGCGTACTGTCGATCCCTTCTGCGATTCCATTGATCGGAGTCTCTTCCGATGCCCGACTGAAGAGCCTCTTCAGGGAGATGGGAATCATTGATTGCTGCGTAGATTTGTCCACAAAAACGCTCTGTAATGACTTGATATGTGCCACAGAAAGAGTGCTGGAAAATGAGAAAGAATACCGCAGCAGAATTGCAGATGCTTACGGTCATTACCAGAAACGAGTCGCCGAGAATTCATCCATACTCAGACGCTGGTTTGTCAATGACTTCCAGAAAGTCAACCGAGATGAGATTTCGTCATAGGAGTTGTAGAGCTGTTGCGTACTCCGATAGCAAGCATCGGTGAGAATAGGCCCCAAATCAACTCGACAACTGAATTGGCGAGTCAATTGACCATAGATCCCCTTCAGGAGGAGCAAAGAATCAGAGACTTTCTGAGAAGAAGTCTTAAGCAGGTGAATCGAGGCGGCGCGGTCATAGGTCTAAGCGGCGGATTGGATTCCTCAACCTGCGCCTATTTGCTCGAAAATGCCGTGGGTAAGGAAAGGATTCTGGCCTTGATCCTTCCGGAAAGAGACAGTAATCCGGTCAATATCGAACACGCTACAAGAGTCGCACAAGAACTGGATTTGAAAACCAAGAAAATCGATCTTACAGCAATCTTGGAGCAAATGGGCGTCTATCAGCTGCTACCTAAAGAAACAGCCTCAAAGGAAAGGCTGGGCCCTCTCATTAGAGATATCTGTGGAGCGATGGGAACCCCCTCCCTTTTTTCCTCAAGCTTCTCTGCAATGTACGGAACCAAGAGAGGTTTGCTCTCCAGATTTCTATCGCGTTATCTAGGTAAAACTGCTGCGTTCATAGAAGCAAAGGTTAGGCTAAGAATGCTCTATCTCCACCATTACGCATTGCTCAACAATTACGCGGTGATAGGCACGATCGATAGGAGTGAATCGACGATCGGTTTCTACGACAACTATGGTGATGCGGTCTGTGACATTGCGCCTCTCAGACATCTGTACAAGACTCAGATTAGACAACTTGCGCAATACTTGGGCATACCCAGAGCCATTATCGACAAGCCTTCATCAGCAGATCTACTTGCAGGCCTACCCAACGAATCCTTCATCGGCATAACCTACAGACAACTAGACCTAGTACTGAAAGGTCTGGAGCGTGGCCATTCCTCCGATCTGAATATTCAAGAAACCACCATATCCAAGAAAGTCATCGCAAGCATCAGAGAAGCCATAGAGAGCAACAAGAGACGTGAATCTCTTCCCCTAGCGCTCGATCAAAATAGAATCGAATGATCATTGAAGGATCTTTGGACTGCTCTGAAGCTTAGGAAATCCAGTGAGTGCGTCTGAAAATGACGATCCCCAAATCAATTACGTCTACATGCACAGTGTACCTCGAACAGGCCATGGCCAAGTGGGAACGGACCTAGCTTGCACCTACCACTATCCAGAGCCCTAAGGCACGCACACAGATACAACTACTCTCGATTCTGGACGCACAAACCAATCATTCTCACTCATTCAATCACATCAAAGTGCAACTGCAGATGCAAGATATGCGATGTCTGGAGGAAAACGAACAACGGGGAGGAAATGAGTACAGACAGAATCCTTAGAATGTTAGAAGAGGCCGCGAGACTGAATTTCGCCGCCTATCTTGTGTGGGGAGGAGAACCATTCATGAGACCTGATCTCATGAACATACTGAGACATGCGCGAAAGCTGGGTCTCTACACAAGCCTCGTTACAAATGGAACCTTCCTTACCGAAAAAGCAAAGGATGTCGCAAAAGCGGTTGATCTCACGTTGGTTTCCTTGGATCACTTCTCGCATTACCATAGCGAGATGAGAGGGCTGGACGGTGTCTTTGAAAGGGCAAAGGAAGGTATAGTCGAGCTGAAAAAGGCAGGCGGAAGAGTAGCACTAAACTGTGTCATGAGCAAGCTCAACACGGATTCTGTAAAAGGAATGTGTGAACTCGCCAGGGCTCTTAGAGTCAAGGTAGCTTTCGATACTATGGAAGTGTTTCCCGGAATCAACGAGGAGTATGCCCTGTCTCGTATTGAACGGACTACTATATTCTCTGAAATTCTCAAATTCAAGAACGACCGTTACCCCATCCTCAATTCGCATGACTACATTCAGCACGTCATCTCCCCTCAGGCCTATTCATGTGCTCAACCCAGAGTCTTCGTAGTGGTTTCAGAGAACGGGATAATTGCGCCATTTTGGTGCAGGAAGAACAGTCAACCTTTTGGGGATTTGCGCGAGCAGAGTCTTGGAAGTATACTACGTTCTGATCGCTACAGAAAATTCATGGAAATGGTGAAGGAGTGCAATCTATGCATCAACTCTGTGACAGCGGAGTGCTCACTGTTCTATTCAGCCGCAAGATTCCTTGGGAACTGCTTTAAGACACACAATCCCATAGTCCGATTCATCGAGGACTTCAGCTTGTGAGATCTTGTGTGCCACGACATGCGACTCTGCTCCACAAGGCAATGGAAGGATTATTATGGAGAAATCACAGCTCTATCAGCCGAGGGTGCCCAGATGAGTCTAGCTAAGAATATTCTACTGCCAACTGACGGATCCAGATTCATGGAGAAAAGCATCGCATATGCGTGCAGTGTCGTGAAATCCAACAAGGCGAAACTGACCTTGCTCCATGTAGTGGCTCTTCCAATCCTGACAGAGGCTGAGACAATCATTGACCCGAAGCCGCTTGAGCGAGCAGGCAAGAGGATTCTGGAAAAGGCGAAGAGGTTGGCTAAGGCTGGGGGAGTGGAAGCCCGCACCAAGATGAGTGAGGCTGTGGGAAGCCCAACGCAGGCGATTCTCAAGGTTATTGAAAAAGGGAAGTTCGATCTCGTCATCGTCGGCGCAAAAGGCCACAGCATGCTCAGGGATCTGTTGATTGGAAGCGTATCCGACGGAATAGTCCACCATGCGCCTTGCCCGGTTCTCGTAGTCCGATAGAACACTATATCGCGACGCACACTTCCAAATTCTAAGCATTGGCGTGTTACGGGTGAGTCTGTGGCCCAGTTTCCTTCTCGTTTTGCGCGCGCCTCAGCACCTTGCCCTTCTTGAAGAACTTGTGTGGTTACAGAGTACGCCTCATGCCAGTTTTCGTCTCGCTATTGATCTTCCAGTTTGACTACTTTGCAGCATCTTCGTTCCAAGTGGCCCATTAGACTGACTCCTGCCCTTGCTCGTTGCTCCTCCTCTTCGAGATGCTTCTGGAAACCGACTTGTTTGACACGTTCGTAGTTCTCAACAACAAATGGGTACCGGGATCTCTGATAGGTCGTATGTGTACAGGTTAGGTAGTCGCCGCAAAGCAGGCAGCTATCAAGCTTCTTCTTGGCAGCACATTTCTTGTTTTCGCAGAGAGCTCCACCATGATTCAGGCACATCGGGCATTGCGCTTTGGAGAACCATTCTAAGCCTTTTCTGAACTCTGAGAAGCTGAAGGATTTGACGGCGGATTCAACCCAGTCATAGCCAACTGTGTCAACCAGCCTCTTCAGTTCTCCAGCAATCATCTTGACTCTCCCGTTTCCATTCGGACATTGGCCGCAGTAGACCCCGCACACTCCATAGCGCTCATTTTTGTTCATCTCAGCTTTCACCTAGAGCGATGTTGGTTCTAGAGCGATTAATCTCTTTTCCCTTTCAATTGCGTGGGCGCACTTGTTGGTCATCAAGATGGCTTTGTTTAAACCATCAAGTCATGAGTGAACCAGATATCCATACCTCTTCTAGAATACGAAATGTAAGAGTGAAAGCCTGCTGAGCGCACGTAGAATCAAACTCATGTGCACCAATCAAATCGTGTGTCCAAAAGAGCGAGCTATCATTACTGAATCGGATCTCTGAGTAGCTCGCCAAATACACTGGCGCGCGCGCTTTGTGATTTCACTTCCTGTAGGGACTGGAATCGGCATTGACACCTGTGAAAGTGACGCGGCGCACAAACTTGAACCCGACGTATGATCGTAAGTGGTGGGGTGAGTGAGATCTCGTCCCTCGATAATGCACGCGTCAAAACTCATCTGTACCTTCTTACTCGTTTTGTGAAGGCCCTTACACACAATCGTGAGTCATAGTCGTTCTATCGGACGTGCTCGTTTCCTGCGTACAATGGCAACGCCCACAACGGAGGCCAATATGCATCCTGCGGCTAGCAAAGGAATCAGGTTTGTGTATGCAGCGGTGAATTGCTGGTATGAAGATGATGTAGTTTGTGGTGAGCTCAACACTGTGGTTAGGGACGTAGCAACGGGTGGAGGAGACGAAACGGTTCTCAGACTTGTTTGTGTCGCTGTTGAAGATGTGGTCAGAAATAGATCGTGTGTCGGCCAAGAGGTTACCTCAGAAGCAGCTTGCCATAATCCTCGATCAACCTCGTTGATGAATCTGATCTCCTCTTTAGGCCTAGTGTTGAAGAGTGCTGTCCAAGCCATGCCATGGTAGGTTCGCACGAGTATTGTGCTACTTCCTGGGAGGCTACCTGTATGCCCCCAATTCAGGTCACCAGCCCTTGTTGACCGAACCTCCCATCCCAAACCATAGTAGTATGAGGAACCCACCCAGAGCGGTGGGGAGGGCCTCGACAACATCAGACGGACAGTCTGCGGATTCAACAAAGCCGGTGGCCTCAGGCCGTCTACGGACGCAGCAAATCGAACGAGATCAATCGCGGAGGCGATCCAACCACCGTGAGAATCCAATGCCTCTTGATACCAGCCGCCATAAGGACTTGGAACCAGGTCTGGAGTATTCAGAAAGACGCTGCGAACCAGGATGGCTCCAGGGTGGTCGTAGTAGTGGACTTCTTTCTCAGCTTGATCTTTCAGGAATGTGTGTCCAATCTGCATGCTGGCTATTCCCATCGGTGCAAGTATCTCATCTCTCGCATGCTTTTCATATTTCTGGCCGGTTATCTTCTCGATTATGCGACCTAGAACACAATATCCAAAGTTCGAGTACTCATATGCGGTCCCAGGGTCAAAGTCAAGCCGCTGCCCCAACATGTAACGAATAATCGCTTCAGGCTCTGGAGGCGGATCTACGCCCATGGCGTTGGCCACTCGCTCAGAAACGAACATCGGATCAAAACTCCGGGCTCGGCTCCATCCTCCAGAGTGCTGCAGAAGATCACGGACCGTTACGTTGTGGATTCTAGGATCCACTGAGGCCCATGCTGGTGGTTTCAGGTGTTCGATTATGCGGAAGGCCTTTGCATCGAGATCCAGACGCCCGTCCTCTACAAGCTTCAGGATAGTCACAGCGGTGACCGGCTTCGAAATGCTGCAAATCCGGAACAGGGAATCTGGCTGTACAGGTTGTTTGAGATCCATGTCTGCCCAGCCATATCCATGAGCCAGAATAAGCCTGCCATCCTTGACGACTGCAACTGCCCCTCCGGGAACCTCATATCTCATCATCAACTCAGTTATGATGCGATCAAAGCTTTGCATCCTTGGAACCGGAATCCCAGTGACTGGAAATTCTTCAGCTGCCGCAGATCCTGCCGCAAAGACAAGGAATGAGATCAGAATTGCTGAGATGAATACAGATCTCATTCTAGACACCATATGCTGACCTAGCTGTAGAGCAGCCAGTGCGCGCGCGCTAGCGGCTTGACTTCGCTACTCCTGATCCACTCTGTTTGACGCTGCGGAGCAACAATTGTTTGAGATCCCGTGACTGTGGTTGCAGTCGGAGTCACCGTGATGACCGTGGGCGGAACAGGTCTAGGGACGAAGTGCTGCCAACCGACAACCCCGCCCAGCATCGCAACAGCTATGATTGCTGCTCCAAAAAGCTTCCATCTACCCTGAGAGGACATATGGAATCCACAGAAACTAGGGCCCATCCATAATAATAGTATGAGGGACCATATCTTGAGCAAGATCGCGTGCGAGTCTTCTCTAGGACAAGAACGTTATTCAATCCTCATGATATGGTGGGGCGAGTGGGATTTGAACCCACGATCACTTGGGCTCCCGCCAATTCACGGTCCCGAGCCAAGTATCTTAGACCATGCTGGACCATCGCCCCTGATATCTTGTAATAGAGGCAGGTCGTATTCCAAGCTTGAGTGGCTTTGGAGTCTGCCGCTACTATTCGGTCCGTTTCGGTAGAGCGTCTTAGCCTTCCTAAATGGTTTGCGGACGATTCAGCGGATCAAAGATGGTGGATGGGGTGTGGCGGCGTTTCTTGCGAAGAAGAGTTCTCCCTTCTATGTCTTGACGTATTTCGATTCGTTGAAGACAGAGAAAGGCCCGAGTTTTCTCCGAGCTGTTGAACCGCAGTCTTGAGAATCTGTATGGCCCGTAGTCGATCGGCAGAACAAACACTGAAGGCAATAGAAGAGCGACTGCTCGGACTAGAGGCCATATAATCGGAAGGGCCCAAGATCAATAAGTAGTTGAAGTGCTGTGTTCAGGTTCGCATAAGCCGTAGTAGCATTGGGGCGAAGAACCTAATCACAGCGTTGCGTTTCCGGAACAGGAAGAATCCTGCCCCAAGAACGAAGAGCAAGAGTATGCCGAGGACCAAGTAGTTTACGGCAGGCAGCACTACTCCTCCAACACGTTGTGGGTCACCCATATTTCATCTCCTCGCAGATTGGACGTTAGATTAGTTGCGAGTGAACATAGCGCGCGCGCCGCGACGACTGGCAGAATAGGAAGCGTGACGCCATTAGCCAAAAAGCGAGAACTGGCCAGCTTGTCCAAGCGCGGCCTACAACAGTGTCACGATCGCGACTCCTAAGACGATGAGGATTGACCCGATGACTGTTCTCCTGTCAAGCCTTTCTTCTTTCAGAAGTACTCTGCCGAGAATGAGGGTGAATAGCGGGTAAGAGTAGGCTATTGTGGTGACCACCGAGACGACACCAAGCTCAAGGGCTTTCATCAGAGCGAGCCAACCTATGCTCGAGAGGACTCCTGTAGCTATGAAGCAGATCAGCCCATTCTTTCCGACCTTGAATGCTGTTCTCTGTCGCGTAATGGCAAGGTAGGTGATGAAGAAGAGTAGTGCTGCGACTGCGTTGGTTTGTGCGCTAAGGAACGCATCAGGCTGGATCCTCAGTCCCGCTTTACTGAAGATATTGGAGAGGGAGTAGGAGAAGGTGGATAGGAGGCTTATGACTAGCGCTTTCTCCATCTTGAAGCCAGTGGCTCCACTGATGAGTGCAATGCCCGTCGTGACGGTGCAGGCGCCGGCAAGCGTGAAGGCGACTGGGGGCTCTGCCAGAAGAAGGATGGAGAGGATCGTGGCTAAGACGGGGCTGCTCCCGATGACGGCGCTTGTCTTTGCCGCACCCATGGTCCTCATAGCGATGAAGTTCAGGAACCGACCCCATCCCAGGGCGAGAAGGCCGGCCAAAGCGAAGTAGGCCACAGCCAACACATCCATGTTGAATGATCTGGTAAGGAGAAGCAGCGTTAGGATCACGGCTTGGGCTAGCACACTGTAGAATGCAGCTCCAATTGGTGAGGCGCCCTTCATACCCCTAGCGGCGAGCACAGTCCCCAAGGCACTGGTTACAGCGGTAACGAACGCTAACGCCTCAAACAACAATGGGGTCCACTGGAGATGGTAAACGGAATTCTCTTTTTAAACGATCTCTGTGCTTCTCAAAAGGATCCATGCGATGTGGAGAAGTTCGCTTGTGTAGCGCCTCTGGCTTCTCTGACTGCAAGTGCGTCAGTTCAAAAGGTTTTGCGGCAAGCCTGCGCGCTTTCCGGTGCTGTCTTCATCCGCGAGCCGCGGCACCTAGTCTTCTCTGCACCTTCTGAACCGTAGAGCTTCTTACGTAGAGGGCGGGAGTGAAGGAGAGTGTCTCCCAGAACCTATCGCTCGCTCGGTTATCGACGACGCTTCTCAGGGTCACATGTCTTACGCCTAATCTTTGAAAGTGGTCGATGCACGCTGCAACGAGGCGTTTTCCAATACCTCTACGCCTGTACGCATCCTTGACATATATGATTCCTATCTCACCCACTTTCCCATACTCGGAATGTACAGTCTCCCTTTTCACAAGGCGAGCATTCACAATGCCTATGATTTCTTTCGTCAAGCATTCTGCTACGAAGACAGCATTCCGTCGATCCTTCAGCATCTCCTTGACTGTTTTCCTCGCCTCATTCATGTCGCATTCCGGAGGCCAAATCGACATCTTTCTGTGGTGGAGGTCAAGCTCATACTTCAGGCGGGCCAAGGGCTCCCCGTCGCGGAGATGTCCTCGCCGAATTCTTACTCCACTCTTTTCTTGACCCAAGATGCGGCACCTATAGCATGCATTCATCCCAGTGATTGAGCAGGGGCAATCTAAAAGCTCTCTGGGCTAGCGCGTTAGCATGGTAGGGGAGTGATCCATGATCGCACTCCTCTTTTTTCTAAAAAAAGGAACTAGCCCAGAAGGACTGTTCAAATTCCTCCGAGGGAGTCAAAGCCTGAAATATCCCGAGGAGAGAAGGTGTGCCTTCACTGTTCTCAACTACACACACTGTTTTCTCTCATCTACCCGAGTGACCCGATACATGCGTTTAAGAACTACAACTATTCACTATTCTTCAAGGTCATAATATGATCCGGCTGTCTGTCACCACAAAGCTAGATAACAAGACGATTGTCGACAAAGCAGTAGATTTCTTCGGAAACAAGAATGGGTTGAAGGTCACTGAGCAAGGAGACTGCTGTGCCTCCTTCGAGGGTGCGGGTGGCTACGTGAGGGTGGACATAACGGAAGACGAGAAGAAGGAGGTCACGGTTGAGAGCAGAGAACACGAGTATCTAGCCAAGAAATTCGTGGAATCTCTGTAGCCTTCGCGCTCTGCTCTACCTACCATATTTCCGATATCGTTCCCCGTTTTGTGCCAGCTCAGGGGTCTTGACTGCATCTGGCTCTGATGCTAGACACAAGAATCCTAGTTCCTCTTCTTTTCCTTGAACTCTCTGAATTCCTTCTTGATCTTCGTCAGTAGTTCAGCATCCGTGTATACATCAATTGCTGTCATGGCGAGGCCCTTTGCGGCGTCGATAAGTGCTTTGTGTCCCTGCTCTGAGGCCGCTGCCTTCACGAACTCGGTCGAGTGCCCTGGCATGTTCTCTGGACCAATAGCTATGTAGGGGTGGATCGCTGGAACGACCTGGCTGACGTTTCCTATGTCAGAAGACCCGCCGCCCTCTCTCTCCCTCTGCTGGACCCTCACTCCTATTTTCTCCCAGTTCTTCTTCATCGCCTCTGCCAGTGCTTGATTTGTTACAGTGTTCTCAAGGGTGTTGGCGTAGTCTCGAACCTTCATAGTTGTGCCTGTGCCTATTGCAGCTCCTTCAGCGCACTTCTTCACTTTCCCAACAACCTCCTTCATGTACTCCTTGTCTGGGGCGCGCACGTACATTTTGGCTGCCGCATGTTCCGGAACGACATTGGTTGCTTTCCCCCCGTCAGTGATTATCCCATGTATTCTGACTTCGGACTTCACATGTTGCCTTAACGAATCCACTAATGTGAAGAAGTGAATTACGGCGTTGAGCGCGTTAATACCTGCGTGGGGTGAGCCGCCTGCATGAGCAGCCTTTCCGAAGAACTCGAACTCCAAAGCTTCCCGGGCTATGTGTATTGCCTCAACCGTGGTGCTGTCGGACGGGTGAACCATCATGGCTAGATCAGCCTTAGCGATCTCATTCGCCATTATCACCTTTCCTCCGGCGTTTTCCACTCCTCCTTCTTCTGCCGGAGTTCCATATACCACCAAGGTTCCGTTCATTTTCGGCATAAGCTTCTTGAGCCCCAGAGCAGCTCCTAGCGATGCGGTTCCAATGATGTTATGTCCACATCCATGACCAATTCCCTCCAGGGCATCCATTTCCGCGAGAAGGGCAACCGTAGGGCCGCCTGCTTTTCCGCGTAATATTGCTTTGAATGCTGTGGCGAGTCCGCAAACCGGTTTCTCCACTTGGAAACCTGCCTTTTCTAGCTCACCTGAAAGCAGCTTAGAGGTTTCGAATTCCTTGTGTCCGATTTCGGGGTTGGCGTGAATTCTATCGCTGATCTCAATGAGTTTCTTACTGATTGAATCTATCTCGGCAATTGCCTCTTTCTTCAGACTTTCCGGTTCCAATTTGATCCTTCCGATCCTTCGATGGTGCGCGATATTGATCTTTTGTGGTACTTTTAACTATTCGCAAGAAAACACTGTCTTTCTTTACGAAAAATACATCTGAGACGATGGAAAGATCTAGATCTCTGCGAGGTTGTATAGTGTTGAAACGAATGATTTCTCCATTCTAGCCAGCCCGCATGTCGGTCCGCCTTCTCCTATGACTAAGTACTCGTTTGGTGAATGTGCGCGGGCTCCGTGTCCCAAGCCTCCCATAACAAAGGGAAGGTTCAGGGGGGCTCTTGCAAACATTGAGAACGGGGCGCTTCCAGCGATGTTGGGCCATACCTCAGGTTCAAATCCGAACTCCCTGTAGGTCTTGAGCAAGGCTTGGGCAGTCGGGGTTCTTACGCTTGTCTTCGCCCAGTCATACCCTCTTTCAAGGATTCGGATTTTCGCCTCGCTAAACCCGTGTTTGTCCAAGTGTTTTCTAATGAGGGGAATGGGTTTCTCCTTGCTCATGTTAGGAACCAGTCTCACATCCATCTTCAAAGTGACCTTGTGTGGCAGAAGTGTCTTCGTTCCAGGCCCTGTATATCCTGCCCACATACCGTCTATGTTGAGTTGAGGGGAGTACAGGTATCGTTTCAATGCCTCGACCCCGTGAAGGTCATCGATGAATCTTTTCACCTTCAGCTCCTCCTTGATAGCTTCCTCATCGAAGGTTTGCTGCAGCTTCTTGAGCAATTCCTCATCTTCAGGGGGAGGCGGAGCAACATCGTCGTAAAATCCTTCAATTAAGACTTGGTTGCCATCTTTTGATGTCATCGTTGCCAAAGCTTGAATCATTCGCCAAACAGGGCTATCAACCCAAGACTTGTTGCTTCCATGTATGCCGAACTCCGTGGGCCCTTTACCCCAGTCTTTTCCGTCAAGCTCAAGCTCAAAATAGACTATCCCCTTAACGCCCAGTTCGGCTATCACCTTGCCCTTTTGGTTCTGGGCAACCAGGGGAAAGAAGACTACGTCTGCCCTTTTCAATTTCTCCTGATATTTGCCGATGAACTCTGGAAGGTTGCGGCTCCCCATTTCCTCTTCTCCTTCTGCTACAAAGATGAGGTTGACAGGCAATTCCTGTCCGCTAGATCTTATCGACTCGCACGCGTTCAGGAAGGCTCGAAGCTCCCCCTTGGTATTGACGGCGCCTCTGGCTACCAAGGTTTTTCCAAAGGGAGCCATGTCAACTATTCTTCCCTCGAGAGGTGGAACGATCCAGCCTGGCTCATCAACAGGCATAGTGTCATACATCATGTAGACGAGAACAGTTTTCCTCGCTCCAGCATCATACTCTCCATAGACGACTGGGTTCCCAGATGTCTCCGCCAGTTCAGCGTCAACGCATCCAAGCTTCTCGAAGTACTTTCGAATAAGCTGGGCACATTCTCTGATCCCTCTGTTCTCAGATGAAATCGACGGCTGTCTGATCAGTTCTTGTACCTTTGCCACATGTTCATCAAAATGCTCATCAATATAGTCATAGACGGTCTTCTTCGACACACATCATCCCTTCAGATATCACTGCAACTGGGAGACTAATCTTAGTATCGATAATTCCATAATTTGGACAATGGCCGTTCTCGTTGACCAAATTCGAAACCATGATAAGACCTCTCAAGTCATATTCCCAATCATACACCAGCAGGGTACTGGAAAAGGCGCGATGCGTGAGCGTGTCAGGAGTTGTATGAGCCAAGGTCAGTACCGTGGTCGCAAGTTCACTCATGGAGCTGCAACGGATGCGGGGAATGCTGCAAGTGGTTCACCGTACCCATCAGCACATACGAATACGCGAAGATAGGTCAGGTCGTTGGCTTCAGGATGTTCGAATTTCGCGAGGGGGGTGTCTGGTTGAAGAAACGACCAGACAGGAGATGCGTTTTCGCCCTTTGCCGCGGAAACCTGTGGTTGTGCGGACTGCAGAATGGCAAACCGTACCCCTGCCGAATGTGGCCATTCAGAATTTCGAACCAGCCTCTCTATGGGAGAAACGATCGCGCGAGATACGAGGGGTCAAGTTGGACTGGATATGTCTATGTTGACTCACGGTGTCCGGGAATCGTCTATGGCAGGCCGAGTCTGACTTTCACGACAAGAATAGTGGAGGAATTCGTCCAGATGGCGATAGGAGAAAGACGTCACCAGTACTATTCCACCTCGCGCGAAGCCTTCTCTCAAACATCGAACAGGATTCAACTTGTTGACATTGGGAACTTGAGATCAGATCTCTTCAGGCGTCAGGGAATGATCTGACAGGACCGTTGGAACCTGCCTTCCATATGTAGCTAATCTTATAATGCAACTGAAGATAAGGACACTGTACGTGATCAAAATGGTTGAACGACAGAAGGTAAGGATAACTGTACTGAAGCGGTTCCATCCATCTGAGGTCTTTAAGGATAATCCTGCGACTCCCCTTGAACCGCTTGGTGCGTGCGAGCTTTACAGAGACGGCCAAGAGTTTCTGGTTGGTGAGGACGGGAAGATGCCTGAAGGTTTCTGCACCTCCGCTTGGCACACAATCTTCGGAAACGTAAGGACACTGGCCTTTGGCGGAAACTTCCCTTGGTTTAAGGAGAAAGGCGTTTCCATAAGCTGCTGCTCTGACGGACTAAGACCAGTAGTCTTCAAGCTTGAACGCATCTAGGCCACTGAGATATTGGTCATTGGTCTGACAGGAACAGGTTCGTGGAGCTTAGCGCAGCTTTTTGTGATCCATGAATCTCACAGCCTGCAACACCTTGGATTGATTTTGTGTTGAGGGCGTTGACATCTTGTGAACTCTACTTTTTTAAACATGTCAGCGCCTAATACCCAAGGTGAACCCTCTGTCAAAACCACTCGAAAAGATAGGGTCCAGGGTCTTCGACGCAGCCTCCTCCCCGATCAGAATGGGTATGCTCCACCTTTTGACCTCTAAAGGGCCTCTTCCATACACAGAGATAATGTTCTCCCTCAAGCTGGACCCGGTTCGAGACGCGGGGAAATTCGTTTACCATCTAAGGAACCTGCAAGACGCAGGGCTCATCACATATGACAAGGAGACGAAGAAATACTCGCTCACAGAGCTCGGAGGCATAGTCGTAGACTTCGCTAGAGACGTCGAGGAATATGTTGTTGTCAAGAAGGGGAAGCTGTTTGTAAGGACATCAAAACTTTCCATTGAAGAATTTGATCGGAGGAAGATAACCAAATCCCTTATGGTTGAAGCTGGGGTTCCATATGAACTGGCTGAAGAGATAGCAACAGAAGCAGAGGAAAGGCTAATTCATCTGAAAACAACCTATCTCACAGCGCCGTTAATCCGAGAGTTTGTCAACTCAATTCTCATTGAGCGAAAGCTGGAAGAGTATCGTCACAAGCTTACGAGACTTGGAATGCCCGTCCACGATGTGACTCAATCATTGAAGGCCGGGCGCGAGCAAATGCTTGATGTCGAGTCTATCAGGAAAGCAGCTGGGTCTTCCGTGATGGAGGAATACGTTCTACTGAACTGTCTTCCTCGGGAAATCTCGGACGCACACATGTCAGGGCAACTGCACATAGACAATCTGGGAGAATGGATACTGAAGCCCTCGGAGTTTCAACATGACCTGCGACACTTCCTCAGGAGTGGTCTTCCGAGCACAGGTCCTCCGAAGAACCTTTCTTCCGCCCTGGCCTTGGTTCGAGATGTCTATCAACGCGTATCGTCCGAAGTTTCCTCTGAACAATCGTTCGACATGTTCAACATTTTCTTGGCCCCATATGTGAAGAATGAACCTGATGGGAGGATAGTTGAAGCTCTGGAACTGTTCATGAACTCCATTCGAATGGGAACTGGATGGACCGGATGTCCCGGATTGTCTTTGGGGTATGAACTAAATGTTCCAGTGTTTCTTCGAGAGACCGAAGCTATAGGACCCGAAGGAAGAAATGTCGGGAACTATGGGAATTTCGAGAATGAGGCCAGGCTTCTTCTCATTCACACAATAGATGTGGTCAACAGACTCTCAGCTGTCGCTCCGATCACAAATCCGAGGCTCATATTCAAGCTGAGAGACGAGGCTCTTCGATCCGGGCAACTTGGAAAGGAGTTGCTCTCCGCTCACAGCCTCGCGTCAACCTATCTCCTTCCCTATTTTGCCCTTCTCAACGATGATGGAAAGGTAAGTTACACAGCCACTGGTCTCAAACTGGACGATGCTTGGACAGGATTCTGGGAGACAGATTGCCAGAGAACTGGGTGTATGGATACAGTTTTCGTTAATCTTCCGCGCATTGCCTACGGTTCGCGCAAGAATGATAATCGATTCTTGGAGCTTCTTGGGCGAGAAGTAGATCTGGCGGTTAAGGCCTTCAGGATCAAGAAGCAATACATCAATGATAGGATCCAGGAATCTTTGCTTCCGATTCTCTCAGGATATGGCAAGGGTGATTCATACATCCACAGTGAAAACTCGCTTTACGCGATCAGTCCAATAGGACTTAACGAAGCGGTCACGGCTCACGTCGGATCGAATCTGGCCAGCAAGGACACGAACTCAAGAAACTTCGCGCTGAGGATTATGCAAGAGATGTCAAGATGCTCAGAGGAAGCGGCAGAAGAGTTGGACATGAGGTTTGCCTTAGCCAATCGCCCGGGTGACGAGGCATCAGTTCGCTTGGCACAACTTGATGTTGAAGAATACGGAATAGGATCGGTTGCCTATCAAGGGTTAAAGAAGCATCCTTACTACACAGACCTAGTCACCATACCTGTAGGTGAAGGAATATCACTTGAAGATAGACTAATGATCGAAGGCAAGTTCCAGCCGCTCGCGGACGGCGGGCATCTTCTTCCAATCAATCTCGCTACGAACAACCTTGATCCCGATACTCTTGTGGAACTCACGAAGAGAATCCACAGCGATCAGATACAGTTCTTCACATATTCTGGTATCTATTCTATCTGCAATAACTGCCAGAAGTGGTCCATCGGCATTAGGCCCACCTGCTCATTCTGTGGCTCGAATAATATTCGACAGATGGGTCGCTCCTCTGCCATAGTGAAGCCCCTCTCTGTCTGGCCGGATGGAAAGGTTCGAACGCTTGATAGAGCCCCGCAATATCCCCCATCCTAGAATTTCCCTGAATCAACGGAGTGCTTGAGAAGAATCTCACACGCAACTTCCACACATGAATGCTTGTGACGTTCACTTCTTGGAATGAACTCAAAACGCATGACGGTAGACTATTATGTTACGAGATTGAGAGAATTCACGAAGACCGCCAAGCGCGCGCGCCGCTCACATGCAACTCTAGTAAGGAGTCGGCGACAAGAGGTTTGAGGAAGAGAAGCAATGAGTGAATTGCCTGAAGCAATGAAGGACAAGAAGCAAACTTTGAGATCCCTGATAGAGAAGCTGCACAGCGGTGCCAATCCTGAGGAATTGAAGAAGCACTTCAAAGAGATATTGGGACAGGTCACAGCGGCTGACATAGCTCAGCTAGAGGAAGAACTCATCAAAGAAGGCATGCCAAGAGAAGAGGTTCAGAGGCTCTGCGATGTCCATCTTGCCGTTTTCAAGGAATCGCTTGAGAAAGATCAGCCACTGGCGCCTCCGGGTCATCCAATCAACATTCTGATGGAAGAGCACAGGTTGCTTCTGGAATTTGCAGGGCAACTGAAATTGATCGCAGACAGGGTCAAGAGCGCCAGTGATGTGATGTCGGTAGGGGAAGAGTTGAATAATCTGACGAAGATCATGAGGTATTTGAAGGAATCAGAGAGCCACTATGTTCGAGAAGAGAACGTTCTGTTTCCCTATCTTGAGAAGCATGGAGTGACTCAGCCTCCAGCAATAATGTGGACTGAGCACAACACGATCAGAGAAACAAAGAAGCAACTGTACAAGACCGTGGACAACCTTGAAAGCCTAGCCTTCCGAGTCTTCAGCAATAAACTAAACGAAGCCGCCACTTCCCTAGCTAGCATGCTTGGAGACCACTTCTTCAAGGAAAACAAGATCCTATTTCCAACCGCCCTGAAGGTCATGGAGACAAGTGAATGGCCTGAGATAAGGAGGCAGTTTGACGAAATTGGATACTGTTCATTCACTCCAAGACCGACGGAACTTGCAGCACAACAGGCGAGGCCTGAACACGAATGGAAGGACACCGGTGTGATTCCATTCGAAACAGGATCACTATCAAGAGAGGAGATCGAGTCCATGCTGGACTCTTTACCCGTGGACATCACGTTTGTGGACAAAGAGGATACGGTTCGATACTTCAGCCAGTCAAAGGATCGGATCTTTCCCAGAACGAAGGCTGTGATCGGTCGAAAGGTCCAACAGTGTCACCCTCAAGCAAGCGTACACAGAGTTGTTCAGATACTGGAAGATTTCAGAAACAACCGGAGAGACAGAGCGGATTTCTGGATCAATCTGAAAGGAAGACTGATCTTCATCAGATACTTTGCTGTGAGAAAGGACGGAAGCTATCTAGGCTGTCTGGAGGTTACACAAGACATAACAGATGTTCAGAAGATAACTGGTGAGAAGAGACTATTGGACTGAGCCCCCTCTTTCTCTGCAAATCTCTCCTTGAAAGTGTTAAGGATTGACATGAGACGCTTTTCCACCTTAGCGTTTGTCTTTCTTGCAATTGGCTTTACGCTGAGTTCTGTAGCCCAGGTAGCCTGCGACACAGATTACTCCGCGTCTCTAAATCACCTTGAAAGCGATAGAGCTTGGAACACTGTAAATAGCCTGACGGCGAATCGCTTCGAAGGTAGGTTGTCTGGCACTCGATCGGCTGAGCTGGCCTCAGAATTCATTGCAGATCATTTCAGCTCCTTTGGATTGAAACCTGCGGGTGAGAACGGGAGTTACAGGTCGAGGTTCTCAGTGCCGCTGTGGCGGCTTGCTGCTATGCCCGAGCTGGCGTTGATAGATGAAAACGGCAGAATGCAGTCATTCGGGTATCGAAGAGACTACGCTGTGCGGCCAGGGAGCGGTTCAGGGAATCTCTCAGCTGGGGTCATGTTTGTGGGATATGGGATAACTGCGAAGGAGTTTGACTATGACGACTATGGTGGCGTCGTCTGTGAAGGCAAAGTTGTGCTGGCCATTATTGGGACGCCTCCCGCTTCGAAATTTAGGCAGAGCAGCCATGGATCTTGGAGTCTGAAGGCTGATAATGCGGTTAGACATGGTGCTGCTGCGCTGGTCTTGATCGACAGCCCGTCCGAGCCGACCCCTCACTTTGTCGAGAGATGGGCCGGTGGCTCAACTATCTATCCGAAGCTTGTTATCTTATGGGGAACTGTCAGGCTGGCTGACAGATTGTTGGCCGAGCGTGGTCTTTCTCTATCTTCACTTCAAAAGCTGATAGATCAAGAATCTAGACCACAATCGCTGGCTCTCAACAGTCGGCTGCGAGTATCCGTGCAGGTTGCTTTTACTGGAGATGCGAATGGCTACAATGTTCTGGGTTATGTGGCTGGGTCCCGTGCGGCTACCGACAGGGTGGTAATCATAGGCGCTCACTACGACCATTTGGGAAAAGATGTTGACGGCAGCATTTTCCGAGGGGCAAATGATGACGCTTCCGGCGTGGCCGTGATGATTGAGATCGCTCGAGTCTTGTCGACTGTGGCAAGGCCAAGGTCATGCGTTCTGTTCGCTGCTTGGAGTGGTGAGGAAGAAGGGCTTCGCGGTTCCTCTGCCTACGTGACCCGTCCCTTTTTTCCTCTTGCAGACACGGTTGCCTACCTAAACCTTGACATGGTCGGATGCGGGAGACAGTTGGTCTGCCAGATCTCCGAAACTCACAAAATGCTCAGAGCAGCTCTTAACGAAAGTGTGGAGCAACTTGGCGTCCCTATCACCGTCGAGAAGTATTCTGGTGGCAGCGATCACGCTTCATTCGAGAGAAACAAGGTGGCAAACCTCATGTTCATCCGCTGGCCTGACGAGTTCTATCACACTCCTCAGGATACAGTTGATCGGATACAGAGAAGAGACCTGCTTGAAGTGGCCAGACCCACTCTTCTGATGGCTTTGAAACTGAGTGAAGCCGCAGAGGCAGTAGCAACACAGACCACTACGCTACAGACTGATGTCATAACGAAATCCACAGTCACTGAACTCACACTTTCCGTCAGCTCGCATTCTACAAGAACCTCGCCAGGCGTAACATCGATATCCCCCTTATCCTCCGAGCACAGTCTCAATCTGACAATGATTGGCATTGCTGTGGCTGTAGCTTTCTTGGTGATTGGAATATTCCGATTTAGAAGACGAACGGCCTTTCGCGCGGCCTAGAAGCATGCAACATTATACCGCTCATCATTGTCAGATTGGGTTCCTGATCTAGCTCTTCAGGAACTTCTCCAACTCAGCGAGGCAACTTGAAAATGGTATCTTCTCGTATGATCTACTCCCTAGCTGCATGTCAACGCCATCCCTGTGGATATCGATATACACTGAGCCTTTTCCCTTAATCCCGTAGCTAATGGACAGCTTTGGTCCTATCCTTCCGCTACTGCCAACGCCTTCGAATTTCTGCACTTGGTCCAGAATTCGCTCGTAGAGTTCGAATCCTTCTTCTCCGACTGCCGCTACCGCCTTCTCCTTGTCAATCATGCAGTTCAGCGCGCACCCGATTGCCCTTTTGTAGAGTCTTATGTCTCAACTCTTCCTGATATTACTTCATGCCAAGGCGAAGGAAACGGAGATTCAAGCTTCAGACTGGACTGAAGCGTGGAGTGAAAAGAGGAGTCAGAAGAACCAGACGGAGAGTCGACAAAAGTCTCACCAGGATAGGGATGAGACTTTCCGGCTAGAAGCGTGGCAGCCAACCGAAACTGGTGAGTCGATATTGATTCTTATTCATTCTGCTACCTTGTGATAAGGGATAGGCCGAAGGTTGACCCGCCCTTTCTGTTAAGTCGTAGTTCGTTTCTCTCGAAATCCAAGCGTAACCAGAAGACCCATTACAGTAATCGAGGCCAGGGCCAAGAATGCAGTTGGGAAACCCCTTGAATCAACCATGCTGCCCATAATGGCCGGGCTAAGACCTGTTATCAAGTGTCGGACGGTGTTGACCCTTCCCACGATCACGGCTCGCTTGGACGAAGGAATCATCGTCATCAGGAGAGCGAACATTGGCGGAATAGATGTATGCAAACCAAATCCCAGCAAGATCAGGGCTAACAACAACCAATGCTCTCCTTGAAGCAGAACGAGGAGAACTATTCCTGACGCCAGTGATGTTGTCGAAGCTAGCACCACATTCTTTCGCCCAACTCTGTCAGAAAGATGTCCTCCCAGCGGCCTGCCGAAAATCCCCAGTGTGTGTGGAACCGATACATAGTATGCTAGATAGGCCAACTGGATCCCCTTATCAGCTGAAAGATATAGGGGAAGAAAGGAGGACGCTGCATGAAACACGAACGAATGAAACGTGAATATTAGAAACAACATTAGAAGACCTCTGTCGAAGACTCCTTGCGGCTGCTCCGATTCACGTGTCTCTTCTGGTTGAAATCCTTCCCCGCCGGGCAAAAACATCCAGACTGCTACTGAGACCGCCACGGCAAGCGCTGCGCAGACAACGTAGGTGAGTCTCCAGCTTAGTGAAAGTGCCAACGGTAGTATTGTGAGAGAGGAGAGTAGACTTCCCAGCGAAACAGCGGATTCATGTGTACCTATGGCCTTGCCTATTTCCCGTTCTTCAAAGATATTCGAGATGTAGGCCGTAGCAACAGTGAGGTGGCAGCCTGAGCCAATTGCTCCCACAGCGCAGAAAATGAAGAATTGAATGTAGCTGGTAGATGTTGCCAAGAGAACAGAGAATAGTGCAGTAGATCCGATCGCGGAGACCAGCACTCGCCTGCTGCCCGCTCGGCCAGCAAGATATCCTGCTGGAAGCTGCACCAAAGCGAAAACCAGGAGAGACACCGTCACCAAGATACCCGTGTCAGTGTATGAAAGTGAGAACTCTCTTGTTATCAATGGAAGAAGAATCGGCAGCGCAGATCTCACAAATACATGTGTGAACCACATAGACGTGCATAGGAGAAGCGCAACATGTCTTTGATGCAAGATCCTGGTTCACGGCACCATACTTGGCAAACTAGAGATATTTATCGTCTTGCTAGCAAGGCTCGATTGTTTCGCTTGAAACAAGCGAAAATCAACATTGACTCCAGAGCGCGCATGGATATGCTTCGAACTACCTGATCATCATGTTGAGGTTTCATGGCGTTCGTCGCACAGAGTTGAATGGTGATGGTCGATTGATGCGCAACTGAATCGAGCCTTGACACGAAAGCTTCGATGGTCAGCCCATGCTTCTGTAGAAACGCTTTTAACGATTAGGACAGACGAAATGGGAGTAACTTGATTGAATGAAGTTGTTGAGGAGAATTGAGTGCTCCATTTCTGCCTCGTTCTGAATATCTGAGACTTCCTTTGAAGGAACGATTCAAGCGAACAGTTCCTCTCCCAGCACGTGAGGAGGAAAGGGCAGAGCAGCTTCACCAGAAACTGCTCTCGGTGGATCTTCACACGCACATCACAACCCATCATGAAGAAAGTGGATGGGAGAAAGACAGAGAGCGACTGTTGAATTCAGGAGTGACTGGCTTGTTTGAAGCCTTGGATCACCTGCTCAATCCAGCTGAGAACTTCAGGGTGACTTGTGAGCAGATTGGATCTACACGGGTTATAATCAATAAGACATCGGGCATGTGTCTGGCTCTTTCTGCAGATGATATTCGCCGTGCCAAGAAGGAGGGCAAGGAAGCTGTCATGTTTCAGCTCGAGCCTCAGACTCTCGGCCCGATGGTTGATAATGTGGATATTGCTCATGAGCTTGGAGTCCGATGCATGCTTCTGACCTTTAACACTCGTAACTTTCTGGGCGATGGCTGTGGCGAGAAAAGTAATAGTGGTCTTAGCAATCTTGGCTTTGATGTTGTTGAGAGGATGAACAAGGTCGGTTTGCTCATAGATCTATCGCACTGTGGGGAAAGAACAACTCTGGATGCCGTCGAGGCTTCAAAGGATCCGGTTCTGATCAATCACGCTGGTGCTAGAGCTTTGAACCCTGAGATGAGCCGACTGAAAACCGACGGGGTGATCCAGGCTCTGGCGGAGAAGGATGGAGTCTTTGGAGTCTCAGGGATTCCAAACCAGCTGTCCAAGGCCAAGAGACAAGGAATCCAAGATGTCCTTAACCATGTTGATCATGTCGCGAAGCTTGTCGGGGTGGATCATGTGGCAATCGGCCTCGACATATGCTTCGACGACCACGTAGCGTTTCACAGGAGTCTTCTGAAGAAGCTCATGAGAGGAACCGGCCAGGAACTGAACGCGGAATATATGGAAGGTATCGAAAGTCCTGAGGAGTGGCCTAACATTACGAGGGGCCTTGTCTCAAGAGGATACTCGGATCAAGATATTGAGAAAATCATTGGCGGGAACGCGCTCCGAGTCATTGAACAGGTCGTAGGCTAGAAGGGATCCATAGAGATTCAACGATGCTATTAACCAAGAAGTCAGTGATGTGGAAGCCAAGCGCACAGGTCCCTCCTCTTATTCAGCCGTTTAGCACCACCGTGTATCGCACGGGAGGGTGCAGATTGATGGCCTGTTCCAGCCTTGTGTGGGGCTGACGGGGTTCCTCTCAGCTTTCTTCCGCCATTCGGGGCATTTCATGGCCTGTCGCTGCGATAATAGGTGACTGTGTAGCCGTGTTGGTTTCAGGAGCTCCACATGCGTTGGGATCAGGAGATGGGGTTCGCATCGTACCGGCTTGTCTGGGCTGAAAAGCCTCAATTCACAGTTGGAATGGAGGGGGGTAGGGGGGGTGGTACCACCCTCACTGCCTATCGTTTCAATCGTACCGGTGATGGAATATTCGGGAGGGGGTACCAGGGGGCTGTATACACCTCATGCCTCAGGCATTAGGGCTGTGTTCAGGTGTTCTTACACCAGTAGGGGGTGTATACGCCTATCATGCCTCACCGTATCGGTTCCTCGGCGTGCACATTATCGATTTT
>Ga0209725_1000426_pt1 | contig 26141 bp, 23 predicted proteins | sample I18A1metaG_FD_184145 | JGI IMG/M metagenome (GOLD analysis project Ga0209725, IMG submission 184145) | Lake sediment bacterial and archeal communities from Gulf of Boni, Indonesia to study Microbial Dark Matter (Phase II) - ​I18A1 metaG... | ecosystem: Environmental > Aquatic > Freshwater > Lake...
GTTCTTCCAATATACCGGTTCTTGATCAAGCCTTCTGCAACGTAGACACCAGTCTCCCTAGAGATTCCTTCCGCAGCAGGTCGAGCTGTGTCAGGAACAGGAACTATTACGTCAGCATCGATCTCGTAGGTTTCAGCGAGATTCTCTCCTAGATTTATGCGAATTGAATAGACATCTTTCCCGTTCAACACGGAATCTGGACGGCTGAAGTAGACATACTCGAACATGCAATGAGCTTTCCGTTCACAAGGAACGATCTGCTTTGTCCAACTCTTCCCATCTTCAGTTATGACCATCATCTCTCCAGGCTTTACATCTACAATCTTGTCGATACCGTTCACGTTAAGTGCGACACTCTCCGATCCGACCATACTCAAATTCTGGTTTTCCCCAAAGCATAGCGGTCTGAATCCATTGGGATCTCTGAAAGCTATCACCTCCCCTTCGCCTGTGACTGCTGTAACAGAGTACGCTCCTTCAAGTTTCGCCATGCAATTCTTCACGCTGGCTTCAATGTCTCTCGTTTGCATAAACTCATGAACCAATGTCTTCAGGATAACTTCACTATCGGATTGTGATGATAGAAAAATGCCGCCCGATAGAAGCATCTTGCTCAAAGCAATATTGTTTACTAGATTGCCGTTGTGGCAGAGCGCCATCCCTTTCTTTGGATAGTCGACGAAGAAGGGTTGAGCGAAATTGTCGATCGCCACGAGGTCCTTCGAAGTGTCTTTGTCTGCAGGTCTGCCGACTGTTGAGTATCTTACATGCCCTACGCCGATCCTTCCAGCTAGCCTAGAGAAGTTCTCAAGTGCACTTACCAGTCCCAATTCTTTCCTCTGATGGAACGTGTCGCCATCAAACGTGAATATCCCGTTCGATTCCTGTCCTCGATGTTGAAGAGCTAGGAGTGCAAGCCAGATATTGTTTGCAACATCGACGCTTTTGTTTGAAGCCCCTACGACTCCGCAACTTTCCTTTAGATCTTTCATCCTTCGACCAGCCTCTGTATCGCTTCGCCATACGCTTTCTTCATATCCTGAAACGAGCACGAGAAACTCGTTCTCTTCGAAGAGAATTCTAGAACGCCTGCGCTTACTTCACCGATCTCCGCTGAGGGGATGCCATATTTCTTGAGGACTTTGAGTATCTTTTCCGGTTTTTCAGTCGATATAATAAATCTGAAATTTGACTCGGAGAATAGCAGCTCGTCTACACGCAATCTTCCTGCTGGAGCTTTCTCTAGGCTTATTCTTGCGCCCAGGTTGCCGATGATACACATCTCTGCGATCGCAACGGCGAGGCCGCCTGAGGAGCAATCGTGGCATGATGAAACGTAACCCTTCTTAATACACTCTAGAACAGCTTTCATAGTCTTCTTCTCTAGGTTCAGATCGATTGAGGGAGGCGACCCCTCGTAGATTCCTAGAGTTCGATAATACTCCGATCCTCCCATATCGAGGCCTGTAGAGCCTACAACAATTATTGCGTCCCCCACATTCTTCAAGCCGGCCGTTGTGATATGATCAGCATTGTCTATCAACCCGAGGACGACGATCACCGGCGAGGGTTTTATCGCTTTGCCAGTCTCTTTGTCCTCATTGTAGAAGCTCACTTTTCCTCCGATGCATGGAAGTGAAAAAGACCTGCATGCGTCTGCGATCCCTTTCACCGTCTGTGAGAAAGCCCAGAAGACCTCTCCGTTGTTCGGGTCGCCGAATTGGCAATGGTCAAGCATAGCAACAGGTTCAGCGCCAACAGCAACCAGGTTCCTGCAGGCTTCTGCAACGCAGGAGGCGCCTCCTTGATATGGGTCGAGATAGCAGTACTTCGAGTTACCATCAACCTTGATTGCTGCAAACTTTCCGTTCGGTAACTTGAGAACTGCAGCGTCGCCTTGACCGGGTTTCACAACTGTTCTGACGCCGACTTCATGATCATACTGTCTGAAAACCCATTCCTTGCTTGCTATATTTGGAGAAGATAGCAGTCTTAGGAGAGTTGCTGAGAGGTCTTTCGGCAATTCAAATTTTGGTTTAGCCTTCTTGATGCGGGGCTTGATCGCTCTCCTCGGAATTATAGGTGCATTAGCCAGGAATCGTGTGGGCAGGTTCGCTATCTTTCTTCCATTCTGCGTTACAACAACGTTGCGGTCTCGTATGACCTTGCCGATTATTGCGTAAGGTATCTCGTACTTATCAAAGATCTTGCAGACCTCTCCCTCTTTCCCATTCTCGACGATGAAGACCATTCTCTCTTGAGATTCGGAGATCATTACTTCAGTTGGAATCATATCCTCTTCGCGGAGGTGTATTCTCAAGAGGTCTATCTCGATCCCCTTTTCGCCTTTGTCTGCCATCTCTGAGATTCCGCAAGTCAAACCCCCTCCTCCAAGATCTTTCAAGCCATGTACATAACCGGTTGAGACAGCTTCAAGGGTAGCTTCGATGATCAGCTTCTTCGTGAATGGATCGGGAATTTGGACAGCTGATCTATCTTCCTCACTTCTCTCTGTAAGTACCTTCGACGCGAAAGTGACGCCGTGTATTCCATCTCTCCCAGTCGATCCGCCGACGAGAATAACGGCATCGCCGGGGTTGCTCGCTTCCGCTAAGACCAGCCCTTTCTTTCTGCCGACGCCGAGGCATACAACATCGACGAGACAGTTCTTCTCGAAGCTCTCGTCGAACTCAACCTCGCCTGCAACAGTGGGTATCCCTGTGCAGTTGCCATAATCCGCGATCCCTCGAACTACATACTTGAAAAGCCACCTAGAATGTTCACTCTCTTCGATAGAACCGAATCTCAAGGAGTCCAGAAGAGCGATCGGTCTTGTCCCCATACAGAGGATGTCTCTGATCACGCCGCCTATGCCTGTAGCAGCGCCTCCGTAAGGATCTATTGCACTAGGGTGATTGTGGCTCTCTATATGGGCTGTTGCTACGTAGCCGTCTCCGATATTTATGACGCCTGAATCGTATCCAGGTCCAAGGAGGACTCGCCTCCCTTTTGTAGGGAGGAGCTTCAGAACCGGTTTCGAAGACTTGTAGCTGCAGTGTTCACTCCACTCCGCGTCTATCATAGCCCATTCTAGAGGGTTGGGTTCACGCTTGAGGAACTTCCTTGCGTAATCCATCTCTTCCTTGGTTAAGCTCAGTTCCATTTCCACTGCTTTCATTTGACCCACTCCAACATCGACTCGAACATTGTCCTCCCATCCTCCCCGCCGAGAATTCTTTCACTGGCCCTCTCCGGATGCGGCATAAGTCCTACTACATTCCTTTCGGCGTTACAGATCCCTGCAATATCGTCCAGAGACCCGTTCGGATTCTCGCCAAAATATCTTAGAAGTATCTGATCCTTGTCACGCAAACCTTTCAGTGCGTCGTCTTCAACGAAGTATCGGCCTTCATTATGAGCTATCGGCATTCTGATAGTGCTCTCTTTCCTGTACTTGTTGGTGAACGCTGAACTCGTTGATTCAACTCGCATAGTTACCCATTTGCAAATGAACTTTAGACTCGAGTTGCGCAGAAGCGCTCCAGGTAGAAGGCCTGATTCAACTAGAATCTGGAATCCGTTGCAGATCCCTAGAACCGGCTTCCCTTCCTCAGCCATTTCCTTTACTCTCCTCATCGCGGGAGAGTACGCAGCGATTACGCCTGCTCTAAGATGATCGCCATAACTGAATCCGCCTGGAAGTACAGCAGCATCGTAGTCTGAGTTGTCGAATCTCTTATGCCAGACTAATTCAGTGTCAACCTTGATGATGTCTTTCAGGACGTGGACAGCGTCATAGTCGCAGTTGCTTCCTGGGAATTGGACTACCGCGACCTTCATGCTTTACCCCTAATCTCTATCTTGCAAGTGTGAGCTACCGGATTGAAGATTCTGAGGTCGTTGCACATCTTGAAGACTCTCTGTCTCGCATCCTCTTCGTCTTCAGCCTCTATCTTGACTCTAAGCAGTTTGCCAGTTCTAACTTCCTTCACGCAATCGTAGCCGCTTTTATACATGAGATCTTTCTTGATGGTCTCTCCTTCAGGATCTCTAGCGCGAGGCTTGTTCTCTATCACAATCTCAACCAGATACATTCTCTCCACCGCATATCCGCTTGTAAGGTTCTAAATACGCGAGTTCGAAGACTCTCGGCAGGTCTTTCCTGAATCTGTCTTTGTCAAGTATCTCGTAGGTCTCCTTATCCCAGAGGCGCATGGAATCGACGCTCAGTTCATCCCCTACGGGCAGTTCCCCAGCGGTATCTCGGCCGAACTCAAGTTTGAGGTCGGCGAGGAGCATTTTCTTTTCTTCGAAGAACTTCTCCAGAACTTCCGCAGCTCTCAACGTCGAGGTCTCCATCTGAGCGATCTCTTCACTTGTCGCTAAACCCAGTGCTTGGACGTGATAGCTGTTCAGGAAAGGGTCGTGAAGGGCGTCATCTTTCAAGTAGAACTCAACCACAGGAAGCTTCAGCCTCTCTCGATGCTGGAAATACTTACCAAGCCCGACCATATGGCCCGCAGCGAGAATTCTGCAAACAGACTCAAGAGGGATCATCTTCAACTTTTTCGTCAGGAGCTCTGTGGGTGACAGTTGCTTCACAAGATGGGTCCTCACCCCTCGACTTTCGAGAACTTGAAAGAGTCTGGCTGAGATGGTAGCGTTGATTCTTCCCTTTCCCACTAGAATATCATGCTTCTTTCCGTCTCCAGCTGTTATATCATCTTTGAAGAAGAGTACGACTTCGTCAGGATTGTCTGTAGCGAAAACTATCTTCGTTTTTCCTTCCGAGAGCTTACTTCCTCTCATGATTCCCTCTATCGGGGATTTCTCTTAAAAGCCATTGTTGACAAGAAGAGCCAAAATTTCGGGGTGAGAGTTGACATGAGCGTGTAAAAAACACACCCTCACCGTACGGAATTAGTGCAGAAGAATTAAAACGGCGAGGCCTTCTAGATTAGGTTGAGAAGTTGGAGGCGCCTTTAGACCATGCCTGGAGGATCGATACGTCATGCACTTCTTAGCGTCTTTGACAAGACGGGAATAGTTGAGTTTGCTAGGGACCTTGAATCGCTCGGGGTCAAATTGGTCTCCACAGGGGGCACAGCGAGACTACTCTCTGAAGAAGGTATCAGAGTTGAAGAAGTTGCAGAATACACAGGCTTCCCTGAGATTTTGCAGGGCAGAGTTAAGACTCTGCATCCTAAGATTCACGGAGGCATCCTCTTCAGAAGAGGCAGGAGAGAAGATGAAGACTCAATTTCAAGACAGGGAATCAAGCCAATAGACCTTGTTGTCGTTAATCTTTACCCCTTTGAGGAAATTGTAAAGAAACCTGGTGCACAGCTAGAAGAAATTGTAGAGATGATCGACGTCGGCGGCTCGGCGCTAATTCGATCTGCAGCCAAAAACTATAGCGATGTTGCGGTCGTAGTCGATCCTTCTGACTACGCTAAGATCATCGAGGAGTTAGAAGCAACAAGAGGTTTACTGTCTGATCAGACTAGATTCAGGTTGATGAAGAAAGCTTTTGAGAGAACTGCTCACTACGATTTGGCTATTTCTGGTTTCTTCAACAGATTTGGAGCGGTCTCGGATGTCAAACAAGTCTCTGAGTTCCCTCAAGAAATCACCTTAGACTTCATCAAGATTCAGGACTTGCGTTACGGTGAGAATCCTCATCAGCGGGCAGCCGTCTACAAGGATTCGACATCACGAATATGCATAGCTGAAGCGAAGCAGCTCGCGGGTAAGAAGAGTCTCAGTTACACGAATATCTTGGATGCTGATGCTGCGTACACCTTGATCCGAGAGTTCAAAGACGATTGTGCCACAGTTATCGTTAAGCATACTAATCCTTGTGGCGGAGCGATCGGCGAGACTCTGGCAGAGTCCTATAGGAAAGCTCTGGCCACAGACCCTGTCTCCGCATTTGGTGGGATCTACGCGTTCAGCCGAGAGGTCGACGAAGAGACGGCTGAAGCCATGTCGCAGCGATTCATAGAAGTGATCTTGGCGCCTGGATACAGCGTGGAAGCCCTAGAAATTCTCTCCAAGAAGGAGAATCGCAGAATACTTGACGTTACAGAGCTGATGAAAGCTGAAACTGGAAGCTCAGCTGCGATGAAGTCTTTCAGAAGCATTCTCGGCGGCATGCTATACCAAGATGCGGATGAGATTCTGATAGACGAGAATAGGATTTCTGTTCCGACTAAGAGGAAGCCTTCTGAAGAAGAGAAGCGAGCTTTGATCTTCGGTTGGAAGTTCGTGAAGCATGTGAAGTCGAATGCGATAGTGCTTTCGACCTCTACTCAACTGATGGGTGTAGGCGCAGGCCAAATGAGTCGAGTTGACTCCTGTAAGATAGCTCTAGACAAAGCCAAGCAGGCGGGACTCGATGTCAAAGGAGCTTCAATGGCTTCTGATGCTTTTCTACCCTTCAGAGATTCAGTGGACCTAGCGGCGGGCGCGGGCGTCAGATCGATCATACAGCCCGGAGGCTCCATAAGAGACGATGAAGTTGTAAGGGCTGCTGATGAGCACGACATGGCGATGATCTTCACTGGATTAAGACATTTCAAGCATTGACCCTAGATTCAATCGATGAACTTATCAATCAAATCTCCAATTATAACAGATTGAGTTGAGGTGGAAAGTTGAGAATTGGAATGATTCTAGGAATCGCAGCATTAATCGTGTGTTTAGCAGGATTGAGTGCGCCCGTCAATGCGCAGGCAGGTCTGACACCGCACTACTTCCATCGAGATATGGAGGGCGACCGCTACATCATGGATACAGTCAACCCCTCCGGCTTCAACCCAATCGAGATGTCGACTGCAGAGTTCATAACCAGACCTTTGAGTTCAGACTTCACTTACACAGACTTCACCTTGAAGCTCTACTACGCAGCAACGAAAGATACCCAGATTAGGTTCTATGTGGGTTGGTATGACCGAATCAAGGGGAAGCAGACGATATACACGGAGCTTATCTATGCCAAGCCGACTGAGACGAGTGTCGAGAAATCTTTCTCCGCAGTGGTGAAGGTTGATAAAGGCGCGAGCTTGTGGCTCAAAGTGACTACAGGTGAAGGCTTGGGTCTGACGCAGATTCAATGGGGGGACTCAGCACACCCTAGCTATCTGGCTACACAGGAAGGACCTTATCAAGGAGCACCGATTCCCGAATTCTCAGATATGGCGGTGCAACTGCTGCTAGTCACATCGGTCTTCGCAGTGTTAGCCTTCGGAAAAGCTCTTAGAAAACAGAGAATAATCAAACCATTAAGATACTAGGAATCTAACGTAGGGCAGTGGAAAGAGAACTTTCTTAGCGGTAGCAGAGAAGACTTAAATTTCTATAGGCTTATCCACTTTGCCTAGTGGAGGGGCTGTGGGCTAGAGCATACTGAGTTAGGAGATCTGGAACTAACAGAAAGTATGCGGCAAACCTGGTCTACGCGGACAGTTACTAAACCGAGACAAGCTACGTGGCTTGGGAAACAAACCTTTCGGGAACCCACGTGATCGCCGGTTCAAATCCGGCCAGCCCCACCATCAAGAGGATTTCGGGGAACATGAAGGTGCTTGAAGCTGGAGAAATCGAGGGAAACGCTTCTGCTTCTCGGTGTCGCTCATTCTCTGAACCATTCTCTTCTACTTGCTCTTCCACCGTTGCTGCCGTTGATCCTTAGTGAGACAGGGGCTTCTCTGCAAACTATGGGGTTGATCGCGACTGGAGGTTACTTTCTATATGGAGCAGGTTCTCTCCTTGGGGGTACTCTTTCGGATTTTCTTGGAGAGACAAGGATCGTTGCGATAAGTTTGGCCTTCGCCGGTGTTTCCACATTCATCTTCGTCATCTCTCCCAGCTTGATAGGCTTCGCGATTGGGCTCGTCTTGATGTCTGCTTGGGCGAGTCTATATCATCCGACGGCGAACAGTTTGATCTCGAAGACCTTCCATTCAGAGATGTCTGAGGCGATGGGCATCCATGGGATGGGAGGAAGTACTGGTCAAGTCTTCGCGCCTATCGCGTCTGTGACACTAGGCATTCTTTTTGGTTGGCGAATCCCTTTCGTTGCTATCGGGGTACTGTGCATTCTATCTTCCTTTTTCTTTCTGAGAGTTCCATTTGAGCGAGGGAAATGGAACCGCGAGAAGCGAAACTTTCTCGTCGTCTTCAAGAATCCAAGCTTAAGAAGTCTACTTATCTACAATATGGCCGTAGGCCTCTATTTCAGAGGCACAGAACTCTTCTTCCCCACCTTCCTAGTGAATGAGAAGTCTTTCCCTTTGGAACTTGCTGGGTTGGCGGCGACCTCAATTCTCGCGGCGGGCATATTTGGACAATGGTTAGGAGGGAAGGGAGCGAAGAGATATGGAAGCAGGCGGACAATAATTGCCTCCTCGATCGGTGTGCTAGCGAGTATGCTGTTGCTTCAAGTCGTGAGGGACCCTACTATTAGCGCCGTTGCTTTCATCGTGTTGTACGGTGTTTCCATGTATACAGCTCAACCAGCTTCCAACTCCATAACTGGATACATAACGCCTGAAGAGGTGCGTGGCATAGTCTTCGGAATAATGTTCTTCGCGGCCTTCGGCTTAGGTTCGGTCTCTTCAAGCCTAGGAGGCTTCGTTGCAGATAGATACGGCTTGGGAGCAGTTTTCTATCTTATGGGATTCTTCTCCTTCCTCTGTCTCCTGTCCACTTTCGCAATTCCCAGTGAGGACAGATCTCAGAAATCCTAAGCTTAAAATTGGGTTGAAACTTAGTTATTACCTTCAACTGTTAGAGGGTAGATCGATTGCCGCTTGGGACATCGAAGATAGTATACTTCTCTAAGGTCGGGGAGAAGAATACGGATACCGTTTTGAAAATAGCGAAGGAGAGAGCTGAGGAAGCAAAGATCAAGAGCATAGTTGTCGCATCTACACGAGGTGAAACTGGGGTTAAAGCAGCGAAGCTCTTCAAAGGATACAACTTAGTCATTGTCACCCATGTGACAGGTCACAAGAGTCCTGATACGCAGGAGCTCGCTGAAGAGAATCGGAGGGAGATCATGAAGTATGGGGGAAAGATACTTACAACTACCCATGCTTTCGGCGGCGCAGGTCGCGCCGTGAGAAAGAAGTTCAATACAATGCAAGTCGACGAGATTATGGCGAATGTCCTCAGGATGTTCGGTGAAGGGATGAAAGTTGCATGCGAGATATCGTTGATGGCAGCGGACGCAGGCCTCGTAAGGACGGATGAAGATGCGATCGCGATCGCTGGGAGCAGCAAGGGATGCGACACAGCTATAGTCGTTAGACCTGCGAATGTTCAAGCTTTATTCGACCTTAAAGTGAGAGAGATCCTGTGCAAGCCACGGCTCTAGGGAAAGCTGGTACGACGAGGTTAAAACCTAGACCTAGCCACAATAAGATACGTCACAAATGGAGGGATGCTGTATATGACTTCATGCAGCAAGTGTGGGTCAACGCTCCCTGAAGGCGCAAAGTACTGTCCGAATTGTGGAAGATACACTGGCAGGACTATTGTAGAAGAATTTGAGGTCACGTCCGATGAACTGATCAAAGAGGTTAAGAAGATTCTCCATGAGGGAAACGTGACCAAGTTAATCGTTGAGAATGAGGATGGGAAGACCCTTCTCGAAATCCCAGTGACAGTAGGCCTTGTAGGCGCACTCATTGCTCCATGGCTTGCAGCTTTAGGAGCTATCGCTGCCATCGCTACGAAATGCAAAATCAAAGTTGAAAAAAGAGAATGAGCATTTCTATGTCTTCTCCCGCTTCTCTGGGGAGCTGACGGTAGCATAAGTGAGAATAATCATTCCTACAATCTTTTGGCGAAGTTCAATATTGATATCTCCGATGAACTCTTATCGGAAGATCTGAATCATCTAAACTGCTTGAGGGAACCGCATGCCGAGGAAGGTAGAGCTGAGGAGGCGGTTGAACACCTTCGACGTGACAAGCCTAGTCGTCGGCTCGATTATTGGCGCTGATATCTATGTGGCTGCTGCTCTCGGCGCACGGTTGGTCGGGCCGGTCTCTCTAATGCTGTGGATAGTAGCGGGTTTGATGGCAACTGTGATCGCGCTGTGCTTCTCATACTGTGCTACCGTTCTTCCACGTGTTGGTGGACCATACTCCTATGTAAGTGAAGTGGGCGGTCCATTCAAGGGGTTCATCGTGGGTTGGTCACTATTTTTGGCTGAATGGGTGTCTTTAGCGGTATTTCCAGTTGCCTTCACTCAATACTTCTTATTCTTTCTTCCAAGGCTTGACTATCCGTCTCAAACTCTATTGAAAGGGGTCTTCATCACGATAGTTTTCGCAACCAATGTCTTCGGTGTCAAGGCGGCAGGAAGATTCAACGACTTGCTCACAATAGGGAAGCTGGGTCCACTCGTCCTTCTCACAGTCGCAGGGCTCTTGTTCATAGGTTGGAACCCTGGAGCCGCCTTCTCCAACTTCCAACCTTTCATGAAAGGCGACCCGAGTAGTTTCGGCCTTGCTCTCGTATTGATCTTCTGGGCTTACGCAGGTTTTGAGCTCTCCACCCTGCCGGCTGATGAGATCCAACGTCCTGAGAAGACTATTCCGAGGGCGATAGGCGTCGGTATGTTGATTGTGATAATCTTCTATCTCACCACGAACTTTGCGATAATCGGAGTCGTAGATCAGTCGGTGCTCGGTTCTTCATCGGCTCCATTGTTGACTGCGGGAGTAAAGATTTTCGGGTTTTCCTCAAGTTTACAGTTGATCATGAGTCTCATAATCGGCGCGGGGGCACTAGTGTCGATCAGCGGTGCCGATGAATCCGGGACCCTAGGGACTTCGAGATTGGCTTACGCTATGTCTGCAGACGGCCTGCTTCCCAGAATCTTCAGCAAGCTGCACAAATCCTTCCGCACCCCATATATTGGCCTCGCTTTAATCTGTTCCACAGCTTTTATTGCAAGTGCTATTGGCACGTTGACGGAGCTGATCAGCGCCTCAGTCTTTCTTCTATCTTTCGCTTATCTTGCAACATCTGCTTCGACTATACTACTTATAAGAAAGCATCCCAAGTCATCGATGAGGCTTCGGGGCAAGAAGATCGTTCCCATCTTGGGAATGGCGTTCTCCTTCATGCTAATGACTCAGGTCGGCCTCTATCAAATCTTGACCTCTTGCATTCTTCTCTTGACTGGAATTCCAATATACGTATTCTTCTCCCCCAAACATGAGTTGCACGAGGTGAAAGAAGCGCTCCTATCTAGAGAAAGGTATCTCACTAGAGCCTATGAGCAGGGAGAGAGGTTCCTTGCACATCCGATACGTCACCTCAAATGGCGGATCTATCGAGCTAGAAGAATCGAGAAAGCTTGGCAGGTCACTAGTCGTCGCTGAGACAAAGGCTTTTGAGGTCACATGGCGATTATGAGATTGGTGTTCGAGTTTGGAGGCTAAGCTTGCTGACTTCCTTAAGTCAGGTAAGGATTGGGAGAGGAAGCCTACTTCTGTTCTAGGAGTCTTCGTGCTTAAGATGCCTCCCTTCAAAGGCAGTCCAGCTAGGTTAGCAGTTGAGTTGAATCCCGCTGATGAAGCTGGTAGGCCTACTAGGAAGAGGGGTGTTCTCCTAAGGTCTTCCACAGAGTTGGCTGAGTACAAGAAGCTAATTGAAGACGAGAGGCTTACCTCTCTACTCAAGAGCATAGATAGCTTAAGCCCAAAGCCTGTCAAGAAGGAAGAACGTGAACCCGAGATAATCGAGATTTAATCGGCTGAACTATCCGATGTCACTTGAAAGGTACATGGAGCAAAGATATGTCAAAGCTCCCTTAGTTTGGCCTAACAAGGTTGAGGCTAGACTGTATCAGCAAGCCATAGCGGAGAGGGCTTGCAAGAAGAATACGCTTGTGGTTCTGCCAACCGCTTTAGGAAAGACGATAATCTCAGCATTGGCAGCAGCCCATTTCCTCTATAACCATAAGCAGATGCGAGTCTTGGTCATGGCACCTACGAGGCCTCTCGTTCTACAGCATCGAGAGACCTACATGAGCATCTTGCAGCTTTCAGATGAAGATTCAGTGGCGTTGACTGGGAAGACCCCTTCCGCATATAGGACGCAGATCTGGGATGGGAAGGCTCGAATAATATTTGCGACGCCTCAAGTCGTCAAGAACGACCTTGAGAGTGGAATCCTCTCATTGAAGAATTTCAGCTTCTTCGTCTTCGATGAATGCCACAGGGCTAGAAAGGAGTATGCGTACACGGATGTTGCGAAGAAGTATCTTGAGGAAGCATCGTGGCCCATCATACTTGGAATGACAGCAAGTCCCGGCGCGGACAAGAAGAAGATAGCTGAGATATGCGAAGCCCTATTCATCGAGCAGATCGAGTACAGATCAGAAGAAGACCCAGACGTAGTTCCATACATCAATCCGATCGAGGTCGAATGGAAGTACGTCGATCTACCAAGCGAGTACAGAGACCTCAGCCGGACAATTCGATCTATGCTGAACGACCGATTGGATTGGCTTAATCGAATAGGAGTCATCCACAGGAGACCTGAGTACGTAACTAGGAGAGACCTCCTCGAGGCTGGGGAGGAGCTTAGATACAGATTAGAAGAGACGATCGAGGAGGAGAGAGGCCCAATCTACAGCGCCATCATAGCGCAATCCGCCTCCCTAACCCTATTCCATGCATTGGAACTCTTAGAGACACAAGGAATACCTACGCTCACATCCTTCCTGCATAGAATGGAGCAGGAGAGCGAGGAGAAGAAAAGCTACAAGACGATAATCAACGATCCACAGTATTTCGAGCTCAAGAGGATTCTCAACCAGAACATGAAGCTAGAGCATCCGAAGACGCCTCTTCTAAAGGAGGAGATTGAGAATCAGCTTAAGCAGCATCCGAACTCTAAGGTGCTTGTCTTCACACAGTATAGAGATACAGCTTCCCATCTTGTCGATCGACTTAGAGAGGCTGGTAGGCTGTCGGTTGAAAGGTTTGTCGGTCAAGCCTCGAAGCAGGATGATCCAGGATTAAGCCAAGACGAGCAGGCTGAGATGCTGAGAGACTTCCGAGATGGAGGCACAAGCGTTCTCGTTGCAACATGCATAGCAGAGGAAGGCTTGGACATTCCAGCCGTTGATTTAGTCGTCTTCTATGAGCCGATACCGAGCGAGATCAGATACATACAGAGGAAGGGAAGAACTGGAAGGAAGACAGCTGGTAAAGCTGTGATCCTAGCTGCCAATGATACATTCGACATAGCATACCTCTACGCGAGCAGACGTAGAGTCGAGAGGATGAGGAAGATCACGGCGAGCCTCAATCAGGAACTGAATCCGTTGATGAGGCTTGGATCCAAACCAGAGCCTACCCCGCTTACAGTAGAGGAAATGAGAGAGATAGAGAAGCATGCAAGGGTAACCCTTCTCGAACCGAAGCTTATCAAGCCTGAAGAGGAGAAGGTTAAGAAGTTTCTGAGGGATGTGGATAAGGCTTCCAGATACATATGGACGAGAGCAATGAAGGCTGGAAGTCAAGGGCTTCTCATAGAGGACTTAGCGGACCAAGTTGCTGAGGAAGGTGTAACACCCGCTATCCTCAAGGCTGCGGTGGAGAAGCTCCAAGACTTGGGGCAGCTGCAGAGGATCGGGTGGGACCGTATAGCTACTGTACCAAGCAAGCCGACTCCGCAGAAAGACGTGTACGACATCGTAGTGGAGAAGATCTATCCGGGAAAGGCTGTCGTCTTAATAAACGATAAGTGGAGAGCTCGGATATCACCTCAAGACTTCGAAGGTCCAGCCAACTTGATCAAGAAGGATGCGCGATTCAAGGCTAGAGGAACATTCTACTATGACGGAGACACGTTATGTTTCAGAGTTCGAGAAGTCATCCAGCTCTTGTGATAAAAAGATTGAAGCTACTCCGACTCCTGCTCCTTCGGTATAATGAACTTGCTCGCCTTCCCAGCGCTGAAGTAGTGGCCTCCAGCAAGCTTCACAACCTCAGAGATGGCTGAAAAAGCCTTCCTTCCCAAGTAGACCTTAGGCTTAATAGTGTAAGCCCTCGATGTCTCATCAAACTCCAGCATCTCAAGCTCACCGGCTGAGAATAGCCGCTTAACCTCGTCGAGGCTCGAAGGAGGCTCCGGAGCCAAAGAAGCAGCTGATTCACCTGAAAGGTCTATGAGAGTTCCACACTTAGGACAGACAATTCTACGTGGAACTGAACGATCCTTCACATACTTGTATGCCAATGCTACATCACTCTTGGAAAGTAAGCTCAAACATCAAGATAAAACCCATCCTATCAGAGTTTCATTTGAGCTGGAAGCTCGAATTTCTAGGAGGTGACATTTCCTGCTAACACATAATGTGGTACCGAGAACCGCTTTGTTTAAAGATTTCACGTTATTCTTGACGGAGGTGTATATTGACTTAATTCAGTGTTACCTGCAGTTCTTGTCCTTGGAAGAGAGGGAAGAAGCTGTTGCAAGGCACTTCGATGAACTTGCGTCCAGTCTTTCCTACGCCATTGACTGAATCAACGTACGAAAATAGTGAAATGGACTTTTTCTGGGAGTGTGAAAACGAATGGGAGACCGTTTCGAACACCAACATAGAAAATATTCTGCCCGGCAATCCGATGAAATGAAAAAAGAACCACTTGGCAGTGTACCGACTGAAGAAGAAACAGCAGTGCTAACGCTGCTTGATGAATATTTGAAAAAGAAAAAGAAAGAGTCAATAGGTCTCGGTGAAGTTCAAACTGGTGTTCTAAGATGAGTTTGCTGGAGAGGGTTTGCAGTGGGATCGGTCACAAGTTGAGGAATACGCTTGTGATCACAGAGTCTGAAGACTTTTACGAAGTTGATTGGGCTAAGTACTGCGTCCGCTGCGGGAATATCGTAGAGTGAACAGAATTGCTTGGGAAAGTCGAGGTCCCATATTCGCTTTAAGCCTCGTTTCGGCATACATATGGTCCTCTTTTCCTCTTATTGGGCAAGAGGCAGTATTGCCGTATTCCAATTGATCATTGCTGTGAAGAGCAAGATTACAGTTGAAATTGCAATCAAGATTTGATCTTTAGTCAATTTGTTCATGATCGTGGAGCTGCCATTCTCCCTCTTCTTCTTGAAGAACAGCCAGTTCTTTCGGTCTGTTTTAGGTCTGAGTTTTATGAGGCAGTAGTCGCCCTTCAGCTTCTCACCCTCTATTGTGAAGATTATCTTGTTTTCGCTGACCTCGATAGGTTTGAAGTTTCCCCTGTCCCAGATCTCAACCTTTCCAGCTCCATACTCTCCCTTCGGAATCAGCCCCTCGAAACCTGCATACTCGACTGGGTGATCCTCTGTCCGGACGGCTAGCCTCTTCAAGTCCGGTTGGACAGGTGGACCTTTTGGTAGGGCCCAGCTTTTGAGTACACCGTCCGTTTCAAGCCTTAGGTCATAGTGAAGGTGGGTTGCCTGATGCTTCTGAATTACGTAGATGCTCTCCTCACGTGGTGAAGGTTTGACTGACCCTTCAGGCTCCGAAGTCTTTCTGAAATCTCTCTTGGTATGATACTCCTTCAGGCTCATGTATACAATCACCTCATCAGTCGTCTAGGTCGAAAATAGACTGTAGCTTCTTACTTGCATGATCTTTAGTTTGCTGGCTGTAAAAAGGATTCACCGGAATAATCTTTTTCCGTAAGTTCTTCGTTTAGGCGGAGAGGGATTAGAAGTCAACTTTGGGGTTGAGGCGAGGAGAACTGAGCGTAAGTTTAGCTACAGATCTTTATGAGCTGACGATGGCCCAAAGCTATTTGGAAGATGGTAAGACCAAGCCTGCCACATTTAGCTTATTCGTAAGGAGGCTTCCAAAGAATCGAAGCTTTCTTGTGTCATGCGGTTTAGAAACGCTCTTGGAGCGAATAAGGAGATTCAAGTTTGATGGGGAAGAGTTAAGCTACTTGGAAAACTTGGGATTCTCTAAAGATTTTCTAAGCTACCTGAAAGACTACAAGTTTCCAGGAGACATTTATGCGATAGGTGAAGGTAGAGTAATTTTTGAAAACGAACCGTTGATACAGGTGGAGGCAAGTCTACCGGATGCGCAGATCCTCGAAACTCTCGTTATAAACACTATTCATTTTCAAACACTTGTTGCCTCTAAAGCTGCGAGAAGCTACATAGTGAGCAGGGGTAAGCGCCTCGTAGATTTCGGGCTCAGGCGGGCTCATGGTTCGGAAGCTGGCATGTACGCTGCAAGAGCAGCCTATATCGCGGGAGTTAGCTCCACATCCAACTTGTTGGCTGGGAAAATGTTCAACATCCCGGTTGTAGGAACTATGGCCCATTCTTATGTGGAGGTATTTGATTCCGAGGATGAAGCTTTCAAGAGTTTTGCTAAAAGCTTCCCGGAGAACTCCGTCTTTCTAATCGATACATATGATGTTTTGGCAGCCACCAGCAAAGTGGTCGAATTGTTCAGGAATGGAATCCCTGTTACGGCGGTGAGGATAGATAGTGGAGACCTAGTTGAGCTTTCAAGGAAGGTTAGAGAAATTCTAGACGAAGCCGGCCTCCGGCAAGTTAAGATAATAGTCAGCGGCGGCCTCGATGAGTATGATGTAAAGAAACTTCTGGATGAAGGTGCACCCATAGATGTCTTCGCTATTGGAACTATGCTCGTAACTTCAGCTGACCAGCCGTATTTGGATATCGCCTACAAGCTGGTAGAGTATGATGGAAAACCAAAATTCAAATTGAGCCCTGGAAAAGCTACTTTCCCATATAAAAGACAAATAGTAAGGCATTACTCGCAGGATGGGATCATGAACTATGATGAAGCCATACGATATAACATGAAAAACGGGGGCGAAGAATTAGTAACTAAAGTTGTTGAGGAAGGAGAGGTCATCTCCGATCTGCCTCCTCTTAGCGAGATTGGAGAAACATTCCTTAAAGATATGGAGAGACTTCCGGAAAGCCTGAGAGTTCTTGAGGAGCCAAGGCAAAGATTCAAGGTTGTGATTAGGTAACTCTCATTTCCTCAGGTATCCTTTTTTCCCTTTTGCAGCGATTATATCCTCAAGATGGATCTTTCTGACCCAGACATAAGATTTGATGGCATATATGCCCACTCCCCGAAGCTGGTCGATCCTGTAGCGCAGACTTTATATTATGAGACGCCATTGTTTTAAAAAAGGAACACCAGTGCTCTAGAATGAACGTCTTCGAACTCATACACGTCAGGCGAAAAGTTCCAGTGGCTGTATTCGAGACCATTAAACGCGGAAGACTCGGACTCCGAAAACATCATCGGCTAATATTCTACGGAAAGATCAGCATACTGGGCATCTTGCTGCTAGGCTTGAGCGGCTACTGGCTCATCGCAAGCCACTACGGGCAACTCGTAAGGACAGAGCTTGAGAGGGTTCTAGAGGCCAGCGGCTTAACCCTAGACGCTGCAACCTACAGGATCATTGAATGGACCAGTAAGAAAGGCCATTTACTTATCTATCTCATTAAGAAAGCGTAAAGCACCTCGCTCTCGAAAGGCACTCGCGATTACACCAGGGACTAAGGTATTGAGTCGGAAAGGTCAAGGTCGCCCAAGGCCTTCAGGTCATACTCTGCCTCTTCTGAACCTTGGGCCGCAATAAAGATCAGATATTTAGGTCAGCCTCAACGTTCTCCACGAGCCTTTTCTAGTCGGAGCATTAGGGTTAGAGCCCTTCGATTACGCGGCGCCAGAGACATGAGACTTCTGTATGATCCGGGACCAAAGAGTAGGTTTACTCTTGTCCTACACCAAGATGACTGCTATTACACCAGTTAGAAAGACGCCGTCGAAGGTTCCTGCGCCTCCTATGCTTGCTACAGGAGTTCCCAGTTCACCTATGCCGCGGAGGTTCGTCAGGTCAGCCCCGATCAATGTGCCCAATGTTCCGGAGACATAGGCGATGATATTCGGGGCTGAAGGGGCAATTATGTAGGCGGCGAGGGCTGCGGCAATGGGAGGTATGAAAGCTGGAGTGGCTATTCCTAGACCGGGAACTCTCCGAGCCACTAGATGTACAACGATTGCCGTCGACAGAACACCGAGTAGTGCATATGGAACCGCCTGCAGATGCGTACTCAGAAGATAGAGAGAAACAACCAGCGGAATTAGGGCTCCTCCAAGATTGACAGCGATCAGTGTCGAGACCTCCTTGACCTCGATACGCGGGATCCGATAGGTGATCCAGAAAAACTGAACCTCCTCTGTCTCCAAGACCCTCTTCAAAGACTTGACACGCCGTAAGGGAATATTCACTGATGCGCCGACGAAGGTTCCGACAAGTATCAACACAACCTGAAGACGTGAAAACCCGAGGCGTTGAAACGCAACCTCAGTCGCACCGATTAGAAGAAAGATTACGATTGCCGTCAAGAGTAGCCCGAAGATGGCGAAGAATACGCTTCCATGATGACGATAGACCCGAATCCTATAACCCAACTTGGCCTACTTCCTTTCAATCGAAAAGGTCTAAGTGTTCTTCACTAGCCCATCGTAGATCTTGAGCTTCTCTATGCCTGCCTCGATTCCCTTCTCAGCCTCAGGTATTCTATTCTCCTCGAAGAATCTCTCCACTTCCTCAACCCTGCCGATCCCGAGAATGGGGATTACAGAGAGCAAGATTCGAGAAAGCCTTCCAGTACCCTCATAAAGCTTCAAAAGTCTTCCAATGTTGACCTTCAACCATGTCCAAGCTAGGTCCCTCGCATCAGGGTTTGTTGCAGCCGAGAGGATCATGGATCCAATATCCTGTCTCTTCACTTCGCCGCTTAGAGCTAAGCCAAGTGACATAGCAACCAGCGATGTTTCCTTGAAGCTTGCCATCGCATCCAGAAGCCTAGCTCTCTCCTCGTCTGAAAGGCTCTTCCTGTACCGGCTTACAATCTCCTCAAAGTTGCTGAACGCTCTAGCATATGCTACTGCAACTGCCCCCCTCATATCCGGTTCAACCTTCTCGTAATCATGGAACCTAGCCCCCAACTCCTTAGCGTAAGCCTCGTCGACCATAGCTAATCGACCTGCCATAATACCGCGCAGTATTGAGCTGTTCTCGTCGGTCTTTCCTTCAAGGATCTTGAGCTGCGATCTGTGGAACTCTCTTGAGATCTCAGCGAATCTTGAAGGCATGATCAAGTATAGGAATATCAGCTGATCTGAGACTTCGCGTGCAGGCAGGTAATCCTGTTCGCTATAGTACCTCTCCACGAGGCTTAGATATTCGCTGAAAGGCATCTTCCCAGCTATTAGGAAGGCTAAGGCGTCAAATATTAGCGCCCAACGGTCAAATGCTGATAATTCGCTTTTCCATACGAGGTCGTAGATCCCCTTGTAGTAGACTCTATAGAAGCCTGTATGGTCAACGTTCAATTTGAGAGACTTCACGTCTTTGATGTCGATTGCTCTCTCCTCTGTTTCCAGTAGCAGTTTATTGAACTCGTCATCCCAATTCATGGTAACCGGTATCGGCCAAACGTCTTTCTCGTACTCGCCTGATAGGAGGAATCTATCTTGTCTCAGTATGAGCTTTCCTCCACTCATCATGGCAGTTACTACTGGGTACCCAGGTTTCTCTATCCATTCACTCATGATCTTTTCTACCTGCTTTCCAGAAACCTCCTCTAGGGAATTCCACAGATTGGTCCCAGTGGCATTGGAGAACTTATGCTTGGTGAGAAAGTTGTCTACTCCTTTCCTGAAGTCGTCAGCTCCCAAGTATGCCTCGATCATCCTCAGTATACATGCACCTTTACCGTAGCTTATCTCGTCGAAGATCTGCTCAATCTCGCTTGGCGACTTGATATCAACCTCTATCGGATGAGTATTCTTCAAGGAATCCCTAGCCATAGCTCCGGAAGCTTCACTTACCAGAAATTCCTGCCACACCCTCCACTCCGGATATGCTGCGTCCACAACTTTGTAGCCCATGAATGTGGCGAAGCTCTCATTCAACCAGAGGTCGTTCCACCACTTCATAGTGACCAAGTTTCCAAACCATTGATGCGCCAGCTCATGAGCCACGACCTCAGCCACTCTCCTTCTCGTCTTGAAACTGCTGTTCTCATCGACCTCGAGAGCTACTTCTCTAAAGGTTATGGCACCCCAGTTCTCCATTGCGCCGGCCGCAAACTCCGGTATGGTTATCAAGTGAACCTTCGGCAGCATGTACGATATTCCGAAGTAGGATTGATAGAACTCTAATGATCTTTTAGCCGCTTCTAGGGCGAATTGTCCTTTTCTCGCCTTGCCAGTGCTAGTTGCGAATATCACATCGATATTGCCAAGTCTTTCCTTTGCTTCTTCGAACTTGCCTACGCCTAGGTAGAGCAGGTAGGTTGACATTCTCGGTGTCTTCTGGAATGAGACTACTTTCTTGTCGTCCTCTACTTTTACGGATTCGATAGGCATGTTCGATATTGCGTCCAGGTCCTTGTTGATCTTTAAGGTGAGTTTGAACTCAGCTTTGTAGTCGGGATGGTCAACGCATGGAAGCATCCTCCTCGCGTGGGCGGCTTCGAACTGGGTGGTTACCATGTATGTGCCATCGTAAGGAGCCCTGTAGATTCCGACTAATAGATCTGGAATCGAACCGGCGTATTCGACTTCGAGCGTACCTTTGAATGGGCCAGTTTTAATCTCCAGATTTTCGCCGCTCTGTTCAAAATGAAAGGTCTTCCCATTAGCCTTTGAGTTTAAGACTTTAAGGCCTATCGAGTTTAGGACTACATCTCTTTCAGACTCAAGTTCTATGAGTACTCTTCCCTTAAATTGAAGGTTCTGAAAGTCTATGTCGAGAAATAAACTGTAGGTTCTCACTTGCATGACCTTTAGTTTGCTGGCTGTAAACATAAAAGGATTCAGCGAAATCTGCTTGCGCCAGTGAAATAGTGATAGATCAGCCGTTTTTCATTTTTGAAATTGTACAGTAAGACTGGACTGCTTTAGTTTAGCACTTATCGGCGTAGTATTCGTCGCGGGCTTCGGCCAATGCCTTTATGTTCTCTACAGGGGTTAATGGGGAGATGCCGCAGTTTGGCTCAAGCAGGTTGACACCGCCACGTAAAGCCTTTCTAGCCTCCTCCTTCACATCCTCTGGTTTACCCAGGAAAAGCGTCTTACTTGAGCTTACGTTGCCCAAGATTTTCACTTCGCCAACAACAGACTTGGCAGCAGCAACATCCTCAACCTCAATACTTAGCCCATCAAACCCAGTTTCAGCCATTTCCGCAACTATCCTATCAGTACGACCGCAAATATGCAGCACCTTCATCCCTCTCAAGTTCTCCGCTACCCTCTTAAGATACGGTTTCGCGAAATCCTTGAAGAGCGGGCCTATCAGCCCCGCTGTCGGATCTGCTACATTGATTATGTGAGAGCCCGCCTCATACTGGGCTTTGGCATACTCGATCGTGATCTCGGTGCAGAATTCAACGAATTTCTTGGTTCTTTCAGGCTGGGTCAATGGCCAGATGATGAAATCGGTCAATCCGACAATCTCCCCGGCCAGCGTGAAGGGGGCGAGAACTGTGCTGGCGATAGGGAGGGTTTCCCCTACCTCTCTCTTCAGAATTCTTATAGCCTCAAGTACAACAGGGATTCTGCCTCTCTCAAGAAGGTTTTCGGGGATCCTCAAATCCGCTGGAGTCTTGTAGGGATATCTAAGTGTAGATGGGAGCGAGTCTGGCTTCTCACCCCATTTTATATCGCATCCCAAGGCCTCGGGTTCAATCACAAAGTCGAAGGGAACTCTAACATTCTCAATACCTGTTAGTTCGTAGCCCGCTATGGCAAGTCTAGCCATCTTCTCAGCATCCTTATGCGCCTCAGGCCAGTAGATTCCAACAGCCTTCTGTACGTCGACGTTCACGGTTCCCCCACAACCTGCGACAGAAGTTACCGGAGTCTTATCGATCTTCCCTCCTCGAAGAGCACCGAAGACTCTTTCCCTCAATGAAAGACCTCTCATAGAATTCCACCTTTCTCACATTTTACATCGTCCACTCTATATTGATTGCGATTCACAAAGGTCATAGAAGGAGACACCATTGCATTCTCAGAATATGGTCGAAGACGTCTTGTCGAAAGAGTTGTTTACGTTTCCGTTTCGTTCTTACGAGGGCTTGCCGTCTACACATTATTTATCTTTTATAATCTTCAGGATTGGTAATGCGATCAATGCGGTTACCGCGAGAACTCTGAAGGAAAATTCGAAGCCGAATTGATCTGCAAGGAATCCAACAGCAGGCGCAACAACTGCCCCAGACAAAAAGCCTGCTGTTGAGATAGAACCAATTATAGTACCCATTACAGCGCGAAACTTCATCCCCGTAACCCATCCATCCCCAACAGCTAGGCTGCCGAATGCAGCTAAACCCATCACTCCTAGTAGGATGGCGAGAACTTCTAGGGACGCGTAAGTGATAGAGTACATGATTGCTGATTGGCATAATACAAGGATGATGAGCGTAGTCTTTCTCCCAATCGCATCAGATAGCCTTCCGAATAATGGGCTTCCAAAAATGCCTACTATTTGGAGGAGCGCCAACAGTTGAGCGGCAGGTCCCAATCCAATGGCATACTTTTCTGTAGCATATGTCGTAAGGAACGACTGTAACGCTCTGAATGTGATAATATTTACGAATCCAAAACAAGATAGTAGTAGCGTCAATCGGAATAGCTTGGAATCGAACCGTATTTTCGTAGCATCCTTGTCTTTTTCTTCTTGGCTATCCGTGAGACTGGGCTCCGCCATTCCCAGCCAGACGATAAGAGCGTTCGCCAACCCGAACAGAGATAGGAGGATGAAGCTGTACCGCCAATTGAAGGCTACGCCGATGTAAGCGGATAGTATGGGAGCGATAAAGGATCCTACGGCTCCTCCTGTTTGATGGAATCCTTGACTTTGACCAAGACGCTTTCTACTGACGACGAAGGATACGAGCGTTATGCCGATTGGATGGTAGGAGGCGCCTCCTATACCAGCGAGGAATTGCGTGAAAGCAAGTTGGAGAATATTCTGAGATAAGCCTCCCAGCAATGTGGCAAAAGAGTATAGGAACAGTCCTAGAATCATGATTCGTTTTCGTCCCTTGCGGTCAGAAAGATACCCAAACGGGATTTGGAAGATGGCATAGGGAAGAGCGAAGCTAGCTACGAGCATGCCCGCGGTAGAATGTGATATTTGAAACTCAGCTATCAATGAAGGGAGAAGAGTGGGAAGAATGAGCTGTAGCAAGTGATTTGTACCATGCGATAAGGATATGATCGCAAGGTCAGTATTGTAGAGCTTGAAGGCAGCTTCCCCTTTTTTAGAAAGAAGTACGGATAGATCGTCTAGATTTTAAAGTTTCGGTACTTTAGGTTCTGGAAGAAATAGACCGTAGCTCCTTACTTGCATGATCTCCAGTTTGCTGGCTGTGAACATGAAAGGAATCAGCGGAATATACTTGCGCTACAGAAATGGAAGCTCACAGTTTTAGCTAGACTCTACCAAGCTTGTCCTGCTGTTCTCATGCTCCCTCTCGATCACATGAAGGTCCGGGCTTCTCGAAGCTGTTCACGTCGAGATGAGTGGAGGCTAATCATACATATCTCTTGCAGTCTTGACAGTACCATCTCCGGTATTCAGGTATCCACGTAAGGGTTTGGTTGCAGAAGGGACATGCGTGCTGGGAAGTGGATGTCTGGGTTTGCATCCACCTTTGTGCAGATGCCGAGGTAGGGGTTCTTCTCTTCCAGAGCCAATATCCTACGGCCAAGCCTACAACGCCACCCGAGCCGAGTCCTATCAGCAGCCCAGATGCTACGAGGAAGCTGGGTGAAAGCGTCTTCGCCTGGGCCGCCTGCATGGCCGCATCATACGCGGAACTAATTGAACCAGAATAGTCCATCTTCGAGTATCTATCCTCAGCGGCTTGAAGATAGTTTCTCGCTGAGTTCACGCTCATGTAGTTTACTAGGACCGACGTGGTTTCGGAAAGGGTTGAGGAAGCGTATATCATCAGCTGATCTGCGAGGCCCCGTTGGAGCGCATCTATGTCATATTGGCTGAACTGAGTATCGTATGGATAGTATGCCATGACCGAAGAGACAAAGTCTTCAGTTGGGTCGTAGATGAATGGGTGGTTGAGGCCGAGCATATGTCCGACTTCATGTATTATGGTGTTTGAGAAGCCGAATCCTTTCCCAGGTTGTTTCGGTTCATTGACAAGCAATTCACCCCTGTTGAAGTCTCTGGTAGAGTGGCTGATCAGCACCATATCGTATAATGATACGCCCCAGATGGTTCGTTCCTCTTCGCTCGGTTCGTATATCCATTCTCTGGAAGTGAATGCGAACTCATAGCTGTCATCCAAGGCGAATACGAAGACAGGTATGTCATACTCATCTATGCTACGGGTGATGTTGAAGAAGTCTCTTACATGGTTCTTTCCATCCTCGTTGAGCCATTCGTAGACTGGAGTGGCGTCCACAGCTTTGGTAGGTTCGATTGAAGGAACTTGCGTACTGGGAATCGCTGAGTCTATTATGATTCGCATCAGTTCTGGGTAGTCGCTTGCCTTGCTAAACTTTGCTTCTACCTCAACCTTGGAGAACGACAGTAGTTTCTGGAGTTCGCTCTTTATCAGGTTCGTGTCGATCGTCTTTTCCAGTGGAGGCTGGCTCTGGCTGGTTCGATTGTCAATCGCCACGATCTTGATTCTGTATTCCTTTGCGTAGTTGATTGGGTAGATGAAGTCGGGAGTGAATAGGTTGTACACGGCGCCGTACACGTAGCTGGAGACGTATTGATTGAGCCAGTTCTTCCCGTATGTAGTGTGAAAATCGATATTGTTGACGCTTGCGGCTAATTGAATTGGAAGCTGTGTAGTTACGAGGCTGGGTCCTGCGGAGAGGTCGATATAGTATAGTCGGCTGTGTCCTCCCCAGGAGGTCATCCAACGCCTGTTTCTCACTATTCCCAGATCTGGGTCTGTGAACGTCTTGTTGTAGTAGTGTGGTGTGGCTTCAACGATGCGTTCTTTCATGATAGCATTGTACTGTTCAGCGGTCACTGATGGAACCTTTGAGGATAGGTCGGCAACTATTAGAGTGTAACCGTTGGAAGGTGATCCGCCGTATCCGTCCGCATGATCTATCAGCCAACGCTCAACATCATCCGCGCTATAGAGAGTGTTCAGGGTGGTTATCTTGAAGCTCGTGTAGTTGAGTGCGAGGTTCTCATCTATCCCGAAGTATGTTAGGTTCCATAAGACGTTTGAGCGTTCTTCTAGGCGTGCGATTGAGGAGAGGTAGCTGACGAAGTTGTTTTCGAACTGTGGGTCGATAAAGACGTAGTCGTAGTTCATTGTGAAGGCCACGTTAGTGCTTATTCCAGGTATGAGGTATGACTGATACTTGTATTGCGGATTGTTCCAAGTCATGTACTCTTTGTCAACAAGGCTCTGATCGATGCCTATGAAGACGATTTTAACATTGATGGGTACCTCTCTTCTGGCGGCCGCGTATGGCTGCGTTTGAGGTGAAGATTCTGTGGCGACAATCGGAATCGCTCCGAGCATTATCGCGACAATAAGCGCTCCAAGCAAAATTCGGTTCTTATCCTTACTCATCGTCCAACACGTCCGGCGGTTGCTATCTATACACGAAGTCTAATTACTTTTCTATTCGAATCGTTTCGAAAATAAAAGGATTCAGCGGAATCTGCTTGCGCTACAGAAATGTGATAGATCAGTCGTTTCTCCCGGAATAATTTTTCAGTTTGAGAAAAAAGGGGAGTTGTGTTAAGGATTAGGCAACCGCGCCTGCTGGAAGCACGATTACGTGTCTTGCGCCTATTGCAGGGTAAACCGTGGGTTCTGCTGATACTGAGGGTTGTGTAGCATATTGGGCGACCTTCCACGCTGAGCATCCTACTAGCTCTCCGCTGATCTCGAGCTTCGCCGGATCAACGAGCGCGGTGTCGTCTCCTGGCTGATGGTATTCTGGATATTTGTCGGCTCCCGAGAAGATGCAGCTGGCTGGGACTCCAGCTAGCAGGAAGGGTTCGTGGTCGCTTCTACCGATGTACTCGACGACCTTGACATCA
>Ga0209725_1000427_pt1 | contig 26115 bp, 25 predicted proteins | sample I18A1metaG_FD_184145 | JGI IMG/M metagenome (GOLD analysis project Ga0209725, IMG submission 184145) | Lake sediment bacterial and archeal communities from Gulf of Boni, Indonesia to study Microbial Dark Matter (Phase II) - ​I18A1 metaG... | ecosystem: Environmental > Aquatic > Freshwater > Lake...
ACCACGGACGATGGGTCAAAGGGGCATCATGGGTTTGTGACTGATGTCCTCAGAGAACTCATCGAGAAGAAGGTAAAGATAGATAGAGTGGTGGCAATCGGCCCAGCGATAATGATGAAAATGGTGGCAAATCTCACCCGTCCGCATAGGATCAAGACCATGGCGAACCTGAACCCAATAATGATCGATGGAACCGGAATGTGCGGCGCGTGCAGAGTTTCAGTCGGCGGACAGACCAAGTTCGCCTGTGTTGACGGACCATCATTTGACGCGCATGAAGTTGACTTTGAACTCTTGATGTCAAGATTGAGGATGTATCTGCCGCAGGAGAAGGTGGCGATGGAAAAGCTAGCTGAAGAAGCTGGCCGAGGTGAAAGCCATGGCAGGTAAACCATCTGACAGGATGCTGAAGAGAATTCCGGTTAGAAGGCAGCCTCCTGAGGTAAGGAGACGCAACTTCGACGAGGTTTCATTGGGATACAATGAAGAGGAGGCGATGGCCGAAGCCGGAAGATGTCTCAAATGTCCCTCTCCCTTCTGCAGGAAAGGCTGCCCAGTGCAGATCGATATACCAGCCTTTGTGGAATGCATCAAGAAAGGCGACTTCCTTGGAGCCGCATTGAAACTCAAGGAGAAGGACAATCTGCCTGGCATAACTGGAAGAGTCTGCCCCCAGGAGCTCCAATGTGAGGAGCAGTGTGTTCTTGGAAAACGGGGAGAACCCATCGCAATAGGAGCTCTGGAAAGGTTTGCAGCAGACTACGAGTTGAAGAAGGGAGTGACTATCCCCGAGAGAGCGGAGAGTACAGGAAAGAGAGTGGCCATCGTTGGATCTGGACCGGCAGGTCTGACAGCGGCAGGAGATTTGGCGAAACTAGGTCACGATGTCACGGTCTTCGAGGCACTCCATCTCCCGGGTGGGGTTCTCGTGTATGGCATTCCGGAATTCAGATTGCCAAAATCCATTGTCAGAAGCGAAGTGCAGTATGTAGGTCGCCTCGGCGCGGAAATAAGAACCAACGTCATAATTGGAAGGACGCTAAGTGTGGATGATCTCTTCAGTGAAGGGTACGATGCGGTCTTCATTGCGACTGGAGCTGGCTCTCCTTGGTTCATGAGAATTCCCGGCGAGAACCTGAACGGTGTCTATTCCGCCAACGAGTTCCTGACAAGATGCAATCTCATGAAGGCATACATCTTCCCGGAATTCGACACTCCTATCCACGCCGGCAAATGCGCTGCAGTCATCGGAGGAGGAAACGCGGCTATGGACGCCGCAAGAACCGCTCTCAGATTGGGAGGAGAAGAGGTCCACATTATCTACAGACGCTCCAGAGAAGAGATGCCTGCCAGACTGGAAGAAGTGAGAAACGCGGAAGAGGAAGGAGTTCAAATGGATCTTCTGATGAATCCAACCAGATACATAGGCAACAAAGATGGTTGGGTTGAACGAGTCGAGTGCTTGAGGATGGAGCTGGGGCCGCCGGACGAATCGGGGCGGAGGAGGCCAATTCCTGTGAAAGGATCAGAATTCCTCTTGCCAATGGATCTGGTAGTAGTCGCAGTCGGCCAAGGGCCAAATCCACTCATAGCCAAGACGACGCAAGGACTGAAGGTTGCCGATGACGAGAGAATCGTGGTAGATGGGCTCGGGAAGACCTCTAGAGACGGAGTTTGGGCCGCGGGCGACATAGCATCAAACGAAGGAACAGTCATACATGCGATGGGCAACGCGAAGATAAGTGCGCAGGCAATTCATGACTATCTGATGAAGAAAGACTGGAGAAGAAAGAAGGCTACTCTGGGAGCGCAGACGGAACTGAGATGACATGGTCAAGAATCCGCCAGAGATCCTCCATGCCATCTCTCGTTCTTGGAAAAGGCCGCCCTAGGATCTTCATGCTAGGCATGCGGATGAAAAAGAGAAAGGGCGGGAGAGCAGACCCTCTGAGAAGAGTAGGCTCCTCCTATGCAGAGTAGCCTTGGGCTATCATGGCGTCGGCCACTTTGAGAAAGCCCGCAATGTTTGCACCAAGAACATAGTTACCTGACTGACCGAACATTTTCGCAGTGTCGTAGGCGGTCTTATGTATGTTGACCACTATCTGTCGCAGCTTCGCGTCGACTTCTTCTCGGCTCCAGAAATACCGCTGGCTGTTCTGAGCCATCTCAAGTCCTGATGTGGCTACGCCACCTGCGTTTGCTGCCTTTCCTGGGCCGTACAGTACCTTGGATTCCTGAAAGACCTCGATGGCTTCCAAGGTGCTGGGCATGTTGGCGCCTTCTGCTATTGCCACCAGTCCGTTGTCAACCAAGGTCTTTGCATCCTTGCCATCCAGCTCGTTCTGCGTGGCACATGGTAGGGCGACATCACACTTTGTCTGCCATGGCCTACCCTTGTCATGATAATCTACCTTGTACTTCTCAGCATACTCCTTGATACGGCCCCTCTTGACGTTCTTCAGATCTAGAACGTAGGCGAGCTTGTTTGCATCGATGCCGTGAGGGTCATAGATCCAGCCGTCCGAGTCGCTTAATGTCACCACTTTGGCGCCTAGCTGGATGCATTTTTCAGCGGCGTATTGAGCCACGTTGCCTGAGCCTGAGATCGTGACTACTTGGCCTTTTATGTCCATCTTCTTCGTCTTCAGCATCTCTTCGACGAAATACACGGCGCCGTAGCCTGTCGCCTCTGGCCTAATCAAGGATCCGCCGTAGGTGAGACCTTTGCCTGTCAAAACGCCTGTACCGTGGGTGTTTGTGATCTTCCTGAAGGCGCCGTACATGTAGCCGATTTCACGTGCGCCGACCCCTATGTCTCCCGCAGGAACGTCGACGAATTGGCCGATATGTCTGTAGATCTCGCTCATGAAGCTGTAGCAGAAGTTCTCAACCTCAGCGTCGGTCTTGCCTTTCGGATCAAAATCACAGCCACCTTTGGCACCGCCCATTGGTAACCCTGTTAGGCTGTTCTTGAAAATCTGCTCGAACCCCAGGAATTTGAGCAGTCCTAGGTTGACAGTAGGGTGGAATCTGAAGCCTCCCTTGTATGGGCCTATGGCAGAGTTGTACTGGACTCTGAATCCTCTGTTGATCTGGATCTTGCCATCCTTGTCCTTCCACGGCACGCGGAACTGCACTATTCTCTCAGGCTCAACAATCCTTTCGAGGATGGCGTTCTCCTCATACCGAGGGAATTTCTTGATGGCTGGTTCTAGAGAGATCAGCACCTCGTACGCAGCTTGATGAAAGACCTTTTGATCAGGGTCTTTCTCAACGAGGCTGTTGTACACCTTCTCAATGTACTTCTCCAATTCTCATCAGATCCATTGAAATGGTTCCGATTGACGCATCTCGACTTTTAAGCCTTAGCGAATCAAGGACAAAATGCAAGATGTCTGTTGCCCAGTTTGGACAGTACAGGATCTCTAAGCAGCATTGTTCGCCTGCCGCAATCCCTTGTCAAGATTCGTCTAGAGAGAAGAACAAGCGGCAAGTCCCTTTCTCTGTCGGAGTACATCTATTCCCATTCTATCGTGGCCGGAGGTTTGTGCGTGATATCGTAGACAACTCTCACGACCTCCGGTATTTCATTCGTTATTCTGGTGGAGATCCTCTCCAAAATGTGATAGGGGATTCTTGCAAACGTCGCGGTCATGGCCTCTCTGCTCTCAACGGCCCTGATCGCCACTGTGTACCCATATGCCCGGGAGTCTCCTTTGACGCCAGTACTCCTGGTGTCAGTGAGAACAGCGAAGTATTGCCACACATCATGACCTAGGCCTTCTCGCTCAATCTCCTCTGTCACAATCTTGTCAGCCATCCTCACGATGTGGATCTTTTCCCGCGTGATTTTACCCACTACCCTCACCGCCAGACCTGGCCCTGGAAACGGTTGTCTCCAAACCATGTCTCTGGGCATTCCTAGCGACCCCGCGACCTTTCTGACCTCGTCCTTGTACAAGTCCCGGATAGGTTCAACGATTCTTAGGAATCGCATCTTGGTCGGAAGGCCTGCGACATTGTGGTGTGTCTTTATCTTGTCAGAGTGCTTCCGAATACCAGATTCAATTCTATCTGGATAGATTGTTCCTTGCAGAAGATAGTCTGCTCTGACTCCTCTAGCTGCTCTTTCGAATGCTCTGATGAATTCTCTGCCTACAATCTTTCGCTTCATTTCCGGATCTACAACGCCGTCCAGCCTGCTGAAGAAGTACTTCGATGCTCTCACCACGGTAAGATTCACACCGAGATCCTCCAAAGTCTTTCTCACAGATTCGACTTCACCTTCTCTCATGAATCCGTGGTCCACGAGAACTCCGGTGACGTTTCCCTTGATCGCTTTTGCTGCTAGAACAGCTGTGACGCTTGAGTCGATCCCACCGCTCACTCCGATTATCGCCTTCTTCTCTCCGATAGCCTGCCTTATCTCCGAGATCACTCTCTCTACGAAGTCCTCTGTCCTCCAATTTGCCTCGCAACCACACACCTCAAAGACAAAGTTGCGTAGCATCTGCATACCATTCTCTGTCTGAGCAACCTCTGGGTGCCATTGTAGCCCGCATATGAGATTGGACCGGTGTCTGAAAGCTGCATATGGAGAGTTCTCGGTGTGAGCGAGCAGCTCACAGCTGTCCGAGATTGCTGCAACATGGTCACCGTGACTCATCCAGACGGTTTCCTTCGGGCCCAAGTCCCTCAATACTCCAACTGGTCGGTCGATCATGGCTTGAGATATGCCATACTCCCTCCTCTCTGCCCGCTCGACTTTTCCGCCTAGAAGAAGAGCCAGCAGCTGATGCCCGTAGCAAATCCCGAGGATTGGGAGACTCAACCCCACGATGCCTCTATTGAGTCTTGGGGCTCCTCGGTCGTACACGCTTGTGGGCCCGCCTGACAGGATCAGACCCTTGATGTCAAATCTCTGGTTAAGACGATCAATTTCCTTAGCGGTTATATTGTTGTCGACAACTTCCGAGTATACACTGAGCTCCCTAATCCTTCTAGCAATGAGATGACAATATTGCCCACCGAAATCAAGGACTAGTATTGTATTGAGTTTCATGTGTTTGACTTGGTCTCCAATTCGCCGGTCAAACCTTTCTAATTGCCTAGAGGGTTCAAATTCCTTTTGGCGTGCTACCCACCCTTACGCCTAGGTGAGCCCCCCCGTCATATGTCGAGAGCATCAGATAGCATGGAGGAGGTGCGTATCAGACGGGTAGCTCGGATCTAGAAGATATTGGACCCAAAGAAAAGCGGGCTATCTCTCGGATGTCTGAACCTTGGGTTTAAACTCGTACTTTGATTGCTTGGGGGCGTGCTATTAGCTCTTCGAGTTGGGTGGCAACGAGTTGCTGGAGAAGCCTCTTTGCTCTGTGTGTTAACTCGTATTGTGGCGCATTACTCATGGACTCTGAGATCGGCGGTGCCCTGCTGACGACACCGTCTTGCTCCAACATGTGCAAGAGCTCTTCTGCGTTCTCCACTCCAGATTTCTGAGATATGTAATGAACCGGCGCTGGCCCCTTTGTCTGATCCATTGTGAGTATTATCTTCACCTTCTTCTCTCCTATGATGTTCGACATTAAGTCTCACCTCCGACCTCTGTCAATTGCCACTACGCCATTGCTTCGGCGACACGTTCCATCGCTATCTCTAGTCCGATGACCCTGGGCATTGTTCCGGTTTGCAGACACCGATCGACAACAAGCGAGGTGTTCTTCCTGATCTTCGAGTCAATTAGGGCAAAGGCTTCATCGATGCTCTGTCCCTTGTACTCGGCATATGAACCAATGACGCCGCCTGCATTCACCAAGAAGTCAGGAAGCGTCAGGATTCCCTTTTTGTACAGGTATCGCTCGGCTTCACTTGTTGTCGGGTTGTTTGCTGCCTCGAAGATCGCTTTGGTCTTGAGTCGTGGCGCAGTTTCCATCGTCACTACGTTGCCTACGGCTGCAGGAACGAAGATGTCACATTGCACGTCGAAGACACTGTCGCGAGGAATTCTCTTTGCATCTTTGTAGCTGGCAATCGATTCAGCTTCGCTCTTCGCGTAGGCGAATTTCGCGGCCTTCGTGATGTCTATACCTTTCTCATTGTGTATGGCTGACCAGTAGTCGCATATCGCGATAATTCTCGCTCCCTTTGAGTGCAGGAATTTCGCCAGCTCAGATCCCACGTTCCCAAAGCCCTGAATGACGACCGTTAGACCTTGCACCGATTGGGGCAGATGCGTCTCGCCTTTGACTCGGTCAAGGAAGGCCTCAATGGAGACGACCACTCCGAATCCTGTCGTTCCTGTTTCATGCGGGATTCCTCCGAGGTGTTCAGGCTTGCCAGTGGCAGCTCTTAGATCTCCCACCTCGTTCACAAAGGCCTCTATCTCTTTCTCTCCCACGTTCATGTCAGGCGCGCTGACCCAGTTACTTGGCACATAAGGCGCCACGGCTCTTGCGAAAGATCGCATCACTTGGATTTTATCCGCCTTGAATGGATCTGCGCGTATTCCCGCTTTGGCCCCTCCGAATGGAAGGTCGGATAGTGCGGTTTTCCATGTCATGGTCCTGGCTAGCCCGAATACCATTCTTGCGGTTACGTCGGCTGCTATTCTCATGCCCCCTTTGCCCGGTCCCCTTGCCGTATTGTCAATCACCAGTACGCCTTGCACACCTGTCTTCGGATCATATGTGTGAAGTACCTTCTCTGGCCCCCACTTGTCAGGGAAAGCTGAGACATCGACTTGCTCCAGAAGCGCTCGCGCTCGATATTCCGCTGCCTCTTGCAAGACAACTTTCATCTTGCTCATTTCGAATCCTCTGTTCATGTTCTGTGCTCGCATAGGATCTAGCACTCCGATAAACCCCAATTACAAAATTCGCAGGAAAAGTGCTCATAATGCACACTCTGGCGCTGCCTCTTTGTTCGTTTTTTCGATGCAGGAAGCCTCAGAAGAACAACAATATCTTTATCACATGAAGCTAAAGATAAGAATCAAGGTACTTTGAGGCCATGAATATGTCCACTTTGACACTGTGGGGGCGTCAGACTTCATCAGAGTTGCTAGAAGACGAGACAAACCTCCTTCTACTCAGAAGCCTTGTCTCAGGCGAGTCGGTCAGCGTGAATATCAGCGCTCTGTCAGACAAGATGAGGAAGCATCGAAACACCCTCAGAAACGGCCTTGCTGAACTTATGAAATACGAGGTTGTGAATCCCCCGGTCTGTCCATTTATGGGATTGTATAGAGAATATCCCTTGCTGGTTGTCGTCCGCGCCGACCTCCCTCATGAGAAGCGCGTTCGTGACTGGGTGGCCACTGACAAACAGATATTCGCCGCATACTGGTCAAGACATGAAGAGTACAACACGTTACTGTTCATCTATCAGAAAGATGTGCTCGCTTACCAGTTGTGGAGAGAAGCACTGACAGAAGAGAGAAAGATTCCTCCAAGAGAGACAAGGTTTCCATCAAGCTCTTTCTATGTCTCCAATCAACTTATGCTGAAGTACGATCCAAGTGCCGCGATTGGGCTGTTGGAGACTGAACTTAATCAGAAGGGAAAGATCGAGGTCAATGGACTAGTCATAGACGAACTGTGTTTCAACATTCTCAAGCTTCTAGTCTCTGGCGGAGTTTTCAAGATAAACGAGAATCTCTTGAGCAGGGAACTTCGGATACACAGAAAGACTGTGACAAGAAGAATTGATCAGCTTCTTAAAGCAGGGTGGATACTGGACCCGATATGCAGATTTCCGGACTTGCTCTGCCCACCAAACTATGTCCTAGCGTTTTCAATGGTTGAGATAAGGAAGGGTCGGGATAGGGTCACCCACGCCTTTCAGAGTGATCCACATGTTTCAATGGCACTGCGCATCAGCATCGGCGGCTACAACGTCCTTCTCTTCAGCGCTCATCCAGACATATCAGAGCATATGGAGTGGGAACAGTCTCTTAGCAAACGTTTTCCCGGATGCATAGGACACGCGGACATTTCCTATCTCTCTCCAAGGACAAAGATTTTGATAGATCAACAGAAGGTCTCACTGGGCATCATAGAAGAGAGGCTTTCTCGTGCAAGAGGGAGGAAGCTGAGAAAGCCTGTCAGTTGATCTCCTTCTATCTCACTACTTGGACAAGACTAATGCTTAACTTCATAGTGAGCGATACTGCAGTTCACTAATCAACAGGGTGATTGACATGGCGGAGCATGCTATGTGGTCTGAGAAGTATAGGCCAAGATCCCTCTCCGAGATAAGAAATCAAACTGACATCGTTGGCAGGCTGAGAATGTTTGCGGAAACCAAGTCGATGACACACTGTCTCTTCGCTGGTCCCCCAGGAACCGGGAAAACCACTGCTGCACTGTGTTTGGCTCATGATCTGTTCGGAGAGAGATACATGGATGCGTTCATGGAGCTGAACGCGAGTGATGCCAGAGGAATCGATGTCATACGTACCACAGTGAAGGATTTCGCTAGAATCGCGACGATCAGCGAAGTGCCCTTCAAGATCCTGGTGCTCGATGAGGCAGATAACATGACTTCTGATGCTCAGCAGGCTCTGAGAAGGACAATGGAAAGGTATACGGAGACGTGCAGGTTCATACTGTGCTGCAACTATTCGGGAAGAATCATCGAACCGATTCAATCACGATGTGCTTTGTTCAGATTCACTCCGCTGAAGAACCAGGACGTTGCCGACTATTTGAATTACATAGCGGAGAAAGAAACCGTTCAGGTCGAGGCAAACGGAATAGTGGTGCTGGTTGAAATTGCTGAGGGAGATCTGAGAAAGGCGGTTAACACACTTCAAGCAGCCGCGTCGCTGGGAAAATCGATATCCGAGGAGTCTGTCCATACGGTGGTCGGCAGAGCGAGGCCGAAAGACGTGCGAGAGATCCTCAACCTCGCCGTCAAGGGCGAGTTCATGAAGTCGAGACAGATGCTAAGAGCGCTTCTCGTTGAGTATGGGCTATCTGGCTCCGACATACTCAAGCAGATGCACTCAGAAATCTTCAGAATGGAGATCTCGGAGAAGAGCAGAGTGGCACTTGCAGATGCGATTGGAGAAATAGACTTCCGATTGATCGAAGGGGGCGATGAAGAGGTTCAGTTTAGTGCTCTGCTCGCTAGGCTTGGGATCTTAGCGCAGCAAGCGAAGTAGTTGGTCTCTGATGCCTCTTCCTTGGACAGTCAAGCATCGCCCCAAGACTCTCTCTGATGTTGCAGGCAACAAGGGGGCCAAGGAAGCTTTCGTCGCATGGATGAAGTCTTGGGGACAGGGCAAGTCGCCGAAGAAAGCTGCTCTTCTGCATGGGCCTCCGGGGACTGGCAAGACCGTGGCCGTTGAAGCTGCGGCGAAAGACTTGAGTTTTGACTTAGTCGAGATAAATGCGAGCGACAATAGAAGTGGGGATCAACTAAGGAAGATAGCCGGTGGAGCGGCCCTCCAAGGCGAGTTGTTTGGAAGAAGCAGACTGATCCTTCTTGATGAAATCGACGGGATAAACTTGGCTCAGGATACAGGGGCGGTTCCTGCTCTGGTAGAGATTATTGAGACCGCTAGGTGTCCCGTTGTTCTGACGGCAAACGACCCGTGGGATCCCAAGATCAGACCTATTCGCGACCGCTGCCTTCTCATAGAATTCAAACGCCTCGGAGTGCGAGATTCGCTTCCCTACCTGAAGACGCTCTGCGCCACTGAGGGAATTGATGTAGATGAGCAAGTATTGCGATTACTCATTGATCGAAACCACGGTGATATGCGCTCGATTGTGAACGACCTCCAAACATTCGCGACAGGTAAGAAGAAGATCATCTATTCGGATGTGGAATGGCTTGCTTGGAGAGACCGAAAGGAATCTATCTTTGATGCTCTGAGAAGAGTTTTCTCGTCGAAGACTTGCGACCAAGCGAGAAGGGCTACGGACATTGTTGATATGGATCTGGAAATGTTCTTTGAGTGGATTTATGAGAACGCACCTCTTCAGCTCACAAATCCAATAGATCTGGCAAATGCGATGGAGGCATTGTCAAGAGCAGATCTTGTCATGGCTAGAATCAAGCGCAGGCAGGCATGGCAATTGCTGCCTTTCGCCATAGATCAGATGACCGCAGGAGTAGCTATGTGCAAAGAGAGAACAAAGCCAGCATGGGTTCCGATGAGGTTTCCGAGCAGAATAATGTCATTGTCCAGAACAAGAAAGGAAAGAGCGCTGCGTTCACGGATCGGACAGGCAATCGGACAAAAGACTCATCTCTCAAGCCACGCTGCAGAAAGGCACGTCTTGCCATATGTGTCCTTCATTTTCCGAAACAACCCCGGGATGATTCCAGGCCTCTCCGAATCACTAGGCCTGGATGAAGAGATGGTTCAATACCTCTCAGGAAGCGACGCAAGAGAGACAAAGGAAAAGAAGAAAGCGGAAGTCAAAACTGAGAGTCGGAGGACGGCGATGAAAGCTGCTTCAAGACGCAGAAAGGCTGTCGCCTCCTAGCAGAGGCCACTATAAGCTCGCCTAGTTCTAGATCAGTGGCGTTCGCCCTGATCGGGCCTAGAAGATCAACATGGTCATCTGACCGCATGAGACATGATTTCAATCTGCCGTCACTTGTCAACCTCATTCTCGAACATTGGAGGCAAAAAGCAGAATTCTCCACAGGTTTAACGATCTCCACTTTTACGTTTCCAAGATCGTAGACTCTTCTGCCGTGCATAGATCGCCTTACTTCAACGCTTCTCGCTCTAGAGGACATCTGCTTCTCGATCCCGTCCAGGGGGAAGTGATATCGAGAGTAGTACTCCGGATCCACGTTCAGCGGTTCAAGTTCAATGATCTGCAGTATGGCTCCTATCCCGCTGCAGAAGCCCAGCATTGAATCGACCTGATCGTGATTCAAGTCCTTTAGCATGAGCATATTGATTTTCACAGGGTAGAGTCCTGCTGATATCGCCGCCCCGATCCCTTCAAGCGCTTCCCCGAGCTCTCCACCGGTCAGACGCTTGTAAGTGGCTTTCTCCACAGAAGGAATGTTGATATTCATTCTCACGAGGCCATTTTGCTTCAGGCTGGCCGCAAGTGATCTTGTGAGCAGTGTTCCGTTTGTGACCATAGAGATCTCTTGGAGAGCCCTCTCTTTGTGTAAGAGTTTGACAATCTCTGCTGTGTCTTCTCTAACCAGCGGCTCGCCTCCAGTCAGCTTGACATTGCGAGCGCCTAGCTCCCCCGCTATTCCAGCTATCTTGGCGATTTCGCTTGGGGTCATCTCGTCACTGCTGTAGAGCTGCCCTTCATTGTGGCAGTAGGAGCATCGGAGATTGCATCTTTGCGTCACCGATATCCGGAAGTTGAGGAACGGCCTTCCATAATCATCTGTGATCGGCATCAAGCTTGGCAACATCATGTCACTCAGAGGCATGTTTCACCATATGGCCGATCTCTGGCAGTATCAATTCATTCATCGCCAATCGGACTGCGTTTGTTGATCCAGGAAGACAGAAGATGATCTTTCCAAAAGTGAGTCCTGAGATGGCTCGGGAGAGTATGGCGGCTGACCCTACTTCATCGTAGCTGAGCTTTCTGAAGAGTTCTCCGAACCCGGGAATCTGCTTATCGAGAAGTTTCTCGACGACTTCTATTGTGATGTCTTGCTTGGTTATCCCTGTTCCGCCGGAAACGATTATGGAGTCAATCTCCTTTGACTTCCCAGCTTTTTTGATCTCTCGGGCAAGATCGCGTCGACTGTCCGAAATCAGCACTCTGCTTACGACCTTGTGTCCGGCCTTCAATGCGAGAGACGCGATTAGATCACCTGACTCATCGCTGACTGATCGTCCTCGCTTTTTTTCGCTTTGTCTTGAGGTGCTGCAGGTGATGATGGCAATGCCAACTGAGAGAGGAGCTTTCTGCTTGTGTTCTTGAATAGAGCTAGCCGCGTACGTGCTTCTTCACCTTTCTTTTGATTCGGATCTGCTCGATGACTGTGGATGGATACTGCCCGTTCCTATCCTTCTCATATTGCTTTGTCATGTCCCACACTGTCAGCAGATACGTTGAAGCGGCAACGAGTGCCTCCATCTCCACACCTGTTCGTCCTCTGCTCTTGACAACGGCTTCAACGGTGACTCCGTCATCAGCGACCTTTCCTGCGGCTCTTGCTTCGGTGATGGGGATCGGATGGCAGAGCGGTATCAATTCACTTGCTTTCTTGGCTGCGAGGATTGCAGCGATTTCCGCCGCTGCAAGGGGATCGCCTTTCTCTGTCTTGCGTTTTCGCAGGAGGTCTATTGTTCTCTTTCTCAGTCTGAGTTTTCCTGTGGCGATAGCCTTTCTCTCTTCCTCGATCTTCCCTGCTATGTTCACCATACTGAAGGTTCTCTGAGGCTCTGTCATCTCAAACCATTCTCTGCCTGTCTTACCTAGGCAAACAGTAAGGACAGATTGGACGCTATTTTCCCGAGTCTATTAGTCTTTTGATCACGTGCTCCCCGAACTATGGAGGGAACTAAAAGAATTCCTTGCGGGGCCCCTTCTCCTCACCTGTGAAAGAGAACTCAAGCCATTTTCTCATAGCCGATGCGGATGTCATTGTCAAGCCGACAATTGTAGTCCGGCCCCTGATCCCTTTTCCTGACTTCTTTGCCTCAATGACCCCGGAGGCAGAGAGCTCGCGGACGAACTTCCAGAGTTGTGTATGTGCCCTAGGCGTTTCTCTCAGCTCCTCACAAACAATTCGGTAGACTTTTTCGATCTCTCCCATTGTTACGTAGGCTGAACCTGAGGATTCCAGTGCCCGGGTTATTGCTAAGAGAACTATTCGCTCTTGACGAGAAAGACTCTTCACGTAGTCCCCTCGGATCGTCGGATATACGGCTGAAACAGCTCTCCTGACGTGCTCTGGCTCCAGCTCCTTTTTTGCCTCGGCATCTGCGTATTTTGCAGATCGCCACAGAAGCTCGATGGCGTATCTCGCATCTCCAGTGGTTGATGCTAGTTCTGCAATGAAGCGAACCGATTCGTCTGGTGCTGTTCCCTCTCGGAAGGAAAGTTTTGCTCTGTCTTCCAGTATGGCTAGGAGTTGCTCAAGGGAGTAAGGGTCCATCTGTACTATGTTCTGTTGGAGGGTTCCTATAGTGCTACTGTCAAGCCGCTTCAGGTATTCTGGCTGACGCAGAATGCAGATGAGCGAGAGTCGCATGGGCTTGTTTAGTCGCCCTTCCTGAATTCTTGTCAGGTTGTAAAGCGGTGTACCGCCCTCTGCGCGAATGAGGCTTTCGAGCTCATCAAGAGCAAGAATGACAAAGGCATTGCTCTTGTCCAGAACATCCATAAGCATTTGCAGCAGTTCCTCCGAAGAGTAGCCTCTTTGTGGGAAGCTGGGAACAAACTCCCCCAATGCTCGTTTCAAGATTAGGAACAGACTGCCTCGACACTCTCTGCAGTTGACGTGAATGTACCTCAGGTTGATCTTTCGCGACTTCGCGATCTTCACCAGATCGATTCCAAATCGTTGGGAAACCGCGGTCTTACCTGTTCCAATCTTCCCTGTTATCAGGACTTTCTGGTTCATGGAGCCAGGATTCTCAAGAGTGAATCGGAACAGCTGGGCGAGGAATCTGAGTTTCTCTTCCCGGTGGGGCAAGTTCGTTGGAACGTAGTCTATTGAGAGGGCTGCCTCATTCTTGAGAATCGAGGGCTTATCTAATGCCTCTTTGATGATCTCTGGTCCTCGACCCAATTGATGTTCTTCCACAATTTGTGGGAAGGTTGGATGTGCTATGCTTTAGGCTTTGTGCAACGCGAATCAGACTCCAAACATGTTCTCTCCACCTGCAGCAGTGACAGCACAGGTAATATTCATGGTGAGACAATGACTTGTAACACTTCAGGAAGGTTGCTCTGTTGACAGGACATGAGGACAGCTATTGGTTTGGAGATGTTGTTGACAGGCTGGTTTCGAATGCACTAGGAGAGCCCCGAGGCCCGCTCACAAACCCACTCAGGGGAGGCAACGCCAAAATAGGTTTGATCTATGAGGCTGCGAGAGCGAAGTTCGGCCGACCGATGTCTTTGATGGCTGCAGAAACGCTCCAGGCGAAGATCAAAAACAAAGACATTGTGCTAATGATAACGAATAGCCATGAGATGGATGGCGCCCCCGGCATCGCGGCCTTGACAAGAGCCGTTGATGTAGGCCTTGGCGCGATCTCAGTAATCGTGACTTGCACCACGCCAACTGATCTGCTTCCTGATCCGGCAAGAACCAGCCAAGTGATACCTGAGACATGCATCGCTGCAGGATTGATGCCGGTAGACCCGCTGAAGCTCAAATCTAGAAAACACAGGGTCTCCGTCCTTGACTTCCCTCCGTCGAGTGTGGAGGAGGCAACACTGCAGGCAGAGGCGATTGTTCGGCAATGGAATCCCTCTGCAGTAGTTTCGAGCGAAGACATGGGTCGGAACCATAAGGGCGTGTACCACACCGCGTTCGGCTTTGGACTGGAGTCCAATCCGGACATACGCGTGGGAAGACTGGATCACATTCTGGATGCAGCAAGAGCAGCTAAGATACCTACGATTTCCATCGGCGATAATGGCAATGAGATGGGGTTAGGCACAATCGAGGAGGCCATAAGGAAATACCAGCCTTGGGGCGACAAGTGCCGACGCCCATGCCGTTCAGGAGTAGCCACATCTGTCAAGTCTGACATAGCTTTCCCAGCCACAATCTCAAACTGGGGGCGATATGGCATCGCTGCCTGCCTAGCCCACCTTGTTGGGGATGGCGAGGTTATGCATAACGGATGGATCCAAGAGCGAATTCTACATGCGTGTGCCAATATCGGATGCCCGGACGGAGCTACCTCGTATACGACGCCAACCGAGGATGGAACCCCCTACATGACGGGTATACACATAGTGGAACTGCTTCGGCTATCCGTGCTTCAAAGCTTCAAGACCTTCGAGAGAGAATGGTAAGACTCATGGCTACCCATCATCCACAGCATTCAAGGATTTCTGTGCTGTCTCCCTGAAGGTGAGCTCAACCGCACTCAAGATCCAATTCATTGTGGGCTCATTTGGGCCAGAGTCGTCATCGCTCACCAAGAGAGTCTGCTCCACTCAGAGATAAAAACATGTGCAGCACTGCCTATCAGTGATGAAGCTGCTCATGACTGGGATCAAGATTACACCAATTGCCTTTGAGAGCATGGGAGTCCGATCGATGTGCACTTTCGTCGAGACCGCGGATCTGAAGGTGCTCATTGATCCTGGCGTGTCTCTGGCACCTAGATTCTCTTTGATGCCCCATCCGAGAGAATATGCAGCAAGAAACGACTCGCGTTCAAGGATACGGGAGGCAGCCCAGAAAGCCGATGTCATAACAGTCTCTCATTACCATTACGATCATCATACCCCCAACTACATTGACACTGTATACTGTGGAAGTAGCCCTGAGGAGGCAAGATCAATCTATGCGGGAAAGCCTGTGTTCGCCAAGGGCACGAAGAGTCATGTCAACATGAGCCAAAGACGCAGAGGATGGTTGTTCCAGAAGGTATCAGGCAAGTTCGTCGACCGATTCGAGGTTGCTGATGGAAAGACGTTCAGACTGAATGAGACTGAGCTGAGATTCTCTCGCCCGGTACCTCATGGAGAGGAAGGCTCTGAGCTTGGATGGGTTGTCATGCTCAGTATTCTGCACGATGGAGAGAAGGTGATGCATGCCTCTGATGTTCAGGGCGCTTCATCGATGGAGACGCTTGAGATGATTTTGGCGGAGAAGCCGGATCTTCTGATAATTGGAGGCCAACCGATCTACCTCAAAGGGACAAAAGTGTTAGATGCGACCATTGAACAGGGGTTTCGGAATCTTCAGAAGATAGCTGGATCTGTCTCAGTCACGATCCTTGATCATCATATTCTTAGAAGTGAAGATTGGAGAGATCAAGCGGGAAGGGTGTTTGAGGAGGCTGAGAGGCACCGAAACCGAGTGTTGACCGCGGCTGAGTATGTAGGGAAGGCGGAGACGCCTCTGGAGTGTAGGAGAAGAGCGCTGTATGATGAAGAGCCTCCAAGCGAGAAGTTCATTGACTGGACAAAAATGTCTGAGATGGAGCGGAAGAAGACAGCTCCACCTCTGTAGCTAAGAATGTGGTTATTTGGGGAGGAGCCGGTCCTGGCAGATCCGGTCTTGCTTGCTAGTTCGCCTTTAGTGTAACCCTGAACTTGTGGCCGCAGTTAGGACATTGAAAAAGTCTGATATGAAGTGCAGCGCCTCTTCCACTCTTCGGTTTTATGTCCCACTCCTTGACTGGGGTAACGACTTCTGCGGCACATTTCAGGCACTTGGACAAGTAGTCTACTCCCTCCACTATGGCGGATGCAAGCAGCTGAGGGGCTTGCGAGAAGATAGCATATCTGTCAGGTACCGGATTCGTCTGGGGTCTTTGGCTTTTCATTGCTCCTCCCGGCACCGTACTATGTCAGGAGGCGATATATTAATGTTCCTTCGGTGGTACATCAACGCCCCAGCCGACAGCCACTAGCCAGACACAGATCGCACTTGCCTGCCCTGCCAGCTAGGTCACAGAAGGAGCAGAGCATATGCTCCTCCCGCACGATCCTGCACAGCTCACAGACCAAAGACACCATTGCCAATGCGTCAGACTCAGCCTTGAGCAATTCCTCAACAAGCGCGTCCAAAACCCGTCTTGCCCTGTCAGATCCTTGAAGAGCATCCACCAGTTTGGCACCTCGCACACCCGAGACATACTGCGTCACTGCCGCAGGGGTGAGCCTCATCCTAGCCGCTACAGTGACAGGCCTCAAATCATGAACCTCGATTAGGCTCCTGGCGAGGATGACCCTTGCCGCAGGAAGCACATGTGATGTGACTAGCATGCAAGGAGGCTTCACAGCATCGCACCTGATTTAACAGTGTTACGATGTCGCTGAGCCGGTATTTAGTCCTTGATCCGACCTTCGAGGTTGCCGCCTGAGCTGCTTTAACAGCGTTAACTTAATAGGGAACCTAAGAAGCTAACTTAACAGCGTTAACTCGTGAGGGACTACTTTTGGCGAAGATCACAAGACAGAGCCAGACAGCGGCTACGACAACCGAGAATGAACACCGGCCGCCTTCAACTCCAGACCGGGAGACAGTGGAGCACACACTAAACGTTCTCAAGAACCAGAGGAGAGTCGCCGTGCTGAAGCTGCTTCAGAAGGAACCGTGCACAGAGAGAGCCCTGCAAGACAAACTTCGTTCAATAGGATACAACCATAGCCTGGCCACAGTCCAGCAGTACCTTCAACCTCTTGTCGAGACTGAACTAGTAGGACACAAGAATGCAAACTACTCGCTAACCACGAAAGGAAGCCAGATACTAGATCTGGCCGGGAAGACAGACTTCCTCCTGAAATTCCCTGCAAACTCCTCGTGCCTCGAAGAGCTGTCGCTTGTCGCCATCAAGAATGGCTATCGAACCTTTGAGGATCTCGCCAAGGTTGTCGATCGCACCCTTCTGCCAAGAGCCCTAAGCAGACTACAGAAACAGGGCTTGATAAGGTCAAATCACCCAAAGGATCATGTCCAGTTCTATCGGGTACGGGTTCGTCTTATGGGCGGTGGATCACCCACGGAGCGCAGAGTATTCCATGCGGTGAACCCGGACAGTATTTCAGTGACAGACCTCTCGAAAGCCGCTGGAATAAACATCAGAAGGACCTACAAGTATCTGGCGAGACTGAGGAAGAGAGGCCTAGTACTTCAGCGAAGACTTCCCGTAACCCACGAGCTGACTCAGACAGGGAAGATAGTAACAGAGTTCATCGAACAAGTCTTGACCGGAATCCTTGATGGCCCAGTCAGAACCATCCTGACTCCTCAGATCGATCTAGAAGAGTCAGCCATGAGACGTTCCCTAGCCACCATCCAGCAATACGGGCAAAGGGGAATACTTCAGTCGGATCTTTGGCGACGTATAGGCTTGGACAGTAGAAAAGGGTCAAGGCAGGTACTCAATCTCGAAAGGAGAGGCCTCATTGAGCGACAAAGGGAGCTGAACAGAGGAAGATGGACATATCGGCTTTCTGCAAACAGGGGAGTCACGACTGTTGACACGGTCGCGGACATTCCTTGCGTTTCATGTGAAGAGGACTACAAGGGAATATGCCCAACACATGACGTAAATCCCGCCGTCTGCACAAAGTTGACCAGTTGGGTTATTGGTCTGGATCGATAGGTCAATCGTGAACGACTGCACAGCCGGAAGCTGTACCGGGCCCCAGATAACCTCAACACATGCCCAACCGATTCGGTTGGAAACACGTATATGCTCCATCGTGTAGGGCTTCTGAAGCATCGACATGAGATAATGGCGCTTGCCTTCCGTGTTGAAGAAACAGACCATTCAAAAGATTGACAAGGATTTCGTCAACGACGTAATAGATCTAGGCTCGAGAATTTTCCCGAAAGAAGACATGGTGACTCTTAGAGCATGTCTGCAGTGTGGAACATGCACTGGCTCCTGCCCCTCAGGAAGAAGAACAGCATGGAGAATAAGACAGATCTTTCTGAAGACGATCAATGGCTTGAGAGAGGAGGCTCTATCATCAGATGATCTCTGGAACTGTACAACATGCTACACCTGTCAGGAACGATGCCCCCGCAAAGTCAAGAGCACAGACATCGTCCGTGTGCTACGTAACTTGGCTGTGAAGGAAGGAAGAATGCGTCCGGAGCATGTGAAGGTCTGCCAGATCTTCTTCAAGCATGGCCACGCTGTGCCGGTGAGCGACGATGTGAAAGCCACTAGGAAACGATTGGGTCTCTCAGAGCTTCCGCCGACGGTTCATACGTATCCAGATGCCTTGAAGGAAGTGCTGGTTATTGTGGATGAGAAAGGGTTCAGGGCACTAGTAGAGAGAAAGGGTAGTTGAAATGACCGACTATGCTTTCTTCCTCGGATGCATCACACCTAACAGATACCCTGGAATCGAGGTTGCCTCGAAGAAGGTAATGGCGGAATTCGGCATAAACCTCCTAGACATGAAAGGGGCCTCATGCTGCCCCGCGCCCGGCGTCTTCGGTTCATTCGACCTAGCTACTTGGCTGGCCTTGGCGTCTAGGAACCTCGTGCTAGCTGAGGAGATGAAGGTCGATATAGCAACTACCTGCAACGGCTGCTACGCAACACTGCAAGAAGCGAATCACCTACTCAAACACGACCCGAAGCTTAGGCAACGCGTCAATGAGACATTGGCAAAGGTTGGCAAGCAGTACAATGGAACGATCAATGTCAAACACGTCATTGAGTTGTTGAGCGACGAGATCAAGTTTGAGAATGTTGAGAAGAGGGTGAAGAGACCTATGAAAGGCGTCAAGGTTGCTGTACACTATGGATGCCACTTCCTGAAGCCGAGCGAAACAAGGATGCACGGCTCTGCCGAGAGACCAACAGTTCTTGATGACCTAGTCAGATCCCTCGGAGCGGAGAACGTGGATTACAGGGACAAAGCTATGTGCTGCGGTGCCGGAGGGGGAGTAAGATCAGCAAGCCTCGAGATCGCTCTGGATATGGCCGCTGAAAAGCTGGACAGTATGATCGAGGCAGGCTCAGATTGCGTGGTTACGCCTTGCGCCTTTTGTCACCTTCAATTCGATCGCGGGCAGGTGGAGCTTAATGAGAAAGGCGAGAAGAAGTATCAGCTGCCTGTCGTCTTCGTTACCCAGCTGACAGGACTGGCACTAGGCATGAACGCAAAAGAACTGGGACTCTACGACAACTCGATCTCCACAGAAAGCCTGTTGAAGAAGATCCCATGAGACACGCGCACGGCCTCTTCGATCGTACTTGTGGTCACCTGATATCCCTGTCAGATATCACATCTTTTCTACGTCTCAATCACTATCTCTATTCCTCTCTACGATCAACGTGATACGAGGAGAAGCACGCATGAAGAGAATCAACATCGACGTTCAGAAATGCTCAGGCTGCAGATACTGTGAGATGGTTTGCTCCTTCCACCACGAACGGAGATTCAGCACAAACCTATCACGAATACGGGTTGCAAAAGAGGACAAATACGGCTTTGATTTCCCCATTCTCTGTCATCAATGTGATACCTGCCCCTCGGTCAATGCATGTCCCACTCGCGCCATGACTAGAACTGAGTCTGGCATTATCCAAGTGAGGGAGGATTTGTGCACTGGCTGTGGCGCCTGCGCGAACTCGTGCACATTCAAGGCACTGAAACTAGACGACTCTTCCCAACCACTCGTCTGCGATCTCTGCTCAGGCGAGCCGGCCTGTGTCAAGAGATGCCCTACCGGCGCCCTATCCTTCAAGGATTCTGAGACCTTTTTCGATCAGCCAGAAGACGCTTTGAGGAGATTTCTGAGCAGGTGGATGATTGTTGACTGATATGTTCGGATATGCTGGTAAGGTCCTAAGAATAAACCTGACAACCAGGAAGGTTCAAGTCAGTGCACTCGAGAAGGATTTGGCAGCTTTCTATCTGGGCGGAAGAGGGTTCAACTCCAAAAGGCTCTATGATGAAGTAAGGGCTGGAATTGATCCGCTTGGGAAAGACAACAAGCTGATCTTCTCTACAGGCCCGCTAGTGGGCACGATGTTTCCCACCGCCTCAAGATTCAACGTATCGGCTAAATCTCCTCTCACCGGCATACTTGGCGACAGCAATGCGGGTGGCCATTTTGCATCCGAGATGAAATTCGCCGGGTATGACCAAGTGATTATGGAAGGAACGAGCGAATATCCTGTCTGTATCTACGTGAATGACAGTCAAGTAGGGTTCGGTGACGCGTCCCACTTGGTCGGCAAGGATGTGTATGAGACTGATGAGATGATAAAGGCTGATCTTGCTGACAAGAACATTCAGATTGCCTGTGTGGGCCCTGCCGCCGAGAACCGTGTTAGATATGCAGGCATATTTGTTAACTTGATGAGAGCGGCTGCTCGAACTGGAATGGGCACAGTCATGGCCTCGAAAGGGGTGAAGGCCTTGGTTGTGAAGGGGACCGGCTCGATCAGTGTGGCCAACCCCGATAGGTTTGATTATCTTGTGAGAGAGATGGAACAGGAGATCTGCAGCCACGAACAGTATTGGCCACGCAGACGAATGGGAACCACAAGAATTCTGATGATGGCGAATGCAGCCGGGTTCCTGCCTACGCGCCACTACACATCCGGCATCTTCGAACAGGCAAAAGAAGTGAGCGGGGAGAGGCTTTCAGAAGAGTACAACGTGAAGACACGAGGATGCTTTGCGTGCACCATACCTTGCAGCCGATTCTACGTCGTAAAGGGGGGGAGATTCGCGGGCCTATTCGCAGAGGGACCAGAATATGAGCCTCTTGGCTCATTCACGGCACGCGTGGGCAACGGGGATTTGGACTTGGCCTTGAAAGCGATTGACACGTGCAACCGGCTCGGGTTAGATGCTCTCACCACAGCTGAATGCATCTCATGGGCCATGGAGCTCTACGAACGAGGGCTACTCAAGAGCAAAGAAGCTGATGGGCTCGACCTCTCTTGGGGAAATGGAGACGCCATTCTGACACTGATCGACAAGATCGCGCGGCGAGAAGGATTTGGCGATGCTCTGGCAGATGGCTCAGCAGCAGCTGCCGAGAAATTGGGCAGAGGTAAGGATCTCACGATGCAGGTGAAAGGATTGGACATAATCATGGCCGATCCCAGAGGCCTCAAAGGGTTCGGTCTAGGTTACGCTGTCGCAAGCAGAGGCGGAGACCATCTCAGAAGTGAACCTTTCGTGGAGTTGAGCGATGACCCAGAGCGAGGCCGAAAGATGTTCGGGATTCCAGATTCGACTGTGAGACTTGCATACAAGGGCAAGGGCAGGCTTGTCTCCTACTTTGAGGACTGGTGCGCTGTCATCGACGCTCTGGAACCATGCAAAAGCATCATGCAGAACATGGAGATACTGACCTTTGACAGAGCAGCTGAGGTCGTTGAGACTGTGACAGGTCTTAGAATGTCTGGCAGCGAGGTGCGCTCTGTGGGAGAACGGATTGTGAACATTGAACGCGCCTTCAATGCCAGAGAAGGGGTTAGACGAAGGCATGATACACTCCCACGAAGGTTTAGAGAGGAGGCTCTTTCAGAAGGACCGAGCAAAGGTGTGATATTCGAGCAAGAGCCAATGCTCGACGAGTACTACGATGCACGAGGCTGGAATAAGGAAACAGGACTTCCGACTCGTGCGACTCTAGAGAGACTCGGTCTCAGAGACGCAGCGGTTGAGCTTCAGAAACTGTCCTAAAGATAACCAAGAAAAGCAACATCTTGACTGCAGTTCAAATACTTCTTCGTCAATTGCTTCTCGTAGTCACCCTTGGCATGCGGCGAATGCCCAGATACCAGCGACGAGAGGACAGTCAAGATGCAAGACCTGAAGATTGTGGTCAAAGAGATCAAAGGTAAATGCGATACAATGAAAGTAGGAGACTACTGTATTGTGAGAGGAAGCCGACTGAGCATACCCGAGAGCAACCATTTCTGCTTCTACGCCTTACAGAGCATTCTTTCACTTATACCAGCCAAGCAGCGCAGGCTAGACGAGCCAGATGACTGGCTTCCGACCACTTGGGAAGTGGAATGCCCCGATCCTAAAGGCCAGGTTATTCTCAGAATAGAACCGATACCATCTAAGTAGTCATAGGCCGGTCCCAGAAATCTTGACTGCTGTATTGGCGCATCAGCAATGTCAAGATCACGGTCGCAGAACAGGACGCAAGTGATCTAGGTTCTGACTTTCTTAGCCAGCCATGCGAGTTTTCGTCCAAAGTTCTTGATCGTATTGATGCCTTCTTCGTCTTTGGTGACGTCACCCTTCTCTCGGCCGAAGGCTATGTTCCAATATGTGGATCCGGGCACGATCATCCCTGAGATCATGAAGAAGAACATCAGTTGGGCATAGGTGAAATTCTGGCCGGCTCGACGCGCCACTACAATGGGACCTCCCACTTTGTTCTCGAAGCAACGTTTGACTCCTCGATATGCGTAAGATCGGCTGATGAGACTCACCATCTGAGGAGTGGCGCCGCCAAAGTAAACAGGGGTAGCGAGGATTATGCCATCGGCCTCCTCCATTTTCGCGTGAACGGTTTCAAAGTCGTCCTTGATGTGGCATTTCCCAGTGGTCCGACAGCTACCGCAGCCGTCGCATGGCGCGATTGACTTTCCTGCAAGGCTGACCAGTTCGGTGTCTATACCTTCTTTCCGTATCTCGTCCAAGGCCATGCGTGTAAGGATCTCACAGTTTCCTCCAACTCTGGGACTTCCCACAATGCCAACGATTCTCATTTGATCGTCACTACCCTAACTATTTTGCTTTGGCAACTTAGGATGCTCAGAGTGATAAGTACTCACTTTCTCCTTGTTGCTTCTATTAGGTGAAGCGTTTCAAAAAATAGCCTTCTCTCCGCGATCGTTCTGACTTTCAAGCTCTGCGCAAGAAGTACCTCTTCTGTTTTGTTGGGATCTGACATGGATGATTGAACGATCAATACTCTTCCAGATTCATTGAGGTGGTCTGCGACTCGTTTCAGAAACCTGTCCGTGACTTCTCTGCCATTCTTTCCTCCGTTCCAGGAACTATCAATGCCCCTGTGTTCAACGTTCTCTATCTCTGGAAGATAGGGAGGATTGAAGAGGACAAGATCGAATTGCCCACTTATTGGGCCGAATAGATCTGCCAAGATGAACTCAACATTTGCTGCGCTGTTCAGTCTGGCGTTGGACTTAGCGAGTTTCACTGCATGAATGTTTGTATCTGTGCCGACAACGAACTCAGCGTCTTCAGAAGCGATCAATGATACATATCCCGATCCAACACCTATCTCTAGGACTGTGTCACCTTTTCCTACAGTCATATTGTCCGAGAGCAGCATTGTGTCTTCGGCTGGATCATACACTTCCGGACCTGTCTCTATCGTGACCTTCTTTTCCTGCTCAGCCAACTCTTGATCAGCTCTGCTGATTTCCGTTCAGGCGCATTGAAGCTAGACGCAAACAGCACATTCGTCTAGCATATATATGCATGTAACCCATTCTCTCTGTTAGCATGCGGTGCTGTATTGTGATTCACGAGTTAAGTTTCAGGCGCGACCGATCGATCATCCTGCAATCCAAGGTAATAAGGGAGGAAGAGGACGATACCGCGTTTTGAGCGACCGGGCATAACCGAACAGGAGGTCAAAGACAAGGTTCTCAAGATGACGCGCAAGATTTGCCCTCAAAGGTATGCAGTGGAGTTTCGTCGGATTCGTCAATTGGGTGACACATGGGAGGCAGAAGGAAGTTTTCGCTCTCCTGAAAGTGAAACACCGCGCAGGTTCACGGTTAGATTCAGCTCGCGCGGAACTGTCCGGTTCAAAGACATAGAGCCACCGTAAATATAGTCTATTCGGTGAAGAAGAATGACGAAATTCGCCTGGTTAGTCACATCTGGTTTGAATGTCGCCTAATGTTCTCCTGCTGCTTTCGGATATTCTTCATCTTCAAGTTGAACGGTCGTGTGATCGATTCCAAACTCCTCTTTCAGAACGGCGATTATGTCAGTCATCAACCTTCTTCTGTCTGTTCCCTTCTCTACCACAATGTGACTGCTCACACAGCACATTTTGGTTGGGGTTATGCACCATACATGGAGATCATGAACACCTTTGACTCCTTTCATTTCAGCCAATCTCTGCTCCAATCCATCTACATCGATGTGGGAAGGGACGCCCTCAAGAAGAACGTTCAAGGATTCTCTGAGAAGTCTGCCAGACCCATAGAAGATCAAGAGCCCTATTGCGATGCTGATGAGAGAATCTGCTTGATACCATCCTGTGAAGTACATGATGATTCCGGCAGAGATCGCTCCTATCGACCCTAGCGTGTCTGCGGCCACGTGAAGAAAGGCACCTTTTATGTTGAGGCTTTCGTCCTTCGATCCTGAAAGAACTGTTGCAACCAGACAGTTGACAACCAATCCGAGGACAGAGATGATTAGCATATCTATACTCTTCACTGCAGTGGGGTGCTGGATTCTCTGGAATGCTTCATAGAAGATGAGAATGACGATGACCCAGAGAAAGATTCCGTTCAGAAATGCGGCAAGGATCTCAGCACGATAGTAGCCGTATGTCCTCCTGTGTGTGGCAGGTCGCTGAGCGAGCCAAGCTGCGACCAAGGCGAAGACCAATGCGAAAGAATCGTTCAGCATGTGTACAGCGTCTGTTTGAAGAGCCAAGCTGTTTGTGAATATTGCTCCAATCAGCTCAACGAAGAAGAACAGGGCGGTGATACTCAATGCTAGTCCTAATGCCTTTGCACCTTTAGGCACGTGAACATGTTCAAGCATCGAACTTTCGCTCTAGGGACGAAGAGCAAGCTATTGTCTACGGTTGAACTTAAGCGCATTGACCATGGATTATGCAGGATCCCAGATGAGGAAATGCTCTTTCAAATTCGACGGTATCGCTGATTGAGAAGAGTATGTGCGGTCTTTTCTTATGTCAAGTCCGCGTAATCGACGTCAGAATACTTTAGCATCTTTTCCCTGAGGTCTGGGCCGGTTTCGATAAGACTCGGACAGAACCATTCTCACAATCGTCAGAGTTGACGATGTATCCAGTGCGGTGAGGAAGATTGTAAGTCTGGAAGGCAGCCTAGAGGAGACTGAGATAAGAAGCGAATCCCTTAGCAAGGCGATGACTGAATTCGAACTGCCGTCCATGTTCAAGGACAAAGCTGCATGAGTTCACGGTTAACGCACAACAAAGACATCGACTCTTCTGGACTCTTGTGACGACCGTATGGCGACGGCCAAATGCTCGACCGCTCCCTACCTCTGCGAGATGCTTCGTCTCGTTTTGTGCCTTGTAACAAGACGGTGTTTCTGAGCGTGACTCAACCTCTTTATCTCTCGCTCTCTTCTCATCGCAGCCCGTCTCGTTCTGAATTCCTCCACATGCACAACCTTCTTTGGTCTACGCATCCTAGTGTAGCGGGCTCCGTGCCCCGCACTATGCTTCTCAAGACGCGATATGACGTTGCTCGTTGACCCAGTATAGTAG